>VFQP010000407.1_pt1 | contig 89746 bp, 84 predicted proteins | sample 3512351 | NCBI WGS metagenome assembly VFQP01 (sample SAMN10412372, study PRJNA504923) | tailings metagenome | isolation source: Relicate 1 Philex TSF1 revegetated site | place: Philippines: Tuba, Benguet | collected 2017-08-29
TGATCTGGGACCTGCCGCGCGCCGACCTCGCGCTGGCCACCACGCGCCGGCCCGGCGTGACGCTGGAGGCCGCGGATGGCCGCATCCTCGCCACCTCGGGCGAGGTGCATGGCGAGGTGGTTCGCCTGCGCGAGTTGCCGGCGCATCTGCCGGCCGCGCTGATCGCCATCGAGGATCGACGCTTCCGCGAGCATCTCGGCCTCGACCCGATCGGGATCGCGCGCGCGGCCTGGGCGAACTGGCGCAGCGGGCGCGTGGTGCAGGGCGGCTCCACGCTCACGCAGCAGCTCGCCAAGAACCTGTTCCTCACGCCGGACCGCACGCTGCGGCGCAAGGCGCAGGAGGCGCTGCTCGCGCTCTGGCTCGAACGGCGCTTCGACAAGGACACGCTGCTCGAGCTCTATCTCAACCGCGTCTATCTCGGCGGCGGCGCCTATGGGGTGGATGCCGCGGCGCGGCTCTATTTCGGGCTTCCCGCCGCGCGGCTCGCCCCCTGGCAATCGGCGGTGCTGGCCGGGCTGCCCAAGGCGCCCTCGCGGCTCAATCCGCGCGTCGCACCCGATGCCGCCGCGGGCCGCGCGGTGGAGGTGCTGGCGGCGATGGCCGAGACCGGCGCGCTGACCCGCGCCGAGGCCGCGCTGGAGGCCGAGCGCATCCGGATCCCTCCCCGGCCGGCCCGCCAGGCCGGCTGGTTCGCCGACTGGGTGATGGAGGATCTGGCGGAACGTTTCCCCGGCAATGCCGACCTCCTGCTGCGCACCACGCTCGATCCGCGCATCCAGGCGGTGGTCGAGAGCCGGCTGGAGGCGCTGCTCGCCGGGCCGGGCGCCAGGGCGCGGGTCGGCCAGGGCGCGGTGATCGTCATGGCGGCCGCGACCGGGGAGGTCCGCGCCATGGCCGGCGGGCGGGATTGGCGCACGAGCCCCTTCAACCGCGCCACCCAGGCCCGCCGCCAGCCGGGCTCCGCCTTCAAGCCCTTCGTCTTCCTCGCCGCCCTGGAGCGCGGCGCGAGCCCCTCCGAGATGGTCTCCGACGCGCCGATCCGGCTCGGCGGCTGGTCGCCCGGCAATGGCGGCTGGGCGATGCGCGGCGAGATCACGCTGGAGGAGGCGCTGGCGCAGTCCGTCAACACCGCCGCGGTGCGCGTCTTCCAGCGGGCGGGCGGCGTGCGGGCGGTCGGCGAGTTGGCCGGCCGCTTCGGCCTGATGGGGCCCTTCCCGAACGATGCGACGCTTGCGCTCGGCACCGGGGAGGTGACGCTGCTCGACCTCGTTGCCGCCCATGCCGCCTTCGCCAATGGCGGGCTGCTGCCGGTGCCGCGTGGCATCGCCGCGGCCCGCGCGGATGGCCGCCCGGTGCCGATCGCCCCCGCCGCCGCCCGCCGCGCCACGGCGCCCGAGCACGCCGCGGCGATGCGCCGCATGCTGGAAGCGGCCGTCGCCCGCGGCACCGGCCGCGCCGCGCAGCCGCCGGGCGCGCCGCCGGTCGCCGGCAAGACCGGCACGACGCAGGATTTCCGCGACGCCTGGTTCGTCGGCTTCACGCCGGCCGGCGCGGGGGGACTCACGAATGGCCTCGTGATCGGCGTCTGGCTCGGCAATGATGACGGTTCACCCATGGCGGAGGTGGCCGGCGGGACGCTCCCGGCGCGGCTGGTCCGCGATATCCTCGAGGGGCTGGCCGGCGCACCGCGCGCCGCGGCCGGCGGATGAAGGAGCCCGGCTTGAACGAGACCCCACCCCCGGACGCGACCCTGACCCGCCTGCGGCATGAGGGCCTGCGCCAGGCGGCGCCCGCCGTGCAGCACGAGGTCAACAACGCGCTGATGGTGCTGGCCTCCAACCTCGACATGCTGGCCCGCACCGCCGCGGAAGGCCCGCCGGCCCGCCAGGTCGCCCGCGCGCAGGAGGCGCTGCGCCGGCTCGACGAGACGATCCGCGGCTACCTGGAAGCCGCCCGCCGCCCGGTGGAGGACCCCGCCTCCGCGGCGCCGGGCGAGGTGCTGGCACAGCTCCTGCCGCTGCTCCGCGCGGTGCTCGGCGCGCGGCACGGCTTCGAGCTGGAGAACGGCGTCGCCACCCCGCCCGCCCGGCTCGACCGCGCCCGGCTCGACCTCGCGCTGCTGGCGCTGGCGCGGGAGGCGGCGGGGCGAATGGCGCCCGGCGCGCGCATCCTCGCCCGCATCGAGCCGCGCGAGGGCGAGGTCGCGCTGCGCCTGACCCTGCCGGAGGGCGCGATGCCGGAGGGCGAGGCGGCGCGGCTGCTGGCCGAGGCGGCGCGCGGCGGCCGGGTGGAGGCGGTCCGCGGCGGCCTCGCGCTGGTCTGGCCGACGGACTGATACCCGGCGCACAAAGATCCGACCTGCGGCCGGCGTCAGCCGGCCGAGCCGCCGAATGGCGGCCGCCGCAAGTGCGGCGAAGCGTCGTGCGACGAGCACGCCTTCGGCGTGACGCGCCGGAGGCGCGCCGGCGACTGAGGGCAAGAAAAGGAATACCAACGAGCCGCTGAAAGCGGCCGTTGGTATGACCCTGCCGCTTGCGCTGCATCAAGGACGCGCGGCGACGGGCATGGCATCCGGTCCGGAAGCGGTCTTCCCGAGGCGGTGGCCATGCGGCGCTATTCCCTTCCCAGCATCCTGCTCCACTGGACCATGGCAGCGGCCATCGCCGCCGCCTGGCTGATCGGCACCCTCATCGAGGCCTTCCCGCGCGCCGAGCGCGCCGGCCCGCTCGGGGTGCATGCCCTGATCGGGCTCGCGGTCGCGGCGCTGCTGCTGCCGCGGCTGCTCGCGCGGCTGTCCGGCGGGGCGCCGGCGGCCGAGGGCCCCGCCTGGGAGCGCCGGCTCGCCGCCGCGGCGCATCTGCTGCTCTATGCGCTGATGCTCGCCGTGCCGCTCACCGGGATCGCGGGGGCGATGTCCGGGCGGCAGCCGCTGGTCCTGCCGCTGCTCGGCGAACTGCCCACGCTGCTGCGCCCGCTCGGCCTGCGCGGCCTGTTCGAGGAGGCGCATGAGGTGATGGCGAACCTGCTGCTCGGCGCCGTCGCGCTGCATGTGGCCGCGACGCTGTGGCACGCGCTGGTGCGGCGCGACGGCGTGGCGCGGCGCATGCTGCCCTTCGGGCGGCGTCAGCCGGCCCCGTAGGCCAGGATCGCCGCGGCCAGGTCCTCCCCGGCCCAGCCGACCGACTTGAACACGGTGATCTCGCCGGCGCCGGTCCGCCCCGGATGCGCGCCGGCGCAGAGCGCGGCGAGATCGGCCGCCACATGGGCCTCCGTGATCGCGCCCTCGGCGATGGCCTGCACGATGTCGCCGGCCTCGGCCAGCGCGCCGGCGCGGGTGTCCACCGCGAGGGTGGCGCGGGCCAGCAGCGCGGAATCCGCCTCCCGCATGGTCGGGCGGAAGGCGCCGACCAGGTCCACATGCGTCCCCGGCGTCACCTCGGCGCCGCGGATCAGCGGCGTCTCCGCCAGCGTCGCGGCGGAGACGATGTCGAAGCCGGCCGGATCGGGGCTGGCCGCCGCCCGCGCCGGCAGGCCATGCGCCGCGAGCCGGGCGGCGAGGCGCGCGGCATGGCCGGGGTTGCGCGACCAGATCGCCGCCTCGGCGATGGGGAAGCGGGCGCACCAGGCCTCGGCCAGCGCGGCGGCGACCTTGCCGGAGCCGAGCACCAGCAGCCGCCGGCTGTCCGGCCGCGCCAGGAACCGCCCCGCGAGCGTCGAGGCGGCGGCGGTGCGCCGGTCCGTGAGTTCGCCGCCATCCAGCAGCGCCAGCGCCGCGCCGGTGGCGGCGTCCGAGAGCAGGTAGCTCGCCTGCACGGCCGGCAGGCCGCGTGCCGCATTCGCAGGCAGCACATGCACCACCTTCACCCCGCTGAAGGCGGCGTTCCAGGCCGGCATCAGCAGCAGCGTCCCGTCCCCGGGCAGGGCGTGGCGGTGGCGGAGCGGGGCGGTGCAGCCCTCCCGGAACATCCGCGCCAGCGCCTCCTCGAGGGCCGGCCAGGGCAGGGCGGCGCGAAGCGCCGCGGCGTCGATCATGCGCATGTGGCCATCCTCGGGCGGCCCGCAGCGCCAGCCAAGCCCGGCCAGGATGCCAGGATTGCAAGGGACGCAAGGCTGAGCCAGTGTCGGGCCGCGTTCGGCCAGGACCCTGGGCACCGGGAGCCCAGGGCCGGCCTGTGGAAGGGAGACAACACGACATGAAGGCCCTGCGCCTTGCCATGACCCGCGCGCTCGGCGGCGCCGCGCTTGCCGCGGCGATCACGCTGCCGACGCTCGCCCAGGCCCCCGCGGCCACCGGCTCCTCGCCGACGTTCGATGCGATCCGCGCCCGCGGCACGCTGATCTGCGGCGTGAACACCGGCCTCGCCGGCTTCGCCCAGCCCGACAGCCAGGGCGTGTGGCGCGGCTTCGACGTGGACTACTGCCGCGCGGTCGCCATCGCGATGTTCGGCGACGCCAACCGCGTCCGCTACGTCCCGACCACGGCGCAGAACCGCTTCACCGCGCTCCAGTCGGGTGAGGTGGACATGCTGAGCCGGAACACGACCTGGACGCTGTCGCGCGATACCTCGCTCGGCTTCGACTTCACCGGCATCAACTTCTATGACGGCCAGGGCTTCATGGTGAAGACGGCCACCGGCGTCCGCCGCGCGCGCGACCTGGAGGGCGCCACCATCTGCGTCCAGCCCGGCACCACGACCGAGCAGAACCTGACCGACTGGGCGCGGACCAACCGCATCCGCTTCACCCCCGTGGTGATCGAGCGGCTGGAGGAAGTGGTGCAGGCCTATGTGGCCGGCCGCTGCGACGCCTACACCACCGACGTCTCGGGCCTCGCCGCCACGCGCTCCGCCCAGCCGCGCCCGGCCGAGCACACCATCCTGCCCGACGTGATCAGCAAGGAGCCGCTCGGGCCGCTGGTCCGCCATGGCGACCAGCGCTTCGCGGACCTGCTGCGCTGGATCCACAACGGGCTGCTCACCGCCGAGGAACTCGGCCTGACGGCGGCGAACATCCAGCAGCAGGGCGCGGCCAGCACCAACCCGGACGTGCAGCGCCTGGTCGGCCGGTCGGGCGATCTCGGGCGGATGCTCGGCGTGGACAATGCCTTCATGGTGAACATCGTCCGCACGCTCGGCAACTACGGCGAGATCTTCGAGCGGAACCTGGGTCCGATCGGCCTGCAGCGCGGCCCGAACGCGCTCTGGACGCAGGGCGGCCTGCAGTACTCGCCGCCCTTCCGGTGATCTGAGCACGGGGCCGCGGCATCCTCCGCGGCCCCGGACTTGCATGGCCGGCGCACCCCGCCGGCCATCACGGGACCAGACGCATGTCCACGACCTCCCGCGATCCGCGCTTCGCCTCCGCCGGGCCTCCGAAGCGGCCGCTCCGCCTGTCCTGGGGCGACGAGCGGGTGCGCGGCATCGTCTGGCAGCTGCTCGTCGTCGGCGTCGTCTTCTCCATCTTCTACTGGCTCTGGTCGAACACGGTGCACAACCTCGAGGTGCGCCGCATCGCCACCGGCTTCGGCTTCCTCGGCCGCGAGGCCGGGCTGCCGATCGGCGAGAGCCTGATCCCCTACGAGCCGAGCGACACCTATTTCCGCGCGCTCAGCGTCGGCGTGCTGAACACGCTGAAGGTCGCGGTCATCGGGATCGTGCTGGCGACCATCCTCGGCACCGCGGTCGGCATCGCACGGCTGTCGAACAACTGGCTGCTGTCGAAGCTCGCCGGCGTGTACGTGGAGGTGATCCGCGACCTGCCGCTGCTGCTCCAGCTGCTGTTCTGGTACACGATCCTCCAGGGGCTGCCCGGGCCGCGCCAGGCGCTGAACCCGGTGGACGGCGTGTTCCTCTCCAACCGCGGCATGAAGCTGCCCTTCATCGAATGGACCTCGGCGCATTGGTGGGCGCTGTTCGCGATGGTGGTCGGCATCGCGCTGACCTGGGCGTATCGCCGCGCGGCGCTGGCCAAGCAGTATGCGGACGGCCAGCCGCGCAAGGTCTGGCCGGCCGCGCTCGGCTTCATCATCGGCTTCCCGCTGCTGGTCTGGGCGATGCAGGGCGCGCCCTTCACCCCGGACATCCCGGAACTCCGCGGCTTCAACTTCCGCGGCGGCATCACCGTCAGCCCGGAATTCTTCGCCCTCCTCATCGGCCTCGTCACCTACACCGCGGGCTTCATCGCGGAAGTGGTGCGCGCGGGCATCCTTTCGGTGAACCAGGGCCAGTGGGAGGCGGCCGAGGCGCTCGGCCTGCCGCGCGGGCGCATCCTGCGGCTGATCGTGATGCCGCAGGCGCTGCGCGTCATCATCCCGCCGATGACCTCGAACTACCTGAACCTGACGAAGAACAGCTCGCTGGCGGTCGCCATCGGCTACCAGGACATCGTCTCCATCGCCAACACCACGCTGAACCAGACGGGGCAGGCGATCGAGGGTATCGCGATCATCATGCTCGTGTATCTGACCATCAGCCTGAGCATCAGCCTGTTCATGAACTGGTACAACGCGAAGATCGCGCTGGTGGAGAGGTGAGCGCCATGCCGGATCGCGTCTCGCGCGTGACCGCGCGTTGCCCGCTTAATCTGCGCGTCCGGCCTGCGGCCGGCCACGACGCGAAGATCGCGCTGGTGGAGAGGTGAGCGCGCCATGAGCATCGCCCTCGACCGCCCCGTCGCCGCCTCCCGCAAGGCCCCTGTCGTCACCACCGGCGCGATGGCCTGGGCGCGGGCCAACCTGTTCTCCTCCTGGCTGTCCACCGCGGTCACGCTGGTGCTGGCCTACCTGATCGTGCGCTACACGATCGGCTTCGTCGAATGGGCCTTCGTCAACGCGATCTGGGAGGTGCCGGTCGTCAACAACCAGGCCCAGACCCAGGCCTGCCGCGAGATCAAGGGGGTCGGCGCCTGCTGGGCGGTGATCAACGAGAAGCACCGCTTCATCCTGTTCGGCACCTACCCCTATGAGGAGCACTGGCGGCCGCTGCTGGTCTGCCTGCTCTTCGTCGGGCTCTATATCGTCTCGGCGATGCGGCGCTTCTGGAACTGGACGCTGGTGCCGATCTGGCTGGTGACGCTGACCGCCATCGGCATCCTGATGTGGGGCGGCGTGTTCGGCCTGAGTTACGTGCCGCAGGAGCGCTGGGGCGGGCTGCCGATCACGCTCATCCTCTCGACCTTCGGGCTGGCCTTCGCCTTCCCGCTCGCAATCCTGGTGGCGCTCGGGCGGCGGTCGCGGCTGCCGGCGATCAAGGTGCTCTGCGTGCTGTACGTGGAGCTGATCCGTGGCGTGCCGCTGATCAGCCTGCTGTTCATGGCGAGCGTGATGTTCCCGCTGTTCCTCCCGGAAGGGATGAACATCGACAAGCTGCTGCGCGCGCAGGTCGCCATCACGCTGTTCGCCGGGGCCTACCTGGCGGAGGTGGTGCGCGCCGGCCTCCAGGCGCTGCCGCGCGGGCAGTACGAGGCGGCGGATGCGCTCGGCCTGTCCTACTGGCAGAAGACCGGCTTCATCATCCTGCCCCAGGCGCTGCGCCTGGTGATCCCGCCGCTGGTCAACACCTTCATCGGCTTCTTCAAGGATACCTCGCTGGTGCTGATCATCGGCATCTTCGACCTGCTGACCGCCGGCAAGACCGCCATCGTGGAGCCCGCCTGGCAGGGCTTCGGCATCGAGGTCTATGTCACGGTCGGCGTGATCTACCTGGTCTTCTGCTTCGCGATGTCGAAATACAGCCAGGACCTGGAACGCGACCTCAACCGCCACCGGCGCCGCTGACTTCGGAGAACACGAGAGATGAGCGAGACGATCGAGGCGCATGTCGCCTCCGCGGTGCGGACGGACGCGAAGCCGGCCATCGTGCTGCAGGGCGTGAACAAGTGGTTCGGCGCGCTGCACGTGCTGCGCGACATCAACCTGTCGATCGCGCAGGGCGAGCGGGTTGTGGTCTGCGGGCCCTCGGGGTCCGGCAAGTCCACCATGATCCGCTGCATCAACCGCCTGGAGCAGCACCAGGAAGGGCGCATCATCGTCAACGACGTGGAGCTCACCGACGACCTGCGCGCGCTGGACGCGATCCGGCGCGAGGTCGGCATGGTGTTCCAGAGCTTCAACCTCTTCCCCCACCTGACCGTGCTCGAGAACTGCACCCTCGCGCCGATCTGGGTCCGCCGCATGCCGAAGCGCGATGCCGAGGAACTGGCGATGGAATACCTGAACCGGGTCCGCATCCCGGAGCAGGCGAAGAAGTATCCCGGCCAGCTTTCGGGCGGGCAGCAGCAGCGCGTCGCGATCGCGCGCGCGCTCTGCATGAAGCCGCAGATCATGCTGTTCGACGAGCCGACCTCCGCCCTCGACCCCGAGATGATCAAGGAGGTGCTGGACACCATGGTGATGCTGGCCGCCGACGGGATGACGATGATCTGCGTCACGCACGAGATGGGCTTCGCCCGCCAGGTCGCCGACCGCGTGGTGTTCATGGACCAGGGCGAGATCGTGGAGAGCGGCGAGCCGGAGGCGATCTTCGCCAACCCGCAGACCGACCGGCTCAAGCTGTTCCTGTCGCAGATCCTGCGCGGCCATTGACGGTCAGGCGCTTGCGCCGCGCCGCCCACCGGCCCTAATGCTGCCGCGTTACGTGTCCGGAGCCTGCTCTTGACCGCCCCATCCGCGGCCGGCCGTCCCCTCACGGCGGCGGGCCTGATCGGCGTGCTTGGCGTTGTCTATGGCGACATCGGCACGAGCCCGCTCTACGCCATGCGGGTCTCGCTGCTTCTGTTCGCGGAGGACGGCATCCGGCAGAACGACATCCTCGGCGTACTCAGCCTCGTCTTCTGGTCGCTGATCCTCGTCGTCACCGTGAAATATGTCGGCTTCATCCTGCGCGCCGACAACCGGGGCGAGGGCGGGATCATCTCGCTCACCGCGCTCGCGCTGCGGGCGCTGCCGGAAGCCTCATGGCTGCGCCGCGCGGCGCTGCTCGTCGGCGTCGCCGGCGCCTCGCTGTTCTTCTCGGACGGGATGGTGACGCCGGCGATCTCGGTGCTCTCGGCGGTGGAAGGGCTCAAGGTCGTCTCGCCGGCGATGGAGCCGGCGGTGATCCCGCTTTCGCTCTGCGTGCTCCTCGCGCTGTTCCTCGTGCAGTATCGCGGCACCGGGAAGATGGGGCGCATCTTCGGCCCCGTCACGGCCGTCTGGTTCGCGGTACTCGCGCTGCTCGGCATCGCGCAGATCGCCCAGAACCCGACGGTTCTCGCCGCGCTCTGGCCCGGGCATGCGCTGGACTTCATCGCCGCGCATCCGGTCGCCACCTTCGTCGCGCTCGGCGCCATCGTGCTCGCGGTCACCGGCGGCGAGGCGCTCTACGCCGACATGGGGCATTTCGGCGCGAAGCCGATCCGCTTCGCCTGGATGCTCATCGTGCTGCCGGCGCTGGTACTGAACTATTTCGGCCAGGGCGCGCTGCTGCTCCGCGACCCGGGCGCGATCGAGAACCCCTTCTTCCTCCTGGCGCCGGAACTGCTGCGCCTGCCGCTGGTGCTGCTCGCGACCGCGGCGACGATCATCGCCAGCCAGGCGATGATCTCGGGCGCCTTCTCGGTGGCGCGGCAATGCGTCCAGCTCGGCCTGCTGCCGCGGCTGACCGTGCGCCACACCAGCGAGACGGAAGAGGGCCAGATCTACCTGCCGCAGGTCAACTTCACGCTGCTTATCGGCGTCATCATCCTGGTGCTGGAGTTCCGCTCCTCCGACGCGCTGGCGGCCGCCTACGGCATCGCGGTGACGGGCACCTTCGTCTGCACCAGCCTGCTCGCGTTGATCGTGTTCTGGAAGCATTTCCGCTGGCCGCTGATCGTGGTCGCGCCCGTCTTCGGCTTCTTCCTGCTGATCGACCTCGCCTACTTCGCCTCGAACCTGCTCAAGGTGCCGGAGGGCGGCTACTTCCCCGTCCTGCTCGGCATCGCGCTGTTCCTGCTGATGACGAGCTGGCATCGCGGGCGGGAGCTGCTGTTCGCCCGCTTCCGCCAGGACGGACTGCCGCTCAAGTCCTTCATCGCCCGGCTGCCGCAGAGCCGCACGCTGCGCGTGCCGGGGATCGCGGTGTTCATGACCAGCCAGGCCGACTACCTGCCCGGCGCCCTGCTGCACAACCTCAAGCACAACAAGGTGCTGCATGAGCGGGTGCTGTTCGTGACGGTCGTCAACGAATCCATCCCCTACATCCCGGCCGAGCGCCGGCGCGAGGTGGAGCCGCTTGCTCCCGACATCCACCGCATCACGCTCCGCTACGGCTTCCAGGAAAGCCCGAACATCCCGAAGGAGCTGGAGGCGCTGAGGGAGGTCGGCATCCCGGTGGAGCCGATGCAGACCTCCTATTTCCTCGGTCGCGAAACCGTGGTCGCCGCGGCGGTGCCGAAGATGTCACGCTGGCGGCAATGGCTCTTCACCATCATGAGCCGCAACGCCGTGCCCGCCACGGAGTTCTTCCGCATCCCCTCCGACCGCGTGGTGGAACTCGGCGTGCGGGTCGCGATCTGAGGGAGGCGGCCGTGCAGGCACCTCGCGTGACGGTGACCCTCGCGCTGGCCTGGCACGCCGGCGAGGAAGCAGCGGAAGGCCGGCTGGTGCTGGAGATCGCGCTCGATGCACGCGGCCATCCGGACCAGGCGGCGCGGCGCGCCGATCCGGCGCCCTGGCCGGCGCTGTTCGCCCGGCCCGGCGCGACGGAGGAGGCGGGCGATGTCACGCTGGACGCCGATGGCTGGCTGCTGCGCTTCCCCGCCGACCCGGATGGCGCGCCGTTCCGGCTGCGGAGCCTCGAAGGCGGCTTCCGGCCCGGCGAGGTCGTGACGCTCGCCGGACCGGATGGGGCGGAGACTGCCTGGCGGGTGGTCGGCGTCGCTTAGCTATTCGGTCGCCACGGCCGGGCGAAGCTGGCGCGCCGGCGCGAGGAGCAGGGCGACGATCCGCCCGAGGAACAGCAGCGCGCCGGCGAACCAGGTGAAGCCCGCCACGATCGCGACCAGCGGCGCCCCATGCGCCACGGCAAGCCAGACGCCGGTCGGGAAGACCAGCGCCGAGCCGATCGAGAGCGCGGCCTGGGCCTTGGCCAGCCGGCCTTCCGCCAGCACCGGCCAGGCGCGCAGCGTGAGGCCCATCAGGCTCAGCGAGGCCCAGCCCACCAGGTTGGTGTGCGCATGCACGGGCGCGAGCGCGAAATCATGCACGATGCCCATGTAGAGGCCCATGGAGACGCCCGCGACCAGGCTGGCGGCGGCGGCGGCGAGGAAGAGGAGCGGAAGGCGGGACATGGCGGGGTCTCCGGTTGCGGGTGGCGCCTTCTCTCGCGCCGGGATGTTTCCGCCCGATGCCGCGCCGGGGCGGAATCGGGTTTCGCGCGCGACCGCCGCCGTCACGCACGAAACATACCGCCCCGCCCGCCCCTTGCCGTGACCGGCCCGCGCGGCGATCCTTCCGCGGTCAGGGAGGGTTGCGCATGGCGGTGCTCGCGACCGGCGCCGATCCGAGATCCGAGGCCTTCCGGGCCAATGCCGCGCGCATGGATGCGCTGGTGGCGGAGCTGCGCGCGACGGTGGAACGCATCCGCGAAGGCGGCGGCGAGGCTGCGCGCAAGCGCCACCTGGATCGCGGCAAGCTGCTGCCGCGGGAGCGCATCCGCGTGCTGCTCGATGCCGCCTCGCCCTTCCTGGAACTGTCGCAGCTCGCCGCGCAGGGGATGTATGGGGAGGAGATTCCCGCCGCCGGGATCATCACCGGCATCGGCCGCGTGAGTGGGCGCGAATGCGTGATCGTGGCGAACGACGCCACGGTGAAGGGCGGCACCTACTACCCGATGACGGTGCGAAAACATCTCCGCGCGCAGGAGATCGCGGAGGCGAACCGCCTGCCCTGCCTCTACCTCGTGGATTCCGGCGGCGCCAACCTGCCGAACCAGGACGAGGTCTTCCCCGACCGCGACCATTTCGGCCGCATCTTCTTCAACCAGGCGCGGATGAGCGCGCAGGGAATCCCGCAGATCGCGGTGGTGATGGGAAGCTGCACCGCGGGCGGGGCCTATGTGCCGGCGATGTCGGACCAGGCGATCATCGTGCGGAACCAGGGCACGATCTTCCTCGGCGGCCCGCCGCTGGTGAAGGCCGCGACCGGCGAGGTCGTCACCGCCGAGGAGCTCGGCGGCGGCGAGCTGCACAGCCGCGTCTCGGGTGTCACGGACCATCTGGCGGAGAGCGACGCGCATGCGCTCGGCCTCGCTCGGCGGATCGTCGCGGGGCTGAACCGCGCGAAGCCGGCGGGCCTGGACGATCCGGCGCCGCCGCGGCCACCGCTGCATGACGGGCTGCACGGCGTGATCCCGGCCGACCTGCGCGAGCCCTATGACGTGCGCGAGGTGATTGCCCGGGTCGTGGACGGCTCCGAGTTCGACGAGTTCAAGCCGCTCTACGGCCCGACGCTGGTGACGGGCTTCGCGCGCATCTGGGGCTACCGCGTCGGCATCCTCGCCAACAACGGCGTGCTGTTCAGCGAGAGCGCGCAGAAGGCGGCGCAGTTCATCGAGCTCTGCGACCAGCGCGGCATCCCGCTGGTCTTCCTCCAGAACATCACCGGCTTCATGGTCGGCCGGAAGTACGAGGCCGGCGGCATCGCCAAGGACGGGGCGAAGATGGTCACCGCGGTCGCCACCGCGCGCGTGCCGAAGTTCACCGTGATCATCGGCGGCAGCTTCGGCGCGGGCAATTACGGCATGTGCGGCCGCGCCTATGGCCCGCGCTTCCTGTTCATGTGGCCGAATGCACGGATTTCCGTGATGGGCGGAACCCAGGCCGCAAGCGTGCTCGCCCAGCTCCGCCGCGACGCGATCGAGGCGAAGGGCGGCGCGTGGACGGCTGAGGAGGAGGCGCGCTTTCGGGCGCCGATCGAGGCGCAGTACGAGACGCAGGGCAACCCGACCTATGCCAGCGCGCGGCTCTGGGACGATGGCGTGATCGCGCCGGAGGACACGCGCATGGTCCTCGCGCTGGCACTCTCCGCCGCGCGCAACAACCCGGTGCCGCCCTGGAGCGGGGAGGCGCGCTTCGGCGTGTTCCGGATGTAAGGGAGGAACGAATGAAGGCATTGTCCGTGCGTCAGCCTTGGGCCTGGCTGATCGTCAACGGCCACAAGGATATCGAGAACCGCGTCTGGAACACCAGGTTTCGGGGGCGCATATGGATCCATGCTGGTCTGCGCCATGATGGTCCGCGAGATTCCTGGGACTGGCGCAACATCCAACCGCCCAAGCGCTTCGAGTACGGCGGCATCATCGGGTCTGTCGAGATCGTGGATGTGGTGACACGCTCGCGTTCCCGCTGGTTCTCCGGCCCATTCGGCTTCGTGCTGCGGAATCCGCGCCGCGCACGCTTCCGCGCCTGCAGCGGCAGGTTGATGTTCTTCGAGCCTGACTTCGACGTTTCCCCGCGAGCGGGGGGGCCGTAGTGCGGCCATTCTCCACCCTCCTCATCGCCAATCGCGGCGAGATCGCCTGCCGCGTGATCCGCACCGCGCGGCGGATGGGCCTGCGCACCGTCGCGGTCTTCTCCGATGCCGATGCCGGGGCGCTGCATGTCGCGATGGCCGACACGGCGATCCGCCTCGGCCCCGCGCCGGCGCGCGAGAGCTACCTCGACATCGCGCGCGTCATCGCCGCCGCGCGCGCCACCGGCGCGGACGCCATCCACCCCGGCTACGGCTTCCTCTCGGAGAACGCCGATTTCGCGGAGGCCTGCGCCGCGGCGGGGATCGCCTTCGTCGGCCCGCCGCCATCGGCCATCCGCGCCATGGGCAGCAAGGCCGCGGCGAAGGCGCTGATGGAACAGGCCGGCGTGCCGCTCGTGCCCGGCTATCATGGCGATGACCAGTCCGACGCCACGCTCCGCGCCGCCGCCGCGCGCATCGGCTTCCCCGTGCTCATCAAGGCGAGCGCGGGCGGCGGCGGCAAGGGCATGAAGGTGGCGCGCGACGCGGGCGAGATCGAGGCAGCGATCGCGCTCGCGCGCGGGGAGGCGGCGGCCTCCTTCGGCGATGACCGGCTGCTGGTCGAGCGCTACCTGACCCGGCCGCGCCATATCGAGATCCAGGTCTTCGGCGACGCGCACGGCCATGTGCTCTCGCTGTTCGAGCGCGACTGCTCGATCCAGCGCCGCCACCAGAAGGTGGTGGAGGAAGCGCCCGCCCCCGGCATGACGGAAGCGCGCCGCGCCGCGATGGGTGAGGCCGCCTGCGCCGCGGCGCGGGCGATCGGCTATGTCGGCGCCGGCACGGTGGAGTTCATCGCCCAGGATGGCGAGTTCTTCTTCATGGAGATGAACACGCGCCTGCAGGTCGAGCACCCGGTGACGGAGGCGATCACCGGGCTCGACCTGGTGGAGTGGCAGCTTCGCGTTGCCGCCGGCGAGCCCCTGCCGCGCGACCCGCCCCGCATCGCCGGCCACGCGATCGAGGCGCGGCTCTATGCCGAGGACCCGGCGCGGGACTTCGCGCCTTCGGTCGGCGCGCTGCGCCATCTCGCGCTGCCCGGCGACATCCGCGTGGATGCGGGCGTGCGCGCCGGCGATGCCGTGACGGTCCACTACGATCCGATGATCGCCAAGATCATCGCCCATGGCGAGGATCGCGAGGCGGCGCGGCGGCTTCTGCTCCGCGCGCTGGAGGCGACGGAGGTGGTCGGGCCCGCAACCAATCTCGCGCTGCTGCGCGGCATCGTCGCGCATCCGGCCTTCGCCGCCGCCGAGCTCGATACCGGCTTCCTCGCGCGGCACGATGTCGCGCCGCCGCAGCCGACGCCGCGCGCCGCGCTGGTGGCCGCCGTGCTGCGGCTGCTGCGCGACGAGCCCGTGACCGACCCGGCCGATCCCCATTCGCCCTGGGGCCTCGCCACTGCCTGGCGCCTCAACGGCACGGGGTGGCAGGATTTCGGCCTGTTCGACGGCGAGGCGCAGGTCACGCTGCGCGCGGAGCTCGGCCAGGTGCTGCGCCTGGATGGCGAGGCGGTGGAAGGCGTCCGATGGGACGGCGATGCCCTCGGCTTCCGCCATGCCGGGCGCGCGCATCGCGGCCGCGTGCTGCGCGCGGGCGAGCGGCTCGATGTGGTGCTCGACGGCACGACGCATGCGCTGCGCCACCACGACCCGCGCGCGCCGGAAGCGGCGGCCGAGCGCGCCGGCGGGCGGGTGATCGCGCCGATGCCGGGCCGCGTCCTGCGGATCCTCGTGGCACCCGGCCAGGCCGTGGCGCGCGGCGAGGTGCTGCTGCTGATCGAGGCGATGAAGGTGCAGATGCGCATCACCGCGCCGGCCGATGGCGTCGTCGCCGCGCTCGGCTGCGCGGAGGGGGACCTGGTGGAGGACGGGGCGGAACTCGTCACGCTGGCCGAGCCCGCTTGACGCCGCGCGGGACGCGCCGCAAACCGCTGCCACAACGGGAGGACACGGCCATGCGAAACAACATCGGACGCCGCGCGGCGCTGGGCCTCGGGCTTGGCGCGCTGGCCCTGCCGGCACTGGCGCAGGCGCGCAGCGTGCGCTTCGTGGTGCCCTATCCGCCCGGCGGCACCACGGACCTGACCGGCCGGCTGATCGCGCCCCGCGCCGCCGAGATCCTCGGCCAGCAATGGGTGATCGAGAACCGCTCCGGCGCGAATGGCGCGGTCGGTGCGGAGAACGTGGCGCGCAGCACGGCGGATGGCTCGGCGCTGCTCTATTCCAACGAGGTGCTGACGGTGCTGCCCTTCGTGCAGCGCAACGTCCCCTTCGACCTGCGCGCCGATTTCACGCCGATCGCGCGCACCGTCTCCATCCCCTATGTGATGATCGGCCATCCCGGCCTCGCGCCGCAGAACCTGGCGCAGCTGCTGGACGCGATGCGCCGCGCGCCGCAGGACTATTCCTTCGCCGGCTCCTCGCTCGGCTCGGTCGGGCAGCTTGCGACCGCGGCGCTGTGGCAGAAGCTCGGCATCGAGGGCACCTTCGTCTCCTATCGCGGCACCGGGCCGGCGATGAACGACCTGATCAGCGGCGCGGTGAAGCTGTTCATCGCGCCGGTCGGCCCCTCCATCCCGCTGATCCGCGACAACCGCGCCCGCGCCTATGCCGTGACCAGCGCGCGGCGCGAGGCGGTGCTGCCGGACGTGCCGACGCTCGCCGAGGCCGGCTTCGCCGATCTCGTCTATGAAGGCTGGTGCGGGCTCTGGGGGCCGCGCGGCCTGGCCGGCGACCTCACCGCGCGCATCAACGCGGCGGTGAACCAGGCGGCCGGCGAGCCGGCGGCGCGCGACCGCATGGCCAATCTGGGTCTCACCGCGCTCAACGAGACGCCGCAGCGCTTCGCCGAGCTCATCGCGACCGAGATCCCGCGCAACGAGGCGCTGGTCCGCGCCGCGCGCATCCAGCCGGAGTGAGCGCCATGCGCCGCCGATCCGTCCTGCTCGCCACGCTCGCGCTGCCGGCGGTGGCGCGGGCGCAATCCTGGTCGCCCGACCGGCCGATCCGCGTCATCGTGCCCTTCGGCGCGGGCGGCCCGACCGACATCGTGGCCCGGCTGCTGGCCGAGCCCGCCGGCGCGGCGCTCGGCCAGCCGGTGGTGGTGGAGAACCGCGCCGGGGCGGGCGGCAACATCGGCTCGCGCGCCGTGGCGCAGGCGGCGGCGGATGGGCACACGCTGGTGCTGAACGCGGCCGGGCCGCTCGTCATCAACCCCTTCCTCTACCGCGACATGGGCTTCGACCCGATGACGGCCTTCGCGCCGATCGCGGTGCTGACCACCGGCCCGCTGCTGGTGGTGGGCAATCCGCGCGCCCCCATCCAGAGCATCGGCGATCTCGTCGCCGCGGCGCGGGCGCGGCCAGGCGAGCTGAACTACGCCACCGCCGGCAACGGCACGGTGCCGCATCTGGCCACCGAGCTGTTCCTGCGCGCCGCCGGCGTGCGCCTGACCAACGTCACCTACCGCCAGACGCCGGACGCGACGCAGAGCGTGATGCGCGGCGACACCTCGGTGTTCTTCGACAGCCCGGCGAGCATCCAGCATGTGCGCGCCGGCACGCTGCGCGCGCTGGCCGTCACCACGCCGCGCCGCTTCGCCGCCTTCCCCGAGATTCCGACGGTGCTGGAATCGGGCGGGCCGGACATCTCGGTGGAGGCCTGGTACGGCCTGCTCGCGCCCGCCGGCACGCCCGCACCCGCGCTCGCGCGGCTGCATGCGGCCTTCACCGGCGCGCTGCGCCGGCCGGAGGTCGTGGCGCGCATCGCCGCCCTCGGCTTCGAGCCGGTGGGGAACGCACCGGAGGAGATGGCCGCCTTCATGCGCACCGAAGCCGCGAAGTGGCGCGGCGTGATCGAGGCGGCGCAGATCCGGATCGAGTAGCTACCGCGTGCCACCCGGCACCCAGGGCACGTCGCGCGCGCCATTGCCGTTCAGCCGGCGCGCCAGCACGAAGAGATGGTCGGAGAGGCGGTTGAGGTAGCGGATCACCGCGCCGTTCACCGCCTCCGCCGCCGCCAGCGCCACCACCAGCCGCTCCGCGCGCCGCACCACGGTCCGCGCGACATGGGCCTGCGCCGCGCCGGGCGACCCGCCGGGCAGCACGAAGCTGCGCAAGGGCGGGATCGGCGCGTTCATCGCCGCGATCTCCTGCTCGAGCCGGATGCAGGGCGCATCCGTCACGCGCAGCCGGTCGCCGGCCTCGCCGGGCACGCAGAGATCGGCGCCGAGATCGAACAGCTCGTTCTGGATGCGGGCGAGCATCGCATCGGCCTCCGCATCGCCGTCCAGGTGCAGGCGCAGCACGCCGAGCGCGGCATTCGCCTCATCCACCGTGCCATAGGCCTCCACGCGCAGCGCATCCTTGGCAACGCGCGTGCCGTCGCCGAGCGAGGTCTCGCCCCCGTCGCCGCCGCGCGTCGTGATGACATCCAGCCTGACCATCAGCGTCCTCCATCCAGGCGGAAGGTGATGCCGACGGTGACCGTCGCAAAGACCGCCATGCCGTTCTGCCGCGCCGGCTCGAACCGCCAGCGCCGCACCGCCCGCAGCGCCGCGCCGTCCAGCGCGGCATGGCCGGAGGAGCCGAGCACCGAGAGGTCGAGCACCTGGCCGGCGGGGTCCACCTGAACCAGCAGCGTGACGCGCCCCTGCTCGCCGCGGACACGGCTGGCCTGGGGGTATTCCGGCGAAGGGTTGCGCGCCTCGCCCGCGGGGCGCGGCGGCACCACGGCGCCCTCGGCGGTGGCGGGCCCGGCGGCGAGCGCGGCGCCGGCCGCGGCGGGTCCCGGGCGCTGCGGCGGGGTCCAGACCGTCGGCGCCGCGGGCTCGGCCGGCGGGACCGGGCGGGGCGCCGGCGGGGCCGCGGCCTGCTGGCGGGGCGGGCGCGGCGGCTCCCGCACGGGCTCGGGCGGCGGCGGGGGCGACGCCGCCATCGCGGGGGGCGGTGGTGCGGGCGGCGCCTCGGCTTGCGGCGGCGGTGGCGGCGGGGGCGGGGCTTCCGCCATGGCAGCCGGCGGTGGCGGGGGCGGCGCCTCCACCGGTGGCGCCGGGGGCGGCGGCGCGGCAGCCATCGCCTCGGGCAGGGCCGGCGGCGCGGCGGGGGAGGGCGGCGGCGCGGGGGGCGCGGCAGGCGGGGCGGGGGCGGCGGCGCTGTCGGCTGCGTCGCCGGCGCCGGCCGTTCCGCTGTCCCAGACCAGGCTCACCCCCTGCTCGACCGGCACGGGCGGCGTGGCGCGCCCGGCGAGCCAGAACACCGCGCCCAGTACCGCCGCATGCACCAGCGCCGAGCCGGCGATCCAGGCCGCGCGCCCTTCCCCGCCGCGCGCCGCCCGCGCCCTCACAGCACCAGCACCCCGCGATGCTTGGCCTTGCCCTCCGGCTCGACATGGATGGTGATGAGGGCGTTGCCGAGTTCGGCCTTGAGCGCGGCCTCGATGCGGTCGCAGATCTCATGCGCGTCCGCCACCGTCATCCCGCCCGGCACGACCAGGTGGAACTCGACGAAGGTGTAGCGGCCGGAGCGCCGCGTGCGGAGGTCATGCGCCTCGATCGCGCCATCGGCATGGGTGGCGAGCAGCGCGCGGATGCGGGCGAGCCGCTCGGGATCGAGCGCCTCGTCCATCAGCCCGCCGACCGATTCGCGCATCAGGCGCCAGCCGGAGACGAGGATGTTGAGCGCGGTCAGCGCCGCGAGCAGCGGATCGAGCCAGAGCAGGCCGGTAAGCGCGACGAGGGCGACGCCGACGAGCACGCCGCCGGAGGTGACGACATCCGACAGCAGGTGCCGCGCATCGGCGAGCAGCGCCGGCGATTCCGCCGCGCGGCCCTGGCGGAACAGCAGCGCCGCCCAGGCCGCGTTGATCGCGGTCGCGACCGCGGCGACGACGAGGCCGAGCGGCGCCTGCTCCGGCGCGCGCGGCGCCTGCCAGGCCTCCCAGGCCTGGTGCAGGATCAGCAGCGCGGCAACGACGATCAGCGCGCCTTCCAGCACCGCCGAGAAGTATTCCGCCTTGGCATGGCCGTAGGGGTGGTTGGCGTCGGGCGGGATCTGCGAGAGCCGGATGGCGAGCAGCGCCGCGACCGCGGCGGCGACGTTCACCACCGATTCCACCGCATCGGCGAACAGCGCGACCGAGCCGGTCAGCCACCAGGCGCCCAGCTTGAGCCCGAGCACGAGCAGCGCCACGGCGACCGAGGCCGCGGCGATGGTCTCGATTCGCGGGGCCTTCGCGTCAGGCAAGCGCCATCATCCCAGCTGCCGGCAGGCTTGCGTCATGCCCGGGGGCGGGGCGGCTCGGCAAGCCCGCGGGAGGGCGGCGCAGCCATGTCGGAAATCCTTACAGCACCGGTGCGGAACCGAGACGGCGACACCAGCCCGAGCGCACAACACATTGATTTTATTTCAGTCCGTCAGTCCTGGCACGTTCGTTGCAGGTAACTTGTTCGCGGAACGGTTGTGGGAATTGGTTGGCTCTCTCCCGAACCGGCCGCGCGGATCGGAGGACGGGAATGCGTCGGTTTCGCAACATGATCCTGGGGGCGCTGGCCTGCGTCGCGCTCGCGCTGCCGGCCCAGGCCTCGCTGTTCGGCAGCACCGTGCGGGGCACGCTCAGCGCCGCCTGCTGCGGGGTGGTGTTCACCCAGGACCGGGTCGTGGGGGACGTGACCGAGTTCCTCGTCATCGGCGGAGGCGATGCGCAGTTCCAGGTGGACATCTACGAGGATCGGATCAGCCTGATCTTCCTGGCGGTGGGTACCCTGAACATCGGTGACGACGTCAACTGGACCTTCGACATCCTCACGCCGGGCGTGGAGTTCGCCTCGATCACCGAGACCTCGGACAATTTCGTGAACGGCGCCAGCCTGCTCGGCTTCACGGCGACGACCGCGAGCTTCGAGATCAAGGACCAGTCGCACTTCTTCGACCAGAGCTTCGTCGCCAACTATGCCTACACGGTGCGGAACGCGAACGCCGTGCCGGAGCCCGCGAGCCTCGCGCTGCTCGGCTTCGCGGTGGCCGGTCTCGCGCTCGCGCGGCGGTCACGTCGAGCGGCATGAGGGGGATCGGCGGCATCCGCTCAACCGGATAAGGCCAGCCCGTCAGCGCAGGCTGCGCGGCGGCGTGCGGCGCGCGACACAGGCGCCGCACGGAGGCTGTGCAATCAGTCGCGCGCGGCGCGGATCGCCGCGCCGATCAGCAGGCCGAGCGCCGCGGTCGCCATCGTGGTGCGGAGATGGTTCCAGCCCGTCCAGGGCACGGCGTAGTCGGCCCAGACACGTCCGGCGGTTTCGGCCGTCACGACGGCGCGGGCCAGTTGATCGTTCAGCGGCAGGTTGAAGGCGAAGGTGATGCCGACCACCCCCGCCGCGTAGAGGGCGCCCGCCGCCAGCGCCAGCCAGGCCGTGACCGGACGATCCCAGGCGAGGCCCAGGCCGCCGGCAAGTGCCGCCAGGAGCGCCGGTCCGAAGAAGACAAAGGCGAAGCCGGCCGTACGGATCCCTTCGTTCACCGCGCGCATCGCCGCGATCGCGGCTTCCGGTGGCGCACTGGCCAGGCCGGGCATCACGGTGAAGGACCAGGTCCAGAAGAAGCCGGCACTCCAGGCGGCAGCCAGGACGGCCAGGGCGAGGACGAGGGTGAGCATGGAGATGCGCGGCTCCGGTTTCGTCGCACCGCGTTGTCCCGCCCACCTCGCGCCGGCGCAAGCGCGCCGCGGCCATAACAGCGCCACTACACGGAAAAGTATTTCGCCCGCGGGTGGTGCAGCACGATCGCGCTCGTGGACTGCTCGGGATGCAGCTGCCACTCGTCCGACAGCTCCACCCCGATCCGCTCCGCCTTGAGCAGCTTCAGCAGCGGCGCCTGGTCCTCGAGCCGCGGGCAGGCGGGGTAGCCGAAGGAATAGCGGCCGCCGCGATAGCCCTGTTGCAGCATCTTCTCGATGTCGCGGTCGTCCTCGCCCGCGAAGCCCCATTCGGCGCGGATCCGCTTGTGGACGTATTCCGCCATCGCCTCCGCCATCTCCACGCCGAGGCCGTGCAGATACAGGTAGTCCTGGTAGCGGTTGTCCTCGAACCATTCGCGCGCGACGTCGGACGCCTTCTGGCCGACGGTGACGACCTGCAGCCCGATCACGTCGCGGCCATCCTCGATGTCCGTCACGAAATCGGCGATGCACTCGCCATCCTCCTTGGGCTGGCGCGGCAGGGTGAAGCGGCAGGCTTCCGTCACGCCGTCCTGCTCGAACAGCACCAGGTCGTTGCCCTGGCCGGCGCATTTCCAGTAGCCGTAGATCGCCTGCGGCTTGAGGATCTGCTCCGCCTCGGTCAGCGCCAGCATGCGCTTGAGCACCGGGCGGAGTTCCTGCTTCGCCCAGCCGAGGAAATCCTCCAGGCTGCGGCCGGCCTTCCGGAAGCCCCACTGGAACTGGTAGAGCGACCGCTCGTTGATGAAGGGCACCAGCGCCTTGGGCGCGGCCTCCATCACGCGGGCACCCCAGAAGGGCGGCGTCGGCGCCTTGCTCTCCGCCGCCACGCGCCGGCGACGCGATTGCGCGTAGTTCACATCCACCGGCGCGAAGCCGCGCGGATCGGCCTGGCCGAGCACGCGCTTCTCGTTGCGGGACTTGCCCTTGCGCTTGGCCTGCAGCGCCGCGAGGTAGTCGTCGAAGCCGTTGCCCACGACCTTGTCCATCAGGTGCAGCCCGTCGAAGGCATCGCGCGCATAGGCGACGCGGCCGCAGGCGTAGGAACGGACGCAATCCTCCTCGACATAGTTGCGCGTCAGCGCCGCGCCGCCGAGCAGGACCGGCAGGTCGATCCCCTGGCGGCTCATCTCCTCGAGGTTCTCGCGCATCACCACGGTGGATTTCACCAGCAGGCCGGACATGCCGATGGCATGCGCGCGGTGTTCCCTCGCCGCGGTCACGATATCGGCCAGCGGCACCTTGATGCCGAGGTTGACCACCTTGTAGCCGTTGTTCGTCAGGATGATGTCCACGAGGTTCTTGCCGATGTCGTGGACATCGCCCTTCACCGTGCCGAGCACGATGATGCCCTTCTCCTGGCCCTCGACGCGCTCCATGAAGGGTTCGAGATAGGCGACGGCGGCCTTCATCGTCTCCGCGCTCTGCAGCACGAAGGGAAGCTGCATCTTGCCCGCGCCGAACAGGTCCCCCACCACCTTCATCCCGTCCAGCAGGATCTCGTTGATGATGGCGAGCGGGGGGTGGACCTTCAGCGCCTCCGCGAGCTCGTCCTCGAGGCCCTTGCGGTCGCCGTCCACGATCCGGTCCTTGAGCCGGCCTTCCACCGTCTCGGCCTTCTTCTTCGCGACCGCATCCGCCGCCTTGCGGCCGGCGAACATCTCGAGGAGCTTCTGCAGCGGATCGTAGCCCTCGCGGCGGCGGTCGAAGATCAGGTCCTCCATCACCGCCACTTCCTCGGGCGGGATCAGGTGCAGCGGCTTGATCTTCGAGGAATGGACGATCGCGCCCGTCATGCCGGCCTTCACCGCGTGATCGAGGAAGACGCTGTTCAGCACGTGCCGCGCGGCCGGGTTCAGGCCGAAGCTGATGTTGGAGAGGCCGAGGATGATCTGGATGTCCGGGAAGCGGTCCCGGATCATGCGGATGCCCTCCAGCGTCCATTGCCCGAGCTTGCGGTCGTCCTCGTTGCCGGTGGCGATGGTGAAGGTCAGCGGGTCGATCAGCAGGTCGGATTGCGGCAGCCCGTGCTTCGTGCAGGCGAAGTCCACCAGCCGCTCGGCGATCCGCAGCTTGTCCTCGGCGGTCTTGGCCATGCCGACCTCGTCGATGGTCAGCGCGATCACCGCGGCGCCGAACTTCTTGGCGAGCTTCAGCCGGTCCGTCGCATGGCCCTCGCCATCCTCGAAGTTGATCGAGTTGATGATCGGCTTGCCGCCATGCAGCTTGAGCGCGGCCTCGATCACCGGCGTCTCGGTGCTGTCGATCACCAGCGGGCTGTTCACGCTGCTGGTGAAGCGGCGGATCACCTCGTTCATCTCCGCCATCTCGTCGCGGCCGACGAAGGCGGTGCAGACATCGAGGCTGTTCGAGCCTTCCGCCACCTGCTCGCGCGCGATGGCCAGGCACCCGTCCCAGTCATGCGCCGCCTGGCGTTCGCGCCAGGCCTTCGAGCCGTTGGCGTTGCAGCGCTCGCCGATCGAGAAGTAGCTGTTCTCCTGCCGCAGCGAGGTCGCGGTGTAGAGCGAGGCGACGGAGGGGATCCAGACGGGCTTGCGCGCCACCGGCGCCGGCCGCGCGCGCCCGCCTTCCATGCGGCGCAACAGCCCGTCCAGCGCGGCGATGTGCTCGTTGCCGGTGCCGCAGCAGCCGCCGATCAGGTTCAGCCCGTCCTCGCGGATGAAGCGTTCCATCCAGCTCGCGAGTTCGTCGGGCTTGAGCGGGTAGTGGGTCTTCCCGTCCACGAGCTCGGGCAGGCCGGCATTGGGCTGCACGCTGATCAGGCCCGGCCAGTTCTGCGCCAGCCAGCGGACGTGCTCCGCCATTTCCTGCGGGCCCGTCGCGCAGTTGAGCCCGATCAGCGGTACATCCAGCGCATGCACCACGGCGGCGGCGGCGGAGATGTCGGGGCCGACGAGCAGCGTGCCGGTGGTCTCGACCGTGACCTGCACGAAGATCGGGATCTCGGACTTCGCCTCGGCGCGGGCGATCTTCGCGGCGTTCACCGCGGCCTTGATGTAGAGCGTGTCCTGGTTCGTCTCGGTCAGGATCGCATCCGCCCCGCCCGCGATCAGGCCGCGGCACTGCACCGTCAGCGCCGCCTCCAGCGCGTCATAGGCGATGTTGCCGAGGCTCGGCAGCTTGGTCCCCGGGCCGATGTCGCCGATCACCCAGCGATGCCGGCCGTCGCCGAACTGCTCCGCCGCCTCGCGCGCCAGTTCCACCGCGACCTTGTTGATCTCGAAGGCGCGGTCCTCCAGCTCGAACTCGCCGAGCGTGACGGGACTGCCGCCGAAGGTGTTGGTCAGCACCATGTCGGCGCCGGCGGCGAAATAGCCGCGATGGATCTCGCGCACGATGTCGGGGCGGGAGAGGTTCAGCACCTCCGTGCAGTTCTCCTTGTCCCAGAAGTCGCGCTCGACCTGGAGGTCCATCATCTGCACGCGGCTGCCCATGGCGCCGTCGCAGAGCAGCACCTGGTCGCGCAGCGCGTCGAGGAGATGCGGGCGGGTGGTCATGCGGGATCAGCCTTGAACGAGGGCATGCACCGGCTGGCGCCGCGCGGCCCAGAGCCGCACGGCCAGCGCGCCGGGCACGGTGAGGTTGGACGCCGGCACGCAGCCCGCCGCGCCGAGCCAGCCGGCGATCTGCGCGTCGTCGAAGCCGGGCCAGCGATGCGCGTGGCGGGTGAGCAGATGCGCCTCGTCGTGCGGCGCCAGATCGGCGACGAGCAGCGTGCCCCCCGGCCGCAGCACGCGCGCGGCCTCGGCCAGCGCGGCGGCCGGGTCCTCGGCGTAGTGCAGCACCATCTGCATCGCCGCCGCATCGAAGGACGCATCCGCGAAGGGCAGGCGGTACATGTCCGCCTGGCGCACCGCGGCACGGTCGGCGAGGCCGCGTTCCGCGAGCCGCGCGCGGGCCAGCGCCAGCATGTCGCGGCTCATGTCCACGCCGAGCAGGTGCTCGGCCTGGGGCGCCGCGAGTTCCAGGAGGCGCCCCGTTCCGGTGCCGATGTCGAGCAGCGCCTCCATCCGCGGCGGCAGGGCATCGAGCAGCGCCTGCTCGATCTCGGCCGCCGGCAGGCCGAGCGCGCGCATCTCGTCCCAGTCCTTGCCGTGGCGGCGGAAGGCCTCGGAGGCCTCGCGCGCCCGCTCGGCGGCGAGCCGTGCCGCGACGCGGCGATCGGCGGCGAGGCGGGGGTCGTCCTCCGGCAGGCGGGCGAGGATCAGGCGGGCGAGCTCGGCACCGGCGGGCATCTGGAAATAGGCGTTCGCGCCCTCGGGGATGCGCTCGAGCAGCCCGGCCTCGGTGAGCAGGCGCAGATGGCGGGAGAGGCGCGGCTGGGACTGGCCGAGCACGGCGCAGAGGTCCGAGACGCAGAGCGGATGGCGGGCGCAGAGCGCGAGCAGGCGGAGCCTGGTGGGCTCGGCTGCGGCGCGGAGCTGGGAGAGGAGCGGTTCCACGGGCTTGTGTTTGACATAAAGATATACTTATGTCCAGCACATGCCCTGGCTCGACGCCCGCATCCCCATCGAGATCGTCCCCGACGAGGCGGCGCTGGCCGTCGCACTCGCCAGCGGGAAGCCGGCCGCCGTTCTCGCCGAGGCACCGCCGCCCGCGCTGCCGGCCGGCGCGGTCGCGCTCGCCAGCTTCGACCTCTCGGGCCCCACCCACGCCGCCGGCTGCGCCTGCTGCGCCGGGCGGGGCGCGGCGGCGCTGGCGCTCGACCGGCTCTTCCAGGCCCGCACCCGCGGCGCCACGGGCTGGTTCGACCGCGTCGTCGCCCTGGCCGAGACGCCGTCTGCCCAGGCCGAGGTCAGGACGGCGCTCCGCGAGGACGCGGTGACGGCAGCGCGCTTCCGCGGCGCCTGATATTTGTCCGGACGAGTGCTTGCGGCCGGCCCGCGAATCGGGAAGGCTCGCTTCGCCTCCGTTTCCGGGAAGCCCATGCTGAACGATCCGCGCCCGGCGTCCCGCACGGGGCCCCGGCACGCATGACCGCCGCGCCGCGCGCCGCGCTCGCCGCCTTCGGCCTGCTCGGGCTGATCGCCCTGCTCGCCGCCAATCCGGGCAGCGAGACTCTGGCGCGGCAGATGGTCTCCGGCCTCATGCTGGGCGGCATCTATGTCGCCGTCGCAGTCGCCTTCACGCTCACCATCGGCGTGCTGAACTTCCTCAACTTCACCATCCCCACGCTCTTCATGCTGACCGGCATGGTCGCCTGGACGCTGGCGCGCGACGGGCTGCCCTTCGGCCTCTCGCCCGGGCTCCACTGGTTCCCGGCGCTGCTCGGCGGCGTCGCGGTGGCGATCGCGGCCTCGCTGATCGTCGAGCGCTTCACCTTCCGCTACCTCAAGACGAAGCATGGCGACGCGACCGAGCACGCGATCCCGCTCGTCTCCTCGCTCGGCTTCCTGCTGATCTTCGAGCACCTGGTGCTGATCTTCCTCGGCTCCGAGGCGCAGAGCTTCCCCGTGCGATTCCGGCTGGACTGGCAGGTCGGGCCGCTGACGATCGGGCTGCCGCAGCTCGCCTCGCTGCTGCTCTCGCTCGGCATCGTCGCCTGGCTGTCCTGGCTGCTGAAATCGACGCGCACCGGCCGCGCGCTGCGGTCCATCGCGGAAAGCCCGGACACCGCGACGCTGCTCGGCGTGGAGGTGGCGCGGATCGTGCCGATCGTCTTCCTTCTGTCGGGCCTGCTCTGCGGCGTGGCGGGCGCGCTGTTCGTGGTGAACTACTCCGACGTCTCGCCCTTCATGGGCGAGCATGTGGGCACCAAGGCGATCGCCGGGATGGTGCTGGGCGGCATCGGCTCGATCTGGGGCGCGATCGCGGGCGGGCTGCTGGTCGGGCTGCTCGAGACGCTCGGCATCCATTTCTTCGGCGGTGACGCGGCGCAGGTCGTGGTCTGGGCCGTGCTGCTGGCCGTGCTGATCCTAAGGCCGCAGGGGCTGTTCGGGGGATCGCGGATCGGGAAGGGCAAGCTTTGATGTCGGGATACTGGGCCGGCATCCTGGCGATCCTCGCGATCAACGTGATCTTCGCCTATGCGATCTTCGTCACCGCCGCGGCGGGGCAGCTCAACCTGGGCGGCGCGGGCTTCATGGCGATCGGCGCGCATGCCGCCGCCGTGCTCGGCGAGCAGCTCGGCTGGACGCCGTGGCTGACGGTGCCGGCGGCGGTCCTGATCACGGCACTCGTCGGCTTCGCCATCGCCTTCCCCGTGCTGCGCACGCGCGGCGTCTACATGGTGCTCGCGACCTTCGCCTTCGCCCAGGTGGTCACCGGCATCATCCTGACCCAGCCCGCGCTCGGCGGCGCGATGGGGCTCGTGGTCGTGGACTATGTGGACCTGCCGGTGCTGATCGGCGCGGCCATCGCGACCACCGTCTTCTGCTTCTTCCTGATGGCGTCGCGCTTCGGCCTGGCGCTGCGCGCGCTGCACGATGACGAGCTGGTGGCCACCCTGATGGCGGTGCCGGCGCGGGCGATGCAGGTGGCCGCCTTCGCCATCGGCGCGGGGCTCGCGGGCCTCGCCGGCGGGCTCTACGCGCATCATTTCTCCTTCGTGGAGGCGCAGTATTTCTCGCCCCTGCTCTCGATCTACGTGCTGCTCTTCGTGCTGATCGGCGGCACCCAGACCGCCTGGGGCCCGCTGGTCGGCGCCGCCTTCTTCACCCTGGTGCCCGAGCTGCTGCGGGTCGGCGGGTCCTGGCGCTACGTGGTGTTCGGCGTGCTGATCGTGGCGATGATGATCTTCCGCCCCGAGGGCATGGTCACGCGCAGCCTGGTCGCGCGCATCTTCGGCCGGCGCGCCCATGGCTGACGCCCTGCTCAGCCTGCGGGGCGTCACGAAATCCTTCGGCGGGCTGCGCGTCGTCGAGGATGTCTCCTTCGACCTGCCGGCGGGCGGGCGGCTCGGCCTCATCGGGCCGAACGGCGCGGGCAAGACCACCGTGTTCAACCTCATCTCCGGCGTCTATCCGATCGATGCCGGCGCCATCCTGCTGGACGGCGCGCCGATCCAGGCGCTGGCGCCGCGGGCACGGGTACGCGCGGGCCTCGCGCGCAGCTTCCAGAACATCCGCCTGATGCCGCATCTCTCGGCGGTCGAGAACGTGATGCTCGGCCAGCATGCGCGCGCCGCCGGCCTCGGCGCGCTGCTCACGCCGATCGGCTGGCTGCCGCGCGGGCGCTGGCGGCGCGAGGCGGAGGCGCTGCTCGCGCGCGCGGGTCTCGACATCGCGCCCGATGCGGTGGTGGCGAACCTGCCCTACGGCATCCGCAAGAAGATCGAGGTGGTCCGCGCGCTGGCGAGCCATCCGAAGCTGCTGCTGCTGGACGAACCCGCCGCCGGCCTCAACCCCGCGGAGACCGCGGAACTCGCCCGCTTCCTGCGCGGGATCGCGGAGCAGGGCACCACGCTGCTGGTGGTCGAGCACGACATGGCCTTCGTCAACGAGGTCTGCGACCGCGTCGTGGTGCTGAATTTCGGCCGCCGGATCTTCGAGGGCAGCATGGCCGCCGCGCGCGCCGATGCGGCGGTGCGCGAGGCCTATCTCGGCACGGAGGCGGCCGATGCTGCTTGAGGCGCAGGACCTCGAGGTGCGCTATGGCCGCACCCATGCGGTGCGCGGCGTGAACCTCAACCTCGCCCCGGGCGAGATCGTGACCGTGCTCGGCGCGAACGGCGCGGGCAAGTCCTCGCTGCTGAAGGCGCTCGCCGGCGCGGTCAGGCCGGCGGCGGGGCGCGTCTGGCTGGAGGGCGCGGATGTCACCGCGCTCGCCGCGCCCCAGCGCGTGGCGCGCGGCCTGGTGCTGGTGCCGGAGGGGCGGCAGATCCTGGTGAGCCTCACGGTGCATGAGAACCTGCAGATGGGCGCCTATGGCCGGCGGGACGGCGACATCGCCCGCGACATCGCCGCGGTCTATGGGCGCTTCCCCAATCTCGGCGCGCGGCGCGACATGCCGGCCTCCGTGCTCTCGGGCGGGGAGCAGCAGATGCTGGCGATCAGCCGCGCGCTGCTCGCGCGGCCGCGGGTGATGATGCTGGACGAGCCCTCGCTCGGCCTCTCGCCGCTGCTGGTGGGCCAGCTCTTCGAGCTGATCGGGGCGCTGAACCGCGAGGGCCTGGCCATCCTGCTGGTGGAGCAGAACACGCGGATGGCGTTGCGCGCGGCCGGGCGCGGCTATGTGATGGAGCTCGGACGCGTGGTGCTGGACGGACCTGCCGCGGCGCTCGCCGACAACGAGGCGCTCGCCGCGGCCTATCTCGGGGGGCATTGAGACATGGAGACCAGGATGCAGCGCAGAACGCTTCTGGCCGGCGCCGCCGGCCTCCTCGCCACGCCGGCGGTCCACGCGCAGGCGCGCGAGATCGTCATCGGGCTGACGATGGTGAAGTCCGGCCCGCTCAAGACGCCGGGCGAGGCCACCGAGACCTCCGTGGACATCGCGGTGGCCGAGGTGAACGCCGCGGGCGGCATCGCCGGGCGGCGCATCCGGCTCGAGAAGTTCGACACCGGGAGCGATCCGCGCCAGGCGGCGACGGCGGCGCAGAAGTTCGCCCGCGACGACAACGCGCTCGCGATCATCGGCCCCTTCTCCTCGGGCGAGGCGGCCGTCGCCTTCCCGGTGGGCGAGCGGCTCGGCATCGTGCAAATTCCCAACTCCGCGACGCAGCCGAACCTGACGGGCAACAACACCTATGCCTGGCGGCTGACCGAGGACGAGGGCAAGCAGTTCGGCCGCCTGCTCACCACGCTGCAGCGGAAGAACATCCCGGCGAGCCGCGCCGAGATCATCTACGTCTCGGACGAGCGCATCTCCAACGTCACCGCGACTCAGTTCTATCCGGCGCTGCTGCGGGCCAGGAACATCGCCTTCGGCGATCCCGTCTCCTTCCAGTACCGCACCTTCGACGTGGCGCCGCAGGTGACGCAGATCATGCAGCGCAACCCGGAGGTGGTGGCGATGGCCGCCACGCCGGATTCCGCCGGCAAGGTGCTGCGCGAACTGCGCCGCCAGGGTTTCCGCGGCCGCGTGATCGGAAGCCAGATCTTCGCCGATCCCAATTCCGTGGAGCTGTTCGGGCCGGAAGGCGACGGCATGATCATCGTCGCCGGCTTCTGGTGGGACCGCAACGACGCGACGCGCGCCTTCACGGTGAAGTACCGCGAGGAGAACGCGCGCCGCGGCCTCGCGCAGAAGCGCATCCCGCACCATTCCGACGCGCAGGCCTACGACATCGTCTATCTCTACAAGCAGGTGATGGAGCGCGCCAACGTCACCGGCGACCCCGCCCGCGTGGTGGCGGAGCGCACCGCGATCCGCGACGCGATGCGCGGCATCCGCTTCACCGGCGTCACCGGCGAGAACACCTGCTTCGACGCGCAGCGCGATGCGGAACTGCCTGGCTTCGTCGTGGAGATCCGCAACCTGCAATGGAGCCTGTTCGACACGCATCCGGCCGACGACTGCACCTGATGCGGCGGCTGGCGGTCCTCGGCGGCGCGGGCGGCATCGGCCGTGCCCTGGTTGCGCGCGCGGTGAAGGAGGGTTGGCGGGTGAGCGTACTCGACCTGCCGGCCTCGCTCGCGCGGCATCCCGTGCCGGAGGGCGTGCAGGCGATCGGCGTGGACGGCAGCGACGAGGCCTCCGTCGGCGCCGCCTTCGCGGCCCTCGACGCGGGGCTGGAGGGGTTCGTCAACCTCGCCGGCTTCGCCTCGCCGCTCGGCAGCCTCGCGGCGACGGACAGCGCGGTGTGGGACGAGGTGATCGCGGGCAATCTCCGCACCGCCTTCCTCACCGCGCGCGCCGCGCTGCCGTTGCTGGCGAAGGGCGAGCGGCCGGCGATGGTGCAGACCGTCTCGGGGCTCGCCGCCTTCACGCGCCCGGGCTACGGGCCCTATGCGGCGTGCAAGGCGGCGATGATCTCGCTGACCAAGACGCTGGCGCTGGAAGCCGCGCCGGCGATCCGCGTGAACGCGGTGGGGCCGGCGGCGGTGGACACCGCCTTCCTCCGCGGCGGCACCGGGCGCAGCGACGAGAGCCGCGCACCGCATCTCGACATCGCCGCCTACACCGCCGCGATCCCGCTCAAGCGCTTCGCGCAGCCCGAGGATGTGGTCGGGCCGATCCTGTTCCTGCTCGGGCCGGATGCCGGCTACATGACCGGCCAGGTGCTCTGGGTGAATGGCGGGGGTTACATGCCGTGAGCGACTGGGCGCTCGATCTCGGGAACATGACACTGCGCGGCGTGGCGGACGAGGACCCCTTCGTGCTGCAGCGCTCCCTGATCTTCCCCGCCGCCGATGCGGCGCTGCTCGCGCGCGCGGCGCCGCTCGATCCGCTCGCGGTGGAGGCCGCGACGGACAGCATCATCCTCCGCGTGCAGGTCTTCGTGATCGAGACGGCAGCCCGCGTCGTGCTGGTGGATGGCGGCGTCGGCGACGGGAAGGAACGGCCCGCGCGCCCGTCCTGGCATCGCCGCAGCACGGATTTCCTCGCGCGTCTCGGCGTCGCGCCCGATGCGGTGGACGCGATGCTGTTCACGCATCTCCACGCCGACCATGTCGGCTGGGCGACGCGGCTGGATCAGGGGCGCTGGGTACCGAGCTTCCCGCGCGCACGCCACATCGTCGCGGCGCGCGAATACGCGCATTGGGCGGCGCTGGATGCGCAGGCGCCGGTCGGCCATGGCAGCTTCCGCGACAGCGTGCTGCCGCTGGCCGAAGCCGGGCTGCTCGACCAGGTGGAGGACGACCACGCGCCGTTTCCCGGCCTCCGCTTCCGCCCGCTGCCGGGGCATACGCCGGGCCAGGTCGGCATCGAGCTGCACGGTGCGCGCCGGCGCGTGCTGATCGCGGCGGATGCGGTGCACCATCCGCTGCAATTGCTTGCGCCGGAGGTCGTCTCCGCCTTCTGTTCCGATCCGGCCCAGGCGATCGCGACGCGCCGCGCCCTGCTGGAGGAAGCAGCGGATGACGGGCTGGAACTGGTGCCGCATCACGCGCGGAGCCGGCAGGTGTGGCGCATCGCGCGCGAGGGCGCCGGCTACACGCTGCGGGATTGAACGCGGGCGGGCGTCGCACCCCCACCCCGACCCTCCCCCGCAAGCAGGGGGGGGAGGCCTATCCGATATGGCTCGCGTGGTGGTCCAGGTACCACGCCGCGATCTCCTCGCGCGTGGTCCACCACACGTCGGGGAAGCTGCGCGCATAGGCCACGAAGTCGCGCAGCGCGCGGATGCGGAAGGGCTGGCCGATGACATGCGGGTGCAGGCCGATGTTCATCAGCCGGCCGCTCTCCGCACCCTCCCGGTACAGCTCGTCGAACTGTTCCCTGAACACGGCGAAGGCGCCGTCCACGTCCTTGCCCTGGCGGAGGAACACGGTGAAGTCGTTGACCTCGGAGGTGTAGGGGATCGAGACCATCTTCCGCCCGCCGGCGCAGTGCATCAGGTAGGGCTGGTCGTCGTTCAGCAGGTCGGTGAAGAAGGTCAGCCCCTCCTCGGCCAGGATATCCGGCGTGTTCGGCGTGGAGCGGAGCGAGCAGGAAAGCCAGCCCTTCGCCGGCCTTCCGACCACCTGCGCGTAGACGCGCAGCGTCTCGCGGATCACGGCGCGCTCGGCCTCGATGTCGAACTGGTAGTTGGTCAGCAGGTCGGTCTGCACGTAGTTGTGCGCCACGATCTCCCAGCCCCGCGCGATCGCGTGGTCCACCACGGCGCGGCGCTCCAGGCCCATCTTCGCGTTCATCGTGCAGCTCGTCGGCACGCCGGCGCGCTCGAAGGTCTCGAACATCCGCCAGACGCCGACGCGCTGGCCGTATTCGCGCCAGGTCCAGTTCGGGTTGTCATAGACATTGCCCGGCAGCATGTCGGTGATGATGGAGGGCCCGCCCGGATAGAACGGCTTGTCGGTGTCCTTGGTGCGGTCCCAGTATTCGAGGTTCGTCGTCAGCAGCATCGCGATGCGCGCGCCGTTCGGCCAGCGGAGCGGCTTGCGATGCGGCATCGGGACGAAATCGTAGTGCATGGCGCGGCCTTCGGAGCGGGAGGCCGAAAGCCTCGCACGCGCCGCGATCAGCCGAAAGCGGCCTCCACCGCCCCGAGCGCGCCGAGCCGCGCGCGGAGCACGCCCTCGGCCGGGCAGGGCGGCGAGAGGCCCGCCACGATCAGCAGCGCGCCGGCGGGCAGCCCGCCCCAGCGCCGCGCCTCGGCGGCGGCCTCCGCGAAGGCGGCGGCAAGATCCACCGGCACGCCGCGCCGGCGCGCGCCCTTCGGCGCGAGCACGGCCTCCACCGGGCCGGGCGGCATCGCCCTTCCCTTGCCGGCAACGACGAAGCCGAGCCCGGCGAGATCGGCGATGCGGGCGTACTCGTCCTGCGGCCCGGCGGTGAAGCGGCTCGCCGCCACATCGAGCGCGGGGAAGAGACGGCCGATCACCGGCGGCGCCGTGTCCTCCGGGTCGAGCGCCATGGCGAGCTCGCCGATCGCGGCCGCCGTCGCCTCCGCATGGCGCGCGGCGGCGGGCGCGATGGTGGCGCCGCCCGCCAGCAGCCGGCCTTCGATCACCGGCCCGCTCAGCGCCGGCGCGCCGGGCCTCCGCAGCAGCCGCACGCCGCAGGCCGCGATCTCGAGCGCCTCGAGCGTCGCGGCCGCGATCGCCTCGGCCTCGTCGCGGTCGCGCGGCGCGAGGCCCTCCGGCAGCGGCGCGAGCGGCTGGCCGCTCTCGAAGGCCTCCGCGAACCAGCGCGCGGCGGCGGCGGCGTCGAAGGCGGCCATCAGTTCAGCGCCGGAAGGCGCACTTCCTCATCCTCCATGAAGCCGCCCTGCGGCGCCTCCAGCACGTTCTCCGTGCCCGTCCCGGCGGCAGTGTCGTACAGGTAGGACGGCAGGAAGGTCGCGATCTCGGGGAAGATGTAGAGCATGGTCATCGCCACGATCACGATGCCGACGAAGGGCAGGCAGCCGGCGAAGATCTCGGTCAGCTTCACCTGCGGCGGGGCCACGCCCTTCAGGTAGTAGGCGGCCATCGCGACCGGCGGCGTCATGAAGCTGGTCTGGAGGTTCAGCGCCACCAGCACGCCGAAGAAGATCGGATCCACGCCGAAGGTATCGAGCAGGGGCAGGAAGATCGGCACGAAGATCAGCACGATCTCCGACCATTCGAGCGGCCAGCCGAGCACGAAGATGATGAGCTGCGTCAGGATCAGGAAGCCGACGGTCCCGAGGTTCAGCTTCTCGACGAAGAACTCCTCGATCACGTGGTGGCCGCCGAGATAGCCGAACACCGAGGTGAAGATGTAGGCGCCCACGAACAGCCAGCACACCATCGCCGTGGTGCGCGCGGTCAGGAACACGCTTTCCTTCAGCCGCTCGAATGTGAGCGCGCGATAGGCCAGCGCCAGCAGCAGCGCGCCGAGCGCGCCCATCGCCGCCGCTTCGGATGGCGTCGCCAGGCCGAGCAGGATCGCGCCGAGCACCGAGCCGATCAGCAGCGCGAGCGGCACGAAGGAGGTCGCGACCGCCGTCAGCACCGTCAGGAACGGCACGTTCCGCTCCTCCGGCGGCAGCTTCGGCGCCATGCCGGGCCGCACCGTCGCCAGGATCAGCACATAGAGCATGTAGAGCACCGCGAGGCCGAGGCCGGGGAAGAAGGCCGCCGCGTAGAGCCGCGCCACGGAGGTGCCCGAGGTCGCGCCGTAGAGGATCAGCATGATCGAGGGCGGGATCAGGATGCCGAGGCAGCCGCCGGCGCAGACCACGCCGGCCGCGAGCCGCGCGTCGTAGCCCGCGCGCAGCATCGCCGGGAAGGCGAGGAGGCCCATCAGCGTGACCACCGCGCCGACGATGCCGGTGGCCGTCGCGAACAGCGCGCAGGTGGCCAGCGTCGCGATCGCCAGCGCCCCGGGCAGCCCGCCCGAGGCGAGCTGGAGCGAGCGGAACAGCCGGTCCAGGATGTTCGCCCGCTCGATCACGTAGCCCATGAAGACGAACAGCGGCACGGAGATCAGCACGTCGTTCGCCATCACCGCATAGGTGCGCTGCACCAGCAGGTCGAAGACGCGCATCTCGAGCGAGAGGTAGCCGAAGCCGATGCCCATCGCCATCAGCGTGAAGGCGACGGGGAAGCCGAGCAGCACCACGAAGATGAAGCTGCCCAGCATCACCATCCCGAGGACGGGATCGCTCATGGCGCCGCTCCGCCCTGGCCCTGCCGCCGCGCGGCGAGCTCGAGCATGATCTCCTCCATCTCGCGCACGTCATGCGCCTTGGGCGGGAAGTCGCCGTCGCGGAAGCAGATGAAGCAGCGCGCGATCTCCGCCAGGCCCTGGATCAGCACGAGCACCGCGGCGAGCGGGATGATGAACTTGAACGGCCACACATACGGCCCCTCCGGACTGACGGAGGACGCCTCGTTCTGCCGGTAGGATTGCAGGAAGAAGTCCCAGCCGAAGTAGATCATGCCGATCATCGCCGGCAGGAAGAACAGCAGGTAGAGCGTGAGGTCGAGTGCCGCCTGCTGGCGCGGCCGCATCAGGCGGTAGGCGAAGTCGGCGCGGACATGGCCGTTGCGGCAGAGCGTATAGGCGCCCGCCATCATGAACAGCGTGCCGTAGAGCATGTAGGAGACGTCGAAGGCCCAGCTCGTCGGCGCGCGGAACAGGTAGCGCGCGAAGACCTCGTAGCAGATCGCCCCGGTCAGCAGGATGATGCACCAGGCGAAGATCTTGCCGGCGAGGGTGCTCAGCCGGTCGATGCTCAACAGGATGGACTGCAAGGACGTCCCCCGATCCGCTTGCGGGCCGCTTTCACGCGAAGGCCCGCCCGGCGAACCGGGCGGGCCCTTGTTACTGCCTCGCCGGCGGCGTCAGCCGCGCGCGAAGAAGTGGTTGAAGGCGCGCGCCGGGCTCGCCTGGTAGCGCAGGTAGAAGGCGCTGACGCGGCGGCACCAGTCGCGCTGGCTGTCGGTGACCTTCTTGAAGAAGGCGTCGCTTTCCAGGTTGCGCACCACGCCGTCCCAGGCGCGCAGCTGCGCGTCGAGGATCGCGACCGGCGTGTTCTGCACGTTCACACCCTGGGTCGAGGCCATCGCCAGCAGGTCGTTCGGGTAGCGGAGCTGCTGCTTCCAGGACATGTCGGCCGAGGCGGCTTCCGCCGAATGGCGCAGCACCGCCTTGAGCTCGGCCGGCAGGGCATCGAACTTCGGCTTGTTGAACAGGACCTCGAAGGTCTCGGTGTTCTGGTGATAGGACTGGAGCATGAAGTTCTTGGCCACGTCCGGGAAGCCGAGCACGCGATCGGAGGACGGGTTGTTGAACTCGGCGCCGTCGATGACGCCGCGCTCCAGCGCCGGCACGATCTCGCCGCCGGGCAGCGCGGTCACTGCCGCGCCCATCGCGTTGAACAGGTCGGTCGCGAGACCCACCGTGCGGTAGCGCATGCCGCGGAGCTGTTCGGCATTGGTGACCGGGCTGCGGAACCAGCCGAGCGGCTGGGTCGGCATCGGGCCGGTCTGGAAGCCGACCACGTTCACCCGCACGATGTCGTTGATCAGCTCGTTGTACAGCGCCTCGCCACCGCCGTAGTAGAACCAGGCGAGGTAGCTGTTCGCGTCGTAGAACCAGGCCGGCGGCGTGCCGAACAGGCTGAACGCCTTGTTCTTGCCGAACCAGTAGGCCGAGACGCCATGGCCGCCATCGAGCGTGCCGGCGGAGACGGCGTCGATCATCTGGAAGGCGCCGACCACCGCGCCGGCGGGCAGCAGTTCGAGCCGCAGCCGCCCGCCCGCCATGGCATTGGCGCGGGTCACGAAGTCGTTGGCGAATTCGTGGAAGATGTCGCGCGCCGGCCAGGTGGACTGGAAGCGCCAGGTCGTGGTCTGGGCGCGGCTGACGCTCGGCGTCGCCAGCACCGCGGCGCCCGCGGCACCGATGGCGGCCGCCTTGAAGAGCCCGCGGCGACCCGCGGCAGGATTGTTCCCCGACATGTTCCCTCCGTTGTTGCAGGCCGCCCCGTCATGGCGGGCGGCGGGTCGGCAGTGCCGACCGTTTACGGAGCCTTCCGGTTGGGCGCAATGGCCCTGCCGGGCGGCCCCGCGCCTCGCTATTTGGTGACGAACGCCTTTTCCACCACATAGGTCCCGGGCGCGGCGTTGTTCCCCTCGGTGAAGCCGCGCGCCTCCAGCAGCGCCCGGACATCGGCGTTCATCGCCTCCGACCCGCAGAGCATCGCCCGGTCGCGCTCCGGCGAGAGCGGCGGCAGGCCAAGCTCCGCCGTCAGGCGCCCGCTCTCGATCATCGTCGTGATGCGCGCCGAGGTATGGAAGGCCTCCCGCGTCACGGAGGGGAGGTAGGTCAGCTTCTCCCGGACCAGCTCGCCGAGCAGTTCGTGCTCGAAGAGCTGTTTCGAGATGAGGTCGCGATACGCAAGTTCATTGACCTGGCGCACCGTATGCACCAGCACGATCCGCTCGAACCGGTCATAGGTGTCCGGATCGCGGATCAGGCTCATGAAGGGGGCGAGGCCGGTGCCGGTGGCGAACAGCCACAGCACGCCGCCGGGCAGCAGGTTGCCGGGCAGCAGCGTGCCGGTCGCCTTGCGCCCGATCAGCACCGCATCGCCCGGCCGGATGTGCTGCAGGCGGGAGGTCAGCGGACCGTCCGGCACCTTGATGGAGAGGAACTCCAGGTTCTCCTCCCAGGGCGGGCTGACCATCGAATAGGCGCGGACCAGCGGCTTCCCGTTCACCACCAGCCCGATCATGGCGAATTGCCCGGCCTCGAAGCGGAAGGCCGGGTCGCGGGTGCAGGTGAAGCTGAACAGCCGCTCCGTCCAGTGGTGGACGGTCAGCACGCTCTCACGGAAGAAGCCGGGGGGCGCGGCGACGGGGGCGGGCTCGGAATCCATGGCGACCGGCTTATGGCGCTGGGCGGGCCGGCGGGCAATGCGGGGCGTGACGCGGGGCCGGCCCCGCGCCAATCTGCCGCGATGAACGCCCCGCCCGTCGGGCCCGAGGTGGATGCCACCCCGCGGCCGCTTCCCGCCCGCATCCCGCATCGCGGCGCGAGCTGCGATCTCGAGCCGCTCGCGCTCCGCCATGCCGAGGATCTCTGGGCCGCCGCCCAATCCGACACAGCGGGCCATTCCTGGGCCTATCTCGGCTACGGCCCCTTCGCCGATGCCGCCGCGATGCGCCGCCATGTCGCATCCTTCGCCGCGCAGCACGACCCGATGGCCTGGGCGGTGCGGCCGCACCGCGCGGGGCGCGTCACCGGATGGCTGACGCTGATGGAGATCCACCCCGCCCATGCGGCGATCGAGCTCGGCCATATCTGGTTCTCGCCGCTGATGCAGCGCACCCGCGCGGCGACGGAGGCGATGTTCCTGCTGATGCGCCACGCGATGGACGATCTCGGCTACCGGCGGCTGGTCTGGAAGTGCAATGCGCTGAACGCGCCCTCGGTCGCGGCCGCGCACCGGCTCGGCTTCGTGCCGGAAGGCGTGCATCGCGCGCATGTCGTGGTGAAGGGCCGGCGGCGCGACACCGCCTGGTTCTCCATCCTGGAGGACGAATGGCCGGCGCGCCGCGACGCCATCGCCGCCTGGCTCGATGACGCCAACTGGGACCACCGCGGCGCGCCGCGGAGCTCGCTCTCGGCGGCCATGGCGGGCCTCTGACCCGGCCCATTGTGTTTCGCGGCCACCTGCCGCAGCCTTGCGCGTGCCGGTTGTGCAGCGGAGGCGGTCTGCGATGGCGGTTGTGATCGAGGACAAGGTCGGCGCCTTCATCCCCGGGCCGCGCGTCGAGATCACGGGCGCCGCTTCCGGCCCGCTCGCCGGCCTCGACTTCGCGGCGAAGGACCTGTTCGACGTCGCCGGCGTGGTGACCAGCTACGGCCATCCGGACTGGGCCCGCACCCATCCCCCCGCCGCGGCGACCGCGACCGCCGTGCTCGCCCTGCTCCAGGCCGGCGCCACGCTGCGCGGCAAGACGAAGACGGTCGAGCTCGCCTACGGCCTGACCGGCGAGAATGTCTGGCATGGCACGCCGCTCAACCCCGCCGCGCCGGACCGCTTCCCGGGCGGCTCCTCCTGCGGCTCGGTCGCCGCGGTCGCCGGCGGGCTCGTGGATTTCGCGCTGGGGTCGGACACCGGCGGGTCGGTCCGCATCCCGGCCTCCTACACGGGCCTGTTCGGCATCCGCCCCTCCTGGGGGGCCGTCAGCCTCACCGGCGCCTGCGGCCTCGGGCCGAGCTACGACACCTGCGGCTGGTTCACCCGCTCCGCCGGCCTGCTGCGCCGGGTGGGGGAAGTGCTGCTGCCGGCGGGCGGCGAGGGCCCGCTCGGCCCGCTGCTCAAGGTCCAGGAAGCCTGGATGAACGCGCTGCCCGGCACCGCCGCGGCGCTGGCGGCGGCGATGGAGGCGGCGGAGCGCGTGCTCGGCCCGGCGATGCAGCTTCGCCTGATGCCGGACGGCGTGGAGACCACGGCCGAGCAGTTCCGCCTGACCCAGGCCGAGGAAGCCTGGACCACGCTCGGCAGCTGGATCGAGGCGACGCAGCCGCAATTCGGCCCGGGCGTGGCGCAGCGTTTCGCCGCGGCCAAGGCGGTGGACCCGGCGGCGGCGGCGGCCGCGCGGCGCTTCCGCGATGGCTTCCGCGCCAGGCTCCGCGCACTGCTCGGCGGCGGGGCGGTGCTGATCTACCCGACCTCGCCGGTGCCGGCGCCGAAGCTCGATGCCGCGCCGGAGGTGCAGCAGGCGGTGCGCGAACGCACGCTCGGCGTCACGGCCATCGCCGGCATGGGTGGCCTGCCGGAGGTGACGATCCCGGCCGGCAGGACGGAGGGCGCGCCGGTCGGCCTCTCGCTGGTCGCCGCCCCGGGGCGCGACCGCGCGCTGCTGGCACTGGCCGAGCGCGTGGCGGCGGAACTGCACCTGCCGGTCTGACCGCGCGCGCGCGGCGCCCGGAGGTGTTGCCGGGTCGCATTTTCCGAGTCGCCAAGCGATTCCGCTTGGCTTGAAAATGCTCTAAGCGCGACCCATGCAGATCCGCGACGCCCGCGACGCCGATGTCCCGGCGATCGCCGCCATCTACGCCCATCACGTGCTGCACGGCACCGGCACCTTCGAGGAGACGCCGCCCGACGCCGCCGAGATGGCCGGCCGCCTCGCCGCCGTGCGCGCCCGCGGCTTCGCCTGGCTGGTCGCGGAGGCGGAGGACGGCACGATCCTCGGCTATGCCTATTTCACCCAGTTCCGCGAGCGCTCGGCCTATCGGCACACCGCCGAGAACGCGATCTATGTGCGCGACGACGTGCGCGGCCAGGGTGTCGGCAAGGCGCTGGTCGGCGCGCTGCTGGATCGCGCGGAGGCGGCGGGATTCCGCCAGATGCTCGCGGTGATCGGCGATTCGGAGAACATCGGCTCGATCGGGCTGCATGTCTCGCTCGGCTTCCGCCAGGCGGGGGTGATGAAGGCGGTCGGCGCGAAGTTCGGGCGCTGGGTGGACGTGGTGATCATGCAGAAGGCGCTCGGCGCGGGCGACCGCGCGCCGCCGGCGTAGCGCCCGGCCCGCCGGCCGCCCGCCTCCTCACCCCGCCGCGGCGGCGGTGAGCCAGGCGGCGAAGGCGCCGGCCACCTCCGGGCGAGGCCGCGCCGGCAGCAGCAGCCAGTAGCGTTCGCCGGTCGGCACCGGGCCCGGCGCCAGCGCCTGGAGGCGGCGGCGGCGGATATCCCCGGCCACGAAGGCCGGCGGCGCGATCACCGCGCCCAGCCCCTCGAGCGCCGCCTGGATCGCGAGCGAGGTGGCGGCGAACAGCACCGGCTCGGAGGGCAGCCGGCACCCCTTCGCCGCGGCCCAGATCTCCCAGTCGCGCGGCCGGATGCGGCTGCCGAGCAGCGAGACGCCCGGCGCCGGCAGCCCCCCCGCCGCCGCGCGGGCGATGGCGGGCGCGGCATAGGGGGCGATCTCCACCGGCTGCAGCGGCCGTGCGCCGGGCGCGGGCGGGCTCTCCGCCGGGCCGGTGCGGATCGCGGCATCGATGCCCTCCCGCAGGAAGTCCACCTGCGCGCGGGTGGAGGTCAGCACCTCCACCGTCAGGCCCGGATGCAGCGCGCGGAACGCGGGCAGGCGCGGGATCAGCCAGCGCATCGCCCAGGTCGTGTAGGCGCGGATCCGGATCGGCGCGGCGGGCCGGCTGCCGAGCGCCTTGGTCGCCGCGGCGATCTGCGCGAAGGCGTGCGAGACCTCCGCCGCATAGGCCGCGCCGGCCTCGGTCAGCGCGACGGAATTGGGCCCGCGCCGCAGCAACGCGACGCCGAGCGACGCCTCCAGCTCGCGCAGCCGGCGGCTGACGGCGGGCTGCGTCACGTTCAGCGTCGCGGCGGTCGCGGTCAGGCTGCCCGTCTCGGCCAGCAGCGCCAGCGCATGCAGCTGGTCGAGGGAGGGCAGGCGCTGGACCATGCGCCACCATAAACTGGGCTTGGGGTGGGGCAAGGCTTTCGCGCTGGCCGCACCACCGCCGCCGCGCCATGGTCCCGCGGCATCGAGGCGGGCCCCGGCAGCGCCGCAGCGGACCCAGCCAAAGGACCCAGCGGGAGGACCCAGCATGCAGCCTCGCGACCCGGCCGCCGCCGCGCCGCCCGCCCCGGCGATCCGCCTCGAGATCGAGGACGGCATCGCCATCCTGACCCTCGACCGCCCCGAGGTCCGCAACGCGATCGACGACGCGATGCGCGGCGAGATGATCGCGGCGCTGGAGCGCGTGGCGTCCGACGAGGCGGTGCGCGCGCTGGTCGTCACCGGCGCCGGCCCCGCCTTCTGCGCCGGCGGGGACGTGCGCGGCATGCGCCAGCGCCTCTCCGTCCCGCCGGAGCGGATCGCCATGAACGGCTGGCGCCGCCAGCAGCGCACGCACCGGGCGATGTCGCTGCTGCACCTGCTGCCGAAGCCGACCATCGCGGCGGTCAACGGCCCGGCCGCGGGGCTCGGCTGCGACGTGGCGCTGGCCTGCGACCTCATCATCGCCGCGCCCGAGGCGCGCTTCACGATGAGCTTCATCGCCCGCGGCCTGGTGCCGGATGGCGGCGGGATGTACTTCCTGCCCCGCCGCGTCGGGCTCGCCCGCGCGAAGGAGCTGGTGTTCAGCGGGCGCAGCGTCGCGGCGGAGGAGGCGCTCGCCATCGGGCTCGCCGATCGCCTGGCCGGCGCCGGGGCGCTGCGGGGCGAAGCGGTGGCCTGGGCGCGGCAGCTCTCCGCCGGCTCCGCCTCCGCCCTCGCGCTCGCCAAGGCGACGCTCGACCGCAGCCTGGAATCCAGCTTCGAGCAGGTGATGGCCGCCGGCAGCCAGGCGCAGGCGATCTGCTACACGACGGAGGAACACCGCGCCTCGGTCGAGGCCTTCCTCGCCCGCCCGGGCAAGCGCGGATGACCGGCATGGCGGTGCAGGATGCGTTGGCGCGGCTGATGAAGCCGCGCAGCGTCGCGGTGGTCGGCGCGTCGGCCGATCCGTCGAAGCTGACGGGGCGGCCCATCGCCTATCTGCAGCGGCACGGCTTCGACGGCGCGATCTGGCCGGTCAATCCGCGCGCGGCCGAGATCGGCGGGCTGCGCTGCTACCCGCGCATCGCCGACCTGCCCGGCGCGCCGGATGCGGCGATCGTGCTGCTCGGCGCCGGGCAGGCGGTGGGCGCGGTGGCGGAGCTGTCGGCGATCGGCACCGGTGCCGCGATCGTGCTCGCGGGCGGCTTCGGCGAGGCCGGTGCGGATGGCGCGGCGCGCCAGCAGGCGCTGCGAGAGGCGGCCGGGCGGACGCGGCTGCTCGGGCCCAACACGATCGGCGTGGTGAACCTCGCCGACGGCGTCGTGCTGTCGGCGACCGGCGCGCTCGAACTGCACGAGCTTCCCGTCGGCGGCATCTCGCTCGTCTCGCAATCGGGCGGGATCCTCGGCTCGGTGCTGTCGCGCGCCGCGGCGCGCGGCGTCGGATTCGCGCGGCTCGTCGCGACCGGCAACGAGGCCGACCTCGATGTCGCCGACCTGCTCGCGCACCTGGCCTCGGACCCGGCCACGCGGGTCATCGCCCTCTACCTCGAAGGGCTGCGCCGGCCCGAGGCGTTCCGGGACGCGGCGCGCGCGGCGGCGGCGGCGGGCAAGCCCGTCGTCGCATTCAAGATCGGGCGGTCGGAGGCCGGCACGCGCGCGGCGATCTCCCACACCGGCGCCATGGCCGGGACCGACCGGATCTACGATGCCTTCCTCCGCGCCTGCGGCGTGATCCGCGCCGAGCGCTTCGCCGACCTGATCGACATCCCCGCCGCGCTCGCCGCCGGCCGTCGCGCCCGCGGGCGGCGCGTCGCGGTGCTCACCTCGACCGGTGGGGCGGGTGCGCTGCTGGCCGATGCGGCGGGCATCGCCGGGCTGGACCTGCCGCCGCCCGATGCCGCGACGTCGGCGCGGATCGCCGCTCCGCTCGGCGTCGCGCCCGAGGAGATGGCGGGCAACCCGGTGGACGTCACGCTCGCCGGCGTGAAGCCCGAGGTGTTCCAGGCGGCGATCGCGGCGCTGCTCGACAGCGCCGACCACGATGCGCTCGCCGTCGTCGTCGGCTCCTCGGCGCTCGCCAACCCCGATCTCGCGGCGGATGCGCTGGCGGCGGCGCAGCGCGACGCGGTGAAGCCGCTGATCGCCTATGTCAGCCCGCATGCGCCGCAGATCCTCGCCGCGCTGAACCGCCGCGGCGTGCCGGCCTTCGACCAGCCCGAGGCCTGCGCGGCCGCGCTCTCGGCGCTGGCCGCCGCGCCGGCCGGCGCGCCCCCCGCCGCGCGGGACCCAGGCACGCTGCCCCCCGGCGCGCTCCAATCCGGCACGCTGCCCTCCGGCACGCTGCCCTCCGGCACGCTGGACGAGGCGGAAAGCCAGGCGCTCTTCGCGCGCTTCGGCGTGCCGGTCGTCGAGGGCGCCGCCATCCGCACGCCGGAGGAGGCGGAGGCCGCCGCGCTGCGCCTGGCCGGGCCGGAGGGGCGCGTGGTGCTGAAGGTCCGCGACCGGCGGATCGCCCACAAGAGCGATGTCGGCGGCGTGCGCCTCGGCGTCCCGGCCGGCGCCGTCGCGGCGGAGGCGGGCGCGCTGCTCGCGCGCGTCGCGGCGCAAGCGGGCTTCGCGCCGGCGGGCCTGCTGGTGCAGCGCATGGCCCCGCCCGGCGCCGAGCTGATCCTCGGCCTCCGGCGCGAAGGCGCGTTCGGCACCGCGCTGCTTATCGGCTTCGGCGGCGTCGCCACCGAGATCTTCGGCGACACCGCGCTGCGGATGCTGCCGGTCGGGCAGGCGGAGGTGCGCGAACTCCTCGCCGGGCTGCGCGGCGCGCCGCTGCTGGCCGGCCATCGCGGCGCGCCGCCGGCCGACATGGCGGCGCTGACCGACGCGATCCTGGCCTTCGCCAGCATGGGCGAGGCGCTCGGCCCGCGCCTGGTGGAAGCCGAGATCAACCCGCTCTTCGCCGGCCCGCAGGGCGTCGCCGCGGCGGATGGCCTCGTCGTGCTGGCCGGGGACGCGGCCGGCTGAACGTCACCCGCGACGGCGCGCTCTCCTGGCCGGCACGCCACGCGATCGCCGCTGCGGCGCAGGGGCGCATCACGCCTCCAGCCGGTCGATGGTCGCGTTCGCGGCGCGGACCTGCGCGGCAAGCTGTCGCGCCACCATCGCCATCAGTTCCCAGGCGATGGCGGGCGCCTCCGTGCGCAGGCGCTCGGCCGCCGCCGCGTCCAGCCGCAGGCAGCGCGCCGCGCCGCGCGCGGTGGCATCCGCGCTGCGCCGCATCTGCCCGAGCAGCGCGGATTCGCCGAACAGCACGCCGGGCGCCAGCACCGCGAGCCGCGTCGCCGGCCGCGCGTGATCGGCCGGCAGGCTGATCAGCACCTCGCCCGCCAGCAGCAGATAGGCGGCATCCGCGGGATCGCCGCGGCGCATGATCGCATCGCCGTCCGCGAAACGCTGCTCGGCGCAGAGCGCGAGCAGCGGGCCGGCCGCCGAGGCCGGCAGGCCGAGCGCCGCGAGCGCGGCGGCCGGCGCGATCGGGCAAGCGGGCGGCCCGGCGCCGACATCGCCGAGGACGAGCGCCTCCGCCGCCTCCACCGCCGCGGGCAGGCTGGGGAAGACCGCCCCCTGCGGCAGCCGCGCCGCCAGCCCGAGTTCCTCCAGCTCCGCCGCCGCGCGGCCGCCCGGATGCAGCGGCGCGAGCAGCACGCGGCCCGGCATGACGCGACAGACCTCGATCAGCCGCCGCCCGCCCGAGAGGTCGATGCGCGCGACCCGCGCCAGGTCGAGGATCAGCACCGTCGCGCCGGCGGCATGCTCGGCCTCGGCGCGCTGGAGGATGCGCTCGGCGCTGCCGAAGAAGATCGCGCCTTCCAGCTCGATCAGCGCGATCGCCTCGCCGGCGCGGCGCAGCGCCTGCGCCTGCTCCGCCGGGCGGCGGATGCGCGACCGCCCGACCGGATTGCGCGAGACCCGCCGCACCGGGGAGGCGGCCATGGAGGCGGTGAAGATCAGCACGGCGAGAAGGACGCCGGTGGCGACCGCGGCGACGAGGCCGAAGGCGAGTGCCGCGCCCATCACGGCGAGCACGACGAGCGCGTCGCCGATGCGTCGCGCGCGGCCCGGCGCGCGGCGGAACGGGGACGCCGGAACCTGGATCAGCCGCGCCACGGCGCCGCACAGCATGCCGGAGAGCGCCGCGAAGGGCAGCGCCGCGACCAGGGCGCCGCCCAGCAGCAGCAGCGCGAGCGGAACCGGGATCCGCCAGAGCTGCGCGGCTCGGCCACGCCCGCCGGCGCGCCAGCACGCCATGCTGGCGACCGAGGTGCCGGTGGCCGGCACGCCGCCGAGCAGGGCGCTGCCGAACATCCCCGCCGTGGCGCCGCGCAGGTCGCGCTCCGCATCGGCGCGCCGGCCCGACGCCTCGCGCAGCGCCGCCCCCGCGGCCAGGGTCTCGAGCGTGGCGAGCAGCGCGAGCGACAGCGCCATCGGCAGCAGCAGGCCTGGATGCAGGGCCGGCGGCGGCGCGCGCAGCGCGGTGCCGAGCCCCTCGAGGAGCGTCGCGCCGCTCGGGGCGATCCCGACCTCCGGGCCGGTGGCGAGCCCCGCCGCACCCAGCAGGTGATGCAGCCCCACCGCCGCGGCCAGCGCCAGCAGCGGTGCCGGCAGGCCGGGGACCGGGCGCATCATCACCAGGAAGGCGAGCCCCGCGACGGCCAGCGCGCCAGGCTGCGGCGCGTGCCAGGGCGCGGCGGCGCCAGGCGCGGCGCCGAGCAGCAGCGGCGCCTGGCTCAGGATCACCAGAAGCGCGATGGCGTTGCCAAGGCCCTGCGTCACCGGCGTCGGCATCAGCGCGGCGAGCCGTGCAAGGCGCGTCAGCGCCAGCGTCAGCATCAGCAGCGCCGCCAGCCCCGCGAGCAGCATCGCGATCGCGACCGCCTGGCCGGCGCCGAGGGGCTGCAGCGCCGCGATCAGCGTCCCGGCGATCAACGCGCAGGCCGCGGAGGTGTTGCCGATCAGCGGCCGGGTCGCGCCGAGCAGGGCGATGGCGAGGCCGACCAGGGCGGATGCGGCGAGCCCCGCTGCCATGCCGAAGGCGACACCGGCCGGACCCAGCGCCGCGAAGGCGATCATCCCATGCGCGAGGGTCTGGGCCGCGGCGATGATGCCGGCCTGCAGGCCAGCGCGCGCCTCGGTCCAGGCGGTCATCGCAGGTCGATCAGCCGGGGCGGGTCGCCGTCGCGCCGCGCCCCTGCACGGTCGGGCGTCAGCGGCTCGAAGGCCGCGAGCGGGCGGCTCGCGCCGCGCAGCAGCAGCTCGCCGACCGCGCGGCCCTGGAAGCCGGGAATGCGCGCGGCCGTCGCGGCGGAGACGAGCAGGCGCGTGCCGAGCCCCTTGTTCGCCGCCTCGAGCCGCGCCGCGAGGTTGATCGTCTCGCCATAGGCCGTGTAGTCGAAATGCCGCCCGCCGCCGAAATCGCCGACCAGCGCCGGCCCGCTGTGCACGCCGATGCGCGTGATCCCGAGCGCGATCCCCTCGGCGGCGCGCGCGGCCGAAAAAGCCTCGGCGAAGGCGTCGAGCGCGAGCGCGCAGGCCACCGCGCGCGCCGCGTGGTCCGGCTGGTCGTCCGGCGCGCCGAACAGCAGCAGCATCCCGTCGCCCATCACCTTCGCCACCGTGCCGCCATGCGCGAAGACGATGTCCGTCATCCCCGCGAGATAGGCGTTGAGCAGCGCGCCGAGGGCGGCGGGATCGAGCGCCTCGGCGAGCGGGGTGAAGCCGGCGATGTCGGTGAAGACCGCGCTCACCTCCCGCCGCTGGCCGCCGAGATCGAGCGCGCGCGCCGCATCGGCGAGCTGGCGCGCGAGGTTCGGCGAGAAGTAGCGCGCGAGCGCGGCATGCGCGCGCTCCGCCGCGAGCCGCCGCGCCTCCACCGCGCGGCGTGCGGCAACGTGGCGCAGCGTCTTGGCCATGGTGGTCTCGAGGTCGGCGAGGTCGATCGGCTTGGTCAGGAAGTCGAAGGCGCCGCGGTTCATCGCGGTGCGGATGTTCGCCATGTCGCCATAGGCGGAGACGATGACGGTGGCGGGCGGATCGTCCATCTCCTGCAGCCGCGCGAGCAGGGTGAGGCCATCCATCCGTGGCATGTTGATGTCGGCGAGGACGAGCGCGGTCTCCGGCGCCTCGGAAAGCCGCTCCAGCGCCTCGATGCCGTCGCGCGCGAAGCGGAAGGAAAGCCGCCCCTCCCGCGCCTCGCGGCGGAACTTCTGCAGGATCAGCGCCTCGAGGTCGGGCTCGTCGTCCACCACGAGCACCAGGGTCACGACGCGGCCGCCCGCAGGCGCAGCCGCCGCTCGATCTCCTCGCGCAGCAGGGCGAAGTCGATCGGCTTGGCGATCAGCCCCTCCGCGCCGCCCGCCGCGGCGCGGTCGCGCGTCGCGGCATCGTCATAGGCGGTGATCATCACCACCGGCAGGTCGGGCCGCAGCGCCCGGGCGCGGGCGAGCAGGTCGAAGCCGCTCATCCCCGGCATGTTCACATCCGACAGCAGCAGGATGATGTCCCGCCCCCGCGCCGCCGCGATCAGGCCGAGCGCCTGCGGGCCGGAGGCGGCGAAATCCATCGCGAAGCGGCCCTGTCGCAGGTCGCGGCGGAACTGCTGGCGGAACAGCTCGGCGATGTCGGGCTCGTCGTCCACGACGAGGACGAGCAGGCTCACGCCGCGCGCTCCGTCGCCGGCGTGCCGCGCGGCAGGGTGATGGTGAACTCCGTCCAGGCGCCGGGCTCGGTCGCCACCGCGATCGCGCCGCCATGCTGCTGCACCACGATGTCGTGCGAGAGCGAGAGGCCGAGCCCGGTGCCCTGGCCCGGCGGCTTGGTGGTGAAGAAGGGCTCGAAGATGTGGCTGCGCACCGCGTCGGGGATGCCGGTGCCGTTGTCGCGCACCCGCACCGCGACGTCGCCCAGGCGCGCCTCGGTCGCGACGAGGAGATGCGGCTGGAAGCCGGGCGTCTCCTTCTGGTGCACGGCGTGGAAGGCGTTGCCGAACAGGTTGAGCAGCACGCGGGTGAACTCCTGCGGATAGAGCTCGACCTGGCCGATCGCGGGATCGAGCCGGCGGTCGAGCGTGACGTTGAAGCCCGGGCGCTCGGCGCGCGCGCCATGCCAGGCGAGGTTCAGCGTCTCCTCGATCAGGGCGTTGAGGTCCACGCGCCGCCGCTCGCCCTTGCCCTCGCGCGAATGGGCCAGCATGTTGCGCACGATGCTGTCGGCGCGCCGCCCATGCGCGGCGACCTTCCCGAGATTGTCGCGCAGCATGCCGCACAGCTCCTCGATCTCGTCGCGCAGCGCGGGATCGAGCGCGGGGCCGGCGCGGTGCACCGCCTCGCGCAGCTCGCCCAGCAGGTCGGACGAGAGATCGGCGAAGTTGTTGACGAAGTTGAGCGGGTTCTTGATCTCGTGCGCGATGCCGGCGGTGAGCTGGCCGAGGGAGGCGAGCTTCTCGGTCTGCACCAGGCGGTCCTGCGCCGCGCGCAGGTCGTCGAGGGACTGCGCAAGTTCGCGCGTGCGGTCGGCGACCTTCGCCTCCAGCGTCTCCTGCGCGTCCTGGATGCGCGCCGCCATCTCGTTGAAGCGCAGCGCCAGCGTGCCGATCTCGTCGGCCGAGGCGACCTCGATCCGCTGCGCGAGATCGCCCTGGCCGAGCCGCTCCGCGCCGGCCTGCAGGGCGCGGATCGGGCCGGTCAGGCGGCGCGCCAGCACCACGCCGGCCAGCAGCGCCAGCGCCACGCCGAGCGCCAGCAGCGCCAGCGTCTGGTAGAGCGCCGCATAGACCGGCGCGAGCGCCTCGGCGGTCGGCTGCTCGACGAAGACGAACCAGCCGAGCCGCGGGATCGCCGCATGCGCCGAGAGCACCGCCCGGCCATCGAGCCCGCGCGCGGCGCGCACCCGCACCCCCGTCGCGGCCATCGCGCCGGCCACCTGCGGCAGCGCGGCGAGGTCCGTCTCCCGCAGCACCAGGCTCATGTCGGGATGCGCGATCAGCCGCCCGGCGGTGTCGGTGACGAAGGCGTAGCCGGTGCCGCCGACGCGGATGCCGGTGATGACCTCCCAGATCAGCTTGAGATTGACCTCCGCGATGGTGGCACCCGGGTTGCGCCCGGCATGCGCGACCGCGACCGCCATGTAGGGCTCGGAGCCGCGGCGGAAGGTGACCGGCCCGTACCAGACACGCTGCGCGAGCGCGCCGCGGAAGCGCGGATCGGCCGATAGATCGGCGCCGCTGTCGAGCACGTCGGGCTCCAGCCGCGAAAGCCGCAGCCGTTCCCGCCCTTCGCCGTCCACGTAGAGCACCTCCGTGATCGCGGGTGCCTGGCGCAGCAGTCGGATCACGTCATAGCGGCGCTGCTCCATCGGCACCCGCGCCCAGTCCGCGCGGGTGGTCCAGCCGATCTGCTGTTCGAGTTCCGCCACGAACTGCGCGACGCGATCGGCCGCCGCATCCGCCTTCTCCTGCTCAACGCGGACCGCCGCCTCGGTCGCCTCGCGATAGGCGAACCACATGGAGATGCTGCCGTTCACGACGAGCACGGCCGCGACCAGGCCGAGGAAGGCGAGCGCGAGCCGCTGCGCGAGGGAGAGCGCGCGCCGCGGGATCATTCGATCACCTCGTCCGCCTGGGCCAGCAGCGCCGGCGGCAGCGCGAGGCCGAGCCGGTCCGCGACGCGAAGATCCACCGCGAAGCGGAACCGCGTCGGCCGTTCCAGCGGGATGGCGCCAGGCAGCTCGCCGCCGAGGATCCGCTCGGCCAGCGGTATGACCCGCCCGTAGTAGTGGTCCTGGTCCGGCCCGTAGCCCATCAGCAGGCCGTGGCCGACAAGGTTCGAGAGGAAGGTGATCGCCGGCAGCCCGGCATCGCGAAGCGCCCCGCTCAATGGCCGGAGGATCGTGCCATAGCCGGGCGCGGTCAGCATCACCACGCCGGTCCTGCCACGGTCGAAGGCCGCCAGCGCGGCTGCATGGTCGCGGATGGCGAAGGGGTTGAGCGTCGTCGTCCCGAGCCCGCGCGCCGTGGCCTGCGCCTCCGCGGCGCGATGCTGGTGCGGCCCGGTCGAGGGCTCCCACAGGAACAGCACATGGCGCGTGCGCGGCGCGGCCTCCAGCAGCAGGTCGAGCCAGCGCGCGGCCATCGAGGGCTGGTGCAGGAAGAGCCCCGTCACCTGCCCGCCCGGCCGCGCCTCGCTGACGACGAGCCCGGCCTCGACCGGATCGGTCTCGAGGTCCACGGCCAGGACCGGCACCCCCCCGCCATGCCGTGCCGCCGCCAGCACCGCCGGCGCGCCGATGGCGATGAGCACGCCCGGGTCCTGCGCGAGCAGCTCTGCCACAAGCGCCGGCAGGCCGATCGCGCGCCCCTCCGGGGCGCGCAGCACCACATCGCGCGCCGCCACGAAGCCCGCGCGTTCCCAGCCTTCGCGCAGGATGCGGATGGCGTTGACCGCGACACTCGTGCTGACCGTGTGCAGCACGGCGATGCGCCGCGGCCGGCGCGGCTGGGCGCCCACCGGCCGTGCCAGGGCGGCGCCGGGCAGCAGCATCGCGGCGCGCCGGGCGATCATTCGATCACCTCCTCCGCCCGCGCCAGGATCGCGTGCGGCACGGTCAGCCCCAGCGCCCGCGCCGCGCGAAGGTTCACCACGAACTCGACCGCGACCGGCAATTGCACGGGCAGGTCGCCCGGCTTCTCGCCGCGCAGGATGCGCAGGACATAGCCGGCGGCGCGACGGAACAGGTCTGGCAGGCTCGCGCCGTAGCTGAACAGCGCCCCGGCCTGCGCATAGCGCGCCTGGTCGCCGATCACCGCGATGCCCTCCGCCGTGGCGGTGGCGACGATCTCGGGGATCAGGGAGCTGGTGAGGAAATCGCGCACCACCACCACCGCCCGCACGCCTTCCGCGCGCAGCCCGCGCATCGCGGCGGCGAGGGCCGCGGGATCGCGCGCGGCGATCGGCGCGCGCACCGCGCGCAGCCCCTGCGCGGCGGCGGAGGCCTCGGTCAGCCGGCCCCAGGCGTCGAAGGTGGGATCGGCCGCGTTGTGCAGCACGCCGATGGCGGCAAGGCCCGGGATCGCCTCGCGCAGCATCTCGATCCGCTTCGCCGCCATCTCCTCCCCGAAGCTCGCGAAGCCGGTGACGGACCCGCCCGGCCGCGCGAGGGAGGCGAAGAGTTCCGGATCGCTCTCCACCGGCGGCAGGCCGACGGCGACGAGCGGGATCGCCGTGGCGCGCCGCACCGCCCGCGCGGCCGCCGGGCCGGGCACCACGAAGACATCCACCGGAAGCGCGGCGAGTTCGCGGATGATCGCGCCACCCCGCCCCGCGTCGCCATCCGCGTGGCGATGAAGAAAGCGCCAGGTCGCGCCCTCCACCTGGCCTTGCGCGCGCATGCCCTCCCGGAAGGCCTCGACCGTCAGCTGGTCGCCCTCGATCGAGGCGAAGCCGAGGAAGGCGACGACGGGCACCCGGCGCGGCTGGGCCCGTGCCGGGATGGGCGCGAGGGCCAGCAGCGGCAGCGCCCGGCGGGCGATCACTCGATCACCTCGTCGGCGCGGTCCAGCACCGCGCGCGCGATCTCGACGCCGAGCGCGCGCGCCGCGCGCAGGTCCACGAGGAACTCGAAATGCGTCGGGTTCTCCACCGGCAGGTGGCTCACCGGCGTGCCGTTGGCCGCGCGCACCACTTGCCGCGCCGCGCGGCGGAACCCCTCGCTGATGTCGGGCCCGTAGCTCATCAGCCCGCCGCCAGTCAGGTAGCGCCGGTTCGAGAGCATCAGCGGCATGCGATGCGCGACCGCGGCCTCCCCGAGCCTGACGCGATTGGTGATGGTGGAGACGTCGGAGACGACGAAGGTCGCGGCCACCCCCTCCCGCTTCAGCGCCGCGAAGGCCTCGTCCAGTCCCTCCGGCACGGCGATGCCGCGCAGCACGAGCTCGATGCCGAGCGCGGCCTGGGCGCGGGAGGCCTCGTCGATCTGGATCTGCGAGGGGTAGTAGACATTGAAGATCGCGGCGAAGCGCCGCTCCCGCGGGAAGGCGTCGCGCATGAGCTGCACGCGCTTGGCGGAAAGCTCGCCGGCGTGGAAGGACTGGCCGGTGACATTCGCTTCCGGCCGCGCCAGGCTCTGCACCAGCCCGTCCTGGATCGCGTCGCGTGTCGCGCCGAAGATGATCGGGATGGTGGTGGTCGCCGCCCGCGCCGCCAGCACGCCGCCGCGCGTGGAGCAGACGATGGCGTCCACCCGCGCCTCCACGAAGGACCGCATGACATCGCGGAGGTCGTGGTCGGGGCGGAGCTGGTGGCGGTAGTCGATCGCCAGGTTCCGCCCCACGACGTAGCCGTTCTCCCGCATGCCCTGCTCGAACTTCTCCTCGAAGATCGTCCGCTCGGGGCCGTTGACGATGTAGCCGATGCGCAGCGGTCGCGGCGCCAGCGGCTGGGCGCGCAGCGGCAGGGGCGCGCCGGCGAGCGCGGCGAGCAGGGCGCGGCGCCCGGTCCTGGGCGCGTCGGCAGGGCAGAAGGTCATTCAATCACCTCATCCGCTCGGGCCAGCAGCAGCGGCGGGATCGCCAGGCCGAGCCGCGCCGCCACCGCGCCGTTCACCACCAGCTCGAACCGCTCGGGCTGTTCCATCGGAATCGCGCCGGGCGCCTCGCCGCGCAGGATCCGCGCGACCTGCACGGCGTTGCGCCGGCGCAGCTCCGCATTGCTCGCGCCATAGCTCATCACGCAGCCTGCCTCCGCCATGTGGCGCCAGTCGCAGAGCAGCGGCAGGCCGGCCTCGGCGGCGCGCGCCGCCAACAGGCCGGGATTGCCCGCGAAGCCCGGGAAGGAGCCGGCGACGACCACCCGCGCGCCGGCCTCGCGCAGCTCCGCGATCGCCGCGCCGTAGGTCTCCGGCCCGCCGGCCCGCGCCAGCAGGAGCGGGACGCCGAGCGCGGCCGCCTCCGCCTCGATCCGCCCGATGCGCGCGGGCGTCAGCGTCGCGCCCGCCAGGAAGCCGATGGCCGCGCCCGGCGGCGCCAGCTCGCGCGCGAATTCCAGCCGCTTGGTGTCGAGCTCCTCGCCGAGCATCACGATGCCGGTGACCAGCCCGCCCGGCCGCGACAGGCTCTGCGCGAGGCCATCCTCCACCGGGTCGTTGCCGGCGAAGCCCATCACGATCGGCAGGCGCGGATCGGCCGCGCGCAGCAGCCGCGCAACCGGATTGGTCACCGCGATCGCGACATCGCAGCGCGCCGCCGCGATCTCCCCCGCCAGCACCGGAAGCGGCGCCGCCTCGCCGTCCGTGCTGCGCAGCAGCACCTCGAGGTTGCGGCCCTCGGCGAAGCCGAGCCGGGCGAGTTCCGGCAGCGTCCAGCGCCGCACGCCCTCGATCGAGAACCGGCCCGGCGCGAGCACGCCGAGCCGGTGCGGGCGCCCCTGCGCGCGGGCCGGGGTGGCGACCGCCGCGCCGAACAGGCCGCGCAGCCAGGCGCGTCGCCCCGCGATCATCGCTGCGCTCCTGCGCGTCGCGGCCTCAGGCCGCGCTCCTGCGGGTCGCGGCCTCATGCCGCGCTCCTTCTCTCGTCCCGGGCACCATCATGCCGCGCCGCCGACCGGGGAGATGTGCGATTTCGCACACGCCAGCGTCCCTCTCCGGTGCAGACTGCACCAGGGTCCGGACCGGAGGAAGCGCGTGGCCGCAGGCAGTCCGACGCATCGCGTCACCGCCCGCGCGGGGGAGGCAGCGGGGGTGACCGGCTCGCTCGCCGTCATCCCCTTCTTCCGGGAGGTGCCGGAGACGCTGCTGCACCGCCACGGATCGCGCGCAGTGTGGCTCAGCGCCGAGCCGGGGCGGCTGATCCTCGATTTCGACGACGTGTCGGAGGATGTGTTCTTCGTGCTGTCCGGCAGCGTGCGCGTCGCGGTGCGCACGCCGGGCGGGCGCGAGCTGATCCTGGACGACGTGCCGGCGGGCGGCTTCTTCGGCGACATGGCGGCGATCGATGGCGCCCCGCGCTCGGCGAGCGTGACGGCGCTGCACCGCAGCCGGATCTGCCGCCTGCCGGGCGGCGACTTCCTCGCGCTGCTCGCCGGATCGCCCGCGCTGTCGCGGCGGATGCTGCAGGTGCTGACGGCGCGCATCCGGGAGGCGAATGCGCGCAGGCTCGAGCTGACCAGCCTCGACATCCGCCACCGCCTCTATGCGGAACTCTTGCGCGCCGCGGGGCCGCTGGCGGTGGATGGAAGCCGGAGCATCTCGCCCCCGCCGGTCCAGCAGATCCTGGCGCTGCGCATCGGCGCGCGCCGCGAGGCGGTCTCGCGCGAGATGGCGAGGCTTCTGCGCGAGGGCCTGCTCAGGCGCAGCCGCGGCGCCCTGGTGCTCCTGCGGCCGGACCTGCTGGAAGGCGCGATCGAAGCCGAGATCGGCGCCTGACCCGCACGTTCCCGCCGGGCGCGCGAAGGCGAAGCCTTCCCGCGCCGCGCCTCAGTTCCCCGCGCGCTGCGCCAGCCGGTAGGGATGCGCGCGGTAGGTGCCGAGCACGCGCAGGTCGGCGGAGAAGAAGGCCAGCTCCTCCAGCGCGCGCGCGAGGCCCGGCTGGTCCGGATGGCCGTCCACATCGGCCAGGAATTGCGTCGCGGTGAACTCGCCATTGACCATGTAGCTCTCGAGCTTGGTCATGTTGACGCCATTGGTCGCGAAGCCTCCCAGCGCCTTGTAGAGCGCGGCGGGGATGTTGCGGACGCGGAAGACGAAGCTCGTCACCCAGTCGCCCGCGTCGAAGGGGCCGGGCAGCGGCGTGCGGGACATCACGTAGAAGCGCGTGGTGTTGTGGCTCTCGTCCTCGACGTTGCGGCGCAGGATCTCGAGCCCGTAGATCTCGGCGGCGAGCTCGCTCGCGATCGCCGCATCCTCGGTGCCGCCGCGCCGGGCGATGAGGTCCGCGGCGCCGGCGGTGTCCGCCTCGATCACCGGCTGGAGGTTCAGCTCCTTCAGCAGCTTCAGCACCTGGCCGAGCGCCACCGGATGGCTGTGCGCGCGCCGCAGCCCGGCGATGGTCGCGCCCTTCGGCGCCAGCAGGCAATGCTCCACCCGCTCGAAATGCTCGCCCACGACATGCAGGCCGGATTCGGGCAGCAGGCGGTGGATATCCGGCACGCGGCCGGCCAGCGAGTTCTCGCAGGGCAGCATGGCAAGCTGCGCCCGGTCTTCGCGCACCGCCTCCATCGCCGCCTCGAAGGAGGCGCAGGGCAGCGTCGTCCAGCCGGGATGGGCATGGCGGCAGGCAAGGTCGGAATAGGCGCCGGGCAGGCCCTGGAAGGCGATGGTGCCGGCCGCGCCGGTGGCTCCGCTGTTCATCTGGGGCTGGTTGTCCCGCTGCACTGCGGCAAACGGGTTGTCGAGGCACCGCGCCGCCATTATGGTCCGGCCCGCTTTTAGGCCAGGGTCAGCGCGGCGCAAGCCTGCCGTCCCGGGCCGCGTCGCCGGCGCGACGGTTGGGGAAGAGGGCGGAATCCCGCATGAGTCTGGAATTCAACAAGGCGGCTGCCGCGGTGCTGACCGCCGGGATCACCTTCATGGTGGCCGGGGTGATCGGTGGGGCGATCGTCTCGCCCAAGCGCCTCAAGGAGCCGGCGATCGCGCTCGGCCAGTCGGCCCCCGCCCCCGCCGCGGCCGCCCCGGCCGCGCCGGCGCTCGAGCCGGTCGGGCCGCTGCTCGCCAGCGCCGATGTGGATGCCGGCCGCCAGGCGGCGCAGCGGCTCTGCGCCTCCTGCCACACCTTCACCCAGGGCGGGAACAACGGCGTGGGCCCCAATCTCTGGGCGATCGTCGGCGCCAACCACGCCCGGACCGCCGGCTTCAACTACTCCGCCGCCAACCGCGCGCTCGCCGACAAGCCCTGGGACTATGAGGCGCTGAACGCCTTCCTCGCCCGGCCGGCCACCGCCATGCCGGGCACGCGGATGGCCTTCGCCGGGATCAGCCAGGCGCAGCAGCGGGCGAACCTGATCGCCTTCCTCCGCACGCTCGACGCCAACCCGAAGCCGCTGCCGTGACGCAGTTCCCTCCCCCGCCTTGCGGGGGAGGGTCAGGGTGGGGGCATCGTCAGTGCAACCTGCGGATTTCCTGCCCATCGCCGAGGCCGCCGCCGATCTGGCCGGCGCGGCGATCCGCCCGCTCTTCCGCTCGCCGCTGCTGGTCGAGGCCAAGGGCGATGCCAGCCCCGTCACCGAGGCCGACCGCGCCGCCGAGCGCGCCATCCGCGCCCTGCTCGCCGAACGCCTGCCCGGCCACGGGGTGATCGGTGAGGAATACGGCAACACCAATGCCGGGGCCGAGTGGGTCTGGGTGCTGGACCCCATTGATGGCACCCGCGCCTTCGTCACCGGCCGCCCGCTGTTCGGCACGCTGATCGGCCTGCTGCACCGCGGCCGCCCGGTGCTCGGCCTGATGGACCAGCCGGTGACCGGGGAGCGCTGGATCGGCCTGGCCGGGGAGGCGACCCGATTCCGCTCCCCGCTCGGCGGGCGCATCGGCTGCCGGCCCTGCGAGAGCCTGGCGGAGGCCGAACTTTCCTGCACCTCGCCCGACATGTTCGATGTGGATACCGCCCCCCGATTCGCCGCGGTGAAGCAGGCGACGCGGCGGACCACCTGGGGCGGCGACTGCATCGCCTACGGGCTGCTCGCGCTCGGCCTGGTCGATGTGGTCGTGGACGCCACGATGAAACCCTGGGACTGGGCGGCGCTGGTCCCGATCATCGAGGGCGCCGGCGGGCGCTGCACCGATTGGGCCGGGCGGCCACTGACGCTCGAGGGCGACGGGACGGTGCTGGCGGTCGGCGATCCCGCCCTGCTGCCGGAGACGACGCGGCTGCTCGCCGGCTGATCGGCCGTTGCCGGGGACGGGCCGAACCCCCACACTCTGGCGCATGCGACGCCGCGACCTGCTCTCGCTCTCCGCCGCGCTCGGGCTGGCCCCGACCGCACTCCGCGCCGCCACCCCCGCCGGCGGCTCCGCCGCGCCCGGCCAGGCGGTCCGCACCCATGCGCTCTCGCTGCTGGGCGAACCCAGCCTGCCGGTGGATTTCCCGCATTTTCCCTGGGTGAACCCCGAGGCGCCGAAGGGCGGCGAGATCGCGCTCACCGCGCTCGGCAGCTTCGACAGCTTCAACCCCTTCATCATCCGCGGCACGGCGGCGGTGGGCGGCAGCCTGATCTACGACACGCTGCTCAAGGAAAGCGCCGACGAATCCAGCACGGAATACCCCTATCTCGCGCAATGGATCGAACTGCCCGCGGACCGGATGGGCGTGACCTTCGAGCTGAACCCCGCCGCGCGCTGGCATGATGGCCGCCCCGTCACCGCCGCCGACGTGGTCTGGACTTTTCGCGCGCTCCGCGAACACGGCCGGCCCTTCTACCGCTCCTACTACGGCGACGTGACGGAGGTGGTGGCGGAGGCCGAGCGCCGCGTGACCTTCCGCTTCCGCTCCAACGAGAACCGCGAGCTCGCGCTGATCCTCGGCCAGATGGTGGTGCTGCCACGCCATTGGTGGGAAAGCCGGGATTTCACGCGGCCGATCCTGGAACCCCCGCTCGGCTCCGGCGCCTACCGGATCGAGCGTTTCGAGGCCGGGCGCAGCATCGTCTACGCCCGCGTCGCCGATTGGTGGGCGCGCGACATCCCCGCCATGAAGGGCACGCAGAATTTCGGCGCCTACCGCTACGAATATTTCCGCGACACCACCGTGGCGCTGGAGGCGTTCAAGGCCGGACAGATCGATTTCCGCACCGAGAACGTCGCCCGCGACTGGGCGACCGCCTACGACTTCCCCGCCCGCCGCCGCGGTCTGGTCCGGCTCGACGAGATCCGCCATGCCCTGCCGACCGGGATGCAGGCCTTCGCCGTCAACCTCCGCCGCCCGCTGTTCCAGGACATCCGGGTGCGCCGCGCGCTGGTGGACCTGTTCGACTTCGAGTGGATGAACGCCAACCTCTTCTTCGGCGCCTATGCGCGGACGGCCAGCTATTTCAGCAATTCGGAACTCGCCTCCTCCGGCCTGCCGCAGGGGCGGGAGCTCGCGATCCTCGAAGGCTTCCGCGGCCGCATCCCGAACGAGGTCTTCACCACCGAGTTCCGCCTGCCCGCCACCGACGGCTCCGGCAACAACCGCGACGGGCTGCGCCGTGCGCTCGCGCTGCTCCAGCAGGCCGGCTGGCAGGTGCGCGACCGGCGGCTGGTGAACGCGCAAGGCCAGCGCTTCGAGTTCGAGATCCTGCTTCAGGGCCCGACCTTCGAGCGCATCGCACTGCCCTACGTCCAGGCGCTGGAGCGCATCGGCATGAACGTGCGCGTCCGCACCGTGGACCCCGCGCAATACCAGACCCGCATCGACGCCTTCGACTACGACATGACGGTGGACAGCATGGGCCAGTCGCTGAGCCCGGGGAACGAACAGCGCGACTACTTCACCTGCGCCAAGGCGCGCGAGAACGGCAGCCAGAACGTCGCCGGCATCTGCGACCCGGCGATCGACGAGCTGGTGGAGCTGGTGGTGAACGCGCCCGACCGGGAGGAGCTGGTGGCCCGCACCCGCGCGCTGGACCGCGTGCTGCTGCACAACCATTTCCTGATCCCGCACTGGCACATCCAAAGCTTCCGCATCGCCTTCTGGGACAAGTTCGGCCGGCCGGAACGCAACCCGCGCTACGCACTCGGGCTCGATTCCTGGTGGATCGACCCGGCGAAGGAACGCGCACTGGCCGAAGCGCGGCGGACGCTGTAGCGCGGCGATGCCGGTGCTGGTGTGCCGCGTGGAGGGCTCCGCCCTCCCCGCACCCCTCCCGCCAAGGGCCAGTGGGCCCTTGGAACCCATGAGTTTATGGCCGTTGGCGGAGGGGGCTTCACCGGTGCGCCTTGGATCAAGGGCGCGCCAAGCCCCCTCCGCCAACGGCCATGAAGGTCGCCGGGTCCAGGGGCCGCCTGGCCCCTGGCGGGGGGTGCAGGGGGGCGGAGCCCCCCTGCGGCAACCCTAACCCGCCATGGCCGCCTACATCCTTCGCCGCCTGCTGCTCGTGGTGCCGACGCTGCTCGGCATCATCCTGATCAATTTCGCCGTCGTGCAGTTCGCCCCTGGCGGCCCCGTGGAGCAGATGCTCGCGGAACTCCGCGGCGAGGGTCAGGTGCTCGGGCGGCTGACCGGGGAGGGCGGCGGCGAGACGCGCCAGCCCGGCGGGCCGGGCCCTGGCGCCGGTGCCGCGGAAGGCGGCGGGCCGGTCGGCACCTATCGCGGCGCGCGCGGGCTCGATCCCGCGATCGTCGCCGACATCGAGAAGCTGTTCGGCTTCGACAAGCCCGCGCATGTCCGCTTCATGGAGATGCTGCGCGGCTACCTCACCTTCGATTTCGGCCGCAGCCTGTTCCGCGACCGCCCGGTGGTGGATCTCATCATCGAGAAGATGCCCGTCTCCATCAGCCTCGGCCTGTGGTCCACGCTGATCATCTATCTCGTCTCCATCCCGCTCGGCATCCGCAAGGCGGTGAAGGACGGCACGCGCTTCGACATCGCCACCAGCGGCGTCGTGCTGGTGGGCTATGCGATCCCGGGCTTCCTGTTCGCGATCCTGCTGGTGGTGCTGTTCGCCGGCGGGTCCTTCCTGCAATGGTTCCCGCTGCGCGGCCTCGCCACCCCCGGCTCCGAGACCTGGCCCTTCTGGCAGCGTGCGCTGGATTATGCCTGGCACATGGCGCTGCCGACGCTGGCGCTGGTGATCGGCGGCTTCGCCGGGCTGACCATGCTCACCAAGAACAGCTTCCTCGACGAGATCGGCAAGCAATACGTCGTCACCGCGCGGGCCAAGGGCAACACCGAGACGCGCGTGCTCTACGGCCATGTGTTCCGCAACGCGATGCTGATCATCATCGCGGGCTTCCCCGCGGCCTTCATCGGCATCCTCTTCACCGGCGCGCTGCTGATCGAGATCGTCTTCTCGCTCGACGGGCTCGGGCTGCTCGGCTTCGAGGCGGCGATCCGGCGCGACTACCCGATCATGTTTGCCACGCTCTACATCTTCACCCTGCTCGGGCTGCTGATGCAGATCCTGGGCGATGTGATGTACACCATCGTGGACCCGCGCATCGACTTCGAGGCGCGGCGGTGACCCCGCTCAACCAGCGCCGCCTTGCCAACTTCAAGGCGAACCGGCGCGGCTTCTGGTCGCTCTGGATCTTCCTGGTCCTGTTCATCCTGACGCTCTTCGCCGAGTTCGTCGCGAACGACCGGCCGCTGATGGCCCGCGTGGACGGCAAGTGGCTGTTTCCCGTCGTGGTCGGCTATGCCGAGGAGGATGTCGTGCCCGGCGGCCTGCCGATCACCATGGACTGGCACGACCCGGAGCTGCGCGAGGAGTTCAAGGCGCTCGGCGGCTGGGCGCTCTGGCCGCCCATCCCCTACAGCCATGCGACGGTGGTGCGCGATCTCGGCCGGCCTTCGCCGGCGCCGCCTTCCGCGCGCAACTGGCTCGGCACCGACGACCAGAGCCGCGACGTGCTGGCGCGCGTGATCTACGGCTTCCGCATCTCCGTGCTGTTCGGCTTCACGCTGACGATCGTCTCCTCGATCGTCGGCGTGATCGCCGGCGCGGTGCAGGGCTATTACGGCGGCTGGGTGGATCTCGGCTTCCAGCGCTTCATCGAGGTCTGGTCGGGCATGCCGCAGCTCTATCTGCTCATCATCCTGGCCAGCGTGATCGAGCCCTCCTTCTGGACGCTGCTCATCTTCCTGCTGCTGTTCTCCTGGATGGGGCTGACGGGCGTGGTGCGCGCCGAGTTCCTGCGCGGCCGCAACTTCGACTATGTGCGCGCGGCGAAGGCGATGGGCGTCTCGGACGCGCTGGTGATGTGGCGCCACATCCTGCCCAACGCGATGGTCGCCACGCTGACCTTCCTCCCCTTCATCCTGAGCGGCTCCGTCACGGTGCTCGCGAGCCTCGACTTCCTCGGCTTCGGCCTGCCGCCCGGCTCGCCCTCGCTCGGGGAGCTGGTGGCGCAGGGCAAGAACAACCTCCAGGCGCCCTGGCTCGGCATCACCGCCTTCGTCGTGCTCGGCGGCGTGCTCACGCTGCTGATCTTCGTGGGCGAGGCGGTGCGCGACGCCTTCGATCCGCGCAAATTGCCGGGGGGCGCCCGATGACCGCCCCCATCCTCGACGTCGAGAACCTCTCCGTCGCCTTCGGCGCGAAGCGCGTGGTCGAGGGCGTGTCCTTCCAGGTGCATCGCGGCGAGACCGTCGCGCTGGTCGGTGAATCCGGCTCCGGCAAGTCGGTCACCGCGCTCTCCTGCCTGCGGCTTCTCCCCGGCGCTGGCGCCAACCCGCAAGGCCGCATCACGCTCGACGGGACCGATGTGCTGGCGGCGGAGGGCGAGGCGCTGCGCCGGCTGCGCGGCGGCGTCGCGGGGATGGTCTTCCAGGAGCCGATGACCTCGCTCAACCCGCTGCACACGGTCGGCCGCCAGGTGGGGGAGGCCGTCACGCTGCACCGCCCGCTGCGCGGCGCCGAATTGCAGGCCCGCGTGATCGAGCTGCTCCGCCGCGCCGGCTTCCCCCAGGCCGAGGATCGGCTCGGTGCCTATCCGCACCAGCTCTCGGGCGGCCAGCGCCAGCGCGTGATGATCGCCGCCGCACTCGCCAACGATCCCGCCCTGCTGATCGCGGACGAGCCCACCACCGCGCTCGATGTGACCATCCAGGCGCAGATCCTGGAACTGCTCGCCGATCTCAAGCGCCGGCTTTCCATGGCCATGCTGCTGATCACGCACGACCTCCAGATCGTCCGCCGCCATGCCGACCGCGTCGTGGTGATGCGCCATGGCCGCGCCGTGGAACAGGGCCCGGTCGCGGAGGTCTTCGCCGAACCGAAGCACGACTACACGCGGATGCTGCTGGCAACCGAACCCCGCGGCCGCCCCGCGCCGGTCGCCGCGGATGCGCGCCTGGTGATGCAGGGCGAACAGGTGAAGGTGCATTTCGCGATCCGCCGCGGCGTGCTCCGCCGCGTCGTCGGCGTGGTGAAGGCGGTGGACGGCGTCTCCATCGCCATCCGGGAGGGCGAGACGCTCGGCCTCGTCGGCGAGAGCGGCAGTGGCAAGACCACGCTCGGGCTCGCGATGCTGCGCCTGGAGACGAGCCAGGGCGCCATCGCCTTCGAGGGCCGCGACATCCAGGGCCTCGGCCGCGCCGAGCTGCGGCCGTTGCGCGCGCGGATGCAGATCGTCTTCCAGGACCCCTACGGCGCGCTCAGCCCGCGCATGACCGTGGGCGAGATCGTCGGCGAGGGGCTCGCCGTGCATGAGCGCCTCTCCGCGCCCGAGCGCGCCGCCCGCGTCGCCGCCGCGCTCGAGGAAGTGGGGCTGGAGTCGGCGATGTCGGAACGCTACCCGCACGAGTTCAGCGGCGGCCAGCGCCAGCGCATCGCCATCGCCCGCGCCCTGGTGCTCAAGCCCCGCCTCGTCGTGCTGGACGAGCCGACCAGCGCGCTCGATGTCAGCGTGCAGGCCCAGGTGGTGGAGCTGCTGCGCGAGCTCCAGGCGAAGCACCGCCTCGCCTACCTGTTCATCAGCCACGACCTGCGGGTGGTGCGCGCCATGGCGCACCGCATCGTCGTGCTGAAGGACGGCCGCGTGGTGGAGGAAGGCGAGACCGAGGCGGTTGTCGGCGCGCCCCGGCAGCCCTATACGCGCGCGCTCATGGCCGCCGCCTTCGACCTTGCCGCGGCCGAAGCCGGGCATGTGAGAAGTTGAGCGAAGACGAGCGCGAACCGCTGGACGTGCTGAAGGCGCTGCTGGATGCGCAGACGCTCAGGCTCGGCGTACATATCCGCCGCATGAACTCGCCGGGCAGCCCGGTCTATCATGCGTGGGAGAACATCTGGCCGGTCGGGCTGATCCTGCTCGCCTCCTTCGCCGCCACCGCCGCCGTCCACTACTATCTCGGCGCCGTCGTGCTGCTGGCCGGCTGCGCCTGGTGGCTCACGAAGGTGCAGCCGCGCGTGAAGGACGGCGTGTTCGACCGCACCTCCGCCTGGGTCCTGCAGTCCGAGCGGCATTTCGACGCGATGTGGGCCAAGGGCGTGCTCAGCCTCTATGCCGAGCTGCCGGACGGACGGAAATTCGCAGCGACCAGGCGCGACGACTGGCGGCAATTCGTCCGACTGGTCGCGAGGGAGTCCGGCTGATGGCGATCCTGCTCTCCACCAAGGCCAATGCGATGGCCACCTGGCGGGAGGCGCTGCTCGCGCTCGATCCCGCGCTCGACATCCGGATGTTCCCCGATGCCGGCGACCCCGCGGCGATCGAGGCCGCGGTGGTCTGGACCGCGCACGACATGGCCGAGCTGCGGCGCTATCCGAACCTCCGCCTCATCGTCTCGATGGGTGCGGGCGTGGACCACCTGCTGCGCCCGCCGGGGCCGCCGCCCGGCATCCCCGTGGCGCGGCTGGTGGACCGGATGCTGACGACGCAGATGGGCGAATGGGTGCTGCTCAACGCGCTGCGCTTCCACCGGCAGGATCCGGAGTACCGCACGCTCCAGCGCGACCGCACCTGGTGCGAGCTGCCCGCGCCGGTCACCGCCGAACGGCGCATCGGCATCCTCGGCCTCGGCGAACTCGGCGGCCATGCGGCGGGGCTGCTGCGCGGCCTCGGCTTCCCCGTCATGGGCTGGTCGCGCCGGCCGAAGCGGCTGGACGGCGTCGAGACCTTCCACGGCGAGGAGGGGCTCGCCGCCATGGCCGGGCGCAGCGACATCCTGATCTGCCTGCTGCCGCTGACGCCGGCGACCCGCGGCATCGTGGATGCGCGCCTGCTTGGCCGCCTGCCGCGCGGCGCCTTCGTGATCAACGGCGCGCGCGGCGCGCATGTGGTGGATGCGGACCTGCTCGCCGCGCTGGAGAGCGGCCGCGTCGCCGGCGCCGCGCTCGACGTGTTCGAGCCGGAGCCCCTGCCGCCCGACCATCCCTACTGGGCGCATCCGAAGGTGGTGATGACGCCGCATGCCGCGAGCATCACCATCCCCGCCTCCGCCGCGCCGCAGGTGGTCGAGAACCTGCACCGCGCGCGGGAGGGCCGGCCGCTGCTGAACCTGGTGGATTTCGCCGCCGGCTACTGATACCCACGGCCCTGTTGACTGACCTGCGGCAGGCGCAGCCGGCCGAGGCCGCGAATGCGGCCCGCCGGCAGTCCGGCGAGCCAAGCGGCCGGAGGCCGCGCCCGGCGCCTGAGGGCAACAAAAGGAATACCAACGAGTCGCTGAAAGCGGCCATCGGTATGATCGCGTTTTCGTCATCCGCGGCCTGCATCCGCCCCGCCCGCTGCCCCGTAGAGCCGGCAGCGGGGCCGCTCCGGTCTCCGCCTTCCAGGGAGACAGGACATGCAGGGCACCCTTCGCTTCACCCTCGCCGCCGCGGCGATGATCGCCGCCGCCCAGGCCGCCCAGGCCCAGACGCTGATCGGCCTGACCGCCGACAACGCGCTGATCCGCATCGAGGCCGAGACCCGCCGCGCCGCCGCGCCCGTGCGCATCACCGGCGCCGATGGCCGCGTGCTCGGCATCGACCAGCGGCCGCAGGACGGCCGGCTCTACGGCGTGACGGAGCGCGGCCAGTTCGTGACGCTCGATCCCGCCACCGGCCGCGCCACCCAGGTCTCGCGCCTGAACATGGCCTTCGAGAGCGGCGGGCGGGTCGTGATGGATTTCAACCCGGTCGCCAACCGGCTGCGCCTGATGGGGATGAACGGCACCAATCTGCGCGTGAACGTGGACACCGGCGAGGCGGTGAAGGATGGCGACCTGAAATACGCCGCCGGCTCGCCGCTGGCCGAGACGCGGCCGCGCATCGTCGCCGGTGCCTACACCAATTCCGTCGCGCCCCCCGCCGGCGCGCCCGCGGCTGGCCAGCCCGGCGCGCCGACGACCGCGCTCTACACGATCGACAGCCTGGTCGGCAGCTACAACCTCCAGGCGCCGCCGAACGACGGCGTGCAGGCGCCGCGCGGGATGCTGGGCGTGAGCGTGCCCCCCGGCGTCGCCTTCGACATCCTGACGACGGACGGGATGAACCGCGGCTTCGTGCTGGCCAGCGGCACGCTCTACGGGATCGATCTCGCGACCGGCGCGCTCACCGCGCAGGGCGCGGTGAGCGGCCTGCCGGGGGCGGAGATCCTCGACATCGCGGCGATGCGGTAACTCCCCTCTCCCACCCGCCTCGTCGTGAAGGCCACCGCCGCCGACCGCGGCGGTGGCCGCTGCGGGATCAGTCTCGGTAGCTCGGGTCGATCCGGTCGAGCTTGCGCAGCAGCGCCGGCCATTCCATCACGCCATAGGGGCGGCGCGTGCCGGGCTGGTAGTTGTTCCAGGTCTCCTCGACGACCTTTGGCGGCACCTGCACGATCTTCTGCCCGGTGGCCTGCGCCGCGAGCTGCGCCTTGCAGGACAGCTCCATGCGGTGCATCCAGTTGAATGCCTCCCCGATGGTGCGCCCCACCGTCAGCAGCCCGTGGTTGCGCAGCACCAGGGCCGGGAAATCGGCCAGGTCGCGCACCAGCTTCTCCTGCATCGAGAGATCGAGCACCACGCCTTCGTAGTCGTGGTAGCCGACCTTGGCGAAGCGCATCGCCGTCTGGTTCATCGGCAGCAGGCCGCATTCCAGGCTGCTCACCGCCATGCCTGCCCAGGTATGGGTGTGGATGACGCATTTGATCTCGGGCTTGGCCTCATGGATCGCGCCGTGGATCACGAAGCCCGCGCGGTTCACGCCGTAGTTCAGCCCGTCGGGGAACTCCGGCTTCATCAGCACGTTGCCGTGGACATCGATCTTCTGCAGCGAGCTTGCGGTGATCTCCTCGTAGAGCATGCCGTAGGAGTTGATGAGGAAGGCGCCTTCCTCCCCCGGCACGGCGAGCGAGACATGGTTCGCCCCCATGTCGGCCATGCCGTAGATCTCCATCAGCCGGTAGCAGGCGGCGAGGTCCACGCGCGCCTGCCATTCCTCGGCGCTCACGCGGTCGCGGAGCGAGGGGATGCGGAAGCGGTCGGCGGCACTCTCGGGCATGGCGGTCTCTCCCATCGAAGGCGCGGCAATTCAGCCGATCGCGGCGCGGCCGGGAAGGCCCCCCGCGATCATTCCGTGCGCAACGCCTGGATCGGGTCCAGCATGGCCGCCCGCCGCGCCGGCCAGAAGCCGAAGAAGAGGCCGGTCAGCCCCGAGACGCCGACCGCGAGCGCCACCGCATCCCACTGCACCAGCACCGGCCAGCCGGCAAGCTGGGACATCACATGCGACACGCCGATCCCCGCCGCCACGCCCGCCGCGCCGCCGAGCAGCGCAAGGACCACCGCCTCGAGCAGGAACTGCCAGAGGATGTCGCGCCGGCGCGCACCGATCGCGAGCCGGAGGCCGATCTCGCGCGTGCGTTCCGTCACGCTGACGAGCATGATGTTCATCACCCCGATCCCGCCGACCAGCAGCGAGACCGCGGCCACCGCCGCCAGCAGCAGCGACAGCGTGCGGGAGGAGGCGTCGCGGGTCGCGGCGATCTCGGCCAGGTTCCGGATCTGCACGCTGTCCGGCTCGTTGGCCGTCACGCGGTGGCGCTGGCGGAACAGGGCGCGGAGGTCCTCCTCCGCCTGCTTCAGGTCCTCGCCCTCATGCACCTTCACGCTGATCGCGTTCACCGCCCGGAACCAGGCGCGCGAGGCGCCCATGATGCTCCGCCGCGCGGTCCAGAACGGGATCATCATGATGTCGTCCCGATCCCACCCCCAGGCATCCTGGCCCTTGGGTTCCAGCACGCCGATCACCTCGAAGGGCGTGGTGCGGATGCGGATCTCGCGCCCGACCGGGTCCTCGTCGCCGAACAGGTTCTGCGCCACGGTCCAGCCGAGGAGCACCACCTTGCGCCCGCCGGCCGCTTCCTCCGGCGTGAAGAAGCGCCCCGAGCGGACGGCCCATTCATGCGCGACGAGGTATTCCAGGTCCACGCCCTGCACGAAGCTCGGCCAGTTCTGGTTCTGGGCGACGGCCTGCTGCTGGCTGCGGATGAAGGCGCCCGCGACCTCGACCGCCGGCAGCTCGCGCTCGATCGCGCGGGCGTCGTCCCAGGTGAGGTTCTGCCGCGCCCCGGCGCCGAGCCGGACGCCGCCCATGTTGAAGCTGCCCGGCGTGACGACGAGCAGGTTCGAGCCCAGCGCCCTGATCTGCGCCAGCACCTGTTCCCGCGCGCCCGCCCCCACGGCGATCGTCGCGATCACCGCGGCGACGCCGATGAAGATGCCGAGCGCGGTCAGCATCGCGCGGAGCTTGTTCGCCGCCAGCGCGCCGAGCGCGCCGCGCACCGCTTCGGCGAAATCCATCCCCGGCTTCGTCGGCGGCAGCGCCGGCAGGATGCGCGCCGCGTTCGGCGTGACGGCCGGCTCGGCTGGGCGGGGAAGGACGGGGGCGTTCATGGCGCGAAGGAAAGCCCTCTCCACCCGAGGGGGGGAGGGGGTTGGGTGAGGGGGGCGCACATCTCCCTCCCCCCTCGCGGGGGAGGGCTGGGGTGGGGGGGCATCGCCCCCCGCAGCCGCCGAACGCCCATCACGCCGCATCCTGCGCCGGCAGTTCCGCCAGCGCCTCCGCCGCGTCGCGCGGCGCCTGCCGCACGTCGGACACCAGCCGCCCGTCGCGGAAGCGCAGCACGCGGGAGGCGAAGGCCGCGACCTCGGCGTCGTGCGTGACCATCAGCACCGCGACGCCGGCCGCGTTCAGCGCCTGGAACAGCGCCATGATCTCGAGGCCGGTGCGGGAATCGAGCGCCCCGGTCGGCTCGTCGGCCAGCACCAGGTCCGGCCCGTTCACCAGCGCGCGGGCGATCGCGACGCGCTGCTGCTGGCCGCCCGAAAGCTGCGTCGGCCGGTGGTGCATCCGCTCGGCGAGGCCCACCAGCTTCAGCGCCTCGGCCGCCCGCTCCCGCCGGTCGCGCCGGCCGAGGCCGCGATAGACCATCGGCAGTTCGACATTCCCGAGCGCATCCACCCGCGGCAGCAGGTTGAAGGACTGGAAGACGAAGCCGAGCCGGCGCGAGCGCAGCTCCGCCAGCCGGTCGGGCGAGAGCCCGGCCGTGTCCTCCCCCATCAGCCGGTAGCTGCCCCGCGTCGGCCGATCCAGGCAGCCGATCAGGTTCAGGAAGGTGGACTTGCCCGAGCCCGAAGGCCCCATCGCCGCGACGAAGCTGCCGGGCGCGACGGCGAGCGTCACATCGGCCAGCGCCGTCACCACGCCCTCCCCGGCGGGGTAGAGCCGGGTGAGCCCCTCGGTCTCGATCAGCGCGGTCATCAGAAGGGCCGCGCGGTGGCGGCGGCCGTGCGCGGCGGCGGCGCGCGCTCGGTGCCGGCGACCACGCGCATCCCTTCATCGAGGCCGCTGATCACCTCCGTCACCGTGCCGTCCGAGAGCCCGACGCGCACCGGCACGGACCGCGGCGCGGCGCCGTCGGCGTCCACCACCCAGACCGTCCCCGGCGCGCCGCGCTGCGCCCCGCCGGCGCGCAGCGCGCCGAGCCGGGCGCGCTGCTCGGCCGTGATCACCGCGTTGAATCGCGCCGTCAGCCGCTGGCGCGCCGCCTGCGCCTGGAGCCGGCGCGGCTCGGCCTCGGCGGGCAGCGCCGCCATCCGCTCGCGGAATTCCTGCTGCGCCGCGGCGATCTCGGCGCGCTGCGTGGGCGTGAGGTCGGTGAGCTCGCGCAGCGCCTGCTCGATCGGCCCGCCGCCGCCGGCGCCGGGCGCCGCGCCCTCCGCCGCGCTGCCCGGCGGCCGCCAGCGCAGCGCGGCGTTCGGCACGCGCAGCGCATTCGGCCGCTGGTCGGTGATGATGCGCAGCGTCGCCGTCATCCCCGGCAGCATCCGCCCGCCGCTGTTCTGCGCCGAGATCACCACCGTGTAGGTCACCACGTTCTGCACCGTGGTCGGCGACAGGCGGATTTCCTTCACCCGGCCGAGCAGGTTGCTGCCCGGATGCGCGGCGACGGTGAAGGCGACCTCCTGCCCGGCGCGGATGCGGCCGATGTCGCTCTCGTCCACCGTCGCCAGCACCTCCATCTCGTCCAGGCTGGCGGCGATGACGAACAGGATCGGCGATTGCAGGCTGGCCGCGACCGTCTGGCCGATATCGATGCTGCGCGAAACCACGACGCCGTCGATCGGCGCACGGATCGTCGCGTTGGCGAGGTCCACCTCCACCTGCTGGAGCTGGGCGGCGCGCTGCGCCTGGGCGGCCTCGGCGGCGCTCACCTGGGCGAGCGCGGTGCGGCGCGCGGCCTCGGCGCCGCTGGCCTGCGCCTCGGCCTGGGCGGTGGCGCCACGCGCGGCGGCGGCATCGGCCCGGGCGCGCTCGGCGGCGAAGGTCGCGCGGCTCAGGTCGCGCTCGGCATTCACCCCGCGCGTCCGCAGCTCGGTCGCTCGGCGGAGCTCGGCCTCGGTATCGGCCGCCTGTGCCTCGGCGCTCTCGGCCCGGGCGCCGAGGATCAGCAGGTTCGCCTGCGCCGAGGCGACCTCCGCCGCCGCCCGCTCGGCCTGGGCGCGGGCGACGAGCACGGCGGCCTCGGCGGATTGCAGATCGGCCTGCGCGGCGGCCTGGCGGGCCTCGATGGTGCGGGTGTCGAGCTTGGCGATCGGCTGGCCGGCGGTGACGCGGGTGTTGAAGTCGGCGAAGAGTTCGCGGATCTGGCCCGAAAGCTGGCTGCCGACCTGCACCGAGAGCACGGGGTTCACCGTCCCCGTGGCGGCGACGACGGCGGTGATGGCGCCGCGATCCACCTCCGCGAGGCGGAGCCGCGCGGCTTCCGCCCCGCCGCCGGTGGCCCAGGGCAGGTTCGGCATCCATCCGGCCGCCGGCGCGCCCGTCCACCAGGCGGCGGCGCCGGTGCCGGCGAGCACGAGCAGGATCAGCGGCAGGCGGCGCATGGCATCCCTATTTGCACCTTACATTGTAACGCGCTTATGACCCTCCTGCACGGGCCATGATGAGGATTTGGACAGGATGCGGATTCTGGTTCTCGGGGCGGGGGCCCTCGGCGGCTATTTCGGCGGGCGGGCGCTGGAAAAGGGGCTGGATGTCACCTTCCTGGTGCGGCCGCGGCGCGCGGAGCAGCTGGCCCGCGACGGGCTCGTGGTGGAAAGCGGCTTCGGCACGATCCGCCGCCCGGTGAAGACCGTGGCGGCGGCGGGGCCGGGCCACGACGTGGTGCTGCTGACCGCCAAGGCCTATGACCTCGACAGCGCCATCGCCGCCATCCGCCCCGCGGTGGAAGCCGGCGCCGCCGTGCTGCCGGTGCTGAACGGCATGCAGCACATGGATCGGCTGACCGCCGAATTCGGCGCCGGGCGGGTCTGGGGCGGCCTCGCGCAGATCAGCGCCAGCCTCGGCGCCGACGGCACGATCCGCCAGACCGGCCGCTGGTGCAGCCTGGTCTGGGGCGAGCAGGACGGCCGGATGGATGGCCGCGCCGCCGAACTCGCTGGCCTGCTCGGCCGGCAGCCCGGCTTCGAGTGCAGCCTCGTGCCCGACATCGCCCAGCGCATGTGGGAGAAGATGGTGTTCATCGCGACGCTCGCCGGCGCCACGGTGCTGTTCCGCGCCGCGGTCGGCGACATCCAGCGCGCCGGCGGCGGCGCGCTGATGGAAGCGATGCTGGAGCGCAACGCCGCCGCCGCCGCCTCCCGCGGGCATCGCCCCTCCGAGGCGGCGCTGAAGGCCGCGCGGGTTTCGATCGGCGACCGGGAGAGCGTGATCACCGCCTCGCTGCTCAAGGACCTGGAGGCCGGCGGCCCGAACGAGGCGGACCAGATCCTCGGCTTCATGGCCGATCTGGCGAAGGCAGCGGGCGTGCCGGACGAGCTGCAGCGCGCCGCCTGGGTGCATGCGAAGGCGCAGGCGGAGCGGCGCGGAAGGGGCGGGTGACGATCCAACCATCCCGCCCTATCTTCCGCCGCGAGCCAGCACGGGACAGAGCGATGCGCGATGCGCGACAGACCGGCTACACGCCGGTGCAGGTGCCGGGTGTCACGCCCGAGGACCGGATCACCGTCGAGACTCGCGCCGTGCCCTGCGATGGGGGTGGTGGCGCGCTCGGCCATCCGCGCGTCTGGCTGCGCATCGCCGACCATGAGGTGACCTGCCCCTATTGCTCGCGCACCTATGTCCTCGCCGAGGGCGCGGGCGAAGATGGCCACCACTGAGGCGGCTCCGAACGGCGCGAACGGCATCCAGCCGGTCGCGCCGGGGGAGAGGCGGCTGATCCTGGTGGACGGCTCGGGATATATCTTCCGCGCCTTCCACGCCCTGCCGCCGATGACGCGCCCGGACGGGGTGCATGTGAACGCCGTCTATGGCTTCACCTCCATGCTCGCGCAGTTCCTGACGAAGCATGCCGCGAGCCATATCGCGGTGGTGTTCGACAGCGCGCGGCTCACCTTCCGCAACGACATCTACCCCGACTACAAGGCGCATCGCCCGGAACCGCCGCCCGAGCTCGTGCCCCAGTTCGCCCTGATCCGGGAGGCGACGGAGGCGCTCGGCGTCTGCAGGATCGAGCAGCCCGGCTACGAGGCCGACGACCTGATCGCGAGCTACGCCCGCGCCTTCGTCGCCGAGGGCGGGACCGTCGCCATCGTCTCTTCCGACAAGGACCTGATGCAGCTCATCGGGCCGGGCGTGGAGATGCTCGACCCGATCAAGCAGAAGCCGATCCGCGAGCCGGAGGTGCTGGAGAAGTTCGGCGTGACGCCGGACAAGGTGGTGGAGGTGCAGGCGCTCGCCGGCGATTCCACCGACAACGTCCCCGGCGTGCCGGGCATCGGCATCAAGACCGCGGCGCAACTCATCGCCGAATACGGCGACCTGGAAACGCTGCTGGCCAACACGGCCAAGATCAAGCAGCCGAAGCGGCGCGAGGCGCTGGAGCAGAACGCGGAGAAGGCGCGGATCAGCCGGCGCCTGGTGCAGCTCGTCACCGATGCGCCGCTGCCCGCGCCGATCGCGGCGATGGAGGCGAAGCCGCCGCAGCAGGCGACGCTGCAGCGCTTCCTCGTCGAGAACGGCTTCCGCAGCCTGCTGGCGCGCCTCGGCTTCGGCGAGGCCGCCCACACCACGCGCGCCGTCCGCCACGCCCCGGCCGAGGCTGCCGCGCCCGCGCCCGCCGAAGCCGCGCCCTTCGGCCCCTATGAGACGGTGACGACGCTGGCCGCGCTCGAGGCCTGGATCGCCGCCTCGCGCGAGGCGGGCGTGATCGGCTTCGACACCGAGACCGACAGCCTCGATGCGCTCAAGGCGAATCTCGTCGGGCTTTCCATCGCCGTCGCGCCGGGCCGCGCCTGCTACGTCCCGCTCCGCCACGAAGGCAGCGGCGACCTGATGGGCGCCGGCCGGCCGGAGCAGATCGCGCCGGAAGACGCGCTCGCCGCCTTGAAGCCGCTGCTCGAGGATCCCTCCGTCCTCAAGGTGCTGCACAACGCGAAATACGACCTCGAGGTGCTGAGCCGCGCGGAGAATGGCGGCATCGCCGTCGCACCCGTGGATGACAGCATGCTGATCTCCTACGCCATGGATGCCGGCCGGCACGGCCAGGGCATGGACGAGCTCGCGGCGCTGCATCTCGGCCACACGCCGATCAGCTATGATTCCGTCACCGGCACCGGCAAGTCGCGGATCAGCTTCGCGCAGGTGCCGCTCGACAAGGCCACGGCCTATGCCGCCGAGGACGCCGATGTGACGCTCCGCCTCTGGGCGCTGCTCAAGCCGCGCCTGCGGGAGGCGAAGGCGCTCGCGCTCTACGAGCAGGTGGAACGCCGCATGGTCGCCGTGCTGCGCGACATGGAGATCGCCGGCATCAAGGTGGATGCCGGGGAACTCGCCCGCATCGGCGAGGATTTTTCCGAGAAGCTCGTGATCTATGAACGCGACTGCCACCGCCTCGCCGGCCGCCCCTTCAACGTGGGCTCGCCCAAGCAGCTGGGCGAGATCCTGTTCGACGAGATGAAGCTGCCCGGCGGCAAGCGCAGCAAGCTCACCGGCGCCTGGGGCACCGATGCCTCGGTGCTGGAGGAGCTCGCCGCGCAGGGCGTGGAGCTCGCCCGCCGCGTGCTGGACTGGCGGCAGATCCAGAAGCTGAAATCCACCTATGTGGACGCGCTCGCCCAGAAGGCCGATGCGCAGGGCCGCGTGCACACCGATTTCGCGATGGCCGTCACCTCGACGGGGCGGCTCTCCTCCACCGAACCGAACCTCCAGAACATCCCGATCCGCACCGAGGAAGGGGCGCGCATCCGCACCGCCTTCGTCGCCGAGCCCGGCCATGTGCTGCTCAGCGCGGACTACAGCCAGATCGAGCTCCGCATCCTCGCCCATGTCGCCGACGTACCCAGCCTGAAGCAGGCCTTCGCACGCGGCGAGGACATCCACAGCCGCACCGCGGCCGACATCTTCCGCCTCGATCCGGCGAAGGTGGACAAGGAGGCACGGCGCCGCGCCAAGACGATCAATTTCGGCCTGATCTACGGCATGTCCGCCTTCGGGCTGGCCACCCGCCTCGGCATCCCGCCCGGCGAGGCGCGCGCCATCATCGACGCCTATTTCGCGCAATACCCCGGCGTGCGCGACTGCATGGAACGCCTCAAGGAGGACGCCCGCACCCGCGGCCATGTCGAGACGCCCTTCGGGCGGAAGATCTGGATCGCCGACATCGCCTCGAAGGACCCCACCCGCCGCGGCGGCGCCGAGCGCGCCGCGATCAACGCCCCCTTCCAGGGCGGGGCCGCCGAGATCATCAAGCGCGCCATGGTCCGCGTGCCGCAGGCGCTGCGCGAAGCCGGGCTCGGCGCGCGCATGCTGCTCCAGGTGCATGACGAGCTGGTCTTCGAGGTGCCCGAGGCCGAGGCCGAGGCCACCGCGAGGCTCGTGCGCGAGGTGATGGAGAACGCGGCCAAGCTCTCCGTGCCGCTCTCGGTCGAGGTCGGGCACGGGCGCAACTGGGCGGAGGCGCATTGATGCATCCGATGACCGGCGGGCGGAGCCGCGCCGCGGCGAGCACCGGAGGTCTGAATCGGATGCAAGGACATTGAGCACGGCGACGGCTGAACGGGGCTGGACGGGCAGCGAGCGGCAGACGCTGCTCGCCATCTCTGTCGCGCATGCGCTCAGCCATTTCCACATCCTCGTCTTCCCGCCGCTGTTCCCGCTGCTGCGCGGGGAACTCGGCGCGAGCTTCGTGGAACTCGGCCTGGCGGTGACGCTGTTCAGCATCACCACCGGCCTCACCCAGGCGCCGGTCGGCTTCCTGGTGGACCGGCTCGGCCCGCGCCGCGTGCTGACCGCGGGCACCGCGCTCTCGGGCATCGCCTTCGGCAGCTTCGCGCTGTTCGGCGGCTACACCTGGCTGCTGATCGCCGCCGTGCTCGCCGGGCTCGCCAACGCCGTCTATCACCCGGCGGACTACGCCATCCTCGGCGGGCGGATCGGAGCCACGCGGATGGGCCGCGCCTTCTCCTGGCACACCTTCGCCGGCTATGCGGGCGGGGCGGTGGCGCCGCTGGTACTGCTCGCGATCGCCGCCCCCTTCGGCGTGCGCGCGGCGGTGGGCGTGGCGGCGCTGCTCGGCTTCGCGACCTCGGCCTATGTCTGGCTCGCCTGCCCCAGGGACGAGCCGGCCCCCGCGCCGAAGCCGGGCGCCAGGGCGGAGCGGCCGCGCATCCTGAGCCCGGTGATCCTCGGGCTCACCGGCTTCTTCGTGCTGATCGCGCTCTCGATCAGCGGCACCAATGCCTTCGCCGTCGCCGCGCTGGTCACCGCGCATGGCGTCTCGCTCGGCATGGCGAGCGCGGCGCTCACCTCCTACCTGGTCGGCTCGGCGCTCGGCGTGCTGCTCGGCGGCACGCTGGCGGACCGCACGCAGCGGCACGGGCTGGTGGCCGCGGCGGGCTTCGGCGCCGGCGCGGCCTGCATCCTGCTCGTCGCACTCCTGCCGCTGCCCGGCTTCGCGATCCTCGTGCTGCTCGGCGCGGCCGGAATCCTGAGCGGCCTCTGCATGCCCTCGCGCGACATGATGGTGCGCGCCGCTTCGCCGCCGGGGCAGGCGGGGGCGACCTTCGGCATCGTCTCCACCGGCTTCAACATCGGCGGCATCGTCGCGCCGCTGATGTTCGGCTGGCTCATGGATGCCGGCCATGCCGGCCAGGTGTTCCTGCTCGGCGCGGCCTTCATGGCCATCACCGCGATCGTCGCCGCGATCCCGGAGCTGCGGCGGCGGTAGCGCCGCTACCCTTCCGGGCGGATGCGGAAGCGCATCCGCCGGATCGCCCAGTCCCCGGGCCCGGGCGGCAGCAGCGCCAGCAGCCTGAGCAGCCACCCGAGCGCCAGCGGGAACACCGCCCGCCCGCGCCGCGCCAGGATCGCGCGATGGGTCCGCGCGGCGGCTTCCTCCAGCGTCAGCAGCAGCGGCCGCGGCCCGAGGAATCGGTCGCCCATCGCGCTCCGGAAGAAGCCGGGACAGACCACGGTGACGGCGATCCCGTGCCGCCGATGCGCTGCCCGCAGCCCCTCCCCCCAGGCGAGCAGCCCGGCCTTGCTCGCGGCATAGCCGGCGGTGTCGGGCAGGCCGCGGAAGGCGGCGACCGAGGCGATCAGCGCCACCTGCCCGGCCCCCCGCGCCCGCATCCCCGGCAGCAGCGGCCCGACCAGGTGCATCGCGCCGAGCAGGTTCACCGCCACCTGCCGCGCCGCGGCCTCCCCGGTCTCGGGCGCGCCGTCGGGCCCGGTGCCGGCGGAGGTGCCGGCATTGGCGATCACGAGGTCCACCGGCCCGCCCGCCTCGAAGGCCGCGAGCCGCGCCGCCAGCGCCGCGGCGTCGCGCACGTCGAGCGCGGCGGCCTCCGCCACCGCCCCCCGCGCCGCGCAATCGGCCGCGACCGCGGCGAGTGCCTCGCCAGACCGCGCGACGAGCAGCAGCCGCACGCCCGGCGCGGCGAAGCGGCGGGCGAGTTCCGCCCCGAGCCCGCGCGAGGCGCCGCTGATGACGATGCCCCTCATCGGAGCCCGCGGACCCGGGCGAAGGCCCGCCGCCACATCCCCTGCTGCCAGCGCAGCCGCCACGGGTCGCGCGCCGGGAACAGCTCCGGCCGGGCGACGCGCTCGATCAGCGTCTCGGGCGGGCAGGGCAGGCCGGTCACGGGGTCGAGGCAGCGCGGGTAGAGGATCAGCGCGGCGGCGACCAGCTCATCGAGGCTGCGCCGGCGGGTGCGGCGGGGGATCGGCGCGCGGTCCTCGGTGAGCCCCCAGCCGGCATAGAAGGGCTGGCCCCAGCAGGTGACGGGCAGGCCGCGCAGCAGCGCCTCGAAGCCGGTGAGCGAGGTGAGCGTATGCACCGCGTCCACCTGCGGCAGCACCGCCTGCATCGGCGCGCCGGCGATCACCTGGTCGGCCAGGCCGCGCAAGGCCCGGGCGGGGATGCGGCCCTGGCGGAAGCCCGCCTCGATGTCGGGATGCGGCTTGTAGACCAGCCAGGCTTCCGGCTCGGCGGCGCGCACGCGGCGGAGCAGGTCGAGATTGCTCGCGATGCCGGCGCCGCCGAGCCGGACGGAGGCATCGTCCTCCACCTGCCCGGGGACCAGGATGCGCCGGCGCCCCGGCGGCGCGGCGATGGCGGGTGGGTGGCCGCGGAGGTTGTACTTGGTGATCCCCCGCGCCACGATCGCGGCGCGGAGCGCGGCGGCACGGGCCAGCAGCGTTGACGGAATCTCAACGGTTTCGAGCAGATGCTCGAGGTCGCTCGGCTGGGCGGGGTCGAAATGCGGCCCGCGGCGGTCGAGTGCGAAGGAGGCACCCGCATGAAGCGCGGCGCCGAGGCCCGAGGAGCGGATGAACCCATCCTCCAGCCAGACGAGCCCGACGCCGGCCGCCGCCGCCCGGGCGCGGAGATCGGGCGGCGCCGCGGCCGCCCAGGCGAGCAGCGCGCCGCCGCGCGAGGCCGCCTCCGCCAGGGCGGGCCCGGCCGTGTCGTGGAACGCCGGCGCGTCGTCGCGGCCGAGCAGGGCCTGGATGTCGGCGCGCTTGTACGGATGGATGCCGAGGCAGGCGGCGATCCCCTGCCCCTCCGCCGCCTGCCGCTTCCACAGCCCGAGCAGCCCGATCGCCTCGGCCAGCGTGCAGGGGCCGCCGGCGAAAGGGTCCGTGCAGCGCGTCGCAGCGAACAGGCGGCCCCAGACGTCGCGCGGATCGGCGCCGGCGAAGGGGCCATCCGCCAGCGGCACGCCGGCGGCGAGCGCGAGCAGGGCCAACTCGTGGGAGGCGCCATGCAGCCCGGCCGCGATGTCGAGCAGCGTCCAGGGATCGAGCCGCGGCAGGTCCGGCGCCAGCACCGGGGGGCCGGGCGCGAAGGGGTCGGGCGCGATCCGCACCGGCCGGCCCGTGGCGCGGGCGGCGGCGAGGTGGGCTTCGGCGGCCACGCGGCGGGCCGGGTCGCCGGGGTCGAGCACCAGGGCGACGCTGCGCGGCGGCAGGCCGAGCCCCGCGGCGCCGGGGTCGGGCAGGCCGGGCGGTGCGCCGATCCGCCCGGCGGCGAAGCCGGCGAGCAGCGCCGGATCGGCCGGCGGCGCCGGCCGCGTCAGCGCCTCCGCGACCGGATCGGCCGAGCCGCCGGCGATCCGGACGACCGGCACGGCGCGGCCGCCGAGCGGCGCCGGGCGGAACGGACCCGGCACGCCGGTCGGCGCGGCGGCTGTCGGAAGGGGGCGCGGATCCGGCACGGGGGGCAATCTAGCGGCGAAAGCGGCCCGGGGAAGCGGCGCAGCCGGGCCACAGGCGGCAACGAAATACCGCCGGCCAGGATACGGTTTTGCTTGCGTTTCCGGGTTCCGCTACCATCCCCGGCGATGCTGCGAGATCCCCTTCCGCGGAGCCGGCGGATCGCCCCCGGCCTCCCCCTCCTCCTCGGTGCCCTCCTGCTCGGGGGGTGCGCGATGATGCCGGGGCAGGCCGGCGCGCCCACCGCCACGGCGGCACCGCCGCCGCCGACCGATCCGGTGGCCGCCTTCGCCGCCTCCGCGGCGCCGGGCGCGCAATCGCGCATCGCGCTGAACGGCGGCGCGACCCCGGTGCGGCTGGTCCGCAGCTATCACGCCGCGAGCGGGCGGGAATGCCGCGAGGTGCTGGTCGGCGCCGGCGCCGCGGCGCGGAGCGAGCTGGTCTGCCAGGCCGAGGGCGGAAGCTGGAGCGCGGCGCGGCCGCTGCTGCGCGGCGGCGGCAGCGGACGACCCCGCGGCGGATCATGAGCGCGACGAGCTGGGAGAGCGCCGGCGGCCGGCCGGCGGCCGGGCGCACCCTCCGCGGCTTCCGCGTCCAGCTCCGCGTCACCCATGCGCTGCTGCTGCGCGAGATGCAGACGCGCTTCGGGCGCAACCAGCTCGGCTTCGTGTGGCTGTTCCTCGAACCCCTGATGCTCGCCTTCGCCATCGCGACCATCAAGACCATCGCGGTGATGGGCGAACGCTATCCGGGCATCCCGCCCTTCGTCTTCGCGCTGGTCGGCTACCTGCCCTACTTCACCTTCCGCGCCATCGTCTCCCGCGCGCCGGGGACGCTGCGCGCCAACATGACGCTGCTCTACCACGCCCAGATCAAGCTTCTGGACGTGGTGCTGGCCCGCCACGCGCTGGAGATGGCGGCGGTGATCACCGTGATGACGCTGATCGTCGCGGCGGTCGGCATCTGGGCCGACATGCCGCCGCACGACATCCCGACCCTGCTGCTCGCGCTGCTGCTGCTCGTGCTCTACGGCAACGGGCTCGGGCTGATGGCGGCCGCGGCCTCCGCGGCGTCCGAGATCTCGGAGCGGCTGATCCATCCGCTGGTCTATCTCTCGCTGCCGCTCTCGGGCGCGCTGTTCGCGATGCACGCGATGCCGCCGCGCATCCGCGAGATCCTGCTGTGGAACCCCCAGGTGCACATCCACGAGATGGTGCGGGAGGGCTTCTTCGGCCATCTGCTGCCGAGCTACTACAGCATCGGCTACCTGGCCTTCTGGGTCGCGGTGGTGAACCTGCTCGGGCTCGCCGCGCTGCGGGCCGTGCGGCCGAAGCTCGAATTCTGAGCCATGCGGAACGACACGGGAAATCCGACGGGCAGGCGGCCGCCGAAGGCGGCCGAGGCCGCGACGGCGGCCCGCCACAAGTGTGGCGAGCCAAGCGGCACGGATGTGCCGCGCCGGCGCCTGAGGGCGGCGATGCGCCAGCATCGCCGCGCGCCAGAATGATCCTTCTCGACGACGTCTCGAAGTTCTACGCGCTGAAGGGTCAGGGGAAGCGCTGGATCCTGCGCAACACCACCGCGGTGATCCGCCCGGGCGACCGGCTGGGCATCCTCGGGCGGAACGGCGCGGGGAAATCCACGCTGATGCGCCTGCTCGGCGGCGTCGAGTTCCCGAACACCGGCCGGGTCGAGCGGCGGATGAGCGTCTCCTGGCCGCTCGCGCACGGCATCGGCGTGCACGCGGCGCTGACCGGCGCGGACAATGCCCGCTTCGTCGCCCGCATCTACGACCGCGACGAGGACGAGCTGGTCGAGGCGGTGAACGACTTCGCCGAGCTCGGCGCCTACATGGACATGCCGGTGCAGTCCTACTCCTCGGGCATGATGTCGCGGCTGCTGCTCGGGCTGTCGCTGGCGATGGATTTCGACTGCTACCTGATCGACGAGGCGACCAGCGTGGGCGACCAGCGCTTCATCGACCGCACGCAGGACGCGCTCGAGAACCGGCTGCGCGATCGCGCGGTCGTGATGGTGAGCCACCATGCCATCCATATTCGCAGCTTCTGCCGGACCGCTGCGATCCTTCACAACGGCGCCCTGACGTTCTTCGAGGACCTCGATGAAGCTATCGCCACCTACGAGGCCCTCTGAAAGCCTCGCGACCAGCGGCGTGGCGCCGCCCATCGGGCGGCTGCCCGAGCCGCCGGCGCGCCGCGGCCAGCGGCGCGGGCTGCGCATGCGCCACTGGTTCGCGCTGCTGGTGGTGCTGCCGACGCTGATCGTCGCGGGCTATTTCTACGTCGCCGCCGCGCCGATCTACGAATCGGAGGCCCGCTTCGTGGTCCGCAACCGCGGCGGCGGCGGGGGTGGCGCGGGCGGTGCCGGCGGGCTCGAAGGCGGCGGCCGCGGCGCGGCGCTGGCCGGCCTCTTCGCCGCCGCCCGCCCGGGCGTCGAGGAGGCGCGGGCCGTCGTCTCCTACCTCGACAGCCACGCCGCGGTCTCGGCACTCCGGGTCGAGGCCGACCTGGTGGAGCTGTGGCGCCGGCCGGAGGCCGACCGCATCGCCCGGCTGTGGTGGGATGAGCCGCAGCTCGAATGGCTCACCTGGTATTTCCGCCGCATGGTCCGCACCACCTTCGACCCCGAGACGAACGTGCTGACGCTGCGGGTGCACAGCTTCCGCCCGGGCGATTCCCAGACCCTGGCGGAGCGCCTGCTCGGGCTCTCGGAAGGCCTCGTCAACACGCTGACCGAGCGCTCGACGGCGGATTCGATCCGCGTCGCGCAGGAGGACGTGGCGAAGGCGGAGGCGCGGGTCACGGCGGCGCGCGAGGCGATGATCGCCTTCCGCGAGCGCGAGCAGGCCTTCGACCCGACCCGCAGCGCCGCCGGCGCGGTGGAGACGATCGGTCGGCTGGAAGCGGCACTCGCCCAGGCGCGGACCGAACTCGAGGAGCGCCGCCGCTTCATGCGCGGCGACAACCCGCAGATCCAGGTGCTGCAGAACCGCATCGCCGCGCTGACCCAGCAGGTCGCGACCGAGCGCGGCCGCATGACGCGCGGCCAGGAAGCGGTGACGCAGCAGGTCGCGCAGCAGGAACGGCTGGAACTGGAAAAGCTCTTCGCCGACCGGCAATTCGCCTCGGCCACGGCCACGCTGGAGGAGGCGCGGTCGAACGCGCTCCGCCAGCAGGTCTTCCTGGTTCGGGTGGCAGACCCCCAGCTGCCCGAATATCCGCTCTACCCCCGGGCGACCTTCAACACGCTGACCGTCTTCGTCAGCCTCTCGGTGCTGTTCGGCATCGGCTGGCTGCTGATGGTGAGCGCTCGGGAGCATGCGAACTGAGATGCGATTCCGTCTGCTGACCGGCGTCCTCGCCGCGAGCCTCGTGGCGCTGGGCGCGCCTGCCCAAAGCCTGGCCCAGGGGACACCACCCCAGGCACCTGTCGCCCCGCCGGCCCTGCCCGGCGCCGGCACCACCGGCATGGTCGTCCCCGGCCTGCGCGGCGCCCCGCCCGGGGTGGAGGCGCTGCTCGGCCGCAACGACCCGATCACCACGCTGCGCCCGGGCGCGGCCACCGCCGCCGAGGGCGGGCCGATCGCGGTCGGCCCGCTCGGCGATCCGGGGCGCCCGGCCGGGCCCGCGACCGCGGTGTTCGGCGCGACGCTCTTCAACCGCGGCGCGCCGAGCCCCTCCGACACGCCGAACCCGAACTACGTGCTCGGGCCCGGGGACCGCATCTCCGTCACGCTCTGGGGCTTCGTCGAGGGCAATGTGCTCGCCCAGATCGACAACGAGGGGAATGTCTTCATCCCGCAGGTCGGCCCCGTCCGCGTGGCCGGCGCGCGCGCCGGCGACATCCAGCGCGTGGTCGAGACCGAGGTGCGGCGCATCTACGCCCAGCAGGTGCAGGTCTATGCCAATGTGCTCCAGACCGGCTCGGTCGGCGTCTTCGTCACCGGCTATGTCCGCCTGCCGGGCCGGCATCTCGGCGCCGCCTCGGAGAGCGTGATCGACTACCTGGCCCGCGCCGGCGGCGTGGACCCGGGCCGCGGCTCCTACCGCGACGTCGTGGTGCGCCGCGGCGGGCGGGATGTCGCGCGGGTGGATCTCTACCGCTTCCTGCTGACCGGGCAGCTGCCCAACCTCACCCTCCAGCAGGGGGACACGATCATCGTCTCCGCGCAGGGGGCGATGGTCGGCGCCGATGGCGCGGTGCGCAACAACTTCCTCTTCGAGGTGTCGGGCCGCGCCATGGCGGGCAGCGAACTCGTCCGCCTCGCCTCGCCGCTGCCCTCGGCCACCAATGCCGTGGTCCGCGGCACCCGAAACGGCCAGCCCTTCGCCCGCTACGTGACGGTGCGCGAGCTGTCGGGCGTGCAGCTGCTCGACCAGGACACGGTCAGCTTCATCACCGATGCGCCGGCGCCGACCGTGCGGGTGATGGTGGAAGGCAGCCGGATCGGCCCCTCGGTGCTGATCGCCGACCGCGACACCTCGCTCTGCACGCTCCTCGACCATGTCGAGGTGGACCCGCGGCTGGCGAACACCCGCGGCGTGTTCCTGCTGCGGCCCTCGCTCGCGGCGCAGCAGACCCGCACCATCAACGAGGCGCTGGACCGGCTGGAGCGGCAGCTCTTCCTCTCCGTCTCCGCGACGACGGGCGTGGCCGAGATCCGCGCCGTCGAGGCCAACCTGATCGCAAGCTACATCCAGCGCGCGCGGCGGACGCAGCCGGAAGGCCGGCTCGTCGTGATGGACCGCGGCGGACGCTGCGCCGATGTGCGCCTGCAGGACGGCGACACCATCGTCATCCCCGAGCGGGTGCAGACCGTGCTCGTCTCGGGCGAGGTGCGGGCGCCGCAGGCCGTGGTGTGGCGGCCGAACATGCGCATCGCCGACTACGTCGCCCAGTCCGGCGGCTTCGCCGAGCGCGGCGAGGAAAGCCAGGTGATGATCCGCAGGGCGAGCGGCGAGCTGGTGCTGGAGCCGACCGAGCCGCCCGAGCCGGGCGACGAGCTGATCGCGCTGCCGCGGCTCGATCCGAAGAACTTCCAGCTCGCGCGCGACCTGCTGAACCTGATCTTCCAGTCGGCGCTCTCGGCGCGGGTGTTCATGAACTGAGGGCCTGGGTTCGGGCGGGGCGTTCCCGCCCGAACCACAACCGAAACGGGAAACGTTGCGTGACGGCACGTCCGAATCGTCGCTTTTTTAGGAAATTGCTGCGTCGCAGCGACGAATTTTGTGCGTAACTGGACGGTTCTCCATGGAAAGGACAGCTTAGCCGCCCTAATTGTGCCGCTTGTGTGAATCACACAATGCGAGCGGACGACCCGCGCCCCCGGTCCGGCCGGTGCCGATCGTCCAGTGGAGGCCCTGCATGACGTCCAACCCAGCGCTCTCGGGCACCGGTGTCGCCGGCCCGGCGGACATCCACGCGAACCTCTCCGCTCCCGGCCTCTATGCCCATGCGCTGCGCCGCGGCGAGGGCCGGCTCTCGGCCGATGGCGCCTTCATGGCGATCACCGGCCAGCACACCGGCCGCTCCGTTCAGGACAAGTTCGTGGTGGACGACCCCGAGGTGCATGACGCGATCTGGTGGGGCAAGATCAACCAGCCGATGCCGCCGGCGAAGTTCGCCGGCTTCACCGCGAAGGTCCGCACCTTCCTCGGCCAGCAGCCGGAGCTCTTCACCCAGGATCTCTATGCCGGCGCCGATCCCGCGCACCGCATCCGCGTCCGGCTCGTCACCACCAATGCCTGGCACGCGCTGTTCGCGCGCAACATGTTCATCCGCCCGCCCGAGGCCGATCTCGCGGATTTCCGCCCCGACTACGTCATCCTCCACGCGCCCGAGCTCGACGCCGACCCGGCCACCGATGGCTGCCGCACCTCCACCTGCATCGCGCTGAGCTTCTCGAAGCGCCTGATCTGCATCGCCGGCACGAGCTATGCGGGCGAGATCAAGAAATCCATCTTCACCGTGATGAACTGGATCCTGCCCGACCGCGGCGTGCTGCCGATGCATTGCAGCGCCAATGTCGGCCGCAACGGCGACGCGGCGCTGTTCTTCGGCCTCTCCGGCACCGGCAAGACCACCCTCAGCAGCGACCCGGAGCGCGCGCTGGTCGGCGATGACGAGCATGGCTGGTCGGAGCACGGCATCTTCAACTTCGAGGGCGGCTGTTACGCCAAGGTCATCAAGCTCTCGAAGGAAGCCGAGCCGCAGATCTGGGACGCGAGCCACCGCTTCGGCGCCGTGCTCGAGAACGTGATCGGCGACGCGCATGGACGGCTCGACCTCGATGACGGGCGCCTGACCGAGAACACGCGCTCCTGCTATCCGATCGAGTTCATCCCCAACACCGTGGCGGATGGCCGCGCCGGCAAGCCGAGGAACGTCGTGATGCTGACGGCAGACGCCTTCGGCGTGCTGCCGCCGATCGCGAAGCTGACCCCGGCGCAGGCGATGTACCATTTCCTCTCCGGCTACACCGCGCGCGTGGCGGGCACCGAGAAGGGCCTCGGCAAGGAGCCGCAGGCCACCTTCTCCACCTGCTTCGGCGCGCCCTTCCTGCCGCGCCACCCCGAGGTCTATGGCCGCATGCTGGCCGAGCGCATCGCGAAGGACGGCGCGCAGGTCTGGCTGGTGAACACCGGCTGGACCGGCGGCGCCTATGGCACGGGGAAGCGGATGAGCATCCAGCACACCCGCGCCCTGCTGCGCGCGGCGCTGGACGGCAGCCTGGCGAAGGTGGAGTTCGTGCGCGATCCCTTCTTCGGCCTGATGATGCCGAAGGCCGTGCCCGGCATCCCCTCCGAGGTTCTGAACCCGCGCGAGACCTGGGCGGACAAGGCGGCCTATGACCGCCAGGCGAAGCACCTGGTCGGCCTGTTCGAGCGCAATTTCGAGACCTTCGCCGGCGCCGTCGGCGAGGAGGTCAAGGCCGCCGCGATCCGCGCCGCGGCGTGACATGACCCTCCCCCGCTTGCGGGGGAGGGGATAGACTTGGCCGATGCCGCTCGACGACACATCCCGCCGACCGCGCCGCGAGGGCGGGCCGCCACCGGCCCGCAACGTGCTCGGCGGCACGCTGCTGCCCTGTTCGGTCGCGCCGGTCACCGGCTTCTTCCGCGACGGCTGCTGCAACACCGGGCCGATGGACCACGGGCTGCATGTGGTCTGCGCGGAGATGACGGCGGAGTTCCTTGCCTTCTCCGCCGCCCGCGGCAACGACCTTTCGACGCCGCGGCCGGAATACGGCTTCGCCGGGCTCAACCCCGGCGACCGCTGGTGCCTCTGCGCCGCGCGGTGGGAGGAGGCGCGGCTTGCCGGCAGGGCGCCGCGCGTGCTGCTGGAAGCGACGCATGAGGCGGCGCTGGCGGTCGTGCAGCTCGCGCATCTGAAGGCGCACGCGCTCGGCGCGGCCTGACGCCGCGGCCCGGGCGCATGCGGCCGATCGCGGCTATTTGCGCTCGCCGACCCCGGCCGCGAAGCCGCCCGGCACCGTGGCGCCCGCGCCCGGCGCATTGCCCGCAGCGCGCGACAGGCGCACGCGGTCGCCGCGGCTGATCACCACGCGGTCGCCCACCTGCAGCCCGTCCTCGTTGGTCTGCACCACGGCGATGTCGCCGCCGCGATCCTCGCGCACGATGAACTCGATCGCCGTGCCGCCGGTCGCGCCGCGCTCGATCGCGCTGCCGGCCAGCCCGCCGACGATCGCCCCGCCGATCCCGGCCAGCGCATTGGACCGCCAGTCGCCGCCGATGAAGCTGCCCGCGATGCCGCCCGCCGCCGCGCCGCCCAGCGTGCCGACGCCGGTATTGGTGCCGGTCACCCGCACCGGCCGGCTGCCGACGATGGTCCCGTAGCTGACATGCGCCGCGCCGCCCAGCGCGCGGGCGGAGACGGTGTTGCCGGTGTTCTGCGGCGCGCAGGCGGGCACCGCGAGGACCAGGGCAAGCGCCGCGAGGGCAGGCAGGGCGGGGCGGGTCAGGCGCATGGCCGGTCTCCTCCGTGGTCGGCCGGGCCGACGGACTGGCGGGGTGCAGTGTATCTCGGGAGATGGCTGGCCGATGGCAAGCCCCGCCATCATGCCGCCGTCATCCCGTCCTTGCCTCTGTCACCCCAATCAGGCTAGGGGTTTGGGAGCAGGAGTTGCGGTTGGGCTTGAAGGGCGGGCGCCAGCCTGCCCCGAAGCGCCTGACGGCGTTGTGAAGGCAGGGTCGGCACGCCGGCTCCGCCACGGTCGCGTCCGCGGGGGAAGGCGGGCGCAGCGCCGGGCGGGGTGCGGGGGCGATCCGCGAGAGGGGGGGTATTCCGCGCATGACCCAGGCCAGCGCCACGCGTCGCCTGCGGCCCTTCGGGGCCTGTCTGATCCTCGGCCTGCTCGCCGCCTGCGGCAACACCGCGCATCACGCCGCGACCGGCCCGGGCAGCGAATGGGTCCGCCCGTCCAGCTACGACCCGCCAGGCCCCGCCGGCGATCCGTGGGGCCCCTACATCACCCAGGCGGCGCGCCGCTTCGACGTGCCGGAACGCTGGATCCGCGAGGTGATGCGCCAGGAATCCGGCGGCCGCCAGGGCGCGCTCTCCCGCGCCGGCGCGATGGGGCTGATGCAGGTGATGCCCGGCACCTACGCGGAACTCTCGCGCCGCTACGCGCTCGGCAACGATCCCTACCATCCCTGGGACAACATCATGGCCGGCACGGCCTATATCCGGGAGATGTACGAGCTCTACGGCGCGCCGGCCTTCCTCGCCGCCTACAATGCCGGGCCGCGCCGGCTCGAGGACTATCTGTGGGGCAATCGCGGCCTGCCGAACGAGACGCGCAACTACGTCGCCCGCATCGGCCCGCGCATCGAGGGCACGAGCCCGAGCCGCCGCGCCGCGCCCGAGGTCTATGCCGCCGCCGAGCTGCCCCACTTCATCCCGGCCGGGCCGCGCCGCGGCGATACCGCCACGATGCTCGCGCTGCGCGACCAGCGCCGCGCGGTGGACCCGGGCATCCGCGTCGCGCAGCTTCCGCCCGGCCCAGTGGTGCGGATGGACCCGATCCCGGACGGCAGCACGGAGCCCGCGCCGCCCCGCGTCCAGGTCGCCGCCCTCGGCGGCGTCACCGCGATGGAGCCGATCGTCAGCGCCGGCGATTTCCAGCGCCGGATGGACCCGATCGTGAGCCCCGGCGATCCCGGCAGCGTCACCGCCGAGCCGCTCGCCCCGCCGCCCGGCGTGCGCGCCGCACCCGTGATCGCCGCCGCGCCGGCGCCGGCGCCGCGCGGCTTCTCCCTGATCCCCAGCGCGCAGGCCGGCACGCTGCCCGTCCCGCCGCGCCCGGCCGCGCCCGCGCCCGTTGCCCTCGGTGGCGCCTGGGGCGTGCAGGTCGGCGCCTTCGGCTCGGAGAACCTGGCGCGGTCCGCCGCGCAGCAGGCGCGCGACCTGATCGGCGCGCGCGGCGCGCGCACCGTGGTCGAGCCCATCCCGCAGGGCCGCACCACGCTCTGGCGCGCGCGCGTGGTGGGCCTCGCCGACCGCGGCGCCGCCGACCAGGCCTGCACGCGGCTGCGCGGCCGCGGCGCCTGCATGATCGTCACGCCGGGCGCCTGATGGTGCACATCGAACGCCTGCGCGTTCGATGCCCCTCGGCCCGGCCTGCCGACCAGGCCGCCCATCATCCGTGATGCGTGTCGTCGTCCTCGGGGGCGGCGGCCACGCGAAGCCGGTGATCGAGGCGCTGCGCGCGACCGGCGCGGAGATCCTCGGCGTGCTGGACGACGCGCCACGCGGGGATGTGCTCGGCGTGCCGGTGCTGGGACCGCTCGCCGATGTCGCGCGGTTCGGGGCGGCGGTGGTCGCGCTGGGCGACAATGCGCTGCGCCTTTCGCTCGGCGCGCGCTGCCGCGCGGCAGGGGTCGCCCTGCCCGCCCTGATCCACCCCGCGGCCCTCGTCTCGCCCAGCGCCGTCATCGAGGACGGCGCGCAGGTGATGCCGCGCGCGGTGATCGGCCCGGCGGCGCGGATCGGCGCGCTCGCCATCGTCAACACGGGCGCCATCGTCGAGCATGATGCCGTGATCGGCGAGGCCGCGCATGTCGCGCCCGGCGCCGTGCTCTGCGGCTTCGTGCGGGTGGGCGCCTGCGCCCTGGTCGGCGCCGGCGCGGTGCTGCGGCCGGGCGTGTCCCTCGGCCCGGATGCCCTCGTCGCCCCGGGTGCCGCGGTCGCCGAGGATGTCCCCGCCCGCGCGCGGGTCGCCGGCGTCCCCGCCAGGCCTTTCGGTCCGTGACAATCGAAGGATTTTTTTCCGATTTATCCCTTTGACAAAGGAACGGCTTCGCGGGTAGTGTCAACGACATGGCGACCGACCTCACCGCACCGATCTACAACGACGACGCTGCAGCCCGCGCGCACCTTGAAGGGCTGCGCTGGCCGCACGGGCCGGTGTGCCCGCATTGCGGCACCGTTGACCAGGCGACCCGGCTTGCCGGTGAGGCTCACCGCCCTGGCCTCCTTGAGTGCCGCGCGTGCCGCCGCCAGTTCAGCGTGACGGTCGGCACGGTGTTCGAGCGCAGCCATGTCCCGCTGCACAAGTGGGTGCTGGCAACGCATCTCATGTCGGCCAGCAAAAAGGGCATCAGCGCCCATCAGCTGCACCGCATGCTCGGCGTTACCTACAAGACGGCTTGGTTCATGGCGCACCGCATCCGCGAAGCAATGACCGACACCGATGCCGGCCCGATTGGTGGCGAGGGCAAGGTTGTCGAAGCCGATGAAGCCTACCTCGGCAAAGTTGAGACGCCGGTTCCTTCTGCGCAGCGTAAGGGCAAGCCCTATCTCAAGCGCGACCTATCCAAGCAGAAGCGTCCTATCGTCGCGCTGGTTGAGCGCGGCGGCGAAGTCCGCGCCATGCATATGCCGATCGTCACGGCCGAGAACATCCGCGATGCATTGGTCCGCAACGCGGATCGCGCCAGCCGCCTCCACACCGATGAAAGCCGCCTGTATCCGAAGGTCGGCGCCGAGTTCGCCAGCCATGATACCAAGCGCACAAACTTCTGACTCTTGGGGTTGAGCCGACGCGGGTGGTCGTG
>VFQP010000408.1_pt1 | contig 89678 bp, 98 predicted proteins | sample 3512351 | NCBI WGS metagenome assembly VFQP01 (sample SAMN10412372, study PRJNA504923) | tailings metagenome | isolation source: Relicate 1 Philex TSF1 revegetated site | place: Philippines: Tuba, Benguet | collected 2017-08-29
CCACGTGACCATCAAAAAATAGCCACGAGGGTTACTCATGTGCGACGGCGATGATGATGATATCCATCGGCGTCGACGTCGCCACGATGAACGGAAGCTGTCTGCGACGACTACCCTCGATGATCGCGCGACGAAGATGTCCGAGTGAGATGTCATCGTATTCATACACAACCATCTCATCGCTTCGACGGATGAAGCCTCTGTCAGTGAGGGATCGCAAGATGCCATGAGTAATCATGCAGTCTCTATCACTCTCGAGGACGCATTCGATGACCTCCCTATACCTTGATGATAAGGCGATGTCGACGGAGATGTTGGCTACCGAATGTATGAACGCATACGCGATGACGAAGTGAGTCACCAGCTGATCCATAGAACCTATCCTTCCCATCATCCAAGCGGTCGTCGTCTTTGTCATGTATTCGTTGATGAGGTCCCGACGGCGAGTGTGGATGACGGCGACGATGACATTGGCGAACGTCTTTGCAAGTTGCTGGTCGCCCCTCGTATACGCCTCGGCCTCCTTCCCCGTACATATGAGACGGAGACAGTCAACATGGCAGTATCGAGGGTTGATGTGCCGTTTATCGTAAGGATACTCCTTCATGACATCCTCGAGCATGATCAGTTTGCTTGACAGTCTCATACTCCCACGTATATACTGACAACCATCGAGGTTCCCCGCCATTGCAGCGTCGACTAGGAATGTCCCACCTATACAGTTACCAGCCATCATTGCAGACTTATCGCCGATGATACATGAGTACCTCATCTGCAATAACTCATGCTTCTCGAAACTTCTCGCAATCGCGCCGACTCTCTCGACGTCATGATGACGACAGACAGCTCTTATCGTCCCATTATAGCCGCCCCATATCGGTCTATGAGGCGCCCAGAGGGCGAATAGATCCATGCGGTCGTTGTCGATGAAGTAGGCCATCATATTATCGTACGATGATCGCATGCAACACTTGACGCATCGGAGATGTCTGTTGCTCTTATCCATACACTTCCTGAGGACGGCCTCGACGCACAATACTCGCCCGGCGATCGCGATGTCAATGACAGTGCTCACGAATTGCCATGGCTGATACTCGTAGCCGTCGAATGGATATCTGTCATAGTCACTACCATCGGTGATGTTGATGTAGGCATCAACGAATTCTTCGACTAGCGCCGCCATAGTCACATCATCCCTACATGCATTGATCTTGTAGGCGATGTCGATGGCTGCGTTGACCTTCTTTTCATGATCCTTCAGTGTGCTACGATATGGCTTGTGGGTGATGGCAATTGTCGTACTCATCTTTTTTCTCTGCCACCTAGGCATCAAAAAATAGCCGCGGATAGGAATGCCTCTCATCGTGGCCGTCATCGCCATGAGAAAAAATTGATGAGACGTCCACACACTAAAAAATATGGATCAACTGTCATTCTTCGGTACCATCATCATTCTCGGCCTCGTCAATCTATCGGCCGATCTGCTTGCATTATTCTCACCATACCTCGCAACATCGCCTATCGGCAACGTCGGGCCTATATTCGTGCAAAAGTGCGACTCATATGGTCGTTGTCAAATGATAGCTCATGATCAAGGCACAGGATTCATAATCGGCATGTCCATTGCCATCGCTGTGACAATCGCGAGAGTCATCGCCGCGTACCACACAAAGATTGCTGACCCACTACTCATCATCATCGGATGGGCTTTTCGGTTAACGGTAGTTATATTCGTCTCGCTAGACTTAGACAACCCGATCGGTCAATGGGCCGGACTTAAAGGATCTCACTCATACTTCTACTATATTGCCACGTTGGTCATCGACGGTTTGGCGTTCCTCTTGGTCATAACCGTCATTCATCGTGAACGCCAGGATAGTACTCATCAAGTGTTGGTCGATGAAGCGACGGATGAAGACATGCCTACTGTCGTTGAAGTAGTCAAGGTCGACGTCTGATTTTTTTTGGCGAAGAGATATCCAAAAAATCAGAGGCAATCAGCGATCGTGGTGATGGTCACGTCGGCGAATAATAACGCACGGATGATCACTTTGCGGATGTCATCGGCGGCGCGTTGAGCATCGAGGATAGAGACGAAGCCGTCGCCTGTCAACGGCACACTCCTCAATGCCCTCCTCGTTGCCGAACATGTCGCCATCCTCATCGCCACGTTACGACACACAATACCATTAACACCACGACGGCCGGTAAGAATGATGCCGTCGATGAAGTGACTGTGAGATGCCAACTTACTCGATATGGCATGACCTACCGGCACCCTCCGCATGTGCAGATACATACAGCCAATCATCATAGCCATCTTTATGGGGAACTTCGAGGAATCGATCGCTCTGATGACCAACTCTCTAACATCCTCACCAGTTGCATAGTAATCAATCATCTTTCCATCGCCGTTGGCGATGATCTTTCGTATGAAGTATCCTGCCGATACGGGATACATACCATTCATGGTCTCGATGAGCGCTTCGCGAGTGACATATGATATAATGAGATCCCTGTCGAGGCTGAATATTTTCATGCGCATCGTCGATGCCATAGTCATTATTGTTATCCCCTGGCGTCTCATCATGATCTCTCTATTCCCGATGATCATGGCTGTGATGATGACACCGGTATTGGATAGGTCTTCGTCTTGTCTGTCCGAAAGATCGTCTCCGCGTATAACATCAAGGATGATGTCTATGGCCTTCGCATTCACCACATGGAACATCACGCCGATGAATCTCTTGGCCATCGGGCTGTTACCTATCATCATCATTAGGTCGTGATCGAAGACATGAAGGTAAGCATAGTAGTAGATTCGTCTGATCCACTTCTCGAATGTCTCTACATCATCGCGTGCGACAGCATCTCTGAGGGCCGCCTTAATGAATGCCGCATTGGCTATGACATACCTCCTGTGTGCACCATATTTTATGCTATCGTCGAAGATGATTCTCTCTACGTCCATTTTTTTGCTGACGTTGCGGTCATCAAAAAATAGCCGACCTATGCATCGCAACAGACAATGACAACATCTCCATCATTTCTCACGCATACTCCCTTGCCTCTATCAAGGACGTCGCCGATGGTACGAAGGCCACGAGATTGCATCCTGTGATGACACGTGATCAACCCACCATTCAGTGGCTCATCGAGGATATCGCGCCGCGATCTTATCATCCTCATGACCGTCGGATAGTAATAGGCGATGGCCGTATAGACATCGTTGAGTGAGTGAAGAGATGATGGCACGGTCAGCACTGCCGTCTTCTCGTCGAGCACATCCGTGAGACATGCCGCGACAAATAGAATGACCTCCTTCGGCCATGTGTCATTGAGGACGATCTCGAAGAGGGTGATGATGTCCGCGATGGATAGGACATGAAGGATGAGGAAAGAGATGATCGTCATCGCCCCATTGACGGCATGCGCAGATATCATCGTCGCCCTGTGTACCATTTCTAGGACCCAGTCGATTTCCTCACCACACTTGACAAGGATCGGAGTGATCGTGTTGATTATATGATCTCCTTCGGCTGATGGATGCAACAGTTCATCAAACAACGCCGCCATCACCGCGTACTTGATGCTTCGGTTGTTGCCGGCGGCCACCTCGTCTTCACACATCTTTAGGAGGATCTCACCCTCATAGCCAGAGGTGATGAATCGCCGTATGATCATACATCCAACATTGCTGATGTTATGCCTGAGCATCCACATGAGTAGATTCAACTCCCGCGGGTTGAATGGGTCGAGGATGTTGATCATCCATGACCATCGTGGCGAGAATGATACATATACGCTCTTCTCTATGGCCATCATAATCATCCCGACGACCGGTACCGAAGGCGTTGCCGGGACCCAGTTCAATGAATACCAGCTCAATAGCTTGCACTCGCTGAAGATCCTCTGATAATTCACGTAGCCGCCCGTCAACAGATTGGTGGGTATCTCTGAGCTAGTCGATAATATCTCGATTACTTCGTCTGTTCTATCCTCCATGTTTTTTGGCCATCGCCATCGCCGTCAAAAAAGATCGATGGTTACATCCCCGCGATATGCCATACAACACCAATGTTCGTCGTGGTGATGAGAGCGTCACAGAAGACATCGCGAGGAAGAACGATTGGCAGCCTCTTTGCCCTCGTCGCCTTGGATAGGTAGATGACGTTGCGGACGTTTGTGAGAGAGACGCAAAGCTGGAGACATTCATCTGGCAGCCCCTCTTCCTCAATAGCCATGCCGACCTGGACCATCTTGGCATCCTCGCGAGAGATGAAGCCGCGATCGACGAGGGAGATGAAGAGGTGATGAGTGATGAATATATCACCGCGAGGTGGATACCTGACGTCATGTATAGTGCGAGAATCGGCTGCATTCCCGGAGGCGTCAGATGCCTTTGGCATCATCCGTGCACCTTCGAGGATCATCTCGATAGCCTCCCTGTTCTTAGAGAGTAGGACAGAGACGACCGCTGCGTGGTTGACGTGGCCGTACGAGAAGTCGCGTGCGGGAATGAAGAACGTGTTCCTCAACCCTCTACTACCACGACGCTCAGCCTCGATCGCCCTGTAGACAAGCAACTTATCTCTGAGGAAGGCGACCATTTCCTTGGTGAGGTACATGTCGATGAGATCCCGACGGCGAGAAGCGATGACATGCTCTATGAACTCTACCGTCCTTGGAGGGTCGCGGGTAATGTATCTCTTTGCCGCCTCACCGTTGAAGACAAGACGCATGCAGTCAAGAGCGCAGTAGCGAGGGTTGATGTCTACCCCATCGGCAGGATAATCCTTGATGGCGTTCAGGGCGATGTCCATGCCATTATCGCCAGTCAATCGCCACGAGATATACTTGGTCACCGCGAGGTTACCAGCCATGACAGCAAGTAGTACCATCCTTCCTGTCAACGCGTTTGCCCTTGCGACGTCATCAACATCGCCGATGATGCATCCATACACAGTACGGACAACTGAGCTCTTCTCGATGCGATGGGCCACTCGGGCGACACCTTGAGGATCGCGGTGGCGACATATAGCTTCCATCGTCTTGTCATAGCCAGCTGTTGTCGGCCGTCTGTCTAACCAGAACTCGAAGAGATCGATACGATCTTCGTCAACCGTCAGAGCCATTATGTCATCGTAGACGTCGACGATCAGGCTATCGAACTGGTAGCCGAGGGTGTTGGATGTAGTCATCCACTTCCTGAGGATCGCCTCGAGAGCGAGTGTGACCCCTACATTAGTGCGGGTCATGTAGCCGAGAGCGATCCTTATGACCAGCCCGACGAAGGTGTATGATCTATACTCGCGACCGTTGAAGCGATACTTCACTAGACAGTTCCCAGCCGCATCTTCTGCAGCCATATAGTTCGTCATGAATGCATCGATGAGATGGGGTATCTTTTTTTTATCATCGCAGGCTAGTATGGCGGTCGCGGCGTCGATTGTTTCCTGTATCTTACTCATGGTCGTTTTTTTGTCCATCGCCATCGTCGTCAAAAAAGATCGATGGAGGCATCGTGTTACTTCCTATCGACCATCGTGAGCATCCAGGCGGTCATCTCCTTGGTCATAAATTCTCTGACAAGGTCAACCCTCCTTGACTTAACGATGAGCTTCATGAACTCGTAGAGGCGGCTACGAGTGACCTCATCAGTGCTGCTTATATATCTAGCCATCACCTTCTCGTTGAGAACATGGCGGAAGCAGTCAAGAGAGCAGTACTTAGGATTGATACTCTCGGTGACTGGGTAATCCTTGATGGCGTCTATGGCAATATCCAATAGTGGAGGCCTGAACATTCTGTCGCGGATAGCCTTGCACACATCAAATCGACCCGCCATGATTGCGAGGGTCAGATGCATGTCGGATGGTTTTTCTTCTCTCCTCATAAGTTCATCTGGGACCTTGCCGAGGATGATCGTATAGTACCCCCTTACCTTATCATGTTCCTCATATCTTCTTGCGATGGTCCCGATACGTAAAGTGTTGTTGCTCCTTGCAGCTGCCCTAAGTGTCTCAGTGTGCCATGCCCATGTCGGCTTGCGTGTGCCCCAGTAATCATAGAGATCAAGGCGGTCATTGTCGATGAAGTATGCCATCATATCATCGTAGACACCCTCGATGCAGTTCTTGACTGACCAAGTGATGTAGTTGTCCGGTTGGCCAAAAGGATAGGAGAAAGGGTTGCGTCCAGAGCCATACTCGTAGCACTCTCTGAAGGTCGCTTCGATGCCGAGATCCATCCCGACGCGAGCGACAGCGTTGTTGATGACAGCCTGTCCATACTTCCACTTCGGTAGTTCATTGGCGCCATGCTTATACATGACGGCATCGTTGTCTTTGGTGGCGATGAAGGATTTGATGAACTCTATGATATATCTATGCATTTGTCCAGCACTACAAGTTTCTACAGCTTCAGCGGCAGCGATCATTGGATGTGTTGATGGTGTCATTGTTGTTTTTTTTGTCAGCAGCCATCATCGTCAAAAAAAATCAGGACGATGCCGCCTAGATGATGACCACGTCAGCATATGCGCCATTGAGCATCCTATTACGCATATCGCGGTGATTGATGATGTCTCTAAGAGTAGCACCACGGACCTTCTTTACCGTGTACATCGACGCGACCCTCTCATCGACATTGGCGGCGTCTGCCAAGAATGTCCACGATGTGACTGGATTGGTCGCGTATGATTGATACGAATGAAGATCATCGCCACCGTCAACAAGTGCCTCGACGAGTTTCGGGGTTACATAGGCCATATGTGTCAAGTGACCATGCAGCTCTGGTGCATAACGAATAGGTACATATCTGACGAGGACGGGGACGTGATCGGGGCAAACCGTCGGATAGCAACCTTTAGCATTCATCCAATCACCGCTACCGACGAATGTGTCGACCATCTTGGCAAGGGTGACGATGAACGCTTCAGGTAATGATGCCTGACATAGGACGCCGAAGAGATGGATGATGTCTGCATACCTCACTATGAACATGAAGATGTACCAGACAACTCTCGCGGCAGCACCGTTGGTGTATATCACTCTGCCGTAGCGGTGGGCTGCGTGATATATATTGTCGATGAGGTTGTAGACGGCCATCCTATGTGTCGGGGTGGGGATCGTAGAGATGAGAGCGTCGATTCTTGCGTCATCCTCATCAATGATCGCGGAGGTCAACACGCCAACTGCTGCCCATCTAGCGCCGTCAGACATATACTCTCTCTCGTTGTACTCAATGATGTATCTGAGTTCATGATGGCACCCACTATCTATAATCCTCTCCACTACATGGCGCCTGTGATCTGCCCCACTCCATGTTAGCGCATGCATGAGAATATCTCGCTCTTGCGGGATACTCGCGTCGAGGATGTTGATGATCCATTCATCCTTCTCCGTGAAGATCACATGGATACCTGCCTTGATGGCCATGATGATGATGGAGATGATTGGAGTATCTGGCGACACATAGTCGGGGATGGGATATCCCATTCTCTTAACGGATGCCCCGATGACAGCGCGATAGTCAACGTATCCACTGAGCGTCGGAAGATGAGCGTTGTATGGTAGGTGAGGGTTGATAACATGGGCTATCATCTCGGCGGTCCTATCCTCGGCGTTTCTGTCCATAGTTTTTTTCGCGGTGAATGGTGTCAAAAAATATCGACGACGATTACTCGATTATCGTTCCCGGTGGTCGGCGGATTAACGATGTAGCAAGTATGGTCATCATCCGAAAACCACTCGCGTTCGTCGTGTACTCTCTCACATCGTCGAAGAGGTCACTGCCGCCACGAGCACTAGAGATCGCATCGATCATGTCAGCGATGCGGATATGATGGTGATGATGATGGTGGTGGGTCGCTGTCTCTATGAGAAGCGCCTCGGCCCATGATTCATCTCCGCTGGCGATATGTGTGATCGCTGCCTCTTTATCTATGAGGATCTCGCCGACGGCTGGGTGAATTGTGTAAGTCATCCCCTTCGATGATGGCGCACTTTCGGGAAGTGGACCATTTGGGAGGATGTATGGGATGCCATGTCTGTTGAGGTATCTGATTGCGACCTTTGAGTACTCGGCGGTGTTCATGTTTTTTTGTCGCCCTCGTCATCGTCAAAAAATATCTACTCATCATCGGCGGCGACGATCACCACATCGGCCGTTGCGAGACACATCGGCATCACCATCTCCCATGGATATGCCAGTGCCCGCTTCATGTCTTCCATCGTCATCTCCTTCCTGAGTCTGCGTAGGTTAGGGACGATGCCGTCTCTCATCCACGCATCGATCCTCTTTGCCGGGATGATGACCTTCGAAGCGACGCTCCTTCGTGAGCGGAGTATCTTCACGGCCTGCGTGTTGATCGATGGATTATCATCCTCGTCTCCATCCTCGGCGGTAACCTTAGGGATGACGTCATCGTCATCGAGAGATGGAAAGACGACCTCATGATCAAGCACCCTCTTCATCAACCAGTCAGGAATGTCGTAGCCAATGTCATGAAGAATGGAGGTGCCGAGAGGCAACCCCGAGAAGCATCGTGGTGATTCCTCCATACCATTGACGATCCTCATTACCCTCTCGTGCATTTCCTCTGTCGGCCGTGAGAGATATCGGAGGATAAGACGAGAACATCCCTTGACAATGATCATGGCGATGAACTCGTCGTCGATAGGAGCGTCACCGAGAAAGCAGATGAGGGGACCCTCCTTAATCTTACTCTTACGCAGCATTCTATGGGCAGTGCCCATTATATCTTGTGGTGATATCAGAGAACGAATCTTGGCAAATGCTGTGTCGAAGTCTTGTTCGGCGAATCTTTGCATAATGTCATTAACGATTGCGTTCATGTTTTTTTTGGCCACCATGGCAGTCAAAAAATAACCGACGGAACATCAATGCACGGCGACGATGATGATGTCTGCGGTATCCTTTAGGCGAGCTTGTGAGCTACCTCCGCGTAAGCAACGAGGAAGTACGCATGCCTTCACTGCCATCTGTGCCTTCCTCAATGAGACGAGGCTTCTTTCGTCGCTGACAGATAGGATGGCCTTCCTCATATAACCACCCATATCACTGAGGATGCCCCATACGGGGATGATGATGCTCTCATCGTCAACATCGCGCGATAACATAAGACGTCGGGCTAGGTGCCTGTTGGCGGCCGCCTTGAATATAACGTCTCTTCCAACGTTCTCGCCACGATCGTGAAGATAGATAGCCGCAGCGTACTTCGCGTCGGCTATCGCATCGCCAACGCAGTAGTCAGTGATGGCAGCCTCAATGTAACCCTTTTTTTCGTCGTGGTTACTGGCCGGAATGCAGACAATGTCTCCAAGTCCTTTACCGACGATGAAGTGATCCATGAGATGCTTGCGGCCACTACAGATGATCCTTGATATGATCCCCGCACAGCTCCTAGCAAATGTCATCATATGTGCTGCACCCGACATATACGTTCTCACATCGTCGATGAGCATGAATACATCATCGCTCATCTCATTGTGGCCACTGCTGATGATGCTATTGATGAAGGTTGCATGCAACAACCGCTTGAACTCACGAAGTACATCGAGGCGATTGAAGTCAAATGCAGCCTTCATGACGATGTGCGGATGGTAATAGTCGGTAACCGAATGGTCCTTGTGATGTACGGTCGATAAGCCTCCGAGGAGCATGTCCTTGACCTCCCCTATCGCCCAATCATCCTTGATGTAGTACATATCCTTAGCAAACGGATATCTGCACTCCATCATTCTTGTGAGTGTGTCCTCGTCGAACGCCTTCCGATAACGTGTCCGTGGGATGCAATTGAGGATGGTAGATGCGTATGTGTACTCGTTGTTATCGATCATCCATGTAACCAACCGCGACGCGACCGCATCGAGGCCATGGTAGTAGACGGGGTATCTATAGGCAAGAGTGCCAATGATGCTCGTGGTTGAATGAGAGGCCTCTTCGGCGATAACAGCATCGACTATGGCAAGGATGATCTCTCTATCGATCGGAGAGACTAGGCCATCTATCGTTCCATGCCATGGACCGTGAGATGAAAGCGCCTTGAAGTATACGTGGACAATGTCCTCGTTACTTGCTACACTCTTTGCGGCTATGAGTAACCTTACCTCTTCTCTGATCGATTGCATGGTGTGTCTTTTTTGCACTCCGCTGCCGTCATCAAAAAAAATCATGGGAGCATGGCGATGATGACTACGTCGACAAGGAAGGGCGACGCAACGGCGGACCAGCGGCCAGTTAGGGCGATCATCGGCCGCCATGCGACGATAGGGGCGATGTCCGCGAAGTATATGTTCTCATAAATTCCATCATCTGTTACTATCTCCTTGAATCTCTCGCGCAATCCTGCCCACGTTTTGGTGTCCTTCAACATTCTGATCATTCCGCTGATTGCTGGTGGGTGTGACATAGACAGAAGGTTGATCATGATCGCGGCGCTCTCTAGTCTTCTAAGGATGACTTGTCCGCTTGTCGGTGTGACCTTCCTGTCTACATCGCCCGTGTAACAATCCCTGCGATCGGCGATAACTCTCCGCAAGGTGGTCATCTGATTGGCCTTGATGGCTGATATCCAGTCCATGTTATGTCTGCATAGATTATCGTAGAGCATCATAGTCACAGCCTCATTCTCTCCATGTGAGATACTTCCGATCGATCTTGTCGACAAATATTTCATCATCTTCTTCCTTTCGGCGACCATCAGGAACTCAACAAGGGAGCTACTGCCACCGTTGATTGCACCGCCGATGATGTTATATATCTCATCATCCCCATAGGTGTAGATATATCGACGATACACATCAATGTCGCCGCGGACACCGATATGCCACGACGGCAGCTCACTGTTCTTTATCGCCATCGCGGCGATAATCTTAGCCGCTGGTAAATTTTGGCAAATCCCCCTAAGTGAGTTGCGGTCTATGTCGGGGAAATCATCGATAAGTTCATCGATGTCATCAATGCGACCGATTTCTGCCAGGTGTGTTATTAGCGGCACAACATGGTATGATCGAGGATCAACAATCTCTACCCATTTTTTGGTGACATCTAGGCCGTAGTTGTTGTAAACACAAGAGAGGATGTTCTCATTATCGTTGCATCGGCTACGAAGTTCACGCGCCAGCTTCTCATGGCCACAAGTGACGAGGATGCTCATGTCTGGGTACCATGAAAAGCCATTCATCTTGTTGTGGTCGCGCACGCTGAATACAAACTCTCTGATCTCACTGACAGTGCCGCGACGGGTGATGGCAGCAAAAGTATGGATGGTTGAACTGGCGCTAGGATACTTATCACCTCTGCGAATGGCCTCGCGAAACTCATTGAGGAGCGCTTCATCGACTGCGTACATTTTTTGGGTCATCATCCGCCATCATCAAAAAATCATGGACAGACGATGATTGCATCCACGTAGGCATCCTTGCTGACGACTGACCAACGACCAGAGAGGGTGATAATCGGCCGCCATGCGATCATTCTTGCGATGATGCTAACATCTAGGCTATCGCATGCCCTATCCGCCACGTTCAACATCGCCCTGATCCTTGCCGGTAAACATATCACTTTCATCTTTCCGCCTACTCGCGGCGGATGCGACATCGACAAGATATGGACAAGATAATCAACACCGTCCTTTTTGTCATACTCTATACCTGACTCTTCGAGGTCTGTTGCATCTCGTCTGGCTATGATCCTCTGCGCCAACCTCCTGTATCCATGGTAGATGATGTACCTCAGTGTATTGGCGCTTTTTGCTACGCAGTCCGCGATGATGAGAAGAGCATCCTCATTATCACATGCCACATATGCATCTAACGGCAGCTTCGGTAGATACTTGGCAATGATTGCCCATGCCATCGCCCGCACTACAGGAGCGTCTTGTCGCATCAGTTCGTGGATCATGTCGACTTTGTTGAAACACACCATCATAGAAAACAGGTGGGTGATACCAGTGTCGTTTCGGTAAGGCCGCGATATATACAAGTCACAGATGCGCATATCACCACTAATCACAACAGCTGTCGCAGATATGTATGCATCATCTCTCAACATCATGGCCCTGATGATCTTCTCTGTATCCCTCTCATGCTTAACGCAGTCATTGAATAGATCGTGGCGGCCATATCTATTGATGATCTTCCCGATCATTGACATATCCTCGATGGCAATCAGATGAGTCATAAGTTTCCTGACTATATGAAGCGATGCATCGTCGATGATTGCATCTGCCACCGCATATATGACCTCGTCACTGCAGCCAGCCATATATGCGTTGATGAGTATCTCATGGTTGACAATGATGAACGACACGAGGGATATCGCCAACTTTTCGCGGCCGAGGGCAACAAGGATGCTCACATCGATGTGTTTCGTGTGATATGTATGCTCTCGTTGATTGGTGTAGTACACCATATAATCCACCTCATCGTCGGTGCCACATCGGGCAAGGGCATTGAAGATGACCTGATAGTCGGTAACGAAGTCAAGACGATATTTACGGAATGCCTCGAGGATTGCTTCGTCTATTGCGTACATTTTTTGTGTCGATGGCCTATGGTCAAAAAATCATGGGAAGTATGGACGGCATAGCCTACATATCTTCGGCAATGATAGCTACATCGACAAGGAAGGGTGATGCGACGGCTGACCAACGGCCAGCAAGAGTGATCATTGGCCGCCATGCGAGCATCTTTGCTATGTCTGCGAAGTGTATATTCTCGTAGTCGCCATCATCCTTGGCTATTTCCTTGAATCTATTGCGCGCTGGATCATTACGTTCATACAACTTCGACAGTCTGATCATCCCATGTATTGCAGGCGGGTGCGACATGGACAGAAGGTTGATCATGATCGTGACCCTCTTTGATCCCATGATGGTGATCGCCCTTACATTCATCGCGTCGCCCATGTAACAATCCCTGCGATCTGCGATAATTCTCCGAAGTGTGTTCATCTGGTTGGCCCTGATGATCCATAACCAGTCCATGCTATCCTTGCGGATATGCTCGTAGAGCATCACGATCGCCGCCTCGTTGTCGTCATTAGCGATCTCGCCAATGCCCATCGTCGATAGATATTCTATCACTTTCTCCTTCTCCGTCTTCAGCAACTCCTCGATGAGAGAGACACTGTTGCCATGAATAGCGCCGCCGATGATGTTAGTCATATTCATGGTCCATACCCCATCCTCATCCTCATACGTGTCGATGTATCGACGATACACATCAACGTCGCCACGGACACCAACACACCACGCTGGAAGTCGGGTGTTCTTCAGCGACATCGCGGCGATAATCTTGGCTGCTGGTAGATTTAGGCATATATCTCCGAGCGAATAGCTGTCCATGTCCGGGAAATCATCGGCGAGTTCATCTATGTCATCAAGACGGCCGATGTCGGCCAGATGGGTCATAAATACTGTGTATATATGTGATTGGGTGCCAATGATTCTCACCCATTTTTTGGTGACGGAAAGGCCGTAGTTGTTGTAAACGCATGCGAGGATGTGCCCATTGTTGATGCACTCACAACGAAGCTTGCGCGCTAACTTCTCATGGCCACAAGTGACAAGGATGCTCATGTCTGGGTACCATGAATAGTCATTCTTCTTACGATCCTCGCAGACATGATGGACGAATTCTCTGACTTCATCAAGGGTACCGCAGCGGACAATGGCAGCGAATGTGTGATCCGCGAGGATGATGTTAGGATACTTGTTGCCCTTGCGGTATTCATTGAGGAGCGCCTCGTCGACTGCGTACATTTTTTTGGTTAGCATTGGTGGCCATCAAAAAATCATGGACATGGTCATGGACACATGGTGATGATGTCCACGTCGACATAGGCGCCGATTACCGTCCAACGGCCGCTCAGTGCAATCATCGGCTTCCACGCGACGATAGAGGCAAGGGCATCAGTGGTTATTAATGCATCGTCAACGGAAATGCCCCGGAGATGAGCGACCTTGACCCGCATCGAGATTCTTGGAGGGTGCGATGACGACAGAAGCGAGACAATGAAGTCAGTCCCGAGTTGCGAATAACACGGGACCTGATGATGTTGGAAAAGATCACAATCCTTACGAGCGTTGGCGATCTTCCTAGCGAGCCTCGCCTGGCCATTCAGTATGGCATAGCGCAGATCCTCGTTGGTATACACAAGGCTGTCATATATCATCATCATCACGTCCTCATTTCTGTTGCCGCATATCACATATCCTAGTGATTTGGAGCGAATATACCTCATGACATCCTCTCTATCCATAAGCCATCGAACAAGGTTGGCGCTGCCATTGATGATGGCTGATCGGATCACTTCAATGAGATCGAAGCGATCACCCATGACCTCTATGTAACACTCACATACGCTCACGTCGTTTCTTCGGCCGACGCGCCATCCATCAGGAGCGATTCTTTTCATGGTTGTCATGAGAGTGATGAGCGCGGCGGTTGGTAGGTTGTCTATGCAACTGCTAAACATCTCAACGTCAGGATACAACTCGACGAGAGCCGATATATCATCGTATCTCTCAAGCAGGGCCATGTGATACACAACCGGAGATAGACAATGAGCCAACGGCGATGTAATCCAGGCTATGGTGGCATCAATGCCGTAGTTAGAGTAGACGCACATCAGCACATCACTACTCTTGTCGATCGTGTGCTCGTTGCAGATAATACGTGCCAATTCTATGCGACCGGCGGTGATGAGAGTGGTGACGTTGATAAAGATGTCATCGTACATCTGTGCACTCAATCTACGAACGTCATCATCTGTACCTATCCGAGAGACGGCAGCGAATGTTTCGCGGTACATGTTGCATTGACCATTATGGTATGCCTTGATGAGTGCTTCGTCTACTGCGTACATTTTTTAGTCATCGCTGGTAGTCATCAAAAAATCATGGGCAGATGACGATGGCGTCGACAAGAGTGCCCGCGCCGATTACCGACCAACGGCCGCTGATGGCGATGGGTGGTCGCCAGGCAAGCAACTCCGCAACGCTCTGAATCTTCACGCAGTTCACCCACGTTACATCTCGCGTTGCATTTCTCAGGGTCCATTTGTACTCCTCTGGCATCGCTACCCTCGATAGTACTCCTGTCATGTGTATCGGGTATGATGAACTGAGGATCTTCAGGATCTCGCGGCAGCCCTTGGGGTTTGTTATGAACAGCTTCTCGTATGTGTACGCACGACCATCGGACACGATCCTCCTCCATAGACGCATATGTCCATACATCAAGGCATGTTTGGCGTTCTCGTGGTGGTACATCAGATGGTCGATGACAGCTAAGAAGATATCCTCGTTGCCTTCAGAGACTCGTACTACTTGCGTTGCGAGATAGTCTATCGTCACGTCTCGATGGTTAGCGATCATCCACTCCATCCCCGCGATGAAGTTACAAGAAAGCATGGAATCTATTGTGTCTGATACATGGTCGGCGTTGAGGAGACTGTCAGGGTGCACTTCGAAGAAATAGGTGAGAAGAGACATATCTTCTCGGTAGATGATCGCATTCGGTATCGCGGTGGTGCTCATGTCGATGATCTTCATGACGACGTTAACCGGCGCATACCTTATCACATCATCCAGGTAGATGTACGAGTATGTACCCGCTGAGTTGCACTCATCGACGATGGCCAGTATATCTCTTTCGGCTACATCGGCTGTCTCGTTAGTGGCGATGTAGTCAACAAGGCGCTCCACACTGGCGTCGACATTCATGACACCATCTATCCTCATCCACTCAGTCGCTTTCCCCACTCCATACGTCGTGTAGACACATACGAGGATGTCGCTTGGCAGAAGTATGTCGTCGGCATACATCGTCGCCAACTCGTCGCGGCCAGTTGTAACGAGGATCGTGAATGCTTCTGTATATCCAGTAGCCGACAAACTGACCTTGATGGGGTAAGTGTCGTCACCATCGGTCACGTTTTCTATGAAGTCTCTCACCTCGTCGTCGGTACCATACCATGCAAGCGCGGCGAATATCGTAGTATCATCGAGTCCTGCCGTGTTGCCGCTACGATATGCTTCGAGGATGGCCATGTTAACTGCGTACATTTTTTTGTCGGTGTGTGTCGTCGTCAAAAAATTCATCCACGTTACTCACTCGATCGACTCGATGGCACTGATGAGGAAGAGCTCATCCTCGCGAATATTTCGTATGACCCTCAACACCGCCTCTCTGTGCCTCATGGGGATCCCACCGAGGGTTACGTAGGCGTTCTCGTAGTCCACGGCCTTTAGCCACTCATACATCACCTCGTCGTTAGCAATCACGTCATCGCCACCGCAATCGCCATCGGCCTTGCGGCATGAATCGGCAAGGGAGACGTGACCATTGTAGACAGCAAGGCAGAAGTACTCGCGGCAGATGCGACGAAATGCATGTCCTCTCGTCCGTGTGTCAGTCGCGTACTTCTCGTCCACATCCTGAAGGTCGCGGCCGAAGAGATAGAAGAGGATGTCCTCTGGTATGATCATGTCACCTGCGTCAGGGGAGACACGAATATCGCCGCCAATATCTCTAACGCTGCAGAACTCGTCGAACCACACGAGGAGTAGCACATCGCCCGCGTGGACAAGACCGCGATACACTTCCTCGGCATTATACTGGATGGCTAGGTATCTACGAATCAACTCCTTGTCCCCAACGCGGCCGACGATCCATCCCATATCATCGATGGTGAACTGATCCATGATCATGCTTACATCGGCAGCCGTCACTCTCTTGAGAGTGTCCTTGATGAATGGCGCGGCGGTGAGCACCCTTGTCGACATGTTTATCCTTGTTGTCTTCCCATATCTCTTCGCGATGATGGGTATGTCCTCATGTCGCCCTAACCCGATGATGTGGAGAAGGAGGATGCTGATCATGCCACTATCGCCTTTCCATCTCCCAGGTGTATCGGTCATAGGATGCCACATACTCACCCCGTCGATGCCGTATTCACCATACATGGCCACGAGGATACTCGCGGTCGGCTTCCACTTCATCAATTCCGTGGCCAACTTCCATCGTCCAGCAGTGATGAGAGTGGGCATGAATGCATCCATCGAGATTCCTTTGATCATCATCGCCTTGCGGACGATGGCATCGGTGCCATGTCGACAAGCGGCATGAAGAAACATCGCGTATGGGTAGCCGTTGATAAAGCATGCATTCTTTGAGTGTAGGCGAGTGTGTGTGATGATGATGATATCCCTCTTGTCTGTTCCTGCAAGTATGGCCTTGTCTATTGCGTACATTTTTTTGCGGTGATGAGGTGGGCATCAAAAAATAGACGCTCGGCGACGATCACTCCTCGGCGACGATCACTCCTCGGCGACGATCACTCCTCGGCGACGATGATTACGTCGGCGATACTCTTCGCGGTGACTCTCGTGATGGCACGCGGCGGTGGGTTGAGGAATGCACATACCTCAGTGATATCCGCATGAGGATCGGTAAGGCGTCTCTGCAATCTCCAGTGATAATACTCAGCGCGGTTACGATAAACATCAGGCAGCCGCCCCATGTTAACGGATGATACACTCATGCCATCGTGGTATCCGTCGTTAACGAGTGACGTAAGTAGTAGCATCGATGGTACCGATTCGGTCAATGAGATGCGTCCATATGGCTTGTGGCCCTTACTCATCATCTTCCTGGCGTTTCTGAATGCGTTGCGATGGATGAGGTAGAGGACGATAGATCCCTCCCATGTCACATCATCGAGGATCATGTCGGCCATCGCGTCATGGTCGCAGGTATCGTCACCAACCTTCTCGCCATACCATGTCGCATGAACGGAGTCGCCGTTGGCCATCAGTAAGTCCCCACCATACCACAATGCGGTAGAGTCGCTGTCGCTTATCTTCACCCTCTTCAGGATCGCCTTGACGTCGATGTAATCTCTTAGCCATGTGAGAAAGCGAACATTGCCGGTCATGATCGCCCCATGAATGACATACATGTATGAGAAGTTACGATTCATCAGGCAGAATATCTCAGGGTCGCCGCGGTAGCCAAACCATATCGAGTGCACTGGATCTGGTGGTTGTATGTTGTCCCTGATCTTACGGATGGCGGCGACGGGCGCCAACATGATCACGTATGACCATGAGATGTCACCGCGGAGGGTATCCTTGATGACACGCAGTAGATCATCCCTACCTACCTCGGCGGCATACATCGCAAGATATGCAGCGGCCTTGGGGTAATTCCCGTACTCGGTCGGGCTATCGTTGCGAGCGATTGGCATGTCGTTGGTAGCATCGATGACATAGCGGCCAGGAAAGTCGTTGTAGTAGCCATAGTTGGTGCTGTACCAGTCGACGAGAGAGTGCCTCCCCTCGGCGAGTAGGCAGTGCATGAGGATGGCATAGCCGCCCTCGTTGCGGTAAGGACATAACTTCTTCACATCATCATCGCCGAGGATGCGAGCGGCGCTTCCTGCATACTCTGGAATGTATGACAATCGGCCATGAGAAAGGTTACGACAGATAGCTATGTCGATTGGCGATGGAACATTGACCATCATCATCATCATCATCATCTTTTTTCGTCGTCGGGGTGGGCATCAAAAAATAGTCCTCGCGTTATTCACCGCTGGTGATGATGGCAACATCGACATAGGCATTCATGACATGAACTCCCTGCGGCCGCGGAAGGATCACGTCGATGAAGTCATGGATGGATATGCATCTATCTTCGTCGATGAATAGTCTATCGCCGACCGACGAATAGAAATCATCAACATCTGATGCAGATCCTTCTTTCCACAGGTAAGCCTCGATGCGAGCGCGGTGCACATCATCGAAGTACCTCAATGGTACATCACCGTCAAGGCCCACATAGTCCATGTCATCGTCGTGCTCTGGCTTGTATGGACCATACGAACTGCCTGCCTTCTTCTCTAGGACATACATTAACGAGTCTGCGTGATGATGACCGCGGAAGTGACCGCTGAGAATGAACTTACCACCAGATAGGAGTGACGCCCCATACACACAGCCATGATTGAGTAGATCCATGATGGTGCTGAGGGTAGTAAGTGCCGAGTTCTTGACGAACTGCTTGATGGTGGCCGATATGTCTGAAGAGTCATCGTCGGCCATGCATCCATGTCCTATCGGCATGTCAGGGAAGGTTAGCGGCTTATACACCTTCAGGCAGCCAAAGCTCATATCTTCTTGCATCGCCTGGATGTTGTAATGCTCGTTGAGAAAGTCCAGAAAGTCGACTCTGCCCGCGGCGGTGGCACCCATCATGACTTCGCTGATGTTAGTAGCTATCATTGTGTTCACCGCCCTGAAGAACTCCTTGTCGCCACGAGCGCCTACGTAGTACGAGAAGCGTCGGAAGATGGATGGATGGTCTTCGTCGATGGAACCAGTGTCGTTGCTCATGAAGGTGCAGAATGTATCGGCGGACCATGTAAGCGCCACTACCTTAGGGTGGAGGATTGTTGTCTCGGATGTGATAGATTTTAGCATGACGGAGACATTCCTGACGGAGGCATTCTCAACGGTAGACGACCGTCTTATGTCATGTAGGTACGACACGAAGAATGCCATGGCCCTTGGGAAGTGACGGTAGTACCTTGCCTCTTTCTCGACGAGTTCCATGCCGCCGGATTTGTAGAGTGAGATGAAGTATGATGGAGTGTCGATGGCGACGGTGCCATATTCATGAACGAGCTTCACCACTTCATCCCAGCGGCCGTGATATATCAACCCCTCACAGACGCTACGAGTCGTTCGGTGATTCTCGCCGTCGATGAAACGACCTCTATCCTCATGACGATATCCCTCGCCGACGGTTATCGCGTGATCGATGTTGCCAGATTCATAGGCGGTCGGGTTGCACTTGAAGAAATCGTATGTGTAGATGGTGTTGGCGAGTGTGGTAGATGCGTCCTGTGTCTCCATTTTTTCGGTGATGAGGATGATGTCAAAAAACACACGATGTATACGGCGAGGACCACGATGCTCGGTTGATGGATATGGAGAGGGCGACGATGATGATGAGAGCAAGTACAACAACGTGGGCTGCGGCAATGGCCACGGAGAGGATGACGACGACCGCCACACAAAAAGATGATGTCACCCCATCACTATCACTTTACTCCATGATGCACTGCCTAAGAACCGGATAGGCCTCAAGGATCTCCTCGGCCGTTACCCCATCTCTCCTGGCAATCTCGTAGAAGTTATCAACGCATCGACCCTTGAAGGCTGCGATGTTCCTTGCACTTCCTGACCCAAGTGCATACGCGCTGCCATAAACATAGCCGATGAGATTATCGCATATTTCCTGGAGCAGATTATCGCGGGCTGTGTAACTTGTCGATGTCTCATCGACGAATTGATCAGTCGGTATCCATGATGGTCTTGCCTTCCCGGCGACTCCGTATAGGTAGACGCGGGTATCTTTCGATGATTGCTTGATCATCTCATACGCCATTCTGTCGGCGCCGTCTGCGATGCCTAGGTGAAAGACACCGCCGTTGTCGATGGCGACCTTGAGAGTCGGCACGTAGTACTTCTCGAAGTCATCAGCGGTGAGGTAGGTATGGCCTGTGACTGTTACGTTATCGTTGATTGGCATCTGTTTTTTTTCTACCTCTCGTCCGTCGTCAAAAAAAGTCTATGATGGGGTGTTATTCGTCATCTCCCACGCTGATGATGACTACGTCGGCCAGTGTAGAAATGCGGGGGTTACATAGACGGATACTCCTAGTCACTCTCATCCATTCCATCATCGGCTCGATTATATCTACCTTATCGCTATCCGTGAGCATGAAGGCTGGTATTGCAGGCAACTTGCCATCGCTAACAGCCTTCACGACAGCTAATCGATATGCCATGTAGTTTGTGATGAGGCCATGATTGGCCATGCATAATGCAGCGTCCATATTCCTCGTCCATCCTATCCAGTGACCATCTAGGTACTCCTGTGGGTTATCCGATGATAGCAGTGGGTATCTGAGCGCACAGAGCGCCCGCGTGATCATCGGGTATTTCATAGTCATCGAGTAGACGTTCTTCCATGGCTTGCACATCTTCAAGACGAGCTGGACGAAGGTGATGACATCGCTTTGGATACGTGGGTCATCGTCGCCACTATCACCACACATACAGCGCCGGCCATACATCTGTGTATGATCGCCCATATACCCAACAGGCACATCTCGAAACTCGGCGATCAATCGAGGGTACCTTTTTTGGTTCGCATCGATGATCTTCATAGCCTCTACATCCATGACCCCGATAATCGCGTGGGCGACATCATCGATAGTATCATAATCCATGTGGTACTCGATGAGGTTGAGGACATTTACCTTCAGCGGGCGGTTGAAGAAGATGTAGCACATGTTGATGAGGGACGTGGCCAGCCTCTCATTACCCTCGTCGAGGAGGTCGATCACATCGTTGACGGTGCCAACTACACCGCCATTATTGTAGTACAGAGGAATGATGGATTCATCTATGCGAGCATGATGAAGGATGATGTCAGAGTCGACGCGCTTCACAAGTCGGTGACGTATGAGATAGATGAGCGTCTTAGTGTCGTCCGTATATGTGCCGACGTCTACGGCGGCAACGCGGTTGGTGATTCCGTGCTTCTCGCGGTAGGCGACAGCATCCTTATACGCACCATGTTCGAGAAGCTTAGCGAGTCTTGCGAGTTTTCTTGGCTTGGTCATCGTTTTTTCATGGTCACCGTGAGCGTCAAAAAATATCCTCCCTGTCGGTCGGCGAGGGTCTCACTTCATCTCTTACATGTCACTGTCACGTCAGACAGGCTCTTTGGTCGGCCTATGCACATCTTCGTTATCCTATGTCTCTTGTATACACCACGCAGTCCATTGATTGTTGCATAATGTGGATGTCGCGCGGCATGCAATCTCATCATCGACATATCCATGTTGCTTGCCTCTGCGGCCTTCATGATGTGATCACGGCACATGGACATCCTAAGCATCCGAGCATCATCGCGGAGGATCACGTGGATGTTACGGATGTAGTAGAGGTAGGTGAACTTGATCCATTCGGCAGTCATGTCATCTTCCTCTTGATTGTCATGAATATACTCAACGCGGAATGATGCGCATGTTGCCTTGACGATCACGCGGTCATTAACGAATGCCCGGATGTACCCGTATGATCTCCTTGTGACCACCTCGTCGGCGGTGATGTTATCGTCGACGTTAGTTGCCTCGTTGTATATGGCGAGGGCCTCATCGACGGTTAACCGGCGGCTATCTTTCTTCATATCCTTGAGGTAATCTACATCATCACCCCTGGCGGCGAATGTGTTAAGTTGCATGGTTCTTCCGTTGTTTTTTTTCCATGCCGGCGGGAGAGTCAAAAAATAACGGATCGTTCATCATTCATCATGCGTCGGTGATGATGACAACATCGGCTAACTGCTTACCCCGCGATCGACTGATCCCCCTAACTCTGATGTGGTAGGCGTAGGCGGCAACAATCTCGTGACTATTGACGCGATCCTTTGGCCGACATGATAGTTCATGCAGCCACCCCATGTTCACACCTATCCTTTTACCTCTGTTGATCAACCGAGAGATACTCATCTTTCCTGTTGCTCTTCCCAACATGTCCCTGCGTATTAACCCGAGAAAGTGAGAAACCTGTGTCGTATCGCCATGAACATTGACCTTCATTACAGGCTCATTGACATGTATGCGTCGGACTGCAAACTCATCGTACACATCGAGAGAATTGGTCAAGATCGAGCCCCATAGCAATCCTCTATCCCACTTCATCTCATCAGTGATTGTCGCAAAGTAATCGATCATAGCCACTCTGTTACCAACTCCCACATCCCTGTATCCCCAGAGAATGTTATGCATCGACTTGCAGTTCCTTGCCACGAACAATCGCATGGCATCATCTCCATAGACCTCATGGATCCTCTTGAGGACTGGAATGTTGCAGTTCTGCATCGCGTCGACGATGAAGTATTCTATGGTGACATGAGTAACCCTTCTGAGTGTATCAAATGCAGCGGGGCTGCCATTGGCTGCAATGAACTGAGATATCTTATCACGTGTAGTGTGACCTCTGATGGCTATCAACCGTTTAGCGACGAGAACGGCATTGACACGAATAGCTCGGATGATAGTATGTAGGTTGATGATGGGATCATATCGCGGCCGCGGCGGTGTATGATCAGCGACCAGGTTGATGAAGGCTACGATTCTCTCTTGTCTCTTCTTATCTCCCTCAACGTCTATCGTCGTCGCCTCTGTCAACATTCGGCATATGACCTTGTTGATGACCCTCTTAACAGTCACAGACATGTCGCCGTAGACGCCGTTGTATGCCTCAAGGAATCTGATGATGCTTATACGGGCATCGTCGTCTGGAAGACGGGCGATGAATCCGCGGATTTTGCTAGCTTTGAAGAGTTCGTGGCATATCGACATGTTCGTTCTTTTTTCATCGCGGCCTAGTAAGTCAAAAAAAATCATGATGATGATGATGATTCCACCGTCTACCTTAATCGGCCGTTTCGATCATGACATCTGTGTATCCACGACATCCAAGAGTGCCTCCACGACAATTAACTCCCCTACGGCGATGGAGGATATCCCTCACATCGCCCATTGACATGTTGTCTGCCTCATCGTCGCGGTAAAGGACGAGGATACCATCCATGCACAACTTCTTGACAGAGTCACCACTGATGATAGCATGGTCGGCCCATGTACCATAGTCGACGAGGAACTCAAAGCAATCATAGTATCCTTCCTTGATAATGTCCTCGATGAATTCCTCATCGTTGTCCGGTGTGCCGTTTTCATTCTCGTCATCATCGTCGCTGAAATCAGCGCCGATGGATAGTACGTTCTTGGCGTACTCAAGGCGGCCGCGATAAAGATAATACTTGGCCGTCGGCGGCATTACATTCTTCCCCCTGAGGAATGTGCTGATGGCCTTGTTGCCATAAGCGTGAAGATATGTCATGCACGACATATCTTCGAAGAGGTACCACAAGTCTTTCAGAGTGTCGACGGGGGTATTCCCCGCGATGATGTCAACTAACATTCCGTACTTCCACGAGAAGTTAGATGTTGTATCTACACTATACATGTGGCTGCCATAGAACTTGATGGAATGAATGGAGCCATAAGCGCCTTGGTACATGGCTGCATACTTCACGAGTGATTTATGTGCGGCGGCAAGTCCACTCTCTTCCGGAGTAGTCGTCACTTTGACATCATCATCGTCCCTTGATTTCTTGCCGCGAGTTGCTGACTTTTTTGGTTTCTGCGTCTTCTTGAAAGCGGCCTGCGTTTCCTTGAGGATCCACTTGTGCAACGCTTTGTGGGTGACGGGGACGTTCATGACGATGAAGCGAATGGCCCACTTGGTGTACCTCTCGCCCATCTCTACCTCGTTAAGGATATGGATGATGTCATCGATCGCCTTGTCAGCGCTTGGAGTGAACATGGCGGCCATCTTGCCCATCGGGATGTCTCTCTCGTTCGTCGGGGTGTCTCTCTTGCTCGTCGGCATGAGATTTCTCTCGCAGATGCAGCGAATAACGTCGTAGGCAACCCAAGGAATATCCAGGTCAACGGCTTGATCAACCATGTCATCATGTGGCATTTCTCGCAATCTTTGCCTGATGATGAAGAGGTCTTCGTCGGTGAGATAGTTGATGATTCCTGCGTCGGCTTCCATTTTTTCGTGACGAAGACGGCTGTCAAAAAATGTTGGATGGCCTCTGTCCTTAGAACAGTCCATACCGATATGTGTCTGTCATCTCTTCTTCTTCATCCTCATCGACAAAGTAGTTCTTAGGAACGAAGACGGGCTCGTCGATTCCATCGACGTTTGGGATGATGATGAAGACGTCATCGCGAAGGCTATATGCGCTGCGATGATGAATGCCCGGATCACGCGGTGTCATGATCATCCTGTGCAGATTGTGTTCCGATGCCATGTCATACATATACACCTCACGGCCATCGGGGCATGTATACGTTTGACAGCACAGATGTCGATCTGCCTTTGGCCAATCATCGGCCCTGTAGAGGACATGGTATATTTCATTCGTCGCGATGCCGTTCTCTCCCACATACTTGTCATCGGCATTGATGATGATGCCATGCGAGTAGATGTTATGTATCTCTGTCGAGTTATCCTGTCGGATGGCATGGTCATCTATGTCCTCGATATATTCCGCGAGGACATCTTCGCCACCGAGTCGCATCCACACATGATCTGGTGTGTTTGCCAGGTAGTCCATCTCCATGTATATGTTGATGTCATCAGGACATGGTGGGGCGAGGATGCCTGATATACGCGACCCGAATGTTATGCAGACTGTCTGGAGGTCGACTGCCTTGGCCGCATTGAGGATACGAGTGAATCGGGCCTTCCTGTCTGAGTTATCCCGACGAGCGAGTGAGTTATCCTGTCGGCCTGAAGGGTTATCCTGTCGTAGTCGCCATGAGTAAGCATCGCGAACCATCCTTGGTAGACAGATAACTCGATCGGCGGCAGCATCGCGATAGTACACATGATCGTCGACTGTCACTACCCAGGAGTTGCCATATTTCTCGGCTGTCGGCCGTCTATCCTTGGGGTACGCATCACATCGATCAATGAGAGCATCGTTAAGGGCATGGCAGGTTAGCCTGACCTCGAGGATATATGATGTTGTTAGGTATGGGGCGATGGCGTAACGGATGATGTCGTATGGGATGTCTCCATGTCGGCCTGAAGGGTTATCTCTACGAGCTTGTGGAGTATCCATCTTCTTCTTTTTTCTCTCGCAGCAATGCTGTCAAAAAAGATCGACAGTGCACCTACACGATGCTCACCATCCTATCTCTCGGATTAACGAAGCATGCCACATTATCGATGGATACGCTATCGCCGCGGCCCTCACCATCACTCCAACGCGGTAGAGATACGAGGACGACTGGCTGCCTCACTTCGTAAGAGGTGTAGACTGCCAATGCCTTTGGAGGGTTGCGGGAGATGCACACATGGCCGTTGCATACATCAAAGGGGATGCCATCATATGCGATAGTAAACGTGATTGGGTGTTCGGTGCCTGGTAGATCCTTGTATTCTTTGTATTCTTTGCCATGACTACTACCTCCACCGCCGCCACCCCGTGATACATTGATGTACCCGGATGGTGTATACTGCGCCGGAAAGAATGATCTTGTGTAGTCAAGGGATCGTCCCTCTCTGCCATCCTTGTAGTCTATGAGAAAGTCGGCGTCGGTCGGTGCGACGATATACTTTGCCCTGTACCTGTCAGTGTCGGCATGGCGTAGTAAGTCGATGACTCCCCTTGCACTGGCGGCATCGACGCTCCTTCTCATGTCGAAGTGACAGTCAGCATCACGCAGTTGATGGTAGACCATATACCTAGGACGGCCAGTTGCATCGTAGGCATTCATCTTCCCTGCGTCGCGATGATGAAAGGGGAGAGAGTTAAGAGGGATAACCTTGCCATCCGACAGGGCGACCTTGCCGTCCGACAGGATAACCTTCGGGGATTCCTCCGTGGCCTTTCTCTTGCTTTTCCTCGGTACTGCCATACACGCCAAGGCCTTGCGTGCATCATCGACTGAGAGAGTGACTGCGCTCTTATCATCATCGGCTCTGGCGCGTATCCAAGAATTACCCAACCATGGAGTGGCCTCGCAGTAGTCCTTTTTTGCCCACATCGGGAATCCACACCACCGCGGATCGAGGATCGTGTATGTGACTACCCATGATGAAGAGTCACTCTGTTGATGAGCTTGTGAGTCACTCTGTCGGGTGGCCGTGACGGGAAGGAATGTTCGGTCGTAGTCCTTCCTCATGTCAGCCATCCACATCTTCCACACATCCCTCGACACATCCTTCGGGCGGTGAATGCCAGTTCTCACATCCTTGATGCTGTCATTGAATGCGCGGCACACCTCACGAACCTCAAGGCGCCATGAGAGTGGCAGATAGGCGGCTATGTGATAGCGGAGAAGGTGGTAAATCGTTGTCTCTCTGGCGGTCTCCCTGTCTGCCGTAGGCATCGTCGTCATCATCATCATGTTTTTTTGGGCAGCCAATCACACTCAAAAAAACTAGCGACCACCTGTATATCGGCATGAATATCTACGGAGACAGCGTCACCGCATCCGGCCTGGCCATCAATGGTCAAGATGTAGCCCCTCAACCAGGCACATCAGTCTTTCGTGTCAATCCATCAACGCTGAAGTTGCAGCTCTCGAATAATGCAGGCAGCTTCTTCGACGTGGCCACTGGCGGTCAAATCAAGTCGGTCATAGCAGGGACAAATATAGCCGTCACGACCGATGTGTCAAGTAACTGGGTAGTCTCGACGGTCACTGCCCCCACATTCAGTGGCAATACCTCTGTCGGCGGCACGTTGGCCGTAACTGGGACCAGCACAATGGCCGCGGTAGGGGCCACGAATATTACCGCTAGCGGTACCCTCTCTGTAACAGGGACGACGACGGTCGGGGTCCTCAGCACTGGCAACACGACGCACACTGGAACCCTATCCGTAACGGGAGCGAGTACGATGGCTGCAGTGAACGCCACGAACATCACAGCGAGTGGCACTCTCAGTGTTACAGGGACAAGCACGTTGGGCAACGCGAACATCGGTGGCACTCTCGGAGTAACTGGGACGACCACGTTAGCTGCACTGTCGGCTACTAACATTACGGCAAGCGGCACTCTTGGTGTGACAGGCGTGACAACAGTAGGGGTCCTCAACACGGGCAATACAACGCATACAGGCACTCTCTCCGTATCTGGTAATGCATCATTCGGCGCATCATCGGCAGTGACGATTGCATCGACGCTGGGAGTCACTGGAGCAACCACTCTCACCACCCTGTCGGCAACAAACATCACGGCAAGTGGCACTCTCGGAGTCACAGGGGCAACTATCCTTGCAAACACGTTGACAGTAACAGGAGCATCATCGGCTGTCACACTATCATCGACGTTGGGTGTCGCCGGCGCAACCACTCTCGCTGCTCTATCAGCTACGAACATCACTGCCTCTGGCACTCTGTCTGTTACGGGAACAAGTACGATGGCCGCAGTGAACGCCACGAATATTACTGCCAGTGGTACGCTATCCGCGACAGGAACTACGACAATTGCCGCCCTGTCGGCAACAAACATCACGGCGAGCGGTACACTTGGTGTAACAGGGGCAACCACATTGGCCACATTATCGGCTACAAACGTGACCGTGTCCGGCACTCTTGGTGTAACAGGAGCAACCACACTGGCCAACACACTATCCGTGACTGGTGCTTCATCGGCCGTCACGTTCGCAAGTACCCTAGGTGTCACGGGAGCTACAACGTTGTCTGCCCTATCGGCCACAAACATTACCGCTAGTGGCACACTTGGAGTCACAGGGGCAACAACACTTGCCAATACGCTTTCTGTGACGGGAGCATCATCGGCAGTCACGTTCGCCTCGACATTAGGTGTCACAGGGGCAACCACGCTGGCCGCCCTATCGGCTACAAACATCACGGCAAGCGGCACTCTCGGAGTCACGGGAACGAGTACCCTCGGCAATGTGACAGTCGGTGGTACACTTGGTGTGACGGGCAATGCATCATTCGGCGCATCATCAGCTGTGACAATTGCGTCGACGTTAGGGGTAACGGGAGTAACCACCGTCGGTGTCCTCAACACTGGTAACACAACCCATACAGGAACCCTCTCTGTTTCTGGCAATGCATCATTCGGCGCATCGTCAGCAGTGACAATCGCCTCGACACTTGGTGTAACCGGAACGACAACAGTGGGTACACTTAACACAGGCAACACGACCCATACAGGTACACTTACCGTAACTGGCGCATCGACACTCGCTGCTCTCGGAGCAACAAACATCACCGCTTCCGGTACTCTTGGCGTATCCGGTAACGCATCGTTCGGTGCATCATCTGCCGTAACCATCGCATCGACACTCGGCGTAACCGGAACAACGACCCTTGGAGTCCTCAACACTGGTAATACGACGCACACTGGTACCCTCAACGTTACCGGCGCAAGCACCCTCGCTGCCCTATCCGCAACAAACATCACTGCCTCTGGCACTCTTGGTGTAACAGGCACTAGCACACTCGCTGCTCTTTCTGCCACAAACATCACCGCAACCACATCACTGACGGTCACAGGAACAAGCACAACTGGTCTCATCAATGCCTCCAGCATCAGTGTATCTGGTTCATTCGGTGTGGGTGGAGTCACATCTCTTGCTGGTTTCAGTGCGACTAGTGGGTTGGTTAATGGGTCGCTCACAATCAACGGCACGACAACGATGGGAAATGCTCTTACGGTAACTTCCATCACATGCTCTGGTTTGATGATGGCAGCCGACACCGGAGTTGGCACCAACGTGATCCAATCAACCCTTGCTAACAGCGCCTCTACCGACCTTCTCTACAATATTTCAGCCAGTCGCGTGGCTAACACCACAAACGCCAACGACATGATCTGTGCGTTCGGTATGTACTACGGCACCATCAGATCGGCCTTCATTGCTTTCCACAGAGGAACAACTGCCGGCGATGCCAACTGCTACATGGCGTTCTACACATCGAAGCTCCAGAGAATGCTCATCGACGAGAACGGCATCATCACGATCACGCCAAAAAATAGCGCTGCTCTCAACATCCTAGATAGCGCGATCACGACGGCAGGTACTGAACGAAGAATCGTCATCGGCAAGAATACGTCATCGGCCAACTCCTACGTCATCAAGACTGTCTTTCAAGGTGACGGCCTATCGACGAACACGCTCAACATGGGACCACAAGGCGCAGAGAACACACTCGTCCTGACTGGTAACGGCTGGGTTGGTGTTCGTACTGCTGCTCCTGGTTCTGCCCTCGACGTTGCTGGTCAGATTCGTGGAACAAATGCCATCATCCCGATAATGTATGCGGACGGAACTAACACAATCGTCTTCACGGCAAACAATGCAACCACTCAGAACTGCTCCTTCTCGTTCAGGAACTCGTCAGGAACAAGCACCGGTGGCTTCAACGTTCGCCCATGGAGTGACAATCGTTGTATCCTTGTCCTTGAAGGTACAAGCACTCACGAGTTTCGTGCGCAGTTCGGCGGCGTGGCTAACACGACCTTCATGAACATATCCGACGCAAGTGGTGTATCCATGAACTACACATCGTTCGGTACTTCCTCGTACACGACCGATGGTCAGATCAGGACAATCAGCGGCTTCCCATACATCTACAGAAGTGGTATCGCCTATCCATTGCGGCCATTCACAGGAAGGATCACTATGACGTTCAATGGTATCCTCCTTGCCTTCTCCAAGGCCACGTTGTATGGGCCAGACATGACTATTTCACTCACCTCTGCCAATTTCTCGTTGTCGATGCCTGGAGTCACGGGTTCCAACATGCGTCTTGGCTTGCAGATCATCTTCTCTAACGCATCTAACTCGTTCGGCAACCTTGGTGTATCATTCGTCAGTGGTGTTGAAAGCAACGAGATTCGTTGTGCATCTAACGGCGACGTGATTGATTGGACATCACTGAACTCTGGTATTACTATCGTCTTCGCGTATACAGTGTGTTAGAGTGTCGGTATGACTATGTATGCATCCGCGTGCGATAGATATGCGAGAGCATGAGTGGCACTTTTTTTGGCCTCGCCCTCACCGCGCGATATATACTCCATATACTCGGGGTTGACCCTACCGAACGCATCAACTGAGGCCTCGTTGACAGGAACGACGGCCGTTGTCACCTTCTCATGATGCGGTGTGATGATCATGTCATCGCCTACGAGAATGCCTAGTCCGTCGGCGATGTGAACATCCCCTTCGCCGCCACGAATCATGTCGACTACGTATGAGTACTCAAGGCGCAATCTGTCATCGCCAGTGGCGGTGATGATCTTTGTATACACGTCAATGCGTGGTGGTCGCAGTCGGATTAGGGCAGGGAAGTTATTCATCTCTTCGCGAGAGACGGTGATTGCATCAATGTTCATGGGTTATGTATGATGCCGTGGACAAAAAAACGACGATGGTCATCGTGCCGCGAAGCGGCTATTCATCGTGTTGAAGTCCTCGATTGATCGTCGCCTAAGCAACAAGATTCATGGTCAACAGGAACTCACCGCCGTTAAGGGCGACTGTGCCGCCAAGCGAGTCGACGAGTGTCACGGAGATGCTCGAGAAGTTCTGAACGCGGTCGATAACCCACACGCGACTCTCGGGGTTATCATCATTCACCATCAATCCGCCAACATCGGCCCATGGCACGAAGATCACGCCATACCCAACACCGCCACCATACGCAGACGAGTTGAATGTCACGCCCGAAACGGTGACCGTCACTCCCGTCCCTGGGAAGAGCTTCATGACGTTCGGAGAGGTGATGTATGTGCCCGTATACGTTGTCGATGCGACACCGAGTAGACTGCGGAGGTAGGCAGATGAGTTCACGAAGCGGATATTCGTGGCCGGCGTTGTTGGTGATGATATGACAAGCTTATTCGTGATCGGGTCGCGGAATATGTCAGAGTCAGCGATGATTGCCTGCATGCCTGTCTTCATTGTTGCCGTGATCGTCGCAAACGTGTACATGCCGGCTGTGATAGGTATCGACGTATATGACCCACCCGACCCAAACTCGAAGGACGTAGCAGCCGGGACGTTGTAGATGGTGTTGAACATCCTGAAGTCGAAGAAGAGCTTCCGACAACCAGGATTGGCACCTGCGTTGTATGGCCCGCTGGCGAGTGCGGTACTCGTTATGAAGATGCGCGAGAATACATCCATGATTCTTTGTGTATGTCTTCGGCGTTGCAAAAAATGGACAGGCTAATGTCATACGATGACCGACACAACGATCCTTATACTCTTCCCTGGCGCTTTCAACATCGACTACGTCAATCAGCAGATACCAAACGAGGTCTACATTGTCCTTCACCCAGCCTTCATGACAAGACATGTGTATCACACGAAGGCGATAAAGCATCGAACGGATACCGCGAAGGCGCTCGCGGCTGAGGTGAAGGGATTGGGAAATCGTCGCCTTGTTACCCCCGACGTCATCGCCGTCATCACTCCCGACGAATACCCTGACTTCTTTGCGAAGATGATGAAGAGGAACGCAGACGGTCTATCTATCATCGCGCCGTTTATCCCTGACGACGATATTCTCGATGACTGCAAGAGGATGCGCGCGAAGGTCATCCCATCGCATGCATTCGCCCTCAATGCCATGAACTTCGACAAATACTACCAGGGTCGCCTGCCGACGTTAAAGCGGACAATGTATCTATCTATCGGGTTCAACAAGGCGGCTGGTGTAGACATTGACTTTGGTGCGTCGACGGACACTGAGAATCGCGAGCGGCTAATCGACGATGATGCGTCCGCATCCTCTGGCAATGCCGAGAGCATCACCTATCCGACGACGACGAAGGAGGCCATAGCAGCACTTGAAGACTTCTTGTCGACGAGGATGGTTTACTTCGGTCGCTTTGAGGATGCCATATCTCCCACGCGGCCTCTTATCAATCACTCGAACATCTCAGCGTCCCTCAACATTGGCCTACTGACCACCTTTGATGTGTCTACGAGGATCGATGTCCTGAAACGTATCTTCGTCGATGGCAACAAGGCGATGATGAAGTCAATGAAGGGGGTATCATATGTCGCGGCGATCGCCAAGGCCATAAAGGGTACAGGAGGTGCAAAGGGTGTTATCAACAAGGACATGCTGAGATATCTGCGCAACTCACTAGAGGCATTCACGCGACAGATATTCGGATGGCGCGAGTACATGCAGGCGATCTGGTGGTACGGCCCGCAAATGATGAGCTCGCGATCCATCTCCCGTTCGCCACATGGATCATGGGATCATCTCATGGCAGGACAACTTGATCATCTGTTCATCCGCAAGGTGAAGAAGGTAGGGACCACAAGCGCTGACGACCTGATCGCCGTTGGCGGCATACTCGCAGCCGAGATGAAGAAGATGCAAAGGTTGGGCTATGCTCACCACATCATCCGCCTTATGGTCATAGGCAACTACCTATACTTATCCGGAGCACACCCAGCTGATGCAGTGTCCATCTTCATGTCCTCGACGGTTGACGCGTATCCATGGGTGATGTATGGGAACGTCATATACATGTCCATGTTCGCGTTCGGGAGTGTGTACACGCGGAAACCATACTTCTCGTCTGGCAACTACATCCGCAAGATGTCAAGCGGGGACTACCATAGTGATAAGGAGATGACGAAGGCGTTTGATGAAGCATATGCCAGGTACATCGCGAAGAAATAGGGCGATGACCACAAGCAGTGCACACTCGTTGGCCACAGCGATGATTCATGTGGCGCACTCAGCAAAAAAAGAGGGTCTCATCTACTTCCCATACACAGTCTCGACGAAGTCCACCCATTCGCTCTCTGTATAGTGGCCGATCTCTATCAATGCATGTATCTGCATGGTCGACACACCCAACGAGTATGCCTCCTTCATGCTCTTTTTTGCACAGATGATGGCAAGGTCGCCAACAAACTTTGTTGCCGGTGCGATGATGCTGAAGATGGTATCCTCGAGGTTGTCCTTGACATAGTGTGCCTTGGCATGAAACTCGTGGTGAATGTTTCCGTCAAGGAGGGTGTCGGCGTAGACGTATCGTAGGCACAGGTTGAGGTCCTCTTCGAGTTTAGGGTGATCAATGATGCAGTTAGCGATGGCCGGGTGGCGGCCTTGGAGGATTATGATGAGGAAGTTGAGAAGATCGGTTTGCGGCATCGCGAAGAGTTTGTTACGATATGCGTAACGTTGGTGGGTAGTTGGTATGTGTGATATGTACTTTGGCGGCATCTTTGGGCATTCGCGGTTGTAAGCCATGTAATTTTTGGTGTTATCATCACCGCCGCTTCTGTCAATTTTTTGAGACGTTGGGTTTGCCGTGATCGCAAAAAAGAGAGGAAGGGAACATGTATTACATACCGGCAACGTACTCGTAGATGGCACCTTGGTAGATGTTGTCGTTGAGTGCAAGATGCAAGAGCCAAGCACTAGAGCCTTGCTCGAGGACGCAGATGATGTTATTCATGTCTCTGTGACCGAGTGCATGAATGACAGCATCGACGTTTGTTGAGGCTACTGGAGTGTTAGCGAGGTATGCCATCATGACAGAGTCATAATTTCTGGCGAATGACTTCAAGGTATTCATGTCAATGCTACCATCCTTGAGGCCATCACGATATCTTGCAAATCTGTTGACGGCAGCAATGATGCTAGCAAATGGTGATGCAATCTTCTCAAGGGCATCGAAGATCTCATAGTGGCTGTTGATCTCAATGCTGGACATGGTGAAGAGCCAATCGAAGATCCTGCATTTGTCGTCAACATGGCCACCGATGATGACATCGGTGAGGATGTTGATAACGCCATTGACAGCAGCATCGAAGGTTGCACCAGCACGAGCATCGATGACATAGTTGCCATCTTCAGCCATGATGACGTTACCATTGACGTCACGTGCAGAACGATCGAAGTTGTAGAGGTAGGTAGTGATAATCTTTGGGTGGTTGATGACGACTTGACGATTATAGATCAAGTGACTCATGACGAGGTTAACATCGTCAATCATAGTAGGGGTGATGAGGCCGATGTTGCAAGCATAATCGGTGTCAAGGCCGTAGTATTTAGTGTTTGTGTGAGTGAGAGCAAGACAGTCGGTTGTGGTCATGAATGGGGTCATGTTGGAAACGATATCAAGGCTGAACATTTTTTTGGTGAGCTATGTTGGGTGAGCTATGTTGGGTGAGTTGTGTGTGGGGTGTGTTATCTTCGTAGAGATCTATGAGCAATTGCTGTGGGTTTGATGGTATACATTGGCAGGGTGGGATTCAGTTTTTTCCGCGAGGGCCGCCACGATGATTGGCTGTGAAGCGGCGCGATGCTCATGGTAATTGCCGCGAGGGTCGCCACGATGATTAGCCGCGAAGCGGCGCGATGCTCATGGTCATTGCCGCGATGCTCATGGTCATTGCCGCGAGGGTCGCCGTGATGTTCATGGTCATTGCTGATAGGATGGCCGCGATGCTCATGGTCATTGCCACAATGATTGGCCGCGAAGCGGCGCGATGCTCATGGTCATTGCCGCAAAAAAGATGAGGATGCTGACGATGATCCCTATCCACCAGCCACAAACGTCAAGTCGTTCGTCTTCGCGCCAACCTTGAGGACGGCTATCATCTCCAGGTTGATCCTGTTCGGCAGGATCGTGATGATGAAGCTAATGTTTGGGTCATAGCCGGCAAGCGGCACGGTGAGCCCGTTGACGGTGAACGTCTCGCCTACGTAGTCGAGGTTAGTCGCATACCAACCAAACTGGACAGTCTCGGGTGGCAATGACCATGATAGGCCGGTAGGGATGATGGGGGTCACATAGATCGCAAAGCGGTCGGTCGCAGTATATGCTGCCTGGTTCACGAAGTTCTTTACCGTGTCTCCGGAGATACAGTAAAAGCGGCCGGTGCCGTGATTGAACTTCGTGATGATGTTCGTCTTGGGAAGGTTGATTTGCTCGATGTTGTACAACGATGGGACGGCGGATGGACGATAGAACTTGATCGTTAGCTGTGAGATGGTACTGACGGGTTTCTGGAAGGTGATGATGTTGTTCACTGGCGTACATAAGACACTGCCGCTATTCTCCACCGGCGCGGTTGTGCACACAAACGTTGCGCCATCACCACGAATTGGCTGGAAGTTGCCTGTTGCGCCAGTCACCTCGTCAATGCGGACATACACCTTCTGACCGTACAGATAATCGGGGTGGATTGTGCTGTCCTCACGTCTCTGTGGTAGATAGAATGGGCCGAGTTTGAGGGCGACAGTATCAGAGAGAGTGTATCCGTTGATCAGCTTGGGCATCTGGAATATGATGGTGCCGTTCTCGAACGTGCCACTCGACGAGTAAAAGAGATCGCCGTTAGGGACGGCCGAATCGAGAAGCAGGCCTTGTTCGATGAAACCAATATATATCGGCGCAGAGACAGTTGGGTCGCTAGAGTTGACGCCGCTGGTACCTACCTGCACTGGCGATGTGTACTTAACCTTTGCGGCTGCTGCGTCTTCTTGTGACATGAGCTGGCCAATGAGGATGTGAGAATCGGGCAGCCCCTGAGCCATGTTTGAGACAGACGGACGGCCGAAGGACTGATTAAACTGAGATGGTTCAAAGCGTGAGCGTTGCATAGATGACCTATAAGGGATGAGTGCAAAAAAATCTATTCATCAGCGTCATCACCGACGGAGGAATTCTCAAAGCCGATCTGCGTTCCATAATGCTCGAAGTAACCGACGAGCGCGGTCGCGATGCTCACCTTTTTTGTCTCGGTGATGGAGGCGTCGTCGCCGTTGCTACTCATCTCTGGCCAGATGTATGGCACGTACCCCTCGATCCTCTCAACGTTGCTCAACCCATCCTCGCCCTTTGCGGCTGTATGGACGATGAAGTTGAACCCAAAGACGGCTGCATATCTCTCGATGTTCTTCATGTCGCGGACGAGCCTGGCAATGACCCAACGGATATATGCGTCATGGCGAGCATTAACGCAGCCGATGGCACGAGCAAGGTTAAGAGCATCGATGTATCTACCAGCCTCGTTGAGAGAATCGTCAGATAGCATGAAGTTGATGATGTTATAGGTGCGGCCAGATACTCCAGTTAGTCCCATGATGTTTGATTCCTCATCCCTCGATCAATTTTGTACGCCCATGAGCGTCCCTCGGACATGATGTATAGATCAACATCGTGAGTGGTGTAGACGCCGGGTATATATCGCGGCATGTACATGCCTTTCTCCGCGTCATAAACATCCTCGCGACTGACACGAACGAGCCGAGGAATATCATCATCTCCCGGGAACCTGTCGACCCCCGAAGGCATCTCCAGGGATTCTCTGTAAACAAGGAGGGTGCCGTCCAGCGGCTCGCGGGTTGCTGGAATGGGCGTTGGGTACCTCTCGACGATGGCCTTCCATTCATCGTACTCATCGTCGGTCACCCCAGACACTCTCTTCCAGTGAGCACATGCATCCATGTCCGGCGAGCATATAGCGCGCACATACCCATACTCGTCGATGTCGACAACGGCCGTTCCATCCTCGCAGAAGATGAAGTGACACTCGTTGACATGGATGGTTGATATATATCTCTCTGGGCGAGGGATGAGCGTCAACCGCTGCAGACTACGTACGGCGAGAGCATATTCGTTCTCACGCAGCATCTCCTTGATGTACGTCCTCATCCCCGATGCATTGGCTGCAGGGAGGGCTGTGATGAGCCTCAATGCGTCGATGAATCCCGCGTACTTACTGATGATAGGGATGACAGATGCGATGACATCATTGAGGATCAGAAGGGTGCAGCTTTTCTCCTCACTCTGAGGAATGTAGAATGGACGTGGGGATATGTATGGTGTCGGCAACTGGATGAGGCCGGAGACGAGCGTGCCCCATCTAACTGACGCGCCGATGTTCATGACCTGCTTGCAGTCCACGTATACATGATCGCAGATGTTGCAGAGAGTGGTCACCACATTCAGCCTCTCCGGAGATAGAGGTGGATAGTGCGGGGCATCCTCATCGCCGTTCTCGTAGTTATACAAGTAGTCAGTCATTGTCCTGCCGACACGGACGGATATACCGACGCTACTGTTCTTGCCACGGAAACCAAGACATATATGGCGGCTGCGGTCAGTGTTAACGAAGAGAGATGAGTCATCGACACAGCGGCGAATAAAGTCTTCGCCGGATGGATACATGGTCGCGGTCCATTTTCTATCACCGATGAACGTCTTGTCGTCCGTGCATATGTACTCGACGACTCTCCCTGTCTTTGTGAGGTAGATGATGAGATGCAATGGTCCATTGTCATATGGCCATGTTGTCGATGGAGGTGAAGCAATGACGCCACAGAAGGCTATGGCCGGGATGTGGTAGTTCTCTCGCGGCAGTTGTTCATACTCACGAGCAATGGATGATAAATCATTCGCGCGACTCTCTCTATCTCTGTCAAAGGCGCCACTGATGAAGTCGTAGCATGTGTCATATGCTGTCTCATCGTGTCTCGACTTGTCGATGGCCACGAGTATCAACGTCGATAGCGAATAGTTGTACGTAACATTCTCTGGTGTATGTTCAGGGGCGAGGATGATCATCTTCCTTTTTTCTTCGTGGTCATGACACGGGCATCGAAAATTGAGGCATGAGGCGATGGCAAAAAAACGATGAGTACCACTACTGCCAATATGACCCCGCATGCACTAACCGCAACCGCCACGTTCGGTATCACCCCAAAGGCTGGTAGATATGATGGCAACTGTTACGCAAGTGATCTCGTCATCGCCGACAACCTCGAGCTGGCGATACACTGGTTCCTCACGTCATACAGACTGTCCGCCGACGTGGACATGGCCAAGTTATACAAGACGACGCTTAGACAGCTCGCGGGAGGAATGACCTCACTGGCACCATTCGAGGACAATATGAGAGGCATCCTCATCGCTAGTTACTGCCGCAATGTTATAGCTGGCGATGTTCGCTACGTCGGCATCATTCGCGTCTACTCAGACTCTCTCGGCGATCGCATCTATGAGATGTGTCCACCGCATAAGAAATGGAGGAAGCACGCATCATTGATCGCTAGAGAGTACATAGCCGTTGTCAAGCAATCATTGAAGTCTATCGAGGATGAGTCGGTTATCTGAGACGACTCCTCTATGTTTTTTCACGTCCGCGTAGAGGTCGGTGCTAAAGATGACAGCAAGTGCGCCACGAGTATCGTCGGCGGTGATGTTATGCACGCCATCGATGAAGACGTGCTCGTCGTCATTGGCATCGATGATGATTGTCCCGGCGATTAGTGGATGTCGGTCGGCGACTCCCCCTTCGTCGATGAGGTCTCCTTGTCTGTCGGCGATGTCGGCGATATCATCGATGATTGCGTCGCATAGTGCATCTACCATCCCCTGTCGCAAGAGCTGTCCGTTGACAAGGAGGGACAGCGCGTCAGTCATCTCGGCATAAACACCAGCACCGAATGATGTCAGCGCGACGTCCGTTCTGGCATCATTCATTATGAACGCGCGAGGATCACCGCGGGTGCCGACAAGCAGATACCCCGTGCCCTTGTAGACAACCACGATGTTTGGGGAGATGGCGTACACTCTCCTAGCGATTCTTTCTGTCCATGTAACATCGACGAGCGAGTGAGTTTCCCCGACGAGCGAGCGAGTCATCATGTTATCACCTCACGACCATCGCCGCGGCAAAAAAGAATCATCTGAGGTAGGCCCAAGCGAAACCGTTATCCTTGACACGCTTTGTATCAATGAGCGCTTGACGACTACATGGCTCGTAGTGACCACTGCCTGTTGCATTGTTGTATTCAAGGCCAAGAACATGCATTGGACTCCAATGTCTGCCCTTGTGTGGTGATAGGTATCTATCAACAGTCACAGTGCCATTGGCATTGGTGATCCTGACGACTATGTCGATGGCCCAGCCGAATCTTGCACAGACACATTGGACCATGTCAACGGATGCTTGATCCTGATAGTTGCCATCGTACTTCTTGTTCAGGAGCATGATGTGTGCATCGAATGTTTCCTTGTTGACATCAGCATATCCTTCTTTCTCGGCGATACGAACAATGGCGCGTGATGAGCAATCATTGGTGTAGTATTTAGGGAATGAGTTCATGATTTGTTGTGAGTGGTTATCTATCTATCTTTTTTGTGTTGGTATGATTGCCGCGGCCGTCTTCAATTTTTTTGGGCGAGGGTCAGAGTGGTCGCCGCGAGGGTCATGGTCACTACCCAATGGTCATGGTCACTGCCTTGATACTCATGGTCATGATGATTAGCCGCTTCGCGGCGCTCACGAAAAAATGAAGGCCATCCACCTAATCATCATTCCCCATTCTCTAACGACTATCCCCACCATCGCCATGTCGAAGATCACGATCACCCGCACATCATCACGTGGCACAGCCCTAATCACTTTCATGAATGCGACCTCGATTGTTACCATCCGCCTTGGTCTCTACGCGAAGCCAATCCGACTATCCCAGTCTACACTTCTGATCCTTAGAGGCAATGGCACGTATAATGTGTACACACATACACATAACGGCCTCGTCGTTGCTAAGGGATTCAGGATTGTCGATGGTACCTTCAGAGGTTGCACGAAGGATCATGAGAGATATGAAGTGGCACTCACCTCTTTCTATGCAGCCAATGGCCACCTCTTCTAGTTTTTTTTGCGGCGGCGATCGCGTCATCGTCGCGGGCAACCACCACGTCATCGTCACAAAAAAGATAGACGACGACCCTAAGCGATAACATGATCCCTAATAGCCGCGTAGATCTCGTCGACTCCCCTCACTCCTCTCGGTATCCTCATTGCTGCAATCCTCGGTGCTTGTACCTTCCAGAAGGCCACGACATTCGGAGCATGTCGGATACGCGACGATAACGTGACGACGATGCGGCCCTCGGGAGAATCCTCAACAGTTGAGACGATGACATAGCCTACATCCTCTTCATCATCAACGGTACTCGACAGGATAGCCAGCACATCCTTGAATGCCTTACGCACTCTCGCAGCATACTCGGGGAGGCCCTCGCGATCGTTGATCGCATTGAGGATGATGGCATACTTTTCCTGGAGTCGAGCGATTGCCGCTTTCGGAATGCCGCCGACTTTCATGAGTTCTATCAGCTCTCTATCTAGCTTCCTCGCCAACTCATTGGCCAACCCCTCATCCTTTCTGCGAGAATGCTTCGCGGTCTCTATTTTTTCGTCGTTCATGTTTGTCACGATGAATGTGGGCATCAAATTTGATTGGCCCATGGATATACCAAAAAAATGTCTATGAACGCAACCAGCATAACTCTTCCGCTACCAACTGTTGATGAATATCTCTCCAACATCATCGATAAGAGCCCAAACAGATCCATCGATCCATGCATTCATGCAATCCACGAGAGTGATGCATCCATCGATCAGAAGGCCATGTTGATGAGAAAGTACTCAGGAGAGGGTATCATCTACTCAGCCGATAGCTACAAGATAGCACGTAGCTATGACGAGTGCATTCCGCTAGTCATCTCATGGGATCTCATTATCTCTGGTCGTCCCTGTACACATTGTCCAGAAAAAACAGGTATGCGTTGTGACTGTAGAGACTTCAATCATCGCTTGTTTACTGACATCGTCTCTCAACCAACTCTCCCAACAAAGCAAGAGCACATCATCGCTGTCGAAAAAATCTTCCCTAAGTGGACCGTTGCTAATATCCATAGATTCATTGCTTCCGACAAGGTTGATCTACTCTTTGGTGTCATCCCACTCATCAACATGTGCGTTAGTATGAACAAAAAAGATGTCGTCAACTTCGTTCGTGAAAATCGCGATCGTCTTGTCGATGACAGTGATCGATTGACCGCCGCCGTGATCCTTGGAGAAACAAATGTAGTGCATGAGATGCTCGTTAACTCATTGTTGCCACTCAACATGAATGTCTTTGGCTCATTCGGTTTCTCTCGCAATGACGCTTACTATCGTGTCTTGATGATCAAGATTGGTCTCAGTCATGGTCATGCATTGACTGGCAAGGCAAAGATCTTCGTAAGAAAGACCGCTAAGTTGTTCGACAGAAACGACATCAGAGTTCTATTCGGCGATAGAAGTCACATCAAGGGTTACAATTAATCTTGGCGCTTCGTCTATTGCCCATCTTTTTTGCATGAGATAGCCAGAGCAAAAAAGATGGGAGCTGCGGCGACGTTTATACGAATGTCACTACCTTCTCAGCAATCCTCACGAACCTGTAGTAACCATAGATCAGGAACAAGGATGCACTCGAGAATGTGGTGATCGCAACGCCGAGGAAGACGACGGTGATGGCAGTAGCGATGACGTGGTCAGCTGGCCATGCACCATCCTGGTAGAGAGTGATGATGATGATCATGTCTGCGTAGGTATCATGGACGATGCCGAGGCCGATGTCGCCGAAGGTGCTTGCGTATGCATAGATGGCGAACAGGGTGAATAGGTGGTACCATCTCAAGGCGCTCAGGGCCTTACCAGCTGAGTAGCAGGTGTAGATTGTGTAGGCAGTGGTAGCAATTAGGGTGAGTTCAGCGAGCATTGGAAAGTGGTTGATAGAGTTGATAGAGTTGATAGAGTTGATAGCGTTAGTTTTGTGATGATTGGCGAGTGTGGATTCATTTTTTTCCGTGATGGTCAGAGTGGCGGCCATGATGGTCGCCTAGAAGATACGCACACGATCTCTGAATGCCTCGTCGCTCATCATATCACTGCTTCCGACGATGGGGGCGTCATCGCCGCTCATGAGGACGACGAGGGTTACGCCGAGGATCGCAAGGACGAGGACGATGATAATGATGATGAACATCTTGGTCTTCGATGCATCCGCTGTTCCCGTGGCCGGAGCATACACCTGCGCAGCAACCGCGCCGCTATCACTTGTAGTTGCCCCTGTGCTTCCCACAAGGCTGCTTACCTGGCATGTCTGATTGACGACGGGAACATTCAGGTTAGCCCCTGCAGCGGAGAGTACCTGACAACAAGCAGGCATACTCGGGTCCTCCACCTTCATCTTCGCATATCTGTTCACGATGCTGGCTATCTGCTCTGACTTGGCCCTTAACGAGTCGGTGAGACTGGTCTTCTTGTTGTCGGCCGTCTTACTCAGACCATTGAGGTATGTGCCGGTAATCGCACACCAACCCTTCGTCTGACAGCTGCCGCCAGCACCACCATCGAGACAGATGTTAAGGATACGACCAGTGCCATCTGGCTCTTGCGTTCCTGTCCAACCAAACGCACCAGCAGGATAGCCGCCATAACTCGTTGTCGAACAGTAAGTGTTGAACTGATTGGCCCGTGAGCCGCCAGTGATGCCATCCTTGAGTGTGTAGAACTTCGGGTAGGCGTTTATGTCCATGTTGACGGTCGGCATGTTGGCTATGTCTCTTGTAATATTCGCCACTTCCTGACGAAGAGGCTCAACTTCATCGGCCATTTTTCGGTTGAGCTCCGCATTGGCGGCTTGTGCGGCCTCTTTGAGAGATACAAGGCGAGCGCAGGAATCTGTCATGTTTTATGTCATGATGATCACAAAAACGGCCATCTGATTTTTTTGAAGTTGCGGGCGGGTAAGAAAAAAAAAGACAGATCATTGCCCATCCCTCATCATGGACCCACAAAAAAATATTAACACCACTCTCCTCATCCTCGGATTTCTTCACGTCGTCACCGACATAACTACATTCTACGGCGATAATGCCCGCTACATCTTCCTAGAAAACATCGCGTCATCGTTCCTAATCTTCGTATGCATGCTACTCATCGCGCCCGAGACTCTCATCGCCGCCGACCTCATCCTCATGTTTGCCTCTCTCATCCTCGTCATCACCTTTGGAAGATACATTGTCGACAGAATGGCCGGCAACTTGGAGTAAGTCGGCAGCTATATCATCATCATCGCCATCTTTTTTGGGCGCGATCCTCGGTAGATCATCAACGCGAATGGCGGCATATCCTCTCTTCCTCGCTCTGAACATGTCGATAGCAACGTCTGTAGCGACGATAAAGAACACACGCGATGTCTTCCTGTCGGTCGACGATGTCTCTCTGTCTGTCGACGACGGCGCCACGCTGACTGAACTGAGGACAACGGGCACGAATCGATTCTCGTGGTAACTACGAACTAGTGCATACTGACCCTTCTCGGGCGCACAGAAGATCTCCATGATGCCGATGCGAGCATGCTCATCTGTCGTCTCGGGATGGAACAGATCATAGATACGCGCCCCTTTAGCGGCGATGAAGCCAATGCCGTTCATCCAGACGCGTCGAAGATGATCAGCGATCGGGCGGTACTCGGTGACGGCATCGCGCGCCATCCTGCATGTGTAGTAGAGGGCAATGGCCTCGTTGGTGTTGCAGTAATCTATGATGGTAGGGCAGAAGTACATTTTTTGTCGGCCATGTCCTCGTCAAAAAATTGATCCAGCGATCGGTAAGCATACCAAAAAACAATGACATTCGACGCTCTCGTCCACACAAATATAGCTTCATACCTAACAATCCATCAATCCAATCTCTGGTTGACTTATAACCATCTCCCTGAGTGTTGCCTTGTTCCATACAACGATCTAACTCCTGCTGATTTCATCAAGTACTTCAACGCTCTCGAAGATTACCGTCTCGTTGCCTTGGCAACCTACAGAAACTTTCGTATCCGTTTGAACGTCTCCATGACCATCGCTGGCTTTGATCATTCCATCCTCCATCGTATCTGTCGTCTTGCATTCACTGGCAAGGGCGATGTTGACTTCAAGTCAATGATCTACTGGCTCCTTGTAGACTTCCCAGGCGAATACAAAGCCATCTGGGGAGCTATTGCTGAGTATGCTGTCACCATGAATCCAACCATTCACATGATGATCGCCGACCTCGCTGATCGTCACAATGACTCATTCAATGACTACTTGGTGATCACCAAGGATGGCCGTTTTGCTGACTATGCTTATCATGTTGTCGATGGCGTTCATGATGAAGTCATGAAGAGTGCAGGCACCCTATTCGTCAATACTCATCTCCTCTCTAACCGTACTGACGACGATTTCGTGTATGTAGACATCATCTCTCTCATCGGCCGTTGCTTTGCTTTCCATAAGTCTGGTCACTACATTAATGGCACTGTCTGGAATGATACCGTCTATGTTACACTTACTCCATACGACATTGAGAACAGCAAGAGCATCATTCGTCAAATCGTTGCTTACTATAGAGTACCGCTCAGAAGACTCGGTGTTTACAAGAAGATCATGGCAGCATGCTGGGAGTTGTAAGGTGTCCATTCGTTGTTTTTTTTCATGTCGACTGCCCAAAAAATTGAGTCTGCCGTCGGTGAGGTATACAATGACAGATACCATCTCCTTCGACGCGCTCGTTATCACTAACATAGCCTCATACCTAACTATCCACACCTCCAATCTCTGGTTGAGTTGGATGCGTCTTACTGACTTCTGCCTCACTCCATACATCGACTTGACCCCAACTGACTTCATCGACTACTTCAATACTCTCGACGATCACCATGTTGCCGCCCTGTCAACCTATCAGTCCTTCCGTTCATGCATAACACTATCACTTGCCGGCAAACCGTTAGACATCCCCATCCTTCATCGTCTCTGTCGTCTCGCTTTCAGTGGCAGTGGAAATGGCAACATCAGACCAATGATCTGGTGGATGACATTCGAGTACCCTCATGACTACATGGACATCTGGACTGCCGTCGGCGAGTACGCTATCACTACCGAGGCTAGTACTTATACATTGATCTCTGACCTCGTGGGCTACCACCACATGTCCTTCTCCAGGTACATACTTGCCACCAATGATGGAAGGTATGCTGACTACTGCTATCGTATCATTAGCAGGGCATGGGATGGTGTCATGGAGAAGGCAGGGCCACTCTACATCAACGCCCATATTCAGACAGCTCGTTCAGGCGAGGACATCATTGCTCTCCTTGATCGTTGCATGTCCTATCATCGTGCTGGCCACTACATCGTTGCAGGAAGCTATGATGGTGACATATACATCTCCCTTACTGAGTTCAACAGAGCGAGAAGTAAGGACAAGATCTTGGCCATTGCTATCTTCTACAAGTATCGGTTAATGAAGACTGGTGCTTACAAGAAGATCAAGAGGATGATCTGGGAGTTGTAGATGCCGTCACCAACGCATCTTTTTTTGGTCATCGCCGTCCTCACTACTGCCCAAAAAATTGAGGACAACCCGAGTAACACAAAAACAAACAATGACTGCCGCTACATTCGACGCTCTCGTCGCTACCAACATAGCTAAATACCTCCCACTTGCCGAGTCCAATCTCTGGTTGATCCATTCACATGTCCATGAAGGCATCATCCCAAACCACAATGGTATGTCCGCTCCTGAGTTCTTCAACTACATGGCCAGTCTCGAGGATTACCGTCTCGTTGAGTTGCTCGGTAACACCGTCTTCTTCACTCACATCAGACGTGTCTTTGATGAGTGCGATGATGAGGATGATGACAAAAGAGATGCAACCCTCCATCGTTTCTGTCGTCTCACATTCTGTGATGGAGAGGGTCACAGAGGCAGCAAAAAAGACCTCGTCGACATCATCAGTGCCGTCGTCTGCTACTACGATGATTGGGCAATCATCGGAGGTTACGCCATTACCACCGATCCATGCATCCACTCCTACGTCTCACAGATCATCCTTGAGAACTCTCATGCCTTTGACTGTTACATGACTGCCACGATGGATATAAGGTATGCTGACTATGCCTTCCACATCGATGACATACACCATCCTACTCTCTACAAGGCAAGGAAGGCCGAGTGTAAGATGCACTTCAATGCTCACGTCATCTCACCAAGGGTCGGAGACGAGTACATATCCATCGATGTTGTCGCCCTCATCAACAAATGTATGGACCTACAAGCTACCGGTCACCCTTTCTATGTGGTCGTTGGCAATGGCATTGTCTATATTAATCTGCGTAAGAGCGATGATGGCGATTCCATTGAGGCCATCCGTCACCTCCTCACATACTACAAGCGCGCGTTGACGGGGGTTGGTATGTTTGAAGGATTGTACAAGAGATTCAAGGAGTTGTAAGGAGCCGGACAACCCTCATCCTCATCTTTTTTGTCGCGTCATCGTCGCGGTGGTCATCGCGTCATCGTCGCGGTGGTCATCGCGTCATCGTCGCGGGTCGTCATCGCGTCATCGTCGCGGTGGCCATCGCGTCATCGTCGCAAAAAAGATAGATGTGTCCATCGCTTATATCTCGTTGGCCTTACGAAGACGAATGAGGATGGATTGATCATGTCCAGCGAACATGGCTTCGCCAGATAGATGGCCCTCATCTCTGTCCTCATAGACGAAGAACGGCTTCTCAATGGCCTTCTTGGAGTACAAGTCGTTGAGACGTTTGATCGGGAAGAGGATGTAGCCATTGGCATCTCTGAATATCTTGCCGTCGTAACGACTCTCGTTGACGAAGATACGACAACCATCGAGTGTTGGAACGGAGAGATCATAGATGCAGATGGTGGTCTTTGACTTGCCGAGAGTGACGTCGACCTCCTTAGCTGCCCCATTGATCGTCCAGGCAGTTCCGAGCTTCTCGAAAGCACGAATGGCAGCATCGTTGGCATCCTCGGTGGTTCTTGGACGGATAGCTGGAAGTGACAAAGTCAACGACGCACGGTTCTTCTCGGCCTTGAAGACGATGAAAGTACCGTTGACGATGACGAGGCTTCTCACGTAGAGAGCATCGGTGACAGGCTTGGTCTGAGTTCTGAGTTCCTCGAGAGTCACGTCCTTCTTAGGGGTAGTGGCAGAGGATGCATTTGCAGCGCCCTTAGAGGCAGTTGGTGCATCAGAGGCTATGGAGCTACCAGAAACGGAGACGAATCTTGTAGATTTTTCGGCGAGGTTTTGGAGTGTCTTGGCTTGTGTCATCGTGTGTTTTTTGGTTCGACGAGGTGATCATCAATTTTCAGAATCGCGGCCATCCTCGCCTTCGCCGATGAAAAAAGATGGATGATCCCCCCTCTCCACAGCGCCTAGCCCAATCGTATCATCAGACACTCGATGACATCAATGAACTGCTCATCGGCAAGAGGAACTACCGTAGCGATGATCTGTCGGATGGATAGATACTTACGGATCAACCGACGAACTCCGCGGCCCTTGCGGCCAGGGATGATGGTGACCCTCCTCTTCTTCATCGACTCGGTGAACACGAACTTCACACGAGCGCTCTTGAGGTACCTCCGAAGATCACGCGATGCCTGAAGGGCAGGTGCGATCATCCTCGATGATAGACACGCGGTGATGAGCCCGTCGACGACGTGGCAAACGCGCGATCTATATCCATCTGCTAAGCGAATGATGTAGTGAATGGGTAGATGTGAGTAAACGGATAGGTACTTGATGGCGGCGATGAAGAGGTGATCATTGAGGATGTTCTCGAAGGACAGTGTGGCCTGAATTGCTAGGGCGATGAAGTGGGCATTCCTCTGGTGATCCTCGTCATTCATGCCCGAAGGGTTATCCTGTCGGCCCGAAGGGTTATCCTGTCGATCATCAACAACTGCCCAGCGTGTAACAGTCGAGACCACACAAGGCGCTCCGCATATCATCGCAACATGAACGCCGGAGGGAATAATCGCATCGCCGCGGAGAGCATCAAGGCGTTCTGTGAATGTTCTTAAGGGTCTTCGTCTTCTTGTGGCCATTTTTTGGTCGATGTAGTCGCTGTCAAAAAAGATGGGGACATTCCCCTCGTGCTTGCACAAACATCACATCATCTCCATAACATCCGCGCGGAAGCCATCAAGGATCGCGGTGATGATGGGCAGCCCATCGTCGATGACCTTCTCGGCCTCGTGGATGGCGTCGATGAGGTTAAGCATGTACACTACATAGTCGCCAAGGGAAACCCCATCGCGATGGATACCGAGGATCGATGTGTACTCGGATGCGCGAGTGATAATGGCGGCCCATGTGTTGCTCTGACGAGAATCGATGAGATAGTCAAGTAGGTATGAAACAGCGGCCACGTAGGCATCGCCTCGTGCTCGGTTGGATATGCACCTGATCGTCGCCGCAATGACTTCGTATGTCATGGGCATCTCTCGATTCGGTGCGATGCGGTAGATGCAACGGCTGGCTAGATACTCGCAGTCGGGGATGGGTGTCGTCGTCGTCATCGTCATGAAATTGATGTGGCGGCGGCTGTGAGCAAAAAATAGAGACACCCCCACACCCACTTCCCTCCCACTGAACGATCATGACCATCCCCTTACCATGTCAATCATACATAGTCGACACCCCATTCTTCCGCATCTCACTCGGTAACATCACCGATGAGAATGGAGGAATTGCCAAGGCCATGGCAATCCTCGTAGATAAGACTCGCCCTGTAGATGACACGATCGGCGGTGTATACACTACTATCGACCTATCCAACCCAGAAAACGAGAATGCAAGGAAGTTCTACGGTAACCTCATTACCATCGGAGGCGCTTGGTACAACATCGGCCGTATGTCATATGTTCGGTCAGGAGAGACAACGTTGATGATGTATACGACAGATGAGACGAGTGGGCCTCGCGTAGTCACCATCATCATCGATGCGTCGCCTAAAAAGTTCATCCACACCGCCCACGGGATCATCTTCAGAAGCGGCAAGAGCGTTGGCCTTGACTATCTCAACCTCCTGAAAGTGTACCCGCACATACTTGAGGATTTCCGTGAAGGCCGCAAGATTGTCGATGATGTATCATATGATCTTCGCGAAGCAGTTATCCGCAGAGATGGGTACGAGAGTATGATCGCCTTCGGCGTCGCCCATGGACTGTATCTGGGATGAGCATTGTTTATTTTTTGCCGCAAAGCGGCGCGATGGTGACCACGATGGTTAGCCGCGAAGCGGCGTGATGGTGGCCACGATGGTTAGCCGCGAAGCGGCGCGATGGTGACCCTCGCTGTCACTCATCATACTTACCACGATGGTTAGCCGCTACGCGGCGCGATGGACACCACGATGGTTAGCCGCTACGCGGCGCGATGGTGGCCACGATGGTGACTCTCGTTGTCACCAGTTGTCTCCACGCAAAAAAGAGGCTATCGCCCCCATGAATATCACCCCCAAAATTTGAGGGGTTTCAATCATACTTAACCACTATGTCCGCTGCCGTCCCTATCCCGTTGAACGAGAATGACCTTATCACCATCGTCAAAGCCTCGATTGCTCAAAAGGGCCACGCTGGACACCACATCGAGAGTATGAACTACTTCATCGACAGGGGTATCCCGCAGATCGTTAAGGACTTCTACAGATGGGACGAAATGATAGAAAATCGTAGAAAGGGCGACACAGCCGCCGAGGACAAGGAGATAGAGAGCTTCCATCTGCTCGTTACCTACCCTCGTGTCTACGTGGAGACGACTAAGATCATCTCCAATGGTACCGAGATGGACATGACGCCGGCTAATGCTCGTAACACCGACCGCACATATGGCGTGACTCTCTTTGCCGACATCGCCATCACTATCACTCCTAACCTTCGTGTAGGCGCCAAGACCAAATACAAGCCGATCGACATCCTCATCAAGGCGCAGAAGATCTCAGTGATCCCCATCGTCGTGAAGGGCGAGCATTGCGTCCTGTCTGGTTACAGTACCGAGGCGCTCCTCGCCGCCGGCGAAGACCCAAAGGATCCAGGTGGTTACACAATCATCAACGGCAAAGAATGGGTCATCAACTGCCTCGAGAACTCGTGGGTCAACGCGCTAAGTATCTACAAGAACACGAAGTACGAAGACGAATTGGTCAGAGGCACCATCATCGCAAAAAACGGCGATGCCTTCGAGCATACCTACCAGAATCGTTTCTACTATCGTCGTGGCAATAAGCTCGACTACTCGTTGACAATCGGTAAGGGCTCGGAGATTCGTCTGCCGTTCTATGCTCTCTTTCGTATCCTCGGCGTCTCCGTCGACAAGGAGATCACTGAGATGATCCTCGGCGATGACATTTACTCCAAGTCATCACAGTCGCTCCTACTGAGGAACATCGTAGAGGACGCGTTCGCCGCCAACTACGGCAACGTATATGGCCGCTTCAAGAACATGTTCTCTGCCGACAAGATCGCCCTTGAGGTCGCTCTCCTCTCTAACCCCGACATTCGTGAGACAGAGGCGCGCGATGATGAGGAGAAGGCCAAGTTCTACATCTCGCGTATCCTGAAACACTTCGACGAGAAAGTCCTTCAGCAATATGGCACGTCCAAGGATGACAGAAGGATGAAGGCATGCATCGTCGGGAAGTACATCCGCGACATCATCCTGGCCCACTACGATATCATCCCAACAAGCGACAGAGACAGCTTCCAGGTCAAGAGAATCCACGCAGCGGGCATCACACTATCCAAGGCATTCAAGATGAACTTCAACAAGATCGTCCACAGCCGTATCAAGCGTGTGATCACCACTCATCTCTTCGACAATCCTTTCACCAAGGCTGACGTCGGCGCCGCTGTCAAACACATGATCAACCAAGAGGGCAACCGATTAGAGAAGGCGATCTCCGGGTCAATCTCGCGTGGTGATGAGACCTTCAACATCAAGGGTCAAGACGTCATCAACCGTGTGTCGTCGCAGATCCTTCAGCACAAGAACGACTACAACGTCATCTCGTCTCTGAACGTCGTTACTGCCGCTGGTAGTGGGGCAAAGGCCGCCAAGGCCACCGAGCGTGCTGACATGATGCGTCGTAATCATGCATCGAGTATCGGCTACATCTGCCCTAACTACTCTGCCGACACGGGAGAGCCAGTCGGTATCAACAAGTCGCTTGCATCGACCGCTGAGATCACACTCTCATCCTCGTCGATCATCCTCGAAGGATACCTGCGCCGTAACAAGGAGATGCCTATCATCCCTTACGACAGCGTGCCAACGACCGACTCGAGGAAATACTGTCTCGTTTCCGTCAACGGCAAGTACATCGGCTACTGCAATGACCAGATGAAGTACGCTGACTACTTCAGGGCAGCCAGACGACGTGGCGAGATTCACTCACATACATCCATCGTCACAGAGGCCACGACTGCCGAGGTGATCTTCTGGACTGACTATGGTCGCGTGATTCGTCCTCTCATCATTGCCTACAACAACATCGCCGAGATCCGCGAAGCGTGCCTTGCAAGGAAGAAGCCGCCAACCTTCAAGCAATACCACAAGCTGACAACACAGCACATCGCTGACCTTCAACGCGGCCTTATCTCTCTGTCCGACCTTGTCGCCGAGGGTGTTATCGAGTACATCGCCGCACCGGAACAGTTCAACTGTTACCTAACAACGCTCGATGACTTCGAGAAGAACGCAACGAATGTGACCAAGCAGTTCACACACATCGAGATTGCCCAGGCAGTGCCGGGTATCATCGCGTTGGCCTCGCCGTTGGCCAATCACTCGTCATGTGTCCGTATCACGTTCAGTACCAACCACGTCAAGCAAGCTTGTAACCGCTACCATGCCTCATGGGGGTATCGTAACGACAACAACTCGTACTTCGCGTGGGAAGCCGAGACGCCTATCGTCTCGACGATCGCTAACGACTACGGCAACTCACCGGCCCAGAACATACACGTGGCCGTTGCAATGCATGCGGCTCGTAACCAAGAAGATTCAGGTGACGTTAACCGTGCTGCCATTCAACGCGGCCTGTTCAACGGCATCTACCTCAAGTCAGAGACCATCTCTATCCAGGAGGGGTACACTAAGGGCATCCCCGATCCACTGAAGACGACCGGCATTGACAAGCACGCCAACTACGGCGACCTTGACAAGAACGGTGTGATTCGTGTTGGCTCGAAGGTTCGCAAGGACACTGTCCTCGTAAGCATGTATCAGCGACTTGAGACGCCTATCGACGGCTGTGCATTCGTCGATAGGTCCAGTACGTTCTCGGGCGATGAAGAGTGGCGTGTCCACAACATCATCCAGGAGAAGAGTGAATACTCGGGCCTGCAGTTCGTGAGGATCCTCATGTACACAACGCGTCACCTTAACGTCGGTTCCAAGACATCGTCGCGTATGGGTAACAAGAGTATCGTGTCGACGGTGACCAAGCCGTCAGACATGCCTTACACTCGTCAAGGCATGCAACCACAGATCATCGTCAACCCGCACTCGTTCCCATCCCGTATGGCCATCTCGCAGTGCCTTGAGGGAACACTGGCGACATATGCGGCTTACTTCGGCTGCTTCGTGAACGCCACCTCATTCCAAGTCATCGACTGGGATCATGTCTTCAAGGAACTGAGAGAGGTCAAGCAGTTTGGCGAGGATGGCCTTGACTATGGCTATCACTACATGTACAACGGCGAGACAGGCGAGATGATGCCTTGTAAGATCTTCATGTGTCCACAAGTGTACCAACGTCTCGGCAAGTTCGTAGAGAATGCGATCTACGCTGTCGCACAGGGACCAGTGTACGCTAACACTCGCCAGCCGCTTCAGGGTAAGCGTCAAAGAGGTGGTCTGAGATTGGGTGAGATGGAACAGGCCGTCTTCTGCGGTCAAGGAACAGGTATGTTCATGGACGAGAAATTCAGAGCCGACAGCGACGGTCGTGACGCATATATCTGCAAGGGTTGCGGCTATCGCGCGATCGTCAACGAGAAGAACGGGCTGTATCTCTGTCTTGCATGCGCCGACAAGGCTGACATTCGTCGTGTGCCAAGCACGTACACAGTTAACCAAGTCTACCACATTCTCGACTCGGCTAACATCGATGTTCGGTTCGTGCTCAACGAGTAGATGGGCGGCGATAGTCATCATCGCTCTTTTTTTTCTGTCGGCGGTGATGGCCGTGGCTACGGTGGCAAAAAAACAGAGAGAGATGATGATGTTCACCACCATGATCGCCTACAGACGATGACTCCGGCGGATGGAATGATCGCTTTCCCATCGACGATGCGGCCCTTCAGTATCATCTTCACTTCCTGCCCATGAGCGATCGTTGGAGTGTTAGCAAGGTAGTCCCTTTCGTCGGTAGTCTTCTCGTCCCATAACAGCATGTCGTAGAAGGGAACGCTGAATGGTATGACGAAGCCATCGCCAGTGTCGACTGCGCCGATGAACATGTTTGTCACGCAGGTACTACCCGGATAACGGCAGCAGTCGAAGAGATCGCGTGCACCCCTCACGGCGAGGAACGATCGATGATATTTATGTCCATCCTCGGCCTCTATCTCCTCCTTCCCGATGCAGACAAAGCGAGCGAGGAAGGCGGTCATGAAGACGCGCAATGCTTTGCGTAACTTGGTTAGTGTTGTGAATGGCAGGTATGAGGCCACCTCGAGAATCATGTCATCGCAGAGGGTCGTGGTCATTGTGTGCCTTTTTTTTGAAGTGGCCGCCGCATAGTCAAAAAACATCAAACGCATCATGATCGTCCAATCAACACTTGCATCTCCATTACCATCCCCATACATCCTCTCGTTCGACGTAGAGACAACAGGCGAGCATCACGACCTTCTCAGCGTATCATTCGTTGTCGCCGATGGAAGATCATATGAGATCGTCGACTCTGTCGGCTTCGTCATCATCCCGAACGAGAAGAACGAAGATGAGGCCATCTCAGTTGCCGACGACTACAACTGGGGCGAGAGATGTTGGAGAGAGTTCGGCCGCATTCATGAGGAGATCCTCAATGCCACTATGAACAACCCATGGTTCATTCGCACATCATTCGATAAGGCACCGCGTGTCATCCGTGGGCGCTTCGATGATCTCTGTCAGAAGTATGAACCTCGTGTGTCAGTTGACAACTCCGCCTTCGACTGCTACCATCTCAACCGCACATTCGCTCGCGACGGTCTTCCGACCATCGAGTATCAGATGACCGCCGCCGGTCATCTCTCGTATGAGGGTGTGACGGATACAACATCGATCCTCTCATACATCAAGGCATCACAGGGTAAGGAAGCTGCCGACAAGATCCGCAAGAGTGTGACAGTGCCTAATGATCACAACCCACTTAACGACGCAACTCGTCATGCACTCATCACTGCCCACTTGTACTTCCCTAGAGAATAGAGGGTTATTTTTTGACGACAGATGGGTTACCAAAAAATGTCTAGCCGCGTCTGCTCACTCTTCGCCTGCATCATCGTCTCGGTGACCCTCCCGTCAATCGCGATGGCAACAACCGTGATCTCTATCATCGTCATCAACATCCTCGGCGGTGTCCACGATCCGGCCAACGGAGTCGTCTCTGGTGTTCTCATAACCATCTGCATATCCTTGTGGTTCGTCACGATCCTCGTTGTCCTCATCTGTGGGATGGCCACTGGATATAAGGAGGTGGTTGATGGAGATGACGGGGATGGGGATGAAGGCATGGTTGTTCCACACGTCGGCAACTCGTGGATGTACACGCCATCATCCGACGTGGACATGTCATTCACGAGTGATTCTTCAGGCCGACAGGATGATCACATCTTTCAGCCGCGACTGATCAGTCGGCGGTGGTCGGTGTAAAAAAAAGATGGTTGTGTGATCCCCATGTTAGCTCTCACTTTTTTGGCCAAGTGGCTATCACGTCGCTGCGAAGTGGATAGATGATGTTGACTCTATCATCAATGTCCCACTTGTAGTTGTTGATATCATCATCGTCATTGTCGTCCTCAAATAAATCCGTGCTAATGCTCTCTGCAAGGATGTATGTCTCGCCATGTGCAATGAATATCTTCCTTGTCTTCTCTATCGTGTGACGTTCATGGGAGTAAAAGCTCTTAGCATAGCCTGGGCATCTACCGACCAAGACGATGTTCACAGCCTTCCTTGCCTTTCCAGGAGTCACGCTGGGAGTTACACATGTTACGTGCCATTTATCACCCTCACGGATGTTATCATGCTTGCCACACATTGCCTCACCATAACCTGCCCATGGAATATCTGGATGCTCCTCTGTACCATCGATGGAGATCGCACGGCCAATAGGGCCACTCCTGGTATGTACGAATGTCATCACCATACCTGTCTTGTACATCTCTGAGACAGCCTCACAGTAGACAGCGCGGTAGGTAGTGCCTGTCATTGGGCAAGTGCCGCTGTCGGCATGATCATCCTTCATCCCCGCACGATACCCACAGAAGATGAGCGCATTAGGGCTGTCATCGTAGATAGGACGCATGACGAGCATCTTCTTATCCTTCGCATATCTAGTGATCGCCTCACGAAGGTCATGTGAAACAACTGAGATTGATGCAAACATGTAGGCTGGGATGAAGTCGGCGGCTATGTAGAATATCTCCGTCCATGGCTGAGGAGTGAGGGATGTTTTTTGTGAGGTAGATGCAAACATATTGGCTAAGTTGGTCCATAAAGAGGTCATTTTTTTCCGTTACTGCCCGCGTAGTCAAAAAACATTCACATCAACAACGAGCACGTTTCTCGCGGTAAAACATGGTCAAGAAGTCCGTCTCCCTTTCCCTCGTCCTCGACAATCGTGAACGGGCGACCTTTGAGCATTTCCCAGACGATGATGAGACGATAGTTACTGCACAGATGACCGTCGGCGATTACGTGATCGTCGAGAGCGACACAAAGGGTAGTGGCGGCGATGATGATGCCTCTGGTCTCGATCGTATCCGTCGCGGCTATATCCACGAGATCTTCGAGAGGAAGACACTTAAGGACTACGCCGATAGCATCCGCGATGGTCGCCACGAGAACCGTCTGAAGATGCTGTCTCTTCGTGACAGGACAGCCTGCCGCGTTTACTACATCATCGAGGGACCACCATTGTCATCGCTTTCGTCAGCCGACAAGATCGGCGGCATCCCCGCATCGACCATCGAGGCATCCATCTTCAACCTCATGAGTAACAGTAACATCTTCGTGCTCTACTCATCATCACAAGCGGACACCGCGCGACTCCTGATGGCGAAGAGGAAGGCGCTGGCCGCGTCTATTTCGTCGAAGAAGTTAGAGAGGCCAAACCTGTCCGACGATGTTCACGCGCTCCTTACCGCGCCACCCGTCGTCACATACAATCAGCTGAAGAAGGAGTACTTCGAGAAGTTCAAGTCGATCGGCCCGAAGATGGCAGAGGAGCTTGCGAGGAAGGTGACAGTGTCATCGTGGATCCTCGGAGACAAATGTGGCGATACCATCCCCAAGACCATCCTTATCAATAGCCGCAAGATGAAGGTGGCCCATCCACCAGAGATGTCAGTGAGATTGGCGGCGCTCTCTGTTATCCCACGTGCCGGCACCCTCCGTGGATTAATCGATCGCGCAGAGGAAGTTGAGGATTATGACACACTCACCACCATTATCGACGAGGAATGCAAGGGGAAGCTGGCCGCAAAGATTAAGACCCTCTTAGATCATGAGTACGATGAAGACGATGAGGACGAAAAGTAGACGGCGGTATTTCCTTCCATCTTTTTTGCGATGGGCATTGCCCGTGGGTGATTGTGTGTTGCCATTATCGTCACCGTCAGTGTCGCTAGTAGCCATCGCGTCATCATCGCTAGTGGTCAAGAGGTGTGCACTGCTCATCGTCGCGGGTAGCCACCACGTCATCGTCGCGGGTAGCCACCACGTCATCGTCGCCAGTGGTCATCACGTCATCGTCGCCAGTGGTCATCACGTCATCGTCGCCAGTGGTCATCACGTGATCGTCGCCAGTGGTCATCACGTCATCGTCGCCAGTGGTCAAGAGGTGTGCACTGCTCATTGTTATCAAGTGTGCACTGCTCATGGTCGCTAGTAGCCATCGTGTCATCGTCGCTAGTAGCCATCGCGTCATCATCGCCAGCGGTCAAGAGGCATGTACTAGTCATGGCCATCATGATCATCGCGGTCATGACATCATCGCCACATTTTTTGACAGTCCACTCGCCGACAAAAAAATGTCACTAGTCTCGATCATCTACAACAATCCTACCGACTTTCACAGATATCTACCTGCATATCCCGTCACCGACGCCCGTCGAGGCGTCATCATCGCCGCCATCCTCGGCTTCGACATATCGCAGGCTATGTACCTCTTCAGCGGCACTTCGACATATGATGCCTACCTATCCATCATTCTCTCCTGCATAGCGACCTCGTCGCCATTGCCGCCATGGGCACCTGCATACACGTTTGGGTACGAGACAGCGGTCAGTAGGATGCTCAAGGGGATAAGAGAGGTAGATGCACCCATTGCCTCTATCACCATCAGACAAGACGATATGCCTTGTTGTCTCTCGGACAATCCTGGGCTGGATAAAGTGGCATCGACAGCCGCGACCGACAGAGAGACTGTCACACCCGACAGAGAGACTGCCATGATCGATAGGGAGATATCACAGCCGCTCCCAAAGCGACGTAAGACATTACCACATGGCCGTGGCATCAACTATCGCCGCATCATCTCGAGAGATACAAACATTCCAGACGATGGAAGTGCCCCTGATGAAGGCATCGCCGGCGGTCCGAGAGCAGACCAGCGCCTATCGTCTATTCTCGCCCATGGAACTCGCGCGGTTAGGAAGATGACGACTATCTCTCTGCCGAGCATGTCAAGGGTTACGAGGAATGGCGGCATGAGAGATAGGGCGATGGTGATGACGGTTGCGGGAATGCTGACTGACATCCTCGTTGTGACCACCACAGATGGTGATGAGGAATGAACCAAAAAACAGTAGGCGCTTGCCTAACTTTTTTACTCATCATCGCTGTCTGAGACATTGATGTATCCCTTAACGTTCATGTCAGTGAACTCGTGGTCGAGAAGATCGACATCCTCGGCTGCTCTCTGTGAGAGGATAGATGACAGGCTGGCGGTCACATTTGTGGCGTTCTCGTTCTTACTCTTGACAGGTGCCTTCTTGACAACCCTTCTGGTCACTGCCTTGGCCCAGTCCTCGAACTTCTTGTACCTTCTTCCAGTCACGAACGGAGTGTACTCCTTGATGACATGGCGGCAGTCGCTCATCTGCGATACAGCATCAACGAGAATGCAGAGCAGATCGTCGACGGCTGGAATGTACAGGTTCACCTTGACGGATAGATCGTTATCGTCACTCATGAACAGCCTGGCCTTGTAGATGATACCCTCCGAGTACTTATCGATGACGACGCGGTAGTTGTCGAAGATCGGGTCAGATGGTGGGAAGATGAGCTTGTACTTTCTTGTGTAGATACCGAATGTGCCTGTGCGGAAGACAGCCTCGTTGATACCAAGGTATGAGAGGATGTTCTTACGAGTTGACTCGCCGGTCTTCGCGACGTTGATGATCGGGAAGGTCACCTTATGACAGCGGCCAGGATGCTTCATGACACCGCAGTACTTGTAGAGGCGATGACCGAACTCGGTCTGAGCAGCCCCCTTTGGAACGATCAGGTGATAGTTGCCGTCCTTGCCTGAGTACCACACTTCCTTGCCCTCTGTCGGAATGATGTTCTCGTAGGCGATGGATGAGGATGAGGATGTTGACGAGGCAGCATCATCACTGAAGATTCTTGTGTCACCACAAGTGATGACAGTATACCCCTCTTTAGCCAAGCAGGCCTTACAGACGGATTGGTATACGTGAATCTTCTCGCGATTGTCGAGGTGGTGGATGCCGCATGCATTGCACTTGGCGCTACGCACAGCGTTGAAGCCTCTGACGCTGTAACCACAACCTCCACGTATGGCGCCGTAGTATTTCTCGGTGGTGAGAATCCTTGTGTCCTTGATGAGGATCACGCCGAGGCCACGTGATTGATACTTAGCAACACGAACGTCTGTTGTGTGAAACCCGACGATGGCATAGCCGCTTGAGATACAGTCTGTCATCATCTGTGAGAATGTCACGCGGACGAGACCATCCTTGAGGAATTGTATCATGCCTCTGCAGATGTCGAAGTCATAGAAGCCGTAGACATTTTTTGGGACGCACGATGAGATCGAGATGAACTGGTACTTCTTGTCGCCGACGGAGATGTTGTTGATCGCTCTGAACGAGTTGTTGATCATCTTGCCGTCGATGTAGATACGACGAATGGACGGGAGAATATACACGTCGATGTCGTCTGACTTCATGATGGCCCCTGTGCTAGTATTAGTGACGTCATAGAAGGTTGTAGTGAGGGTACTGCCAGAGATGACGATGTCGTCTTCTGTAATCCGGCGGTTGATGAGCTTCTTGTCGACGAAAGTGTCGATGCGAATGTCATGATCCACGAAGATAGTGCGGTAAATCTCGGTCAATGCATCCTTGTAGTCGTCACGAGGGACGAAGGAGATTGTCGGGGTGTTCAGGATGGAGCCCTCATAGACGACGCGGGGGAAGCTAGGAGTGTCCTCGAAGGTCTTCCCGTTCCAGATCGTCATAGGGTAGTGCCTATCGCCATAGAGAGTCATGTCCACGGCCTTCATGACCTCGTCGCGACCGCTGTCAGTCAGATCGATGATTCGAACGTGATTGTCAAGGAAGGTAGGGTGATCGGCATTGACCATGTGACAGACAAAGCTACCGTATTGTTGGCTGCTGCTGATGAAGGTTGATGCGATAGATGGCTCGTAGGACATGGTTTTTGTCGTGAGTGGGCATCATCAATTTTTTGGGGTGGGTGGGTATAGAGGATGATAGATATGACAAGAGATAACCCTTCATGCCGACAGGATAACTCGCCCGCTCGTCGGGATAACAGGGAGACCATATACGTCATGACGAATGACCTTCGGCTTCACGATAATGCGGCATATGCAGCATACGTTGCCGCCCCTGCTCCGAAGACAGCTGTCGTCCTACTCGATGATGCCTTCGGCGATGACCGCAAGGAAACGAGAAGCGGCCGCGTGTTCATGAAAGCAGTCAAGGAGATAGATGGGGTGATCCCCGGTGGAATAAAGGAAGTGAGGATTCGTCATGGAACTCTCCCGAAGATGTTCAATGACGCCCGTGTCATCATCTCCTTCGACACCACTCCATTTGCTCGCGATCGACTGGCCTCCCTCCTAGCGGTTGCTGCCTCCGTCGACATCTTCGACACCAAGCACCTAGTCCCGATGCTGCCTCGCGGGCGCTTGACACTCACCGGCGACACGTATTCATCGAAGGAACTGAGGAAGGTGATCAGCGAGGCCATGGGGGTCAACATCGCGAAGATCGATGACGCCGATGACGAAAAAAAGGGCGGCAAGAGCGATGATAACCCTTCAGGCCGACAGGATAACGTCTATCGCGAGAAGCCATACAAGGTGTACAGCTCATTCTACAAGGCCACCGTCGACATGCTCATAACCGACGACATCATCGGCATCCCACATCACATCCCCGGCACTACGACGAAAGACGCGCCAAGAATACGCCTCCACGAGACAGCGATGAAGTACGTAGCTGCCTTTGATCCTCATAAGTATCGCCGGATGGGCAAGGCATCAATCGTTTCTCGTCAGGGCGCCACTAATGCATCGTGGGCGATCGCTCGTGGCATCATCTCGGCGCATGAAATGTATGAGGCTGTCCGTCGGATATGTTTCCCGCGCAACTTCGAGAGTCTCCGTAGTCGCGATCGCGAGGGAAGAAAGATGGCGTTCGTCGACTTTGTACGTGAGATGCTCTTCCGCGACTTCTACTCGCGAGCCACGTGGTGGTGGCTGAAGAGATATGGGCACCGTTTCCGCAACGCATCATCGAGTATCGCCCCAGGTGACAGGAAGGAATGGAGAGTGACGACAATGTCTGCCCTGATCAAGAGCATCAAGGCACCATCAACGCCGCTCGTCATCAAGACTATCTACGACAATCTCGTCGCCGATGGGACCATCTCTAACTACGGCCGCATGCTCTTCGCGACATTCGTCTATGATATTGGCTGCGATTGGCAGGTCGGCGAGCGACTCTTCCGTCACTACCTCATCGACTATGACTTCTCGTCGAATCATTGGAACTGGGCACACCACTCAATCCAGGGTCTCAACTTCCAGTGGCCGTCGCGGAAGTACAAGGTGGAGAACGTAACCCTCGATGTTTAGGAAAATTGATTCAGGTGAGTCGCCAAAAAACAACAACAACATGTCTCTCCCATCTATCGCATCTATGGCCTCCATGACCAACCTCTCTACCGACGAATTGGTCGAGTTGCTCAGACAGTCACTCTCAAAGGCTGCCGAGTACAAGAGCACTGTCAGCGTTGCAAACCTCAATACCGAAGAAGGTGAGCTCCTGACAAACTGGATGGCTGCAAAGAAGGCACAGTGCAAGGCTGCATTGAAGAAGAGCCACTACAAGAAGCTCGCCGCATCCTTTGAGGATCAGATCAAGAAGACTCCTAAGGTGCTCGCGCTGGCCAAGAAGATGGAGTTGACAGATGCCTTTAACGAAAACATCGGAAGAGTTAACCCATTCTCTGGAAAAGGCAAGGACAAGGCCGACGACACAAAGACATCCGCTACGACCACATCATCACTCCTCGACGAAATATTCGCTGAGGATAAGATCGATGGTCGCTATATCCTCTGCGCCAATGGCAACATCAAGAACCGCTCTGGCTTCTTCGCAAAGGACAGCATCGACCTCAAGGAATATACCACCGAGGTTGTCATGCCGATCGTCAACTACGTCAACACATCGAAGATCTCGTTTGATCTCGACAACGTCGATAAGGTCATGAGAGTGGCATTCGCCCTAAGAGAGCATGCCTTCTTCAAGGACGCTACAACTGCGTTCTTCAAGTACTTCAACAGCGCCTTCCCATGCGTTGCCGCATTCATCAAGAGCGCCGGAACTAAAGTGCCTTCTGACCTCAACGAGGAACTCAAGAAGATCGACGCAAAGCTCGATGGTATCGCTAAGTTCGTCGGAAGTGTAGTTCCTGGGGGCACAGTCGCGGCCAACCTGACCGAAAAGTATCCATACCTAGCTATCGCTAGACACATCTAGGTCATCATCATCTTTTTTGCATGGCCGATGGACGTGAACGATGGCGATGATTACGAGCGGTGCACACGTCGACAAAAAATAGACTCACATCCACCATCCCCTTCACCATCTCTCCTCTATCTTCGATGACGAAGTGGCGGATGATGTCACGAATGATATCAGTCGGGCGTGCATCCTTGAATTTCTCGCGGATCTCTTTGAGGAACACTCTCGGGATCGATATCTTCATTGCCGAGAAGATGTATGGCTCCTTGTCGATAAAGTCAAGTGTCGTTGATAGTTCCTTGGCCACTCTTACCATGCACTCCTCGATGAAGAAGATGACATCGGCTAGCGGTGGCCTGAAGATGTATGCAGAGCTGCCTATGTACTTTACTCCCTTCGCGATGATGAGCGACTTCATCGCGCGGCTGTATGGCTTTGATACTCTGGTATCGGCACGTGTCCTCTTCATGTCTGCGAGGATGAGGGATGCTGCTGGAGTTGGGTCGAGCCAATAGTAAGGGCTTCCAGTGAATGCATCGTGAGTTCCATAAAATTTATCGACAGATGATATTCGTGTTGGGTAAGGCTCCCACTGCAACGCAGCATATATGATCAGTTCCTCAATGGTCATCGCATCCGCAGTTGTCGGCATCAGAAACGATTGTGACAACTTACACCTCGCGGCTATCAAGCGGGCATAGTATACCTCGGGTAGGGTTGTCACGTCGTTGAATGTGTATCGCTTAAGAGTTACATCTCTCGTCACGATCTTCACATGGACTGCGTCGCTATTCGCCCTGAAGCGGTTGTAGACAGCGTATAGATCATCGCGGTCATACACATTCTTGCCATCGACATGCTCGAAGAGTTCGTGCATACGGTACCTCCAGATGCTCTGAGCAACCCCTATCGTCCACGGATCTTTCTCGGAAGGGTCACGCTTCTTGCCCTTCTTTGTCGGCGCATAAAGACAGCCGATGTATGCAAGGTCGAGGGTAGTTGCCTCGCGAGTCACTCTGAAGTGGCCACCGGCGACGGAGTGGTAGTCAACGGGAAGGTATCTGAAGATAGTGCTAACGGCGATTACGTCGAGGATATCAAGGTTTCCCTGTCGGTAAGCAAGGGTCAGAGAGGATACGTCCATGTTTTTTTGATACCGCGGACGGTAGTCAAAAAAATGGCCACACATATCCCTCTCGACGAGGTAGCCCTTGCTAACATCATCTCATTCATCCCGAAGAAGGACACGTTCACCCACGCTGCCATCATCACTGCATGCAACTCATCATCGAGAATGCACTCCCTGCCGATGAATGTGTACACTCCTGATTACCTGTCTCAGATATCCATCGTCACTACCCGCGGTGCACTTCGTAGCCGCCTCGTGAGCGGTGCGATATCCACCGTCATCGCTATCGATGATTACCCAGTCATCGCTGTCGCGTTCATCTGGTTCACCATCATCGCCTTCTCAATCATCGCAACACTCGTCGCGCCGTTCTTCATGCCATATGTTGTCTTTGCTGTCCTGATACTTTGGGCGGGGATTGTATCAATCCACACAAACCTGCCAGACATCCTCGCGGGGATGGTCACTAAGAGGGAGGCCAAGACGCTGATGAAGATGTGTCACATGGGCCGGAGTTTCACTGTGTCGAGGTTAGATGCGATGAATGGATGAGTGTCGTATTTTTTGACGAAGATGGCGGCCGACAAAAAAATGCATCCATCCCTCGACATCATCGCGATTGCTAACATCATCTCGTTCATCCCTCCGGACGACACTGACACGCACGTGGCCATCATCGGTGCCATTCCAGAAGTGCTTGATGAGGTCTACTGTCATCATGTAACCATGATATCTGATAATCATGGATACGTAGACGACGATGGGCTTCGAGAGTACTTCTACACTGGTTATGATGATGACAAGGATGCTAAGTATCCTCGCGCGGAATACCGCGATGTTGTCCGCGTCGTCGATCCGTCATTGACGCGCAGACTAACACTGCCATTCTTCATGACTCTCGTTTACGTCTACAGCTTCTTAGCAACATCATGTAACTTCGTGACCCTCACATTCTTCATTGCCATCATGTCCTCGTTCGGCTATGGCGCGGGGCTCTTAATACATACAGTCCTCCTCGTAGCTGCGATCGTCGAGAGATTGGCAGTGATCTACGCAATGCATAACAAGGTGGTCATGGATAACACGTTCACGATCAATGAGAAGAAGATGATGAACGCGGCATACGATAGCGTCGTCCATGCTGTCGATAAATGGGTGCACCCTCATAGACATGTCATGTACAACTATTACTACAATGGTCCCAGTGGCGATGACCTATTCTATGGCTAGTTTTTTGACGATGCCGCTATCGACGAAAAAAGATGATAGGAATCATTCGTGCTAACAGGCTGCTTTTCATGATTGCTCTCCACTACATGTCTATCCTCGCATCAAGAGGTACGTATTGCCTCTACATCCTCATGATCTTCTTCATGATGCTCCTCGGCGATGGGTTGGCGTTGATCATCATCATCCTCGTTGTGATCTTCTTCATCCTTGTGGTGCAGTACATCGATAAACTGCCGTGGATGCATCTTGTCCTCGCAACGAGTGTTGCAGAGCGTCGCGAATACAATGACCTACGCAATACCGTAGTCAGTCATTGGAGAGGATAAGGTGGCCATCTGATCTTTTTTGACGCCGACGGCGGATGACAAAAAAACCATGCCAGACAACATACATCTCGCTCTCTTATCTATCCCGATAGTCGCAGCATCCGCCGCCATCGTCGCCATCGCGATCATCGCCATCATGACCCCAATGTCCTTCGATAAGTCACTGCTGATCGCCTTCGGCGCAATCATATTGATTATCATGATCATCCTCATGGTCGCCTTCATATCAGTCGTCTATAGGGATGGCCGGAAGCAAGAGGCGATCCTCGATGGCGACGAGGATGATGAAAGTGCATCTCTCTGAGCATCGCCGCCATCGCCATATTTTTTGACGCCATCCCTTCCCCGAAAAAAGATTCATGTCCTACGTAGCCCTTGCAATCCTCGGTACATCACTCGTCGTCCTCACCGTCACCATCATCATCTGGGTCACGTTGTCACGATTCGTCGCTTCCGTCATCCCACCATATGTCCACGCGATCCTCGCAGTCATCTTCATAGCCTCACTGATGACGTGCACGCTCATGGCACGATGGATTGCCCGTTCTCGCGATGACGAAGAGAGCGAGAGTGAAAGCGATAGCATGTACCGTCGCGGCCCTCACGCTGAACGGATCCGCGAAGACGAGAGGTTGTAGACGAGAGATGCTGTAAAAAATATTGCCGCCTCATTCCTCTATTCCTCAACGCGGCCGATGCCATCGTTGACAACTTCCTCTCTCTTTTTTGCTGCCTCGGCCGTTTCAACATAGGCAGTGATCGCTCCCGGATATGTAGTGATGTTCATGTTCATGGCATACATACCCACTGCGTCTCCTTAAAGGAAGCGAGTGAAGTGCGTTCTTGTGTTCACGTTAACACATGTCACGATGATATCGCGATCAAATGCCTTCATCGCCATGCAATTATGAACGCCAGTGTAGTCAAAGACGGTACTGTCGATGTCGCTGATAAACGAGTAACTCGATATGCCTGGCGCCATCTTCGATACGTACATCGGATTGTTATCCTTGTCATAAACGGTGCCGCTGATGGAAGGACCGTATGGACTATCGCCGCTGACAATGTTATCGCCGATGTTGTTTTCGTAGACCTTGTAATGTGGCATGTTTTTTGTCTTCACTGTCGTCGTCAAAAAAAGGTACGTCCCTGTCCCTATCTCTCGACCTGCGCCTTAATGATCTCTCCTGTCTCCTTGTTAACGCACTCCAACATCTCAGTGATAGGGTCGTTGTAGCTGCGGTAAGACTTCTCTATCTTTGTGGTGATGCATGTAAAGCCCTCGACTGGATAGAAGAGAAGGATGCAGTCGTGACTCACGTAGCTACCCTCATACCATGGCTTGAGGTGATCATAGCTGCCCCAGTTATTTCCCTTGCGGATGAGGTTGGTGAACCTCCCAACGGCCACGAATACATCGCCGTTGTTGTTCTTGTAGACCTTGGACATGTTTTTTGCACTTATCGCCGTCGTCAAAAAAAACTTATTCGGCAGTCTCGATGAGCCTCGTGAAGCTCTTTGTTGAGTACTTGTCAATGCACGTGACTATCTCGCGGCGGAGAACGCCATCATGATAAGCAACTCTCTTGTCAAGGTCCATGCTCATACACTGCCAGGACGCGACGTGTTTGTAGAGAGCGCTCTCGCCATTCTTCTCGAGTAGATAGACACTGTCTGTCATCTTCTCAAGAGATGCGACTTGCGTGTACTCAGAGTCTATCCTAGTCAGACGACCAGTCAACGCCCCACTCCCATGACGATCCTTAGTCATGAAGATGTAGCCATCGTTTCCATCCCCGCCTTTGGCATAGATGGTCCATGTAGGCGACTTGAATAATGAGGAGAGGGATGAGAATGAGACCATGATGTTTTTTTGGCAGCCACCGTCGCCATCAATTTTTACAAGTACTTAGTAAACCCGATCTCGGCCTTGTCGTTGACACAAGTGATCACGCGGCGGTAAACCTGCTTCCGCTCTTCGTGGTTGTAGTATTTATCGATGGTCATGTGCATGCACTTCCAGTCCTTTGACGGAACGAAGGTGTCTAATGTCTTCTCGTCAACGTAGCGGCCGTCAGTGGTAGCCGAGAGTGTGGCAGTTCCAGTGCCCTTGACCGAATGCGAGGTAACGTCAGGGGCGATGTCGATGGTGATCGCCTCACCTCCGCCGCCAAGTATCTTTGGGGTGACGATGATGGTTACAGCGCCGTCTCTTTGTCTTTCGCAGATGTGCATGATGTAGGGGTGTCTCTTTGAGCGATGCGTTCCTCATCAATTTTTTGGCCATCATGTGTATACGATGCCGTTCACTGCCTCAACTGCCGAGCCGGCAATCAACCTTGATCCTTACACGACCCAGACAAAGAAGGCCATTGACCACACGAAGAGGTTCATAGCATCTCGCGGCCTTGTTTGCTATGGTGGAACAGCCCTCGACTATGCAGCGCGTCTTCAAGGCGGGAGGATATACGACGATGAAAAGCTGGCCCTTCCCGACCTTGACTTCTTCTCGGCCGATCCGCTTCGTGATGCTCGCGACCTCGCTGACATCCTTTACGCCGATGGTTACGAGGATGCGCGGGTGATCAACGCGTACCATGTTGGTACATTCCGCGTCGACTGCGGCGGCAATCACTTCATCGCCGATGTGAGTTACTGCCCAATAATCTCTACCCTCCGCACGTTGACGTATGAGGGTTTCCGCGTCATCCACCCCGACTACCAGCGACTAGACATGCACTCCTCATTGTCATTCGTGTATGACAACCCACCACGCGAGGTCGCGTTTGCGAGGATCGGAAAGGATGTGGAGAGATTCAACATCATCAACAGTCTGTATCCATTGCCGACGGGCGGGGATGAGAAAAAGAAGGATGCAAAAAAGGACGCGACGAGCGATCGGGTTAACGTGCAATCCCAAAGGGCGATCTCCAAGGATTACGTCTATGCCGGCATGACGGCCTATGCACTGCACATGAACCTCCCGGTCGACGCCACTGCCCCCATCGAGATCGCCTCTCATGATCCTGAAGAACTGATTGCCACCGAGGGCATGGAGGTTACCGCGGCTTTTGATCAGCTCACTAACATCTTCCCCATCATGTACTTCACGGTCGATGCACATGGCCGCCGCTTCATCATCTACGATACCACTCATCGTCTTCTGTCGATCAACACGAAGGATCACGTAAGGTTCGCGTGCGCTAACTATGTCCTTAGAAGTATCCTTGCATGGTGGCTAGTGAGCAATACCCCTGATCGCCAGGGAGGACGACATGGAGGTCGACAGGGAGACGAGTATCCATGGCGGCCAGTCGTCTCTATCGCCGCGTATCACACTCTCCTTCCTCGCGCAACCCTCTCTGCGAAGTACTACGGCGATGAGAACATCGACCACGGCGCGATCATCAAGGCGGCCGAGTATGATAAGCTCACAGGGATCGCAGATTCATCCATCATGGATGACTATACTCTCCCTGTCACCTATCGACCAAGTAAGAGTATGGGTAAGCGCGATGACGAGCCTTACGACTACGCAAAAAACATCTTCTTCCACATCGATGGTCGAAGGATAGATGGATAGGTATCTCACTCGTTCGACGGGATATCCTGTCGGCTCTGAAGGGACATCTACTCATCATCATATGTCGAGAGTCGATGCATGACCAAGTCGGCGAACGTGGCAATCGGCGGTGCGTCCTCGAGTGGTACTGTTGTGTGGTATTTTTTGGTCGGCACATCGACATTGTGCGAGCCCGGAGAGATATCCTCAGCGACGGTAATGATGCTCACATCTGTATAGCCAGCTACCATAATGTCGGAGATGCATGTGAACATCGAGAATGCATCAGGGCCATAGCCAACATAATGAAGAAGATCAACGGCAACGGTGTTCCACATAAGCAGCCCAAGGATGAAGTACATTCCTCGTAAGAACCGCATGTCGGTATATGGTAGACCATTGAGGACGTCAGTGGCAATTGACCTAAACGTCTCCTCTCGTAAGCGTGGGATAATAGTCGGAGTGATCCATCTTTCCATCTCTCCGGATATACAGCCCATGGCTATCACCTCGGTCAGATTATAGCCAGATATGTCTTTGTGCTTCCACCACTCGTCCCTCGTAGTCGCGAACTCAAGCGGTGTGTCGAGGGTCATGTCGGCCGGTTCAAGAACACGGTGGATTATCGATACGCCTCTCTGTCCTTCCCTGGCGGTCTGTAAAAGATATCCCTTGGCTGTCATCATGATCACATCGGAGAGTGTGTATGGGCCAGCGATGATACCAGGCATACGATCATCGGAGATAGTGTCATGGATAGTGCCCATATCATACATTCTCACACTTGCATCATTGCGTAGGTATTTATCAGCTCCATCAAAGACATCACGGAGGCCCGGAGGTAAGAACGTATACTGCGCACACTTGGAGATGATCGTGGTATCCGTGCGAGGATCGCTGTCGACGACGACATTGACGTCTGGGCAGTATCTCTTGACATCGGCTACGATGATCTCCTTCATCTCCGCGGTGCTCTTGTAGTAGAGGTAGCGAACGGCGGTGAGAACATCCCTGTGGACAAGCTTGGTGTGATATGTCTTGATCCATCCTTGCCACATCTTTTTTCCTGGGGTGAGTATGAACGTGTCATGACGATTGATTCCAGCCATGAGGGCCACCGCGCTCATTTCGTGGATGATGATGTGTGGCGTTTTTTGTTCCTTGTCGTCGGCAAGGTTGATCATCTTCTTCATGATTCGGTTCTGCATCCCCTCACGACCGGCGATGAGCTTGCGATTCTTGGTGACGAAGGCGGCACAGTCCTCGAAGGTGTGCAGGTATTTACGTGAGTAACGGCTGATATAGTCGCGTTGGCGATCGGCGTAGGCATGGGCATGAGAGTTTGCAGGCATTTTTTTGGTCACAGGTGCGTGTGTCAAAAAATATCGATGTGTCTACTTCCCTTCGCCCAGAAGACTGTTGATGAAGTTGCCCATGTACGCGATGAGAGCCGACACATCCTTACTCACTGTCTTGGGGCCGTAGATGCGCCTTCTTACATACCTCGATGGTCGATATCTCTCCTGATGCTCGAAGAGATCATGAACAAGGACAGCAGGACTCTCGTCGTCGTATTCATCCCTCTCATCCTCCTCGTCGATGATCACCGCCGTTCTCGTGATAATCGTCACGTCGGTATACGTCAGGCTCGATGTATCATCGAAGATCGACAGGATGCCCTCAGTCACGTTGAAGAAGTCGGCGACGAGGGCAACCGCGGCCTTCATAGTCATACCATCGATGAGAGAGATCATCGCGACGAGCGGCGGGTAGATCTTCGGTGTCACGTTGATAGCCTCAGCGAGGATAGCCGCAGCGATCTCATGGCACCTACCCCGTACCTTCTCGCCGGTTGGCATGGTCCATGGACGGTACTCTGGCATCTGCATTCCAGTTGACACGACCCCCGTGAGAATGCCAACGCGAAGGCGCTCACCAAAGCCACGACACATGACGATTTCTCTGTATGCATCATCATAGATACAACGAAGGTATGAGGTGGCCTCTGTGTCATACATGGGGACGTCGACGCGGTCTCCTCTCTGTCGGCCATCTCCCTGGTGAGGAGTTATATATCCACGAGCGGCCAGCATGAGCATGTCAGAGAGGGTCAGCCCTTCATAGACGATCCTCTTGGTGACATACTTCTCTATCCATCCCCATCCACGCGGGATGAAGAACGCGTCGGCTGGTTGTGTCTCGAGGCGATCAACAAGGTTGCCCTTGTCCCATATTTCCAGCGGCGATGAGAGGGTTGCATTCTTTGTTCCCCTTGGGGGTCTTCCTGATGATTTTCCACAGAGCGCCGTCATCCTCTTTGCGTTCTTCTTGATACTATCGCCGTACCTCCACGTTGCCGGCGTGTAAACATTGACGTGCCCTTCGACGTTGACGCCATGGTTGATCTGTGAGTAAAAGATGTTCGTCAGGTTGGCGAGTGGATATTGCACGGCCCTTGCCACCTGAAGTAGCGCCTCAAAGCACTTCCCGCCGATGCGGAAAGGGAGATGATAGAACTCATCGACGAGAGTTTCATTAATGCGGCAGGGATCGATGATGGGTCCTGGTGATTGTAGGTAGTTGATGATGTCCATGAAGAGGGCGACGTTATCTGTCACCATCGCGATGTATGCGAGGATGGCCGGGGTTGCTATCTCAGGAGCGAGGTGTGTATGCTTCATGGCGAAGAACGCGCGGTCCTCTTTGGTGTGGAGATAGCGGGAGATGTATCTATCTATCCAGGTGACCCCATCGAGCTTGTGAGTTTTCCTATCGGCATGAAGGGTCGTCATCGTTGTCTCTGTGTTTTTTTAGTCATGTTGGCGCATCAAAAAAATCAGAGACGGTACTTGGCACCATTGCGGAAGACATTAACGAAGATGTTGATAGAGTGCTCATCGCCTAGTAACTGACGCGCCGATCTCTTTATGGCATCGACGAATAGTTCGCTGAAGACGAAGGCCGCGTAGCTCATGATGGCCGTGTCGGAGGAGTTAGCGACGATGTATGGGATGTCGGCGGCAACGACACCTCCGTTGCTTACTAACTCATACAACCAGTGATTCATGTATGCCGTATTCGCCATCTTCCAGAAACCACTCGATGCTAGGATGGTGCTTGTCCCGACGAATGATGCGAGACGAGCCATGAATGAACCATGGCAGACTATCCATGATCCTCGTAGCCGATCGAAGGCCACGTTGGTTAGGTAGTCCTTCATCATCTCATAGAGCTGTTCATGTCTCATCTTCATTGCCTTGATGAACAAGAGGATATCGACGATGGTCATGGCATTGGTTGCGTATGATAGATAGGCGAGTACCTCATGAGGACGGCCGCCTTCCTTGTCTACGAGGGAGATGTACATAGCCGGGCGGGTCAACTCATCGGAATACGGTAGAGAGTGATGATGGTCGTGGTCGTTGTTGCGGTGGTGTCCAAGTCGACAGGCGGTAGCTCTTCTTTCCTCCATGGGAATGAAGCGAAGAAGGTGGGCTGTTGTGTACTTATCTAGTGGAAGTAGAGGTGATGAGTGTGGTGAATGTGCCATTATTTTTTGTTGTACTCTACGAAGAAGGGCTTCATTTTTTGCAACGAGAGTCGCGCCGCGAAGCGGCTGTTCATGGCAACGAGGATCGTGCCGCGAAGCGGCTGTTCATGGCAACGAGGATCGTGCCGCAAAGCGGCTGTTCATCATCGTGGTCATCGTACCGCGACCAAAAAAAGATCACAGTGACGCTAGCATCATCTATGCGTTCAGTGGATACCTGAGGCCAGAGTACTCAGTCGAGACCCTGCGAGCCACGACGACACGCGGATGAGACATGTCTTCCCCGCCCTCATCCTTGAAGACGACGGTCGGGAAGGTTCCCGTTGGCTTCCTCGATATGTGCTCATGGGCCACTGAGATCTGGTTCTCGTAGACATGGACGTTTGCAAACGTGACATGGACATACCTCGGCGTTACTCGCATTCCTCGACGTGTGAGACGGTGTGATATATACCCGGCGACGAGAGTGGCAAATGCAGTGTTCCACATACCAGCACAGGCAATGTCGCTGGAGCGATTGTATGCGTGGATGTCAAGGCGATACTCGGTTGCTGGTGACCCTTCTTTCTTCTTCGTCAACTCAGCATCGCGAGCAAACATCGCCGACACAACACATTCCTTCGTTGCATCTTTCAGGCGTTGACTTCCTGTGATCGCACCGAGTATACCTGTCACTCCAGCCGCGATAAACATCCCAGTAGATTCAGCGATGACCTTCGGGGCGACAGGAGATAGGTACACCTGGAAGAGCATCTGGCATGGGTGAAGAACACAGTCGTCGTTGACGCGAGGATCGCTGTTGAGGATGATCAGTCGACGTGATGCAGGGTTGATGTATGCCTCGTCTATGAGCCTCTCAACCTGATCAACACCATCGCGAGTGCCACCAGATTCATCATAGGTGCCGCCGTAGTTACGATAGTTGTGACCATATGCCGGCCCGATGACTCCTCCAGTCGTCGTGGTATTGTCTCGCCAGATGTTCACGCCATCTTCTTCTAGTATCTTCGAGTCACTCTCGCCGCGGATGAAGAAGCTCTCGAACTCGGCTATGACACCACGAAGGAATGTGCCGGCTGTCGTTGATACTGGGACAGGCATCTCGCCGGCAGTATTTGGGGTCACATCGAACTTCATGCTCTTCATGAAGAGGCTACGATAGGCGCCATTGCGGCCAACATGACGGTCGCCGTTGGCGATGATGTCAGAGATGATGGAGATGTGTTGATCCTCAGGGTGCGGAGTATTCGTCATTGTCACTCTTTTTTCTGCCATTCTTTTGCGTCACTTTTAGGATAAGAGTATGAAGTTGATCTACTATGGCCACGATGCCGCTGTTTACTTTGCCGATGATGTTACGCCAACCACGCCACATAGGAAGAGGGCCATCATCATTCTCTACGACGATGGCCGTGAGGTTGCCAAGCATGTCCCATTCATGTTCGCGAACAACATCGAGCTGATCGCGAAGGATGTGATCCGTATCATCGACGAGGATCTACTGTCGACGGTGATTGATGTGGCGAATGGGAAGGTGCTCGACCGAGAGGCATTGCCGATCGACAGTGATGAATGCTACGAGCGGCTCGTCGCGACCCAAAAAATTGAGGCCGCATGCGTCAGAGAAAACAATGACCCCATTGACACAAACGACTCCGGTCACATCATCGCCGCCACCACCACAGCCAATCCATCTATCCCACCCAAGAGGTGTCGTCACCGCGGCCGAAGCAATACACGAAGATTTACTAAGCTATCTGAAACTGCCAGTAGTTGCATCCTCGTTGGAAACCAAGAATGAGGATGCCGACAGACAGGGAGGACAGGTAGGACATATCCCTCGCCCATTCTTCATAGCTATACCAACTGAACTTCATGGCCCGCTCGACAAGGTCACGTCATTCAAGATGAAGGCCCTAATGCCGCTTAACTCTCGCGAGGCAACATACGTATGGGACAGAATGATCTTCAGGGTTATCCAGTCGTTGTACTACGGGCAGCCGAGGAACATCGACGAATGCAACCATCTACTCGCCGCGGGGTTGATCGCATATAACCTCGTTGACTGCAAGCACATGAATGATACACGGAGATTGGTCATCAATCGCATCATCAACTACATCGACGATACGTTTGATGCAATCAACCTTCCTGGCTTCAGCGCCGGCCGATACAGCGATAACCGCATTGAGTACTTCAGGCGATTCTCGAGGTTGGTCCTGTATGAGTTAGCTAAGTAGATATCAAGCTAGCACTGCCGAAGGCATTCACATCTTTTTTGGCGACGAGGGTATAAAAAATGTCAGCAGACGAACCATTCTTATCATTCGCTACCGATCAATCGCCGGCAGGTCGCGAGGCATATGCCGAGTTGATGTCAAAGATGCGTGAGGATAGCGGCGTCTTCGCCATCCCAACAGCCAGCCCATTCGCTGCAACGTACATCTCGTTGGCCATCGTCATCCTCGTTGTCGTCTTCTTGTATATGCTCCATGAGGGTGCCGCGGCAAAGGAAGAGGTGGTCGTGTATGGAAGTGCAGGTGCAATCGGCCTGCTCATTGCAAGTGGTGTGAGTATATAGGAGGCGAGCATTGTAGGCATCACCACGAGAATCGATCGAGCATCGCCGTGGTCATCGCCGCGGCAAAAAACACATTAATACACCTACTCATCTATGACATAATACGATGACAACCCCATCCTCATCCCCGCCATCCATCACTCCCGACGACATGAAGGAGCTAGAAGGCATCTCATTCGGCTTTGGCTATCCATATGCGCGGCTACTGATCCTCAAGGAGCTCATCCACCTCCGCAACAACCTTCAAGGCAAAGAGGATCATGCACAGAACCGCGAGGTACTAGACGGTGTCATCGCTAAACTCCAAGAGATCATGATGCGGTCGACGATTGGTAACAGACCATTCAAGTCATCACTTGGCGACGTCTATCTCGCCGCTTACACGAGAGGCGATAGACTGCTATATGGCGCTCACCCTAACACTCCCTATGATCATGTCCCCGTTGACAAGTCTGAAGAGGTCGTCATCCACAGGACGATCCTTGAGGAGGTTGCACAAGAATTGTTTACATACGTTGACGTATACGTCTCGCTGTTCATGAAGAAGTTCGACCCTGTCGTCTACCAACTTGCTTGCGATCTTCTATCATGCGACCGCTTGACGACCGTCGTCGAAGAGGTAACCGTGCCCCTCCGCATCCCCGAGGGTTATGAAGTGGCGGCTGATTCGGAGATGCCACACACGATCAAGAAGTGTCTCTGTCTTGGCCTCCTTAGAGATGTTGACAAAGAGCCGCGAGTGGGCAGATACTTCCTCGGGCCATCATTCGCGTATACGATCGGAGCGAGCGGTGAAGTGAGGGCTGAGAGATAGATAGATAGAGAGAAGGGAGCCATCCTCATCCTCATCCTCATCTTTTTTGCCACCATCGTCGCAGTGGTACTCGCGCCGCGAAGCGGCTGTGTGTCATCGTTGTCTCAGCAGCAAGCATCGCATCGATCATCGCAGCAACCCTCGCACCAAGTGGCGGTATGATACATTATTGGGGCACGCAGCAGGTATATGGTATCCTATGGCATCTTACGGCATATGTTGTTTCCGCGTCACTCCATACCTCGAGACAGAGGTCCTCATCCTCCGTCGGCGTTATACCTACGCGTACTGCGCTATCATCTACGGCAACTATCGAACGGCCCACAATCTCTCTAACCTCTTCAACGGAACGACTGTCGATGAGAAGCTCACACTCCTCACGGCTGACTTTGAAGCAATCTGGCGGCGTGTATTCGTTGACGACCCATTGACCTCCGACAAGTACATCCGCGCACATCGAATCTTCGCCGACATGATCGAACTACTCGGTATGGACGATTATTGCGCGCTGATCCGCACTGCGAAGAATGTCGAGACGCCATGGGAGCTGCCTAAGGGCCGAAGAGATGTTAACGAGACAGAGATGGAATGCGCTTGTCGTGAGTTCTGCGAAGAGACGGCAATCGCCCGCGACGACTATCGCATCGTCGTCGACTCGATGATCCGTTGTTTCTTCAGAGATGGCGACAGCCTTTACCACGTGCGTTTCTGGGCGGCGTTCATGAAGGACGACTCATCGTCTACTCCGGCAATCTCGATGATGAATGGCACCTACCGCGAACATGATGTCGCTCGCTTTGTACCCCTCACAGTCGCGCGAGGACTACTCCCACGACAGTACGTTCGCGTGGTCAACAACCTCCGAAGGGCCACGAAAAAAAGATGAGAGTATCGTGCAAGCCCGAAGGGTATCCTCTCTGTCGGTCGAAAGGGTATCATCCAAGCCCGAAGGGTATCCTCTCTGTCGGTAAGATGCTCAGAGCATGCTTCCGGCGTTCAGGCGACCCTTGCGGCACTTCTTAGGATCGACGATCTCGCGATACTCGATGATGACCCTGTTAACTGTGTCCACGTAACTGCCTACCTCTCTCTCGATGAGGTACGGCTCGCGGTTCATGTTCACTGTCTTCTCGGCGATGTGGTCAGCATACGTCAATCCATCGGTGCTCACGAAGGGATTGTCCTCGACTTCTATCCTCTTAGTCTCGAGAGATACAAGCCGTGAGTACTCATACTTCGATAGTTTGTCGATCGTCATGTGCTCTTCTGGTGGAATGATGACGATCTTTTTTGGGTATCGCGCGAAGATGTTGCTCTTGATCCCGATCTCTATGTCGTCCTCAGCACCATCAGCCGCCTCGTCGGTCGCCTTGACGATGGCATCATCATCGTCATCGATTACTTCAACAGATTCATCGACAGGTGCCTCATCATCTTCCTCCGTTGCCGCGTTCTTTACCTTACGGCTGGCCTTCTTACGCATCTTCTTCATCTCGCTGCTGCCCACGTAACCATCGTAGTCTCTGTAGGTGTCCTCGTCTGATGATACTTCGTCGCTGAACATGTTCTTTGCCTGTATATCTCACCTGTCAAATTTTTTTGATTGCCCCGTCAACACAAAAAAAATGATCACATCATTGAACGCCGACAAGGCAACCCTGCCATTCATTTCGCTTGACACACCTATCAACAAGTATCGATTGACTATGTACAGGATACTGGAGTATCGCGAAACATTCAGCGGGTACTACTACGTCAATGTTCCGGTGTTCGATTGCGAGGAAGTAGCTATATCGTATCCCGATATCATCACGAGGGAGGCAAAGCGGCTGCTCAATGCATTACCGCCTGAGATGTATGAACACATCATCTCATACCTCGATGTTGGCACGCAGATCCTAGCACTTCGTCGCCGCATTGATCTGGGCGCTTCCTACGTATACATTCATAACCGGGAACATGTCTACATCGTGACGAAGGATAACAACAACACCAAGGTATACGAGACGAATGGGAACACTACTACGATGACAGTGAACAACAACATCGTTGCAATCCTCGGTAAACTATCGATGTGCGGCTGGCTTGGATTATACTGCGTTGACTTTGGCCATGTTGGGTTTACCGCGAGAAAGTGGTATCGACTTATGCTTGATGATATGGGTATGAGCGATAAGCGCCTCGATGGTCCTGACGAAAAACTGTATGCGATTCCTAGGGACCGACAGAGAGACCTCGCCGACCCCATACAGAGACTATACAATCTTGTAGCAACCACTCCAAACAAGGTGATGAAGTTTGGCAATGTTGGCGACACACAATACTTCAGTGTTGAGAAGGACGTATGGACCACATTTAATAACCTCATGCGAGGGATGGGAGCGACGCATGGATTGAGAACGAGGATAGATGGCAGTAAATTCATCGCCACCGATGCTCACAGAAAACACGACGCCTATCATCGTCGTGGTCGTCGCAGCCATCAACCTCATATCCATCGGCCAACACATAACGGCGGCACCTCTCATCATCGTCGATAATTTTTTGACGATGACCCACTCAGCGAAAAAATGGGCTACACTATCGACAAGCTTTATGATCTATCTACACTTGCCAGAAAGGACGAGTCAACATGGGAGGGCCAGAAAGAGGCATACTCAATGCCACATGAGGTAGTTGTCCACATCCTATCGTACATCGATGTATACCTACCAACAATCATCTTCCCATCCATCATCCCACCTCCGCATGTCTCATTAGGCGCCGAGAAGAAACGCCTTGCATACCTCCGCCATGCTGACTGGATGATCATCTTTCTCGCCGACGGATCATGGTCACATGTTGAGGTTGCTCGTCATCACATCGTCTTCTCTGTGACCGGTCATGTGACTTTGAAGCCGAATGGTATCATCGCTGGTTACTTCTTGCCACATCACTGGAAGGGAACGACAAGAGACTATCTATACCCTCGGAGAAGTCATGTGTCGGCTATCCGTATGACGCACGCCGGCATCGTTGCACATACTCAGAAGTTAGGTCGTGGTCATCGCGGCGATGAAGACGACGACGTTGACAGTCGCGCTGGTGGTTACACCGAATTATATGCCGACGGCTATGGCGGCTATGAAGCTGTTCCCGTTGAAAGCATCCCGATCATCGAAGCGGCCGTTGAGAGGATGAAAGGCACCGTTGCGGTCCTCAGACGACTAAGATATCTATGAGCGACGTGACCTTCTTCATGTTTTTTGGCGACCAAAAAAATGATGAGGAGATGCCATCCAAAAAACATGACGAAGATCATCCTTATCAACGAGCTAATTCCATCCGACGACAAGATCGTCCTGTCTCGTCATCGCGGCGGCAGGTACGTGGGAATGAAGAAAGTGAGGAACGGGTACCTGTCCACCATCAACAAAGTACCATCCCCACCCTCACCGACAATCTCGTTGCCGCCCGAGATGGTCAAGGAGATCCTCTCATTTCTCCATCCCGTCTTCGTTTACAGGATCGTCACTGATGGTAACATCATCTACAACGGCGAATGGGGAAGCATCGACAGATCACGACTTATGTATAGCATCCCACTGCCGCACCGATGGACAAAGAAGGTACACGTCGAGGGCGATAAGAGAGTCGTTGTTAGGCATCGACTAGATTATCCCAATCCGTTTGAGATCATTGCCAACTTCTTCACTGAACCCGATGACGATCCTGCACGCCGACCACTTCATGGGGCTAAGTGGAAGTATCATGATGCGACGCAAGCAAGAAAGGCGATGAGGGCTACCCGTCACATGTTTTTTCGTGGCGATGGCATAAACATGGTCACACTATACCAGATATTCATCTCTCTTACGCTCCTTGTCATCGTCATCCTTATCACTCGGCGGTTGATGCGCCCTCGCCGTCATCGTCGCCGCAGAATCTACAAGAGATCGCGAGCAGCCGCGAAGGTGGCTACTGATGATCTCGGCACTGTCCTTGATGCTCACACGGCCAATCCAGACGACCCACTCGTTCTCGTATACAACCGCCCAGACATCGCTGCCCTCCCTGCATATCGCGATGAGGTCATCGATCGCATCCATCGCGGCATCGTCGAGGCGACCGACACAGAGGAGATCCCAAGGTTCGTAGGCGCTGCGCGAGTGCTCGGTGTGGACATGACGCCGATTGCAGCAGTCGCCGTCGGGACGATCACCGCTGCCGAGGTTCGGCGCGATGGAGTTGATGCAGTGATTGCGAGAGCGCAGCAGATCGCCAATGATCCTCAGAACGTGCACGACCCTGCCGTTATCAAGCAGATGAATGATCAACTCGCTGCACTCCCAGTGACTGCGACGATAAATGAGGCGTCTCTCGGAAGCAATGATGAGTGGCGAACATCGGCGGCAAAAAAGAGGATCATAGACAGCATCTCCGCTGATATCTCGCGGATGACAAAGAGTGGTGAGATCTCGGTAGCGCGTGCTGACGATGCGCGTCGGGCTATGTACCACATGATAGAGAAGGGCGGCACCTGTTCATCGTATGGTGGCCGCCACGAGGCTGACATTCTTCGCGATGTGTGGAATGCGACTAGCGACGCTGATCGTCGTGGTAACATCATCCTCGGCCTTGCGGACGCAATCGATGATGGGCATATGGTGTGCACGAATGGAAGAATCGCCCGCGTCCTTGGAGCGAATACCACGCAGGTGACCATGACTGACCTCAAGGCAGCTGCGTATTCGTTTGCAGGACAGGTGTACAGTGGCCTTGGTGAGAAGTTCACGGCTGATGATATTCGTCAGGGCATTACCCGCGTTGATGAATACGTGCAGGGATTGACGGATATGCCAGAAGAACAGCGTGTCCTTGTTCGCGAGGAATGCCGTGCCGTCTTTGCTGACCTTGAGGTGCCGGTAGTTGAGACACCGCAGCAATCCTCATCCTCATCCTCACCGGCAACTATCGATGCAGCAACCGTCGAGTCATCATCACCATCAGTCGCAGTGACCACTGAGTAAAAAAGATCAACGTGAACACGTCGCCTATCATCTATTCCCTACCTCTTCGTGGAAGGATGTCCAAGCGGTCGCAGTACTCTCTATCTCCCGCGGTCATGCCGATCGTATCATCACGTCTGAGGGTAGTGAATACGATCCCTGGAGATTCTGGGTGTGTGCATCGATCTGTGATAAGTGAGTGGATGTCGCGAGGAAATGAGGTCATATTGACAGCGGCCCTGAGTGCCTTCTCATGTGCTGGGGTAACGTAGATCCTTGTGGTCTCCCTGGCGGTCGTAGTCGTTTCTCTCGTCTCCATGATTTTTTGACGATGGCACCTGCCTGTCAAAAAATGTCACAGAAAGTTTCAGTAACATACGTATCCGCCGCCTTATCTCTCGATAGGATCGCAAGAGGCGAGACGGTATCCATCAATGACGACCGAATCATCATCGCCCGTTCATACAAGACTGCCGAGGTGACCCGCGCAGCCCTTGTAGACATGATCATATCTCTGCCAGAGTTCATGGAGTGTGTCGCCAGTGGATCAGAGACGATGGGCAACATCGAGGCATTCGAGGCAGTGTTGCCTATCCTCATCCCTGACATCCTCGCAAAGTATGACTATCTCGTCTATGACGATGACAGTGATAAGGCGGAGACAAAGAAAGAGGGCGACACGAGCATCATCTATCGCTTGAACGCAGTTACGACGAAGGAGGATGATGAGACGATCTACAGCGCGATCCTCGATGTTGCTCGCCGGGCAATCGGAGATGATGAGGAGATGCTACCGCTCATCGACGCGATTGAAGATGTGTGCATCATCGCGACAATCAATCGATCATGAGATGACCCCTTCGGACTTGTACGATATCACCACCTTGTTTTTTGTCAGCCACGTCGTATAAGAATGTTCAGCATCAACACATCCTTCCAAAAATATGCCTCGAAGAATGACGCCTTCGACGCCATCCCAGATCGCGACTATCTCGTCGATGATGAATGGAGGGCAGCGCCAGTCGCGAAGCGTATTCTTGGTCTCTCCGAGAGTAAGCGCTTCGAGGCCGACGACGTATTCTCCGACATCTTCGATGAGTACGCTTCCTACGAGGCCGACCGCATTGCCGACGCATCGAAGATACAGCGTTGGGATGACGCACCTAACATCGCTTCCGATTATGCACAGGCGCTCTCTGAGAGGACGAGGTATTCCTCGACAAAGGCCGACGAGGATGAATACGAGAGAAACAAACTGATCATGGCTGCAAAGCTCGACAAGGCGCGCAGGCGTTATCCGCAGAGAATCTCGATGACCGCGCATTACTCTGACGCGACGTTTGATGATGACGTGCAGGAAACTGCCCCACTCTATCGCGGCTCTCAACGCCCAGGACTATCGCAGTTACCAAGCATGTACGGTCGTTGCGGCGTTGCCCAGTCACAGAATCTCGGGCGCGAATGGGGCGGTAACTTCCCATACCCGCCTAATGACCTATCGTTCCCGAGGAGCCAGTCGACCCCATTCACTCCCACACCAAACCTCCCCTCGATGCCTAGACGCGTACAGAGGGCACCACAAGCACTCAATCTCGGCGCGTGCGACAATCTCCCTGGCCCATTCGGAAGGACGCCTGAAGAATGCGGCGTCGTCCGTGGTCGTGTCCGTGTGTCGAACGGATCAAAGAGAGTCATCAGGGCCAAGGACTGGTATTAACCCCCTCTGACTTGTACCATCTCTGCCAAAAAATTGATGCAACTCAGACGCCATCAATAATGTCATACAAGTACATCCACATAGCAACCGCGTGTGCCGTCGCCTACGATGCATACCAAGAAACAGAAGAGGACGACGTGGCCCTTCTCGGCACATACATCAAGAGCAAGGCGGCGCTCTACAAGAATTCTGGTCGCCTTGATGCACTAGTCACTCTTCATCTCTTATATCCTCACGTGACCCTCGACAAGACAGAGTATGCTATCCTCGATGCGGATAGGGGCATCGTCATTGTTGACAAATATCGCGACTACTTCAAAAAAGGTCCGATGGGAAACATCATCGACAAGAGATGATGGTGGTGGTGACCATCCATCGTCTTATTTTTTGGTTATCCTGTCGGATGGCAAGGTCGTAGCGGCTTCATTCATGTCAGCGGCTATCCACTTCCTTGCCTTCATGATTGCCTTGCCGAGAAGGTTCTTGCCAGGCACCTTGCCGTTCTCGATGATGTACTCTTGTGTCTTGGCTGGTGTTAACCCACTTCCCCACTTCTTGTCCCATGATGATGACTCGACAATGGTTGCGTCGCCGGTGATGAGTATTTCCTTCATCATCTCCTCGCTGCTACTGAACTTGTAGTAGTTGTTAACGGCAACGATGTTCGGAGCGACCTTTCCCCAGATAGCCTCGTCATAATTCAGGACACCACGACCGAGCTTCTTGCATTGCGCTGGTGATGTTGCAGCGAGGATCGCGCGTGCACTACGAGCATCGCCGAACACCTTTGCCTTCGCCCACATCATCGCCATCTCGGAGCTATCGACTATCGTGGACCATTCTTGTTCCTTATCCCCGTCCTCAGGAGTATACGTCACAGTGGTCTCGAAGACGACTGGGTAGAACTGAGAGAATGGATCCTTGTTGCCGCTAAAGAGCACGTAGGTAACATCGTCATTCTCGAAGACGATGCGGCCTGGGCGTTGTGGGATATCGGTCGGGTTGGTTACGTCGCTCATGATTTTTTGACATCCATCCTCTCGTCAAAAAAATCATGACCAAGGCGACCGTTAGTAGAGTATCTATGGATAGAGTTATGCGATTCATGCCGATAGACATGAAGACGACGACCGAGGAGACGGCGGCGGCTATATCCTCTCACGATGCATTCCGCGAGTACATCGACAATCCGTACATCATCTCAATCATCCTCTCATTCATTCCCACGCGACAGACATCTCTTGGCTACGTCTTCAAGACAATAGCGCTCGAGAGCGATCCACGCCGCATGGCTGACATGGGTTACTACCCATACGTCTACCTCCATGACAAGGACATCCGCCGTTCATTCTTATCATCGCTGAAAGTGCTCAGTCGAATCCCTACTGTTCGTCGGACTCCTGCACCTGATGGCTATCTTCATGAGGACGACGTGGCCAATGACATGAAGTACATGTGGTGGTGGAGAGCGACGCTGATCGCTGACCTACGTGAGGCCAAGGCGGCATATGCGGAGACATCACTCGTTCGACGGGATATCCCTTCGGACTTGCACGATATCATGCGTTGGATGCTCGGTGCATACCTGACTCACGAGAGAATATTCGCTCGCGTCTACGTTCCTCATGGCGAAGAAAGCAATCGCATCCACATATCTGTCCCACTCTCCGTTGTCATCTACCTCGCCTATTATGCGGCCATCGACGGTCATTACTGGGACCATGTCTACGCGACTGTCAGTCACGTCGATGACGCCATGTGTGATAGGGTACCTGACTACATTCTCGCTACATCCCTCAAGCACCTATGGAGATATGCAAAGGAGGTTGCACCAATCGTCGCCCGAAGACCATGGAAGAGAATGAAGAAGAGCCTGATCATCGCGGAGGATTCTCCATTCCATTTCTCTGCCGTCCTTTCCGTCGCCTTCCCAAAGAAGATCGATAAATACATCGTCAATGCCGGCTCGAAGCATCTTCTATCACTCGATGAAGAACTCTTCATGTACTGCATCGGCTACTTCCCACTCTCGTTGACAGAATACAAGGCCGTCAAGGATCGATGCTACTACTGGGAAGTGGCGGTAAGTGCATATGATCATGGCACGGAATGGTCAAAGGCAGTCTGCGAGCACTTCAAGGGTCATCGCCCGGCAAGGAATGCTAGCCGTTGGGGCGGCAGACCTGAGTGGGACTACTGAGAGTAGAGGGCATGGTCACCATCTTTTTTGCCGTGTATCGCAACGAGCATCGTGCCGCGAAGCGGCCGTGTATCGCAACGAGCATCATGGCAAAAAAGATGATGATGACTATGCCGTCGATGATGATTACACATCAACGCCCCTTTCCATCAGCCCACCTAACTCATCGAACATGAACATCTCACTCCGCGTCATCCCTCCATGAGTATCATCCATCATCGTCACATGCCTATAGACTCTCGTAGAAGTGCATATGCCGACCTCACCATCGATGATAGCCATCCTCCTAAGGATGACATCATACATCTCGCGCGAGGAGCTCATCATAGATAGGGCGATGAATGGTGCGAGGAAGATAGCGGCGGTCTCGTAGATGATGTCGATTACCTTCCGACGCATGAGTGACGATGCTCCTGACACCAAGAGGTCACGAAGGATGGCCGCGTCGGTTGCTTTGAAGCGCCTGTTGACCACCTCAAAGGTTGACGTAGGGTCCAATCGGCCAAGAGTGGTGGTCTTGTTGATGACCCCGAAGATGATGACGACGAAGACTAGTGCCTCGAAGAGACGAGAGTAGAGCAGATAGCCAGCGAGAATGATAAGTGGCACGCGGACGATCCTGAAGAGTGTGTCAAGGAATGGCGATGGGAAGCTACCAAGGAATGCGTTGGCGGTTCCCGTCAAATCATCGAAGTACGCCTCGGCCTCGAAGTGCATCTCATGGACTCCCCGATACTCATAGACAATCGTCGGCCTGAATGTGTACCTCATCAGCTCACCCGGCGATGAGTAGACTATCGGGGCGATGGATATGATCATGTCGGTAAGCCTCTCGAGGAGATTGATGGGATACATCATCATCTCCTTGGCGGCCTCGATGAGAAGCGAGAAGCGGAGAGGTATGGCACCGCGAAGACTGCGATGCACTCCACGACGGAGAATGGTGATGCCGAGGGCAGTCGTTGGAAGCGATGCCCCTTTGTCGGTAGACAACGAGAATATGTCGACGAGGCTTCTACTCAAACTCTCAACCTCACCACCGAAGGATGAGTTGACATCAAGTATGCCCCTGTCGACGAGGCGATCGGCGACATCTCGCCATGGCGTACATGACATGATATCCGTGCCGACCCCTGCCGCCTTGTAGACAGCCATCGCGGCCATCATACCTGATAGGTGCTTGGCGAGGATGATGAAGAATCGAGTGACCGCGATGATGGTTAGGATGGTGCCGATGGCGATGAATGGTAAGTGAAGCGAGAACGCCCCGACGTTCATCCCGACGGACAGGAGATAGACAGTCCAGTAGACGGATATGGGTAGCAGCATGCGTGAGATATGTGTGGCTAACCATGGATATATACCGCCGCTGCGGTAATACTCGTAGACGTAGCGAACGAGTGACTTTATCATGAGTGCGTATGATACTCTCGCCGAAGAACGACGAAAAAAGATGTGATGATATGTCTACAACTCCATCCTTCTCCATGTGCCATTAAGGTATGCTTCTGGTGCTGGCATGTCAACATCAGCAGCATTCACATCATCTTCATCGACGAGCGCTTGTGGATTAATGAGCTCAGCAAATTCGCGTTGACTGAATTCTTCGGCAAGTGGATGCTTTGGTGGTTGGAAACCAAAGGTAATAGGAGTAGCGGCAGGGGCTGTGGTTGTTGCATCATTGGCTGGGGCGAATGTCGCATCATCATTAATGTTCAACCAATCATGTTTCTTTCCGGCTGTTGCTTTCTCCCATGCATGTGCATCAGCGGCATATGCGCTATCGCCATCAACATCGAAGAAACACTTAGCGCATGACTCTTTCTTCTTCTTTTCGTCAGGGAAGTAAACTCCCGACATAAAGATGGCGAGCATGAGAAGGCCGGCACCGAAGATTGGGAAGAGAGGTGCATTGCCCACACCGGCTGCCATCATGGCTGATAGCATACTTCCAAAGACGCCGAGTAAGAATGTGTTGACGACAGTCCTGGCAGCTGCTTCGCTGGTAGCATAGCAGTTGATGATGACTGAGAAGTAACCAACGCAGGTTGGGATCGAAGAGAGCGCCCATGCGCCATCGACGATGCTGAAGAGTGGACCATGGAGGTTGCCTGTTGGCCCCTTGTACCATGCCGGGCAGAGAGTGATACCTGCTGCGGCGATGATGCTGGCGAGTTTGATTGAGTCGGTGATGACGGTCATGATGTTTACGGCCATTCATCTGCATCAATTTTGTTAACCCCCTCTCTTCCACTCCCTCTTTCGCATGTGAGTCTGACCATTTTTTGACGATGACTCGGCGATGGAAAAAAAGGAAGAAGAAACAAGCACTCATGATATCAGAGACAAGAATCTTTAGCACGCGCGATATCACCGACGACCAAGATGCGTTTAATGCCTACATGGGCGACGTGATCATCTCCGATAAACAGGCAGCCTTCGAACTCGTCCAGAAGATGGTACATGACACCGACCCTAGAGACATGGCGACGGTCAAGAGGCTGATCGGCGCGGGTATCATCCCAACATATCCAAGAGGCTGGATGATTGAGTACGTCGACTTCGTGAGAGATAATGGCGATGTGTATAAGCCTGTGTATGAGTACGGCGGCTATGGAAGTGGTTCCTACGGCGGTTCCTACGGCGGCGGCTATGGTTCCTACGGCGGTTCCTACGGCGGCGGCTATGGTTCCTACGGCGGCGTTCCATACGTCAAGGAAGATCGCAAGTCATACAACTCACCCGACCGCAAGCGCGTGACATTCAATGCCGACGAAGAGGACTATGGTTACCTCTATGACGAAGACGAAGACGGAGACGAAGACGAAAAGGTCGACACGTACACGACCCCGTCATACCCAGACGATCCTCTTCCATATCCTCGCGATGCCGAACATGAAACCTTTGATGCCACTCTCTGCAAGGCCTGCGCGCCATCCATTCTTGTCTTCAGTCCGAAGCACGTCTCTCATGCCTCAATGAATGCCAAGGTTCGTGACATAATCATCCGCGCGATCGCGAAGGGCAACGACATATCAACCTACATCTTCATGGCCGAGCCATCGCCACGGTTGATCTACCGACTCTTCCTCATCGCCTATGAGTACAGCGATGCATCCGCCTGCCTCTATCTCCACAACTACATGGCCGACTTCCCTGATACCGATGAGGAGACAGAGGCGCTTGTTGTCCGCTTGATGAAGATGATGCAGATGGCATGCAGCAACCTGGCCTAGATGCCGACCGTCTCCGACCCTCGCCGATCGACAGGGAGGACCGACAGGGAGGAACTCGCCGACCGACAGGGAGGAACTCGCCGACCGACAGGAAGGAACTCGCCGACCGACAGGGAGGAACTCTCTTGACTTTTTTTGACGACAACCCAACTACTACCAAAAAATCATGGACATACTTTACATCACTCTCATCAATACCATCACATCTACCATCGTAACCAGCATCACTCGCACCATCGACATCGTCTTCCAGAACATTGGTAACCCATGGGAATTATTCAAGAAGAACCTCTATGACTTCATCTTCGGCCAACGCTGCGAGTACACCGAGAATCGCGTGACCTGGGGTGCGTCGGATATGTTCTCTGTTGGCAACGAGATCATCAAGTACATCGAGGAGAAGACTGGTAAGAAGTGTTGCCGTCTATCATACGACAACACCAACGAGAAAGTGATCGCCGATGATCATACATTCGGCAACATTAACATCGGCTATAAGGTTTCATCATCATCACTCAGCGAGCACTCATCTCTCAGAAATATGACCATGACGTTCTATTCACGTTATCACACGGTCGACACATTCTCAACACTCGTGGCCGACCTGAAAAAAAGAGCGACGAACAGGATCACCACCAATGTATTCGCGATGAGAAAGCCAGGACACCCATCGATCATCAAGTTCTTCACTCGCGAACACCTAACCAAGCCGAAGATCCATAGTGCGATCACAGCTGACATCGTCAAGAAGATGGATGCGGGGACCGCACGTAACTTCTTGCTCTATGGCCCACCAGGCACAGGCAAGACCACGGTCATTTCACAAGTCGCTGACCATTACGACGCCTGCGTATTCATCTCCAAGCTGTCACACTTCGAGAGCATCTATGACATGTATGACTTCTTCCTCGATCGTGCATACAGTGGATATGATGACGAGGGCAATGATGTCACATGCTTCCCGAAGACGAATATCTTTATCTTCGAGGACTTCAACACGATGATGCCCGCATCATTCTGGAAGGGCAGAGGCGATGATGATTTATCTCTCCTATCCCTCATGTCATCAAAGCCAAAGGATGGCGGTAGCGATGAAGTCTGTGAAGGAAAGGGATCTGCAGGCTCCAAGGGGTGGACAGGTTCCAAGGACACTTCTACATCATCGAGCTACTATCAACCACGCGCCGAGTTGACCTACTCTGAGCTACTCAACATCCTCGATGGTGTGATCCCGATGAACGGAGTCTACACCTTCTGGACAACTAACCACATCGAGGACATCAACGAGTCATTCACAAGAAATGGACGTATGTGTAAGATGCACGTCGACCACCTCGATGCTGCCGAGACGGCTGAGATACTCGGTGTCTCTATCTCCGAGGCAAAGAGATTGTACCCAAGCGGCGCAAGGGTATCTGACCTGAAGGCATAGGCGGATATGGATATGGCCATGCCCATCTTTTTTGCTGTCATCATGTCATCGTCGCGGGTGGTCATCGCGTGATCGTCGCAGTGGTCATCGCGTGATCGTCGCAGTGGTCATCGCGTGATTGTCGCAGTGGTCATCGCGTGATTGTCGCAGTGGTCATCGCGTGATGATCATTACTCCATCGCAAAAAAGTACACAGCCTCTCCCAAGGTGTGTGTGTGTGTGTGTGTGTGTGTGTGTGTGTGTGTGTGTGTGTGTGTGTGTG
>VFQP010000409.1_pt1 | contig 89557 bp, 152 predicted proteins | sample 3512351 | NCBI WGS metagenome assembly VFQP01 (sample SAMN10412372, study PRJNA504923) | tailings metagenome | isolation source: Relicate 1 Philex TSF1 revegetated site | place: Philippines: Tuba, Benguet | collected 2017-08-29
GTGTGTGTGTGTGTGTGTGTGTGTGTGTGTGTGAGAGAGAGAGAGAGAGAGAGACTGGGTGGGTGGCTGTGGGTGTGTTTGAGAGAGAGAGTGGGTGTGTGTGTGCATGTGTTTGAGAGAGAGAGAGTGTGGGTGGGTGGGTGGGTGGTTGTGGGTGAGAGAGAGACAGAGAGAGAGAGAGGAAAAAGGTGTGGTATTGTGTGTATGCGTACGGTCCCATGCACATCATTACAAACATGCACATGCAACAGCAAGTGTACACCATGCCACATAGCAAACCCCCCATGGGTTAAACACACCATGTTTCTCTACAAGATGTTGACCACGTGGTAGGTGTACAGCACTACCAAAGTCAACGGCTTTCAGAGGGGCGTCAGGTTGTGTGTTGAGGAATAAAAAGTTTTCACACCTGTTGTGATGGTGTATTTTGTGGTGTTTTTGTAAGGTGTGATGATATTTTTGTGTTGTATGATGATGTGGTGTATAAATGTGAGTAGCGGTGTATAATGGCATATCCATTCCTCTCTCTCTACTATAATCATGTGTGTTATGTTTTGTGCAGACATACACAATGTACACATGTATATGTACACAGTTGTACACCACACCAACAGACACACTTCCACTACCCTCCCCCCAACACCCCCACCCAACACCCCCTCCCAACACCCCCACCCACACATACTTGACATCCCGCAGCACCACATCCTTGGCATGGCACTGTGCAATCACACGCACCACCTCCCTCATGATGACTGCCGCATCCACCTCGGAATATTCCCCCACCTGCATCCGGTCCCACAGGGCACCTCCATCACACAGCTCCATCACCAGCCGCACATTACGGTCGTCCTCAAACACACCGTACAGATAGGCAATGTTGAGAGAGGAGCCCAGGCGGCGATACACATCAATCTGAGGAGGGGAGGGGGGAAGATGGGTGTTGATGAGGGATGAGACCATGGGGAGGGATGCCGTGGTGATGTGCATGGGGTTGCACATGACATACATATCACATAGCATACTCTCTCAACAAGTAATACAGGCTGCAGGCAACCAGACAGCCACTAACCACACCACTATGCACACCACTACACACACACCAACAACACAACACACCTCATTGACGACTCGCTCTGCAAAGGCAGCAGCAAGGACACCTCCCGGCCCAAAGCGCTTGGGGAGGGTCTTGACAGCATACACATCCCCTGTTCTCTTTTCAATAGCCTGATGTACCACACCAAACCCACCCTTTCCCAACAGGGGACCCATTTCGTACATGTCCATGAAATTGCGGGGGAGCCTGTGTGAGGTGGAGGGAGTGTGTATGATGTGTGTGCGCGTATGAAATCAGCAGGATATGCACAACACGCACCCAAAGTTTCTGGTTGGAAGTTGTTTTGTGGGGGCGGGTGTGGCCATGGCATGGCATGGGACGTGTCCTGATCTGCTTTGTGGTATCCATGGTGTTGCGTGTTTTCGTAATTGTTTCAGCTGCAGTTGTTTTTGCGGTGTATAAACAACGTCTGCTGTCCACCACCAACTCGCACTGCAAGGTGAAAGCATGAACATTGGATCTGGTTTTGCTATTTTGTTTCACGTATCACGTATCAATTACTACAGATTGAGAGGCAATTGCAACAAGGGGAAAAAAGGGGGAAATAACAACCATGATGTATTTGTGATCTACTTGCCCCACAGCGGGTTGTGTGTTGCAGGTGGTGCTGCTTGCTGTTGCCCACCACCTTGCCCATACCCCGGGTTTTGATGATACTGTGGTGGTGGTGCTTGCTGCCCCGTGGGTGGTGGTGGCTGCTGCTGCTGTAGGTACCCTTGCTGCTGGTACGCCTGGGGCGGGGGTGCGTATTGATGCGGTGGCGGTGCACCATATTGTGATGGTGGCGCTTGGGCATACTGCTGTTGATACCCATGATGTGGGTGGTACTGCACCCCACCAGGAGGTGGCGGCATTGCTTGCTGTGGGTGGTAGGCTGTGGGTGGGGGGGCGTACTGCTGCTGCTGCTGTGTTGGTGGTGGTGCATATGCGGCAGGGGGAGGCACCCCCCCCTGATGTTGTTGTAGTGGTGGTTGGTATTGGGGTGGTGGTGCGCGGGTGTTGATAGACATGGAGGCCATCTGATTGGTTGCATCACGCTCTCGTTGAAAGTCCGCAAGCAAGTCATCACTGTGGATGTTTGTGGTGAAAGGCGTGTATGATGGGTGTAGGCAGTGCTTGTGCACCATGTGTGAGCATGCCTAGTTGTGTACAGATACATATCCTACCAACCACCTATACATACAAGCACTGCAGCACCTGCATCCCACACACCACATACCCCACAATCCCCCCCCCCCAAAACACACACCCACACACCGTTGTATACGGCGTGTGAGACAATAGTCCCCTGCTTGTTGTGCCAAGTTCTTCACAGCTTCCTGCAGTGCAGTGTAAAAGCGTGCGCCTTCACTCATATTGTCCCTCAGCTCCCTATAGGTGGCTAATTGTGCTCGCATACCACCCGCTGAAGCCTGTCGTTGACAAGAGTGTGTGTGTGATGTGTAATGTGTAGATGTTGACAAGGGTGAATTTGTGTGCATATTTGTATACTGTGCACAATAAACATATTGTACATGCATGTATACATATACACACACACACATGAACACATGAACATGTACAAACCCAAGCACACCACTCCCCCTCTCCCCTCTCTCACGCACGCACCTCACAACTCCGCCTCCACTCTGCATACCCAAACGTCTCCTTGTACACCCCCACATTCTTCCTTATGATACTCAACACATCTGCCTGCTTGGCAATGTTGTCGTCAATTTGCTGTGTGAGGGTGTTGTATTTTTTCATTTCCTCTGTGAAGAGGCCTTCGTAATTGTCTGCAGAGGCCATGAGCTTGGGCAGAATATTGTCCTTGTTCTTCTCCTCCTTTGTGGGTGTGAGAGTGATTGAGAGAGTGTGTTTGAGAGTGAGTGTGTGAGAGTGTGTGAGAGTGTGTGTTTGTGTGAGCGTGAGTGTGAAATGCAGACATATGAGTGTACCCAACCGCACACACCCACACCTTTAACGATTCCTCAAGCACAGCCCTCTGAGAAGACAGCTGCTGCATGGTATCCATAGCCTGCCGCAGTGTATTCACCAACACCACAGGATCCACATCCCCCACTGGCACCATGGGCGCCTGCAGCCGAGGAAGCTGCCTGGAAGCTGCCTCCATACTCAGCCCACCCAACATACTCGCATTACTGTTCAACCGCTCCATCAGCTTTGCGTCAGACTCCCCAGCCACTGACAAGTTGTTTCTATACCCAGCCACCTTGTCGCGAAGTTGTTTTGTGAGGGCGAGGGAGGGGGGGACGGTCCACCGCACACCAAAGCGTTGACGTAGTTCCTCATCGTCTGCGGCTTCCTTGTCTAGGTCGGCTTCAATGGTGGTGAGGTCTGATTCTACACTGGCACGCATAGCCTGTGTGGTGGTGTTTGAGGGGTGTTTTTTCTTGGGGTGGGGGGGGTGTTGGGGTGGAGGGAGGTGTTTCTCCTTGAGGGAGAGGGTGTGTGTGAATGTGTGCATGTGGGTTGTGCATGTGGAGTGTGAGGGTCAACCACATGCATGTATGTTTGCCAGGATGCATATGTGCATCCAATGTATATACACACCCACACCCACCCACCCACACATACTCGTATCTGTGTGGCCATATCCATCAAATGTGTCAACCCCCCCGCCGAATCCAATGCCTCAAGCTCCCCCCTCAGTGCATCAGGGAGACCTGAAGCAGACCCTGCAGAGAGGGCATCCAGGCACTCCGGAAGGTCCCATTCTCTGAGGCGTAGTCGTGCATCGTCACTGGCTGCTGTCATCTTGTCGCTGCATGTGCGGACGAGGGTGTCGACCATGTCGGTGTATTTTGACATGGCTTTGGCGCTGTGTGTGTGTAATGGGTGGGTGTAATGAGTGGATGGGTGGGTGGGTGGATTATGGTTTACGTGGAATTTTCTGTTGAAGCAACATTGAGATCATGTATCAACATGCTGCTGGGAACAAACCAACTTGTACAAAAACACCCTATCCATACTCCTACACACCCTGTCCATACCCACACCTCCCCACACCAACATGCCATCACATCCCTCCGACACCCCCCCCCTCTCTCTCTCACACACACACACAAAAACAAACAAACAAACACACACACACCTTGTATCAGGCACAATACCCCTAAACAGCTCCTCCGCCTTGCTAGGATCCAACCCCTCTGGTGGCAATGATTTAACCATTGCTGCTGCTTGTACAGCTGGTAGCGTAGACGCATCCGGAATGCGCTGTAAATACACTGTTTCATTCTCCCTGCGGGCCTTGTTGTATTGGATAGTGAGGCCCTCCTCTGTCTTGGTTACCCACTCTTGCATGTCTCTGCTCGTTTGCTTTGATTCACGTTTTGCTGTGGCGAGCACATCGTATGCTTCCTGTGGGGGTGTGGGGGGGTGAGGGGTGTGGGTGTATACATATGTACAGGGTGTGGTGGGTGTTCACATATTCCATGGTGTACACATATGGTGTGCATGTACCCCAACAACACACAACACGTACACCATTAACGCACACCACATGGTATACATCATACCATCCCCACACTCAACACATACCCCGAGTCGAGCAAGCCCCTTGCCACACCCCTGCAGATCATCCCCACTCGACAATGCAGTGGCTGAATGCTGTAGGGCAAGCAGCTTGTACATCGCCCCCTTGCATGCTATGTGAGAAACCCATGCACGCTCAAAATGTTGGTTGAGTGGTGGTTGGCATAGCTTGCGATGTACCTCTTCATACAAGACTGCAACATGCTGTGCAATGCTGTGTTGTATGGAGGGGGGGGAGGAGGTGTGTAGATGTGGGATTGTATGAGCATCACGTGGGTGGGTGGGTAGTGGGTGGATAATGTGAGTGTATGGTGGGAGATGGTAGGCAGATACAACACCATGTGCCACACACCACAACACCATGTGCCATACAATACCACGTGCCGTATACCACCAAACAACACACAGTGTACACCACCACCACCACCACGACCATTACAACAACAAGTACAGCTCCCAGTCCCCTTCATAATACCGTGCAACAATTCCAGGTGATTTGCTGTCCTTGGTTGCCTTTTCAAAGAAGCACTCCTGTGCCTGTGCCAGCATGAGCTTCTCCAGCATGGTACAACACTCGGGTGAGACGTCCACAGGGCGGGGGGCATCCACACGAGGGGCGTCACGGTCACGCAACAATGCAAAACACCCTGCTGCTTCCTGTTGTGTGGGGTTGTATGGGTGTTGGGTGTATGGGCAGGGAGTGTTGTGTACGGGCAGGGTGTGTGATGTACAGGCAGGGATGACAACCAAAAAACAACAACAAAACACTCATGTGTGAGAGAAACACACACATGTGACGTGTAGCTGATGTGCATGCCCTCCCTCTTACCCCTCCAAAACTCCCACCTGAAATCGTTTGGCTGCCTCCTTGATGCCCTCTTCCGTGGTGCGATCTGCTTGCAATCCCAACTGACTGGCAACCGCGCCCATGTTGAACAATATGGCTGCCTTTTCATAGTGCACGTTGTGCTGCTCTGTCTTCTTGTTGGCCTTGAAGGCATCTTGCCATGCAAAGGCAACCTCCACGTTGCCCGCACCCTTGGCAATGGGAAAGCGGGTTTCCACCATGGAGAGGGCGCAATAGTACCTGGAAAGCGTTGGGGAGCATGTACCACATCAGATGGTGCTCTTGCAATGCACTACAGCACCACCTACTTGGCAAGGAGCTCACGAAATTGAGGCAATGCTCCTGTCTGGTTGATCACATCCTTGCGCATCAAGTTGACACGCACAAGATCCTCATTTGCATCCGCTGCTTCACGTTCCCCATAATTGCTGGTGATGTACTGATGCAGTGGCGCCTCCATATCCAACGCATCTGACTGCTTGCAGTGCACCGCAAGCATCACATTTTTAGGCATTGTGTGCACGGCTGAGCGTTGTGGAATGTGCGTCTAAATATGTGCCTTTATGCGTATGATTGCATTTGAAAGGTTGGGTTTGGAGTGAATAATGATGGGGTCAATACTCATCATCAACTTCCATGTACAGGGTGGGCCAGAGACACCCTGTACACCCATAACACCCTCATGATCACCCTTTCGTCTTGGCACCCTTGGGGTCCGCCTTGATCTGCGATTGTGGGTCCACTAACGGTGCTGGGTACGTTGGGGACGCTGACTGGTGCTCTGACAACCATGGCCGGTGCCTCAGCTGCACAGGCAGGGCTGCGAGTTCTGGTATCCACTGCGTGATAAGCAACGCATTCGGGTCATACTGTTCACCCTGGGACACAGTCTTGAAGCGCCGGTTGCGAGGGTCATTTCCTGGTGGTGGTGGTGTGGCGGTGGTGGTGTGGTGGTGGTGGTGGTGGTGGTGTTGCACACATACCAACGCCAGCAAAGTAGTTCCAGTTGCAATAATTGACAGCTTCATCACAGTCTATGAGCAACGACTCAAACACACATGCCCCCTGACGCCAATCCTGCTGTAGGTCCTGTGCGGAGGGTCACGGTGCATACATGAGGATTGTGTGCGATGAGATCATATGAGGAGGGTGGTGGTGCATATGCAAGGACATTGTGTGATGACAGCATCCTACAGGTGATGAAAAGACAGGCACACCTTACACAACAAACTTGCTACATTTTGCCTTCCCCTGTTGGACATAAACCCAGTTGCCATGAGCTCTCTCATACAGGCATCCACAAATGGTAACCCTAGTGGTTTTGTTGGGCATAGTTCTTGTTGCGAAATTATGTGTTGGTGTATTTATTGCTCATGACCCAATGTTGTGTGTGAATTCATAGCATGCATTGATCATGACTCCCCACATTCCCTCACCCCCTCACCCCCCCCCACCCCCCACCAACACTCACACCTGTTTCCCCTCGTATCCAGGCACGCATCACCCCCTCCTCCCGCTTCCACCCACCCCCTTTTACCCCCTGCACCCCCCCAACCTCAAACAGCGCGTCCCCATGTTTGAGTGCAGTGTAGATGTAAAAATCCCGAATAACAAGGTGCATGAGTAGCCATTCAAACGTATCCCCTGGGTTACCCTGTGAGGGGATGATGCCTTGTCTGCGGGCGTCCTGCACAGCTGCTGCTATGGTGCGGGGGGAAATGACGCCCAGTGCGAGGAAGGGGGAGAGTTTTGTGGAATTGTCCACACCATACGCTTGCATGCGTGCGTCTTTGTAGCCGGTGATTGGTGCTGAGCGTGACACAGGACTGTCCTGCTGGTGGTTGTCTTGCTGATCTTCAGTAACACACACCCCATGAGCAGCATGCACCCCATCAGGTTGCCCCAAGTAGTATCGTATCCTCTGTATAGCATTTGCCTCACTAACTACAAATGGAAAGGCACTCCCAGCTGGTGCTGGTGCTGCCACAGTCCTGTGTATTGCTTGAACCAAGGAATTGGCTGCGGGAACGCTGTCATGGGCACCACCAGCGGTTTTTGAGTAACTATTGTAATGTATATCACCAGAGCTTATTGTTTCATCTCTCATCAGGAGGCTCTCATCATTCCTATTCATTGCTTGTCTGTCATGCTGCTCCCCATCCACCACGCTCCACCACTGTGAATCCGCCCCTGCTGCATTGTACACAGCTGCAGGCGTGTCAGGTAATGGTACCCTCCCAACACTCTCAAGGACCTCCCCGGGACAGGGAGGCAGCTTTCCCACAGGTGCATCCAGAGGGGCTCTGGGTGGTTGTGTAATCGCCTTGCGAAAGGCTGTCATGGTGTCAGGGCAGCAGGCAAAGCGTGCTGGGTCATTATTGACTGCAGTACGCCATGTATGTGGTGGGATGGAGGGTGTGTGTGTGGTGGAAGACCATGTGGTGTAGGGGAGGTCATCTGGGTGATGTAAGGTGGCACCCCAAAAGCTCTTGACCTCTGCCTTGGGGATGCTGTGTTGGGTGGACAGGGGGTGGTAGCGAAACGACCAAGGTGCTGGTCATGTAGTGTGGGTGCATGTGCTTGTTTTCACATCGCACATTCAACCATGCAGATACATGAATACACATATACATCATATACAGACATCATGTATATCATATACAGACATCATGTACATCATATACACCCACAACAACATACCCACGTGCTTTTGCTGCTGCAAGAAAGCTCTCGGCCACTGCACGCTCCAATTGCACTGACTCACTACCATACTGCTGATGATGTACAAGGAGAACCTGATGACAGGTTGCTGGCAGACAGTATACAAGCTGGGATACAAAAGACGCAGTGTTGCCTGGATGGGGTTGGATGAGGGTTGGGGGGCACTGTGGGTGTACACAACAGTGGTTTGTGCATACTCTGTGTGTATTTATAATCATCAAACCAATCAATCAGTACCTGGTGATTGATGTACAAGGTCACTGCCCTGCAGCTGGAGCTGGTGCTGCAGTGCATGCAAGGCTTGTAACAGTGCCCTGGGTGGCCACGATCATGGGACATCATAGCCATGGTCAATGACAAAGCAGTGTTGAAAGAGCAAGAGCAACGCGTACCTGCATCTATGTGGGCCGAGCCTAGGTAGTTTGATGCCGTGGTGCAAATGGTCATCAGGCACACGACGTGCTTGGAGCTGTGTTTTTTCAATCACATGAAATGGAACTAGAAAAGAAGGCGAGCTTTTCACGGCGTGTAATAAAGGTGCATGATCTGCCATTCGCAGGTCATTCCTAAACCACACCAAGGCTGCAGAGTGACCAGGTGCAGTGGCTGAAGAGGCGGTCAAAGATGTGGGCATCGTGTATACTTACTACTCCTAGACCAGTTGAAAAACAACGAGTTTTGTACCACAAGTTTGATACTCAAGTTTTGTACTACAAACTGTGAAAGACAAGTAGAGAAAAAAGCTCCACATTGCTGTGCTATATATATTAGACTGAACACTCAGTAAAAGTACTAAGCTTGGTATCCGGGAGGACGAGCAATGGGTGGTGGTGGGGCACGCTGCGCATCAGTGGGAATAGGGGCATTGAAAGGTGTTGCCATGCTATCATGCAAGCGGGCTGGTACATTCTGGGCAGGAAGGTGCGCAGGGACTTCGGGGAGTGCGGTAAAAGGAACGTGCTGCTGTGCAATGTGGGCAGGCGGGCAAATGGGCAGCGCAGGCGGCGGTCCCTGTCGCGGCTGGGGTGGGGGTGGTGCTGCGTATTGCGGCTGTTGTTGTTGGGGTGGGGTTGGTGCTGCGTATTGCGGCTGTTGTTGGGGTGGGGGTGGTGCTGCGTATTGTGGTTGTTGTTGCTGGGGTGGGGGTGCTGCGTATTGCGGCTGTTGTTGCTGGGGTGGGGGTGCTGCGTATTGCGGCTGTTGTTGTTGGGGTGGGGGGGGTGGGGCGGTTTGTGGTTGTTGTTGGGGTGGGGGTGGTGCTGCGTATTGCTGTTGCTGCATGGGTGTTGGGTCATTCAAGGGTGATGCATGATACAGAGGTGTACCCCCAAACCCAGCCACTGCCTGCTGCTGCTGTGGGGCTGGTTGTGCAAGCTGTTGATGTGGTGGTAATGGTGGCGGCTGGTTGATGATGGCTGGTGATGGTTGTACCACTTTACTGACGGGGGGTTCCATTACAACGACATAGGGGAGTTCTGGTACGTTGGTTCTTGCTGGTGTCATGAGTCCCAACTTACGAATAGCCTGTGATGATACATGAGGGTGTGATTATACATGAGACCTATATTGTGTTGTGTTGGTATACGCACGCACATATACAAACACACACACCTATACAAACACCCAAACACACATACATCATATTGATCAGGTATTTCCTATACAAACACACATACATCATATTGATCGGGTATTTCCTGAAGGGCAGCAAGTGCAAGTGACTCATCATTCACTGTCACATTGCTGCCATGGTAATCATTATATTTGACAAACTGAAAATTGTCATGTTTAGAACCAAATTGCTCCATGTGGTCATCCAGCCACTGCATGCGCTCCCAGGGACCATCGCCAATGCCAATGAATACAATAGACAGGGGGAAATTACTGTGTGTGTGGGGGGTTATCATAATTTGTTTAAACTTTTTTTTGTGTGTGTGTGTGCGTATATATCACATATGTTGTGTATGTGTATATGTTTTGCATGAGTATGTATCTCAACAAGATACAGATGTTTGTGGAATGATGTAAAACACCAAATACACACCTTGCAGCAACAATGGCATCTACAGTGTCACGTTCTTGGGTACTCAGTGCATTATCAGGGGTGTCAGATGACCTTGTGAGCTCCCCATCGCCAAAAATGACAAGTATATGATAGGCATACTGGTTTTCCTGCACGATTCCACAGGCACGGTACACGAGCGGCGCAAAGCTTGTGGGCCCTGCAAGTTTGACATGGGGTGTGACGCCTCGGTAGCGGCCAAGCACCTCTACAAGGCCGTTGGCTGGTTGATCCCTGGGAACCAGGCTGAATAAGAGCTTGTCGGTGGATGATGCTGTGATGATGGGGTGTGAGATATATGAGATTCCTAGCACATAAACAACCTGCTAGCATGAACCACACCACCACATACCGTCTCCAAAGCCATATAAGGGAACCAGACCATCATCATCATAAGGTTCCATTGCCTTGATCACTGCGTGGATAGCACGCTCATAGGGGTTTAAATGCGTCTCGTTGATCTGGTGCAAGTTGCGATGCTCCACTCCAAAGCTTTTCTTGCCTGCACTCGTGTTGCTAGAGGTAAAGTCGATGCCAATTATCAGGTTTGACGACTCCAACCCTGCACGGTTGAGAGCCTCATGAAGCTGTTGTAGCGAGGTGTGCTTGTCGTGTATCGCTGCCATGGTGTTTTGACAATAATGCTCTGTGTTGAGGCTTGCAAAAAATGACTAGGTTTTGTTACCAACTTCACCCGGGTTCACCTGCTCACCCCTCTGCTCCTTTGTGGTCCTCCTTACTAAGTGGTGGCCCCTTGCGGTCAGGCAATGGTGATGGTGGATCATCCACCGGGAATGTGCCCTCTGTAATGTGCCTCAACTTGACCACATTCAACCACTGTGCTGTTTCCTCCCCAGGCAACTCAGCAGGTGCCTTGACTAGTGTCCATACCCGCTTGAGTGGCCCCGCTATCCGTGTGTTTTCCTGTACTTTTTCCCCATTCCATATCAAGTTGCCCCACGCCTTGCCGTGCCTGGTTGGTTGTTGGTGGGATGATGGTGTGGGGGGGACATTGCTGCAGCACTATGCATGCACATAACAGCAGCACGCAAACAACAACAGCATGCAAACCATACACACTACGCAACATGCATCCTCCCACACTCGGGATCCATCATACCGTCCATCAATTTTGAGCTTCAACCGTGTCACCTCCCAATAACTGTCCCCAAACCATGTGTTCCTCTTCACTACCGCACCCAATCCATTGCGTGGCAGTGACCGCAGTATCGCATACACTGTGTGGGTATATTGACAGTACTGAGGTGCCTGCACAGTATTGAGGTGTATGGACAGTATTGAGGTGTCTGCACATTGTTGACCGTAGGATCCTCTTCCAACCTGGACCAGTATCATCCCCCAATCAACCACAACCGAATGATTGTGTCCAACATATAGCAGGTACAACATGCACGTACGTGATTGGGCTTGCAAGACTGTTGAAAATCGCATGTGTTAAGATCTCTGCAAGTGGTTGTGGGCTGTCAATATGCTGTTGATGATGCAAGACGTTCCCTTACAGATGATCCTGCATATCAGCTGACAGAACACACAACACCAACACCATCAGAAATTTCCCCACCAGCTGTCACAAGCGTGCAATAAAAACCAACAATTTTCCTGCATCACCTGTACAAGTAGTGCTGGCACGTGTATCTGCAGTGTATTGCAGACACCTTGATCGCCAAAATCCATTGATCACCAACGAGGCAGCACAAACTTCTCGATCAATCACGCCACCATGTCCAAGTCACCAGCCATTGGTATAGATCTTGGCACCACCTACAGGTACATCGTTGTTTTGTACCAACACAATCACTCAAAGAAGTGGAGTGATGTTGTGCGTAGTATGACAGCATGATGTGTGATGATGCTACTGATGGCGTTGGCGATACCCTCACATCCCCCCCATACAAACAGTTGTGTGGGTGTGTGGACCCACGACCGAGTGGAAATCATCCCCAACGACCAGGGCAACCGAACCACCCCATCCTATGTGGCATTCACCGACTCCGAGCGCCTCATTGGCGATGCCGCCAAAAACCAAGTCGCCATGAACCCCATCAACACCGTCTTTGACGCCAAGCGTCTCATCGGGCGCAAGTTTAGCGACCCCAGCTTGCAGGATGACATCAGCCATTGGCCATTTAAAGTCGTCGCAGGTCCCGGGGACAAACCACTGATCCAAGTGGAATATAAAGGGGAGACAAAAACATTTACCCCAGAAGAAATATCCTCTATGATTCTCCTCAAGATGAAGGAGACAGCCCAGGCATATTTGGGTGCAGATAAAGAGGTGAAAAAGGCCGTAGTCACTGTACCAGCATACTTTAACGACTCACAGCGACAGGCCACCAAAGATGCGGGGGTGATCGCTGGCATGGATATTATGCGAGTTATCAACGAACCCACTGCTGCTGCTATTGCGTATGGGTTGGATAAAAAGGGGCAGACAGTGGGGGAGCAGAATGTGTTGATATTTGACCTGGGGGGGGGGACTTTTGATGTGTCCTTGCTGACCATTGAAGAGGTTTGTGTGGATGGGTGGGTTGGTGGGTGTGCTCTGTGGTTTTTTTTTGGGGGGGGGAGGGTATGGGTTGTGCTGTGGGGAGATGCATATGTTGGGTGCGGCTTTATTTGTTACACGCTGTACTATGTATGATACACACACATAGTGTATTGTTTACTATACACACAGTGTCTATTGTATACAACACACACACCCAGGGTATATTTGAGGTCAAAGCAACAGCAGGGGGTATGCAACCGTGATGTTTGTGTGTGTCTGATATATACCGACACTGTAATGTGCATGTACCTGTATCATAATATGTATCATTGTTATTGCATGCATGCCCCTGTTGATGTGTTGCATTTAGGCACTGAGAGTCTGATATGTACCGTTGGTGTGTACCGTACATGCACACACCACGCCAGCACATGCCATGCACACATGCACACAGCACGCCACCCCATGACCTACACATGCACTCCCTCACCAATAACACACACTCACTCCCTCACCACAGATACGCATTTGGGAGGAGAGGACTTTGACAATCGCCTGGTCAACCACTTTGTGCAGGAATTCAAACGCAAGTATAAAAAGGACCTCAGTGACAACCCCCGGTCATTGCGGCGCCTGCGTACAGCATGTGAGGTGTGATGGGGAGGGTGGGTGTATTGGGAGGGTGTGTGTATGTGTACAGCATGTGAGGTGTGATTGGCAGGGTGTGTATGGACAGGTGGGGATATGTGGTATGCAAATATGGTGGGATTTCATTGCACCCGTTTCATACCACCACCACCACAAGAAACGTTGACTTTCGTTATTCAACCACACACCACCACACACACCTCAGCGTGCAAAGCGTTCCCTGTCATCAAGTGCGCAAACATCCATTGAAATTGATAGGTAGGGTGAAACATGCTGTATATGATGTGTGTGTATATGCTGTGTGTATATGCTGTGTGTGTGTGTGTATGATTTGTGTGTGTATAATGTGTGTGTATATGCTGTGTTTGTATATCCTATATGTATATGCTGTGTATATATGTCACCATTGTACCGCTTGCACCCCCACCTCCCACCTGCACCCACCTGCCCCCCACATGGGTGCACGTCCACTATACACACATACTACACACACACACACACACCCCACAGCTTGTATGAAGGCAATGATTTCTACAGCAGCATCACTCGTGCCCGCTTTGAGGAACTCAACATGGACCTCTTCCGCAAGTGCATGGACCCCGTTGAAAAAGTACTGCGTGATGCCAAAATGGACAAAGGTGCTGTGCATGATGTGGTGCTGGTGGGTGGTTCTACTCGTATCCCCAAGGTTCAGCAGCTGTTGTTGGATTTCTTCAATGGGAAGGAGTTGTGCAAGTCGATCAACCCTGATGAGGCAGTGGCCTATGGTGCTGCAGTGCAGGTGTGTGGGTTGTTCTTGTTGTTATTATTGTTATTATTGTTATTCCTTTTTTTTATTTTATTTTTTGTCTGTGTGTGTTGGGGGGTGGTTGGGGGGAGGGGCTGAGTGTGTGTGTGTGTGTGTGTGTGTGTGTGTGTTTGTGTGTACATAGAGTGTGTGTCAAGTGTGTTTTGTGGGTGATTGTGTCGTTGTTTGTATGCACATAAGAGTACATGCTTGTATACTTCTATGTACACAAAGATGTACACAAAGATGTACACATCCATACACACACACATCCACAAACACACAATCACACACAAACACAATCATCCACAAACACAATCACACACAAAGGCTGCTATACTGAATGGTGAGACAAATGAAAAAGTACAAGACCTGCTGCTGCTGGATGTTATTCCCTTGTCCCTGGGGTTGGAAACTGCAGGGGGGGTCATGGTACGTGTACAAGGTTGACTTGAGGGTGTACAAGGTTTGCACATGATTTTTGTGCTGATGATTTGTACAAGGTTGACCACCATGACTCATGTGCTGTGCATAGGCAATGCCAAGACACATACACAACCTCTCCCTCACAGTATATCCCCCCCCCACACACACACAAACATACACCCACCCCTTTTTCACACCCACAGACGGTGCTCATCCCCCGCAACACCACCATCCCCACCAAGAAGGAGCAAGTCTTCTCGACCTACAGTGACAATCAACCAGGGGTGCTCATTCAAGTGTATGAGGGGGAGCGATCACGCACAAAGGACAACAACCTGTTGGGTAAATTTGAATTGTCGGGAATACCACCCGCACCTCGTGGTGTACCTCAGATCAACGTGATATTCGACATTGATGTATGATGCGGGGGTGTTTTGTGTGGTGTGGTGTATCGGGGGTGTATTGGTGTGGTGTTCTGTGGTGTAGTGGTGTTTCGGGAGTGTATTTTGGTGTGCCCCCCACCCACATAACAATGGCATCCTCAATGTATCACATACAAAGAAGCAACTCTGCCTCACAGACTAAAAAGCACCCCCCCACACACACAGGCTAATGGTATCCTCAATGTATCAGCAGAAGACAAAACAACTGGCATCAAGAACAAAATCACCATCACCAACGACAAGGGCCGTCTCTCAAAGGATGACATTGAGAGGATGGTGCAGGAGGCTGAGAGGTACAAGGCGGAGGATGAAGCAGCACGTAAACGTATTGATGCGAAAAATAGCTTGGAGAATTATGCGTACAATGTGCGCAACACAGTGCAGGATGACAAGGTGTGTTTGTGTGGTGGGGATGGGGGATTAAGAGGGAGTTGGTGTGTACATGTTTATGCTGTACATGGACTGATAATATACACACATGGTACCCATGATACACATGCACACATGCACACATGCGATCTTTTCCCGTACCAACTACCCCCCCCCCCCACACACACACACACACCCAACACCTCCAGGTTGCATCCAAGCTCACCCCTGAAGACAAGGAACGTGTAGAACATGCAATTGATGAGGCAATACAATGGCTTGATGCCAACCAAACAGCAGAGGTGGATGAGCTTGAAGCACGTCTCAAGGAGTTGGAGGCAACATGTGCACCTGTGATTACCAAATTGTACCAGGGGGGGGCCGTGCCGGGGGGGGCGGGGATGCCTGGGGGGGGGGCGGGGGGGCCCAAGGTGGAGGAAGGTGCGCGTGGGGGGGGAGGGATGTGGGGAGTAGGGTGGGTGTGGGGATGTGGGTGGGGAGAGAAGAAGCGGTTGGTTGTGTATGCGCGCGCGTGTGTGTGTGTGTGTGTGTGTGTGTGTGTGTGTGTGTGTGTGTGTGTGTGTGTGTATGCGTGTGTGTGTGTGTGTGTGTGTGTCATATTGAGTGTGCTGCTCATCAATCCTGTATGTCCTTCCTCCTGTATGTCCTTCCTCCTGTACACTGTATATACTTGTACACTGTATATTTGCACACTGTGTATTTGTACACACACGCAGTTGATTAAACGAGTTCAACAGCAGGAGCGAGTATACAATATAAAGGTGCAAGGTGGGGGGAGTACACAGGGAGGAAGGAGGCATACAAGATAATACTCTCATGCTCGTGATTTATTCAGTGCTTTGTGTGGTTGTTGACAGGGGGGGGGGAGCAATACGCTTGGTGTCATCAGCATTGTCATTCATGTACACACCCATGCTCTTTTCACAACATCGATTACAAATGTTTCCATCATCATCAGTATGCATTGTGGGTGCCATGTGTGCACAAAAACACACAAAAACACACAAAAACAACAACAATCATGTTGAACAGAAACAATATCATGTTTGAGCGCAATGGATTATTGGCACATCATGCATTCGTCATTATCATCAAACAACCATCATCGTCATTACGGCAATGCGTCATCGTGGTATTCTGATGGTTGTTCCCCTGTCCTCCCCTCTCCGTCCCCTTCACGCCCACCCCGTCTCTTGCGCACACCGCCACCAGTCACACTCCCATGCCTGCTCCCCCTTGCCTTGCTACGTGCTGGATCATTACTTCTGTGCTGACCACGTTGACCACCATCACGTGGACCATGCTCCTCGTCGTCATGCTCCTCCCCCCCACGAGCACCCTGCAGCACCTCCTGTTGTATGCCCTTGAGTGGATTACGTCTAGGTCGAGACTGTGTGTCCTGCAGCCTCTCCTCTCGCCGTGTGCTGCCTGGCACATACCCCCCTTTTCCTCCAGCAGCAATACCTTGTGTCACGTCAGTGCGCCCCTTGTTTATGGGGGGCCCACGGGGCCCCCCCCGCCTCCCCCCACTCACTTTACCACCCTCACCAACACCACTGCTGTTGGTGCTGGTCTTTCTGTTGGTGCTGGTTGTGTTGTATTTGCTGTTTCGCTCCCCACCACGGCTCCCCCCCTTGTGCCCCACACCAGTGTTCACTCGTGCTGTGTTTTGCCCCCCAACACCAGCCACAGAGGGCACTCCACCACCACCACTAGGTACAGGTGATGCACCAGTCAGCACAGTCACTGCATCCAAGTTTGTCGCAACCCCCATCAGGTAGCCAGGTTGCTTGAATCGGTGTGCCCTCATAGCGGCGGCGACGATGTGGTGGGGTGGGGGTTGGGGGGGTTGGGCGCCGTAGCGTTGTACATTGGCAAGCTTGCGTGCCAAGTAATCAACCTGAAGTGAGAGTGAGGCAGGCAGAGTGTGTGTGGTGGTCAGGGTGTGGTGATGAGTGAGGCACACTCAATAGAGGGTAAGCGTGCTGGTCGAGGTATATGGTGGCATGCGTATTGTGTATATACGCACCACCACCAACATACTCACCACCACAACAAAACACACACAACACAACCACCACCACCACACCATACCTTGCCACGTTTGCTATTCTCCAATTGACACCACTCATAAAACGGAACCGACACCACATGCCACCCCAGCGCCCGCAGCAGCCGCAGTCGCAACAACGAGGGGCCCATTGGCTCCAGTGTGTTGCTCGTGAAATGAGCGGGCCCGTCTACCTCTATAGCCACCTTCTTGGAGGAGCCCAGTATTGCGATGTCAACAGAAAACAATCCGCCCTCTGTGAGGTACTCGTTGGCATGGGGGATGCGCATGCGACTCAGCACAGCGCTCACCTGTATGTTTGTTTGTGTATTTGTGGGTGGGTGTGTGTGGGTGGGTGAGATTGTGTGTGTATGGGAGAAGAGTGGATACCTGTTTATTCTTTGTGTGTGTGTATATATATATATATATCTTTGAGAACCTCAAACACATCCTCAAACACACCCACCCTCAACACCAACACACACACTCAACAACACCAACACACCTCTTGTTGAAAGCTACTCGATGATACCTCCTTGACCTGTTGCTGCCACATTCGAAACACCTCCTTACGCATCCCCGATGGCATAACCGACATGAGGGAGGGCCCCCCTTGTTTTTCGCTCCCCTCTGCTTTCCGCTGCTTGGCTTCCGACTGGGCGAGCAGGAGCACCTGAAAAAGCTGTTGACCAGAACGGTGGTCAACGTCAGAGAGACCAAAGTCAACCTGTTGACGAAACAGTCGTCGAAAGAGGGGCAGGTGGGTGCCGGCAAGGACAGCAGTAGCCCAGAGTGTGAGGCTACATGATTGCACATCAAACTTTGATGCCTGGGTGTGGAGGGGGGTGCGTATACAATGTGGTTTGTTTATGCAATGTGGTTTGGTGGTTCTTATGCAATAATCATCACTATACATACAACCATCATCATATACACAACCATACAGCATAATAACCATGCACCCTTCACCCACACCACACACACCTCGAGCAGCACATCTGCTTGCTGCAACAGGGGCTGCAGTAGCCGTGGAGACAGCTTGACGTCCAGCTTTGCCAATGACCACAACACTGTTGATAGCTCATAGGGACCCATCAACGACACCCTCCTCCCCAGCTGTTGTGCAATTTTTCCAAAAAATACATCATCATGGTAGCGCATGTATGCAAGACTCCAGCACAGGTTGGCGATGCCTTGTAGGGTGTGGAGGGGGAGACGAGCGGGACGGAGGGATTCGCGGAGGATTGCCTGGGGGGAGGTGAAAGTGTGTGTGTGTGTGTGTATGTGTGTGTGTTCAAAGGAGTGGTGTGTACACATGCAGCAAAGCAACATTCCTGTTGACAGGTACATGCACGTCCTACCACACCCCCTATCTACCACCCAACCCCACCAACCCCCATAAACACATACCTCCACCAAGTCGGGTTCAAAAATCTGCATCTTGGCCAACCCCAGCAACAAATTAGATAGCTCCTGATTGGCAAATTCAGGTAGGCGCATGATGACCAGGTCAACCACTGGTTGAACCACCAGCCCTGGGTCAACACCCAACACACCCCCTCCCCATATTACGTTGGCAATGCCCTGTGTTGTGTAATTGCGCACACGTGCGACCATATCGTGTAGGGCGGCCTGTGGTGTGGGGGTGTGGGTGATGTGGGGTGGGGGTGTGGGTGATGTGTCAACAAATAGTATTGCAATGGTTTGACCAGCACTATGGTCATGAGTCATCATCATTATCGTCATTGTACATACCATCATAAATGCATTGTGGGTATGTCCCAGTGTAGCCAGAGCCCTGTGAGTGTGAGGGCATGTGTATATAACAAGCTTTACATATTGTACATATGTGTGTGAGGGTGTGTGTATGTGTGTGAGGGTATGTGTATATAACAACCTTACATATTGTGTGCATGTGACATGCACTCCATTTTGTGTGTATGTAATGCTGTTGTGATACATGTTGTATGTAATGCTGTTGTGATACATGGTGTATGTATGTGCACATTGCCAATACACACCAATACACACCATTACACAGCAATACACACCATGCAATGTTGGACACTGCTTGTGGTTGACAATGATCCAAACCCCTCTTGAGTGCTTGTGTAACTACTGCATCCAACACCTGCTGCTTGTGTAGACCCAGTGTGCCACACGCCTAGGGGTGAGGTGTGTGTGGGGTATGTGTGTGTGGGGTATGTGTGTGTGGGGTATGTGTGTGGGGATGATGTGTGGTGATGATGTGTGGTGATGATGTGTGTGGTGAAATGGAGTAATGATTTTGATGTGGTGATGATGACATGCCATGATCATGTTGCCTGCATACATTTGCCACCACCACTTCACCACCACCACACAATCTCACCACCACAATCTCAACAACCACCACCTCACGACCCCCCTCCACCCTCCTCATACCCATGCAACATTCGAAAGCTCCTGATCCGTGCACCCCCCCAGGTCTACCATCACAAATGAATCCACTGCAGCACCCAGCAGCCCCTTGTGTTGGTCGGCACCCAGGGAAGCGATAGCCCAGCTGATATTTGCCAGCTGTCGTGCTTGGAATTTATGTATATTGGTGTTGACTTGTTGCGTGAGCCATGTGAAGAGGGGGTGCTGTAACACTGCGTTTTTGTCCTCCTGTGTTTGTTTTTGTTTGTGGGTGGTGTGAAAGAGGGATGTGTTGATGAGGGGTGTGTTGATGAGGGGAACATACACATGCATGATATTGGCGTTGAGCATGTGTGTATGCTGGACACTGTGCGGCATAATAGCAGCATAGAACAGCACCACAAAACACACACAGATAGGCTGTCACACACAACACACACAAAAACACCAACACGCCCTCACATACAACACAGATACGCCCTTAATACACCTGGGAGCGTGCAAAGCGTGCCAGCCTATGAAGTGCAGTAGAGAGATTGATAGCATCAAACAGGGGATGGAGGTCCCTCACCACCTGCAACACCATGGTCCATGTCGATGCGCCGGTCAACACTGCGTTGACCGCTGCGGGGACGATGCTCCGGGGTGGGCGGGTTGGGTGGGTGGGGGGTGGGGGGGTGGGGATTGGGTATCCTTGGGCATCAAGCACACCTGTGTGGGTGGGGTTGGGGTGGGGTAACAGCACACACTTGCAAACACACACTTGCAAACACACACTTGCAAACACACATCCACACCCACACACAAACACACTTGCAACCCCCCCCCCCCACACACACACCGAGTTGTTGCAATTTGTATGTCCAATACCCCTCCTCCTTGCCCATCTCCTCCTCTGAGGGTGGCAGTGCAAGTTTGAGTTGCTTTGCTGCTGCTAATGTCATTGGGGGAGGGGTTTGTGAGGGATAGGTGTGTTTGCCTACCACTGCTGCTGGTGTTGCTTGGGTTGATGGTGGGGATTGTGTGGATGGTGTTGAAGGTGGTGAGGGTGTAGATGGTGGTGAGGGTGGGGGTGATTGTGTTAATGGTATTGGTGGTGATTGACTTGATGTGCTGGCTGACTGTGGTTGTCCATGATGCCCAGCATGAGGTACAGTGACCGTATCATCATGTTGTTGTTCATTATCATCATGTTGTTGTCCATCAGTAGCAGTAGCATGATCACTACTACCCTCCTCCTCCTCTTCCTCCTCCTCCTCCTCTTCCTCCTCCTCCTCCTCTTCCTCCTCCTCCTCCTCCTCATCATCAGTATAACCAACATCTCCACTAGTATATGGTTGTATTACTGCTGTTAATGCATCACCATTTACTTCATCCCCATTGCCCACCTCCTCACCCCCCCTTTCCCCCTCTCCATCCTCACCCTCCCCAACCACCACCATCACAGGAGGAGGGGGCTCCCTCTGACGCCACTCCCGGGGTGGCTGCCGCTGCTCCTCCCACCCCTCCCCTTCCCCACCCACTGGCTCCCCACCCTCACCCAAGGCCTCTAGGGGACCATATGCATCCCATGTGTCATGCCATAGTGACTCTTGCCACCCATCCCCACTAGGCCCCACAGGGCCCCCCGAAAATGGCCATGCGGGTGGGCCCCCTTGCATTTCCAAATCTTGCGCATCTTCTGGTGGTGGTGTGAGTTTGATGACAAGTGGGGGGAGTATGTCGACGTCGCTGGGGAGTGCGAGGGAGTCGAGGGGGACTGCTTCATCATCAGATGAGTTCGTCGAGGGGGGACCTGTGTGGGGTGGGTGTGATGTGTACCACTGGTATTTGTGTGTGTACCACTGGTACTGTGCATTGGGTACACTTGACACACCACACACCCACACATCCACCCACACCAGATACACACATCCACACATCCACGCACCATCATGTCCACCACTGCTAGGTCTGCTTATGACAGTGAAGGTGTCAGGGCCCTCCTCCACTACCCTGGAGCCCCCCCCACTGGTACTTGTGCCTGCTGAGGCATCCACATCCCACATGACTGGCAATTCATCACCCACCTGTTTTTTTTTTTGTGTGTGTGTTTGTGTGTGGTGGTGGGGGTGTATATGTGTGTCTGGTTGTCTTATTGCATGCTCACAGTGCATATGCATTATTATCATATACATATGCATGTATACAGTATTGTGCATAGTTGACTGCGCATTGACTGGTGTATGCATGTCTTGTGTATAGTTGACTGCGCATTGTTTCCATATACTGATGTGCACCACATGCATGCATGCGTACCCATGTGTACACCACCACCACCACCACCATCACCACCACCCACAATGGCATACCTCATCCCACAGTTCCTGGTCTGTAAACTCCAACACCTCTGCATTGTGCCAAGGTACCCCCACCTGCACATCCTTGGTGTCCCATGGGGATGCCTGATGAAGGTCAAACCCCTCCAAGGATTGACTGGGGTCATTGGAGGTGGGGTCACTGGAGGTGGGGTCTGCGGGTGTGGGGGTGGGGCTGCGACTACGACTGGCAAACCGTGCCTGTGTTGTGATGATGAAGACCATGGGTGGCGTTGATGGTGAACGGACAGTGGGTGGATGTATGGTGGGTGCTTTCAGGTTTGAGGTAAATGTACTGCTGGTGGGAAATGAAAATATATATGTGTACACACAACGTTGCAACACCAACGCCATCGCAAGGCAGACCTCAAGGCGCTTGATGGCTTGCAGATCAATTGCATCGCAGTCGTCAGGCAATCGCTCCCCAGCACTGAGACCGTCAAATGCACCGGCAGCACATGCTGTGCGTTTAGAAGCTGTTGGATGGGCAGCAGGGGTGTGCATGCGTGGGCGTGGGTGCACGTCGTGGTGTCGTGGGCCATGGCGGTGGGGGGTGATGGGTTGCATGACCAGCCCATGTGTCCAACAAAGCACCATTTTGTGTGCTCTGAATTGCTATTGTGTAGACATGAATTGCTCTTGCGTAGACAGACTGCAAATTGAGGTCACGCTAAGGTCACAACCTGGTGCAACAGTGGCATGCCAAGTGTACTGTTGCCTTGCGAGTTGGTGTCTAGTTGGTGTCGACCCGCAATGCTTTCTAGTGTGTAGGCAATTCTTTGCTAGTGCGGCTATGTTGTGTTCTATCGATAAGTCAGCAGTGTGTTTTATGCAGCCATTACTTCTCAACGTATAAAACACAACACCAAATAGCAACAGCAATCATTCAGTAACATCAAGAAACACCACAGCAGCAGCAGCAACCATGGGAACAGAACGCAAGGTTAAGATGAAGCTAAGCTTGAAAAAGCTGGCACAGCAGCAGCGTGGCAGCATGTGTCAGGAAGAAATTGGAGCATTGTGTGAGTGTCTAGAAAAGGTGTGTGTTTTCTTGGGTTGGCTGCATGCGATCGTACAGCATGCACATGCACAACTCTGGTGCTTTTGATGATACACAGCATGTACACAGCATGCTCTTGCACATAGAACAGTTGGTGTATTTGATCACTGTTCATCAGCACTCTGTGCCCTCAATGTGCCCTCAACATCATATCAGGTTGGAGATGGCAACATCAACGACGCATGTGCTCGAGAGGTAGAAGCCTTGTCAAGGTGTGACGCAGCGCTCCGTGCCTCAAAAACACGTCAGAGGCCAAGTATCAACTACCATTTGCAGCGATTGAACAAGTATTTCATTGCCTTCCGCGGCCTGAAGCGATGACGGTTGTGTACTTGTTAGTGTGCTTTCTTTGTGATGGTGACCACCATGCACGCAGGTGTGTGCGAGGTCGGTCCTTGAATCAGCAATCACGTGTGTTTCTTGATTGTGATTTTGCTGCTGTTCTCATACATTGACTACGTGCAGTGTGTGCCTCCATATTGTGCACACCACCGACACCCATGTGCTGTAACCAAACCTAATTCATTCCTTTGTCCAACAATTCCCACTCGCAATTTTCTTGCACAAAAGATTACACCAACAGAAATAGAGACAGTACTTGACAGAACTACCCAGCTCGATCAATCATGGCTATACAGGGCCAAACCAAGCTACACAAGACGGGGAGCCTATGTGAACGACTTCCCGGATATGTACTCAATCCACCTATCGAGGCTGTGGTCTTTAGCTGGGGCGTAGCAGAAGATGGCCAACTGGTGAGAGCATGATGTTGGATGGCTGTGCAACAATTCGTATTTACAATACCACAAGAGCACTGCACACAGGGTTTGGACACCAATCAAGAGCAGATATTGCAGCCCAAGGTGGTTGAGGCGCTCCTCGGCACCCGGTTTCGTGGTCGTGAATACTCAAGAGGACCCCTGGTACGAGGCGTGACTGCGAATGGACTCTGTGTGTCCATACTGTGCACCCTCTTGTGTACGCAAGTACACTTCATATGTGCCCCTCTTGAACAGTGTCTTAAGTACACTCACACATCCAACCACACACACTACACAACCACACATACACAATAACACATATATACGACATACACACAACGCTCTATGCAGATTGCTGGTAGTCGCACCACACTGGCTATTGAGGCCAATGGTGAGGTGTTATCGTGGGGGTGGAATGCACGGGGCACACTGGGACAAGGAAACAAGTATGTGTTGTGTTGTGCCTGTATAGAGCGTGTGTGCATAGAGTACGTGTGTGTGGAGTGCGTGTGGAGTGTGGATTGTGCAGAGGGTGTGTGTGGTGACCCGCCCATAACATCAACCAATACACACACACTATACCCCAACACCCCAACACACCCCAACACACCCCAAAACACCACACCACACCGCACAGGAACAAGGTGGTTCCCAAACCCAAACCTGTCGTTGGACTGGAAGGAGTTTGCATTGTACAGGGTGCTGTGGGGGGGTGGCATTCCATGGTGTGTTGCGATGTGTGTTGTATTGATATTGATGTGTGTTGTATTGGTATTGGCAGTGTTTTGCCACAAACCCCAAAAAACCAATCTTCCCACATCCTCCCCGCATCCTCCCCAACATCCCCGCATCCACATCACGCACAAACACCCCATTACACACAAACATCCACATCACACACAAACACTCCCATCAATCACGCACACACACAGCTCCTTGACTCTGAGGGTCGTGCATGGGCATGTGGTGGTAATGAGTATGGTCAATGTGGGTGTGACCCCAAGGAGCGTGATGTACTGGTGCCACGCAGGTGCTTACCGCAGGTGCAGGTGGTGCAGGTGGCATGTGGGGGTATGCATTCCCTGGTGCTTACTAATACTGGGGAGGTATGATATTTGTTTGTGTGTTTTTGCAGAGTGTGTGGTTTTGCAGAGTGTGTGGTTTTGCAGTGTATGTGTTTTTGCAGAGTGTGAGGGTGTGTGTGTCTGTATGTGTGTGTATGAAGTGTGTATGCGATGATGTGTGTATATGTGTGCATTGGTATAGGGAAAAACACATAGCAAAGCGGTGTAGTAGTGTATTGCTGTGTGTAGTACCACCACCACCACCATCACTGGTGTAGTGGTGTATTGCTGTGCTATGGTGTGGATGGGTATTGCTGTGCTATGCATATCACACATGCAGAGTTTCCAACACCTGTACACACCACTCCCCACCACTCCCACCACCACCACCACCACCACGACACAGGTGTGGATGTGGGGGGAAATATGGGGTGACTTCAGCATGGTAACAGACAGGGCTCCTCGGAAAGTACAGGGTGCCACCGATATCGTTCAGATTAAATGCGGCGCTTTTCACAACCTTGCTCTCAACAGTCGTGGGGCTGTGTATGCATGGGGGATTAACGACTTTGGGCAGTTGGGCACAGGGGATACGTCGTATGCCACCACACCACAGCCTGTGGTGGGGCTTGAGGGTGTGTGTGTGGCGGATGTGGAGGCTGGTGGGTGGCATTCGCTTGCGATATCGGATGATGGTGGTATGTATGGTGGTGGTGGTGGTGGTATGCGTGGTGGTGGTGGTGGTGGAGGAGGAGGATGGGTGTTACGTGTGTGTTTTCCCTCTTGTTTTTTCATACATTTGTACAGCATACATGTTCCAATTATATATACATGTACAGTATACACACCACACCACGCACCAACACCCAAAACGCCACCCACCAACACACACCAACACACCACACAGCTGTGTACGTGTGGGGTCGTGGTGAATACGGACGCCTCGGCTTGGGTGACAAGGGTGGTGCCAGCAAACTCCGTCCCACCCTCCTCACCAGCCTGTCGAGCTACAAGGTGGTGCATGCCTCCTGTGGGGGCACACACACCATGGTGATTACCGTTGATAGTCGCTTGTTTGTGTGGGGGAGGGGGAGCTTTGGGAGATTGGGGACTGGGAACTTGAAACAGGCGTATGAACCAGTGGAGGTACAGCTGCCAGGTGTGTGTTGTTTGTTTGTTTGTGGGTGTGAGTGTGGGTGTGTGGATGTGTGTGTGGGGGTGTGTGTGTGTGTGTGTGTGTGTTTGTGTGTGTGCGAGCATAATGTGGGATGATGAGGTAGGGAAGGGAGAGGGTATTGGTGGGTATTGCTTGCTAATTCATTTGCGAATTCATTTGCGAATTTCAAAATTAGAATTCGATTTTATTACTACCAACAACCCATCTCTTTTCATACCCTTTTGTTTGCATCGCCCTTGCATGCCTGTGTGTCCCTTTTCATACATCCACCCCCCTCTATATTGCACACATGCACATACACATACACCCCCACCCACCCACACCCCCACACCCCTACACACACACACCCCTGCACCCACACACACACCCCGGCACATCAACCAGGTGGGCCTGATCGCTGGCGCATCATTGACATAGCAGCAGGTGGGCGTCACTCCCTTGTACTCGCAGTGCCTGACAATGGCAACCTGAAAAAATCCATCAGCTCTGCATCAGTGAGTGCTGCCAGTGGGGATGGGGGGGGTATGTATAGGTGGCAGCCGCACACACCACTAACAGCAGCAGTGTCGGTAGATGATGGGGATACAGGTGGGTTATTGCGGGGTGGGTGAGGGGCATTGTTGGGTATAGTGTGCACGTCATGTGTATGTGTAGGGGGTCATGTGTGTATCATATATGTGGGTCGAGCTACATATGTACGCATGTGGTTGTTGTATGTTGTGCAAATTGTATACACATCCACCACACATCGCCCCCTACATACATCCCACACCCAAACACACACACAGACCTAGAAGGTTCCCCCGCCCGTCGCCGCCACATCTCTCCCATAGACTCTGATCACCCCTCCCCCAAATTAGAGGGCCCCCTCGGCTCCGAGGGCCCCCTCGGGTCAGAGGCCCCCCCCGGGGAAGGGGAGGGGTCCATGGGTGATGATGAGTTGGATGAGCTACAGAGCCCGGGCTATGATAGTGAGGCACCCCTTGCCAATACAGGGTCTGCTTATTTACCATTGCATTATGTACACCAAACTGGTGGGAATGAGGTGCGGGTGGCTGGGTGAGGGTGATGTGTATGTGTTTGTGTGAAAGCAAGTGTATGTGATTTCCATGTGCTTTCCCGGTAGATGTATGTGTTGCTGCACTCCTCACATCACAATTCCCTCACAACACACACAGTCAACACAAGGCTCAGATGGAGAACAGCAACACCACCCACATACAACACCCCACCCACCACGTCGACCCGGGGCCTCCCCACTGGGCCCCACAGACCGCACACTCAACCCTGAAACACTCCGTCAACACCAACACCAGCAAGACGTGCTCCACCACCAACAGCAGCAGCAACAGGCCGTGGCAGCAGCATTGCATGGGACCCCACCATCTTCTTCCGTCGCGTCCCACCCTGTTTCCTCCCCTGGGGGGGGGGGGACCCCTCTATCCATGGGGGGGACCCCTCTATCTGGCAGTGGGGGTGGTATGGGTGGAGGGGCCATCACAAGTGGGGGAGGTGGGAGTGTAGGTGGGGGGGAGGGTAGTAGCATGTCCATGCCATCCGCATCACCACCAGCAGCAGCAGTACACACAGCAGCACGCACAGCAGCAATACACCCAGCAGACAGTCAAGTGTCTGATCGTAGCCCCTATATGAGGAATGACACAATGGATTCACTGGAGCTCAGCGATGAAGTGTATAGGAGGTGGGTGTGGGTGGACATCTGTTTGTACACAAGTGTATACCAAGTTTGTTTTTTATATTTATATATATATGCCAAGTTTTGTCCTACAAGACATGTGTGCACACACATCTACTGTCCATCGGGCTCCTTTGATCCCCCCTTTCCCCTCTCTTTTCACCTCCCCTTTTCTTTCCCCTCCCCTTTTCTTTCACCTGCCCCCTCCTTTCACACCCACAGGACCAGTAGCTTGGACATGGAGGAGGCGCCTGTAAAAGTGGGGTCCGCTCTCCTCAAGGCACACACACATGACCTCACAGGGCCCTCTGATGATTGAAAAACAAGGGGTCCATGATGTGACGAGGCCATCATCTTTATAGTTGAAAACAGAGAGTGCAGGTGTTTGGAGAGTGCAGGGGCTCACACATACGACTGCTGCTGCACTGAGAGGCATTGTCCACGTGGTACACTTGTGTCGTTTCATGCTGCAACAGTGCAGTGTATCGTTTTGCATACAAATAATGCAACGTAATGAAGAAATAAAAAACATCCAAATGGTTATTCAAGTGCGTTGCGGCAATCTGCCAGTGACAAGTATATATCACCACTCCCAAACAACCCCCTCTCCAACATACAAACAACCCCTCTGCCCAACTTACACAACCCCCCCCCCCCCCCATTCTTGCATGCGCTCAAACACCATTTCCACCACCGCCGCTGCATCCACCGCCGTCGCCACCATCACTGATGGTCGTCCACTCCATGCATTCTTCTTATGCCACTGCCGATCCTGCTCATCAAACAACGTGGCACCCCGGGCTATGCCTTGAGTTGCAACACGCACTCTGCCTGGTTTGAAAGTAAACAGGTCTGGGCGGAGCACTGCTATGAGGGCAGTGGGGTCGTGGCAAAATGCTGCGTCCATCTTGTAGGCTTGCCTGTGTGTGATGTGTGTGTGATGATTTGTGTGGTGGTGGGTGGTGGGGGATGGTTATGTGGGATATGTGTGGTGTGTGGGGGGGGGATGAATGCGTCGAGATGATGTGTGGGGGTGGTGTGGGTGATGTGTGCATACATGGACGTGGTGTTGCGTATACGTGTTTGCATATAATGTTGGAACATAATCACACTACACCACCACCACCACCACCACACACACACACACACACACCGATGATACGCAACATAAAACCGAGTCGCATCAGCCAAGAAGCTCCCAAACCTCCCCTTGCCCCGCATCCCCTCAAGTCTCTCACTCGACAGTATACACTCATGTGTGACATTCAACCCCACCATGTGCACAGTCCCCCCATGTCCCAGCACATAATCGGCAGCCTCAGGGTCCCCATATATGTTGGCTTCCGCTGCTGGGTTTACGTTGCCACTGACATGAAAGGCCCCTCCTAGGACAACAAGCTTGCGCTGTGTGGGTGGGGTTGGGTGGGGTTGTGGGTGCCAATCATACATACAGACTACCCCATCATACATACCCATTACCCCATCATACATACACACACACCCATTTATGACTAATAGTAGGATCCTTTTTCAATGCCAGTGCAATGTTGGTCAATGCTGCAAGTGCCAATATAACCACCTCTCCCGGATTGGCGTTGACCTGGTCAACAATAAAGTCTGCAGCACTTTGTGTGATCGGTTGGCCCTGTGATGATGATAATGGTGGTATAGTTGAATAATAATGATGATAGTGTGTGCATGCAAGACTGTGTGATACACATACCGTTGGGAGGGCAAGGTTGGTGTTGCCAAAGCCATCTGCCCCGTGCTGTTGGGGGAGCGACAGGAACAATGAGGAAAAAACGTAGGAAATGAAGCAGGCAATGCATGAAAACACCTCCCATAGTAACCCCCCATGAAAACACCATACCACAAAGTCTGCAATGTGTGGGGGGCATGCAGTGGTGAGGCTGTGGGAAGCACCCGTTGCCACAGGTGTCGAAGCGCCAGCCATCTCCACCAATGTCAATGCATTCAACGTCGCCTGGGGCGTCTGCACATTGCCATATAGTGTCGTCAGGCCTAGAATATCTATTTCTGGACTGTTGAAGGCTGCTAGAATTGCCATTGCATCATCTGTGTGTGGGTCAACAACATCCAGCAATACGATGCAACACGAATGCAGCCACGTCGGCTTGTTTTTATACTCAATCACCGCGCATAACGCACCGCAACCAGGGTCTGTGTCTATGATGAGCTTTGTAGGCTGTTTTGCAGTTGGTGGTTCGTGTTGTACCGGATGCCATCCATTTGTTGTTGCCATGTTGTATGTTTTGTATTGTTGATGGGTTGTTGATGGGTTGCTGATGTGTTGATGGGAGTTGTGGTGTTGGTTTTAATGGAGAGTTGATCGTATATATGTCGGAAATGATTCATGTTTATGATTCATGTATGTGCATTCCAGACACACAAATCCATTGCACATTGATACATAAGAGTTGAACACATTAACAAACAGCGTTTGGTGCCTGAAGAACTTTCTTAGGGTAGCTCAACAGCATGCCAGCGGACAGTTCGGTGCTAAACAAGTCGATTTCGGGCATTCTCACCACGGTACTGTGCTAGGAAACACGACACGACATGCATGTGCTTGCTTGCGCACGATACAAGGCAATCCTGATATGCTGATATATCCTGATCCCGGTCACATCAACCACCCACACCAACACCCTCCCAACACCCTCCCACACCAACAACAGGTGGGTGTCATTGGAGGTGGTGCATGGGGAACTGCACTTGCAGCCCATGTAGCCCGTATGGGACATGATACCGTGTTGTGGGCCATCGAGTCAGATGTGGTTGATGACATCAACAACGCCCATGAGAACAAGCGCTACCTCGCTGGTATCCCCCTCCCACCCACCCTCAAAGCAAACACCGACCTCCGTGCAGTTGTTGAGCATGGGGAGCTTATTGTCATGGTGGTTCCAACACCATTTGTTGCCCGCACATTGCAACCTGTTGCAGATGCGTTTACTTCAGACAAGATCATGGTGAGCTGTACCAAGGGCATCAACACAGAAACCCTCGAGACTGTCAATCAAGTATGTGTTGTGTTTGTTGTTCATTGGACAATGAAAATGTTGCTTTGCACGGGTGGGATGACATACCATGCCATTGTAGCGCAAGGCTACACATCCTGCATCACGCACAATTGCACCTCCTGCACCATTTCAGGTACTGACCAGGGTGCTCCCCCCTGCCTTTCATGCACGTCTAGCCTATTTAAGTGGCCCATCCTTTGCCAAAGAGGTTGCCATCGACCCCCCTCAACCAACCGCAGTGACAGTGGCATCCCACAACATTGACACTGCCAAGCGTGTGCAAGAATTGATGTCCACCACGCGCTTTCGTTGCTACACCTCGTTGGATGTTGTTGGTGCGTGTTGTGTTGTGGGGGGAGTGATGGACATGTTTGTACACGTGCCATCATGTGCACATCATGGTGTTCTACACCCGTCACAAGAAACACAATACACATTTCTACACCTCCATACACTGCATACACCCCCCCAGGTGTGGAACTGGGTGGTGCATTGAAAAACGTGCTCGCCATTGCCTGCGGTGTATGCGACGGCGCCGGTTTTGGTAACAACGGCCGTGCTGCCCTCATCACACGTGGTTTGGATGAAATCACCCGCCTGGCTGTTGCCCTTGGTGCAAATCCCCTCACCCTGGCTGGTCTGTCGGGTGTGGGGGATACTGTGTTGACGTGTGTGGGGGACCTCAGTCGTAACAGGACAGTGGGGTTACGTATAGGCAAGGGGGAGTCGCTGGCGGATATCACATCGTCGATGGGGGGGGCTGTGGCGGAGGGTGTGTTGACATCCAAGTAGGTTTGGGGTGGTGGGTTGGTGGGGTTGTGTGGTGTGGTTGTGTGGTTGTGTGTGACACATTGTACATATCTGGCATGTATATAATGTGTGTGTGTATGTCAGCAGTCTTCCACATGGTGTGCATATGGTGCTATACTTCATCTCCCTGTATGCACTCTCCCCATCCCCCCTCTCATTTCCAACTTGCCCTTCATAAGAAAATGGCTTCACCCACCCAACAACCACCCAGGGCTGCATACGACTTGATGAACAAGGTGGGTGTTGACTGCCCGCTGCTACGAGGTATCTACAAGGTGGTGCATGAGGGCGCCGATCCTGCTGTGGAGGTGGTGGCGAGCATGTCTAGGGATCTCAAGTCGGAGATCAACGAGTCTGTGTTGCGAGCGGCCACCACACATGCAGGCGCATGAAAGGAGAGGGGAGGGGAAAGGGGAGGGGGTGCAGTGTGGAGAACGTGCGAGTTGTTGGTGTTGATGAGTTGTGTACAGAAGAGATACGATGTTGTGAGTGTGGATGTGTGTGGATGAGGGTCACAGAGTGTCACATGAACACAAGAGCATTGTATGAGGCAGCACATGCAATTTACACTGGCCAATGGTATTCCCTACTGATATAACTATCATCCGTTGACTGTTGACCATGCGTTGACCATGATTGCAAAACACAGCAGCAAGCACACAGCAGCAAGCACACAGCAGCAAGCACACAGCAGCAAGCACATATCATCACCATAATATATGTTACAAATACATGTATGAAACACGACGAAAACTATAATCATCGTTGCGGGAAACCACGCCCACAAACATGGGGTTCTATGCTATGCAATCAAAGAGGAACACACAGAGATTAAAACGGAAACAAAAGGGGGAAACACACACAAACAGATACACTATCATTCTGGTTTTTTTGTTATTCATGGATGACGCAAGCTATCCCACACAGCTGCCCTGCACGCTATTGGTTCTCTCTACAAAGCAACAACACATGGCAACAACACCCACCGTCAACAACACCCACTCACCACCTTCCCCACCATTCATCACCCTTCCTCCATGGTCAACCCAAACGACAGCTTCCTCGCGCTCTGCAACACCCCCGCAACATCCTCCTCCTCTTCTGCGCTCTCACCCCCCGTCTCTTCTGAGGGGTCCCTCCATGCAGAGGGCCCCCCTTGCATTGGCAAGCACGGTTGGAGGGGCCCCTGTGGGGCAATGTCATCTCCCTGTTCATCATGAAGCCCCCCTTCACTCCCATATCCCTGAAGTAGTGGGCTGCTGCGGCCACTGTCGGCGTCAAAGCGCAGGGTCATGGGCAGCGTAGGGGACCCTGGGGCCCTGTCTTCTGCAATACTCATATCAGACATGCCCCGTAACAACCTGGTGGTGTGTATGTGTATGTAGGTAGGTGGTGAGAACACAGCATGCACATGCCACCCCTGCACAAGTGGTGTACAGCAAGTGAACAACAACAACAACATACCCGCCCAGTGCGTGCACAGACCCCTGCCCCCCTAGTGGCAACGGGTGCTGCGCAAAGCTAAAGGAGGGACCCCTCAGAGGGACCCCACCCCGCCGAGATGCTTGTCGAAACAGTTGTGGTGTGTCTGCAACCATCATGGGCTGCAGGGAACACTCACTACCACATGGGCTCCCCCCTTGTGGTAAAGGAGGGCCCCCTCCTCGGTGAGGTAGGAATGGCGAGGGGACCACGGTGTGTACATGGTGGTCAACATGGTCAACGTCAACATGGTCAACGTCATGGTCGAGTGTGAATCGTTGTTGAGGTACACCAAAACTGGGGAGCGAATGTATGGCCATATGCTGCGCACGTTGACCATGTGTCCTCCGTTGTTGACCATGCTGTGTGGCAGTATCATCCTCCTCATCATCACCAGCGACTTGTAAATCAAATGAAACATCCATCGCTGCTTGTTCCTCCTCTAAGCCATACCCACTACCTCGTTCACTATGTCCACCTTGCACACCACCCCCCAACCACCCACCCACCCCTGCCCGGGGGCTTGCAAAGGGGCTTGGCAGTGCAGTGGTGGCATTGGACGTGGGTGATGTCGCAACACTTGTCACGCTTGGGGGTGTGAATGGAAGCACCCACCCATGCAGCTGGTTGATCTGCTCGAGGATGTGTGCTGCAGTGGGGCGATGGGCGGGATCCGGGTGGAGCATCTGTTGCACGAGCCACTGAAAGCTGCTGCTGCGGTTGGGCAACATAACACTTCCTGTGTCACGTGCTTCTTCTGATCGTGGCAGCACGTGTCCTAGGTGTGTGTGTAAAAGGGGGGGGTGATTGGAGGGGTATAGAGTATGGTCATGTGTATGCAGACACACATTTGTCCACACACATACATTTGTCCACACATACATTTGTACACATACACACACATTTATATACACACACACATACACATACCAGTGGCACATTCATATAGGGTGGCCCCCAGTGAGTACACGTCAGCAGCAAATGTGGGGCTTGTGTGGTTGCTTAGGAGTTCAGGTGCAACATACCTACCATCACCTTCCTCCCAATCCTATGTTAGGTGTGTGTGTATAGGTGTGTGTGTGCAGGTGTAGGTGTAGATGTAAGCATGTATGTAGGTGTGAAAAAAGAGGCATACGTTCTTACATGCATGCACCCATCCCACATTATCCATTGTATTCATTGCTTGTGTGTGCACAGTTGTGTATGCACATAGAGCAACATACATACCCATTGTTGCTTCAGCACAGCCAATCCAAAGTCCCCAATCCTCCATGCAACACTACCATCATGATGAGTATGAGCATATATGTTGCTGGGCTTGATGTCCAGGTGCAAGCAATCACAGTCATGTAACACCTGCAAACCCTGTGTGGGGGTGGGGTGTGTGTATTGTGTGTATGTACTTGTGCGTCAGATAGCTGTCTGTGTTGGTGCTTGGTAGTTGCTTGGTACATATTGGCAAGCACATTTTCATTTCAACAACACACAAATGTGTAATATAGACACACACACACACACATAAACACACTCAACAGCATACCCGTCCAACATCTCGCATCACCAGCCACAACACTTCCTCCTGCAAGCACTGTCCTTGCTGCTGTGCCTGTGTGTGTGTGTGTGTGTGTGCGTGTGTGTGTGTGTAAAGATGGTTGCATGCGGCATGCACATGTGCGTATGTACTGTCTAGCACATGTATATATGCAAAAACCATAGCGATCACACCAAAAACCCATGAAAACACCGACAACGACGATGACGACAGAAAGCACAGCAACAATCACAGCAACACACTCCTACACACGCCCCACCACACACACAAAACCCCTCATCAATAACACGACCAATACTCTTACCGCTGCAGATATGGTATCAAGGTTCCCCCCCTCACAGAGGTCCATTTGAATGTAAAAGTGTCCCTCTTGCTGCCATGCACGATAATGGCCTACTATGTTGGGGTGTTCTGGTAGAGCAGCTACAGCCATGATCTCCTGCATACACCTGTGTGGTGGTGGTGGTGGGTGGGGGAAAGAGCGGGGAAGGAAAGAGCGTGTGAGAGTACGGGGTGTGCATGTGTGGTGAGGGGAGGAAAGAGCGTGGGAGAGCGTAGGGTTTGCATGTGTGTGTGAGCAGGTGATGTTTGTTGTGTAGAAGCAACAACAAAAAAAATCATACCGTTGTCGCTCTGCTCTTGATTGGATTTTTCGTCTGCATCGTTTTACTGCATACAATTCCTTGGTTTGCCTGTGTCTGACTTTGTACACCTGTGGTGTTGATGTGTGTAGGAATGATGATGATGGTGATGATGATGATGATGAAATGCATGGTTATGATGATGATGTGCGAATACACACACACCAAATACAACGTACACAGGAACAAACCACACCCCTTTTATTTCACACCCTACCTCATCCCCTAACCCCCATACCTCACTGTATGGTGTGAGCCCAAGCAATGACAGAAACTCAAAGTGTTCTGCAAAACGAAACAAATCTGGTTGGTTGAGGCTGTCGGTACGTTTGAGACGTGTGGCCAACAAGACCTGTGTGCATGGGGGGGGGGGTGCGTTGATGGGTGGGTCATGCATGGGTGTTGCAGGGAACATAATGAGAAGATGTTCCCATGATCAATGTGCACGTTGAACTTTTGTTGTACAACAACATGTGTTGCAATCAGTACATACAGCAACACCTTGACATCAGGCACCACCACCTTGGTGTCCATGAGGCTGTCATGGCGACTGGGTCGTGCAGTGCGAGGCCTGGTGCGAGACCGCCCAGTGAGGGGCGTTTCCGGAAGGGTGGCAGCTTCTGGGGTTGAAAATGCAGCCTCCAGCTGGCGTGTGGGACTGTCCATGGTGCATGGTGGTCGCAGCTGGGTGGCAGGCAGTGGGTTGCTGTACGTGGCAGAGCATGGGCCGGGGGAAGCTGAGAGTTTGCGTGGTGGGTCGTCTTGTGTTGGTGTTATACTGTGACTGCGTTTCATAGAAATGGCGGAGTTGTATGGAACGATGTGTGACTGTGGTTTTGGGTTGTATGTATACTGCAAGATGGTGGAGATTTGGCGTGTGTGGCTGTTGTGAGGGCGTTTTTTAGTTGTTTTATTGCTATGTTGTTGTGACGATATGTTGAAGAGTTTGACGGAAACTAGCTGCGCTGTCGTTTTAGTGCGTGCATCACGTTGGATGCAGCTGTTGATGGTGCTGACTCATGAAAACAACTGGTACGCGCTTGTGTGATCGTATTGAAGTGTGGAGATGTATGCAATATTTTTATGCGATTTGTCGAAGAATAACGTTTCCTGGTGGAAAATGTGGTGATCTTGGTGCATGGAACTTGCATATGGTGTGTGTAGAAGGTGGTGCATGGATGGCGCAGGTGGATAAGTGTGTGCTCACCTTGTGCCCTCTCACTGCAGTGTGGGCATGCATGTTGCCATGAATGTGCGCTGATCAATCCAACAGGCACAAGCACCCTTGATAGGTCACCGCCCAACCGCTTGATACAATTTCTCACTCATTATCTCACTCCTTATAATGTAAAACCCATTCTTGTTGTCAACCCAAAACACACACAACACGAATAAACAACATGACCTGAGACAGCACCATGGAGCCTCCAGCAGGGGGGCATGTGCAAGTCAGTCGACTCTTTGAGCCAGGCAGTGCAGGCGTTCGTCAAGCCCAATTGGTGCAGCAAGATCAGTCCGTACAATGGCAGGCCGTTTTGACCTATGACGAGTTGTTTGATGCAAGGCATGTACCACCGACACCTGCTGTTGAGCGTGTTTGTGCAGCACAATCATCTTAATCCATTGAATCACACAGGCAAGCAGCCAACTGTGTTGGATTCGACGTGCTCCCGAGTTTGCCCACACTGTATGTCTACAGAAGGCGGTTGATGATGTGCAACAACCAAACAACCAACCTCACAACCAACCGCACACAGGCGGCAGCAGCTTGGTCAGCCCTGGCCACATGCATGGGACTCACTGGCTGCCAACCCCATGGTTGCACGGATAGAAGAGCGGTGTGCAGACATACAGCATGCACAGTTGGTCGAGATGCTTCGCCGCAAGGTGTGCCTTGTTGTTGTGTGTGTATTGATTAGTGTATGTGCTTTGCAAGAACATGTATAACCCCTAACATACACACAGGCAAAACGACGCCGTGTACAACCGCTGTCAACAACAACACCGCCCCCCACCATCTCCGCACATCCCACCCCCTCAACAACCACACCACACCCACCACCACCTCGTCGAACCCTACGCTCCCGCACAAAACAGCAACACACAGCTTCCCCATCATGGCTACAAAGCAGTGATCATGAGGCTAGTGTGGACACAAGCACAAGTTCCGACATGTATACCCCATCGCACAGCATCCACACCAACGCCGACGATGCTACGAGTAGTGATGACCTACAGCATGCACCTGCACAGGAGGTCTCCTCAATGAGGTGCCACACAGTAGGTGCAGGGAATACGGAGAGAGACACATCCAGCATGCATCATGGTGCACAGGGGCATGGTGAAAATAGAGGGGAGGGGAGTGGACATCCAGGAAGTGGTGGTGTAGGTGGCAATGCATGGAAGCCACTACACAGGAATGCATGGTTGAAGCAACAGGTTGGGGCGCTGCTGCAGGTGTGTGAGAAAAGTGATCTTGCGCTGTCATGTGATGTGCATGTATGTGATGTATTTGTATGTGATGTGTCCTATGCATTGTGTTGTTTCAATTCCGACCACTCCTCTTTTTCACACACACACATCACCCCCTCTCATCACCACAGTCGTGTGACATACAGCACACCAACCTCACGCAGCTCGCACAGCGTCTGGTGACCTTTTCTGGTACACATGGACCACCAGCCCCCATACCCACTGTGCAAGAACTGCAGGCTGTCGTGCAGTGTGTATTAGACAGGAAAGAAAGAGTGCGACATGCAGAACAGCAGCATGCACAGCAACAACAGCGGCATGTGGTAGGGCAACAGGCACAGGGTGGATATGGTGATGGTGGATATGTAACAGCACATGATGGTGGATATGGAGCAGCACAGGAAGGTATTACTGCTGGTGGTGATGCTATATGCTACGCAAGCACGGTGGAGGCACAACGCACATCATTGCTGATGTCAGCATTAGATGCTGTTAATACAAATGATACTGATGCATTGTCAAGCTTGTATCATTGTATAGAGGGGCAGGTGGCTGTGCTTGTGCATGCATCAGCATCCCATGCTGCGTCTCATGTGCAACCAGCAGCACCAGGAGTATCATCACCAGCAGCACCAACATCATCACCAGCAGCACCAACATCATCACCAGCAGCACCAAGATCATCATCACCAGCACCAACAACACAGCAGCATGTGGCAACACCTATACCTACAACACCTGGTGTACCCTCAACAGCAGCCCCCACAACCACTGCACCATCCCCCACAACCATAGCACAAGCATCGTGTGTAGTGGGTGGTGCTGGATCTGCGTTTCGGGTGGTCAACCGTACAGTCAACCGTACAGTGAACAACACACCTGTGGTCAACAGTCGAGGGGAAGAGCCTCATCATGATGGGCAGCGTATTACACAGCAAGAAGCAGCACGAGCCACAGATATTGTGTCGTATATGCTAGGTATGCACTAGGTTGTTTGCTGAGGTGTAGTTCATATATTGGGTATGCTGTGTTGTGTTTGAACACATGCGTGTGCCCGTTAAGATAAAACTGTGATTTGTTGCACATGATGTGTATCCCTATACACATTATGTGATGCACAACCCATTGCACCACATCAAAAAATTACAAAACACAACAAAACACCACGCCACACAGCGTCAGTGCTCAATACCCCCCGAAAACAAACACATGGACCACACAGCAGTGTCAAACACAAACCCAGTAGGTTGCGTCCACTCATACTACCCACATCCTCAACACTCCTCTTCCAGCACGATCATGCACATCCATTGTTGTTCAACTCCATGTTGACCGCCAACCCTGTGTTGACTGCCACCCATACAGCTGGTTTGCCCTCATCTGGTCAACAACATGGTCAACAAACACAAATACAAACACAACAAACACAAGCAGCAGCCCCCAATCAGCACAATGTGGTCATGTGTGTGTCAAGAGGTAGAGGTTTGGGGTACCACCACAAGGCAGGGGCCCTTGCTGCAGCTGCACACAGAGTCAAACGTGCATACAGGGTGCCAGGTAGGTGCATGTGTGTTGCTGTGTATGGGGTTGTTGCATATTGCTGTCTGATGTTGTTGTGGATGAGGTAACACGTTTATGTGCTGGTGACCATATGTACATAGAACCAACATGTACATAGAACCAACATGTACATAGAACCAACATATACGCACAACACACATTCGCACATACAAAATCATACATACAAATACACAGGGAGTATCATTTGGCCAGCAGCAGCACGTGGGGTATGGCCACAACGTATTCGCCTCCCCCGCCTTGTCCACCCCCGATACGCATCTCCACTTCACTCCTCATCTCGACACACCACATCACCTGGTGCGCCTACCCTTCCCACACCACCACCACCACCACTAGTGACTGCAGCAGCAGCAACACCAGGAGCAACAAGAGCAACACCAGGAGCAACAAGAGCAACAGTAGGAGCAGCAGCACCAGGAGCAGCAGGTGGTTCACTCAACACCCCTGGCATCCACATCAACCCCCTTTCCACCAGCACCCCTCTACCCATCAGCACCCCTCCTGTACAAAGACCCCCACCATCAGCCCCCACCCCTCCTCATGATGCGTCACATGATGCGTCACCCCTCCGCCCAGGGCTTGTGGTGCAACAGGCATTAGAAAACGCAGCAGGAGGATTGGAGAATGAGAGGGGACATGGTCTGGCGGGGGGGGCCTCTGTGGGGGTGGGACCCCCCGGCACACCCGGGAGGTCTTGGCTGGGTGTTACACAGGGTGGTGTGGGTGTTGGCAGTCAGGGTACAAGGGAACAAAGGGAGCAGGTGGAAAGGGATGAGGCTATTGTACGACAGCTGTTACCACTGGGACTGTTTCGTCCACGATACATACTCAGTATGTGTGTGTGTGTGTGTGTTTTGTGTGTTTTGTGTGTGATGTACTCAGTATGTGTGTGTGTGTGTGTTTTGTGTGTGTGTGTGTGTTTTTGTGTGTATTGTGTTTTGTTCATTGGGGATATTTGTTGCTACTGGTTCATTGGACACCCCCATGTGCACACACACGTGCAAACACACACACACACCTCAGTTACACACACAGCACTCCCCACCATTCCTACCACTACACAGAGCACATCATGAAGGACCAATCAGGCTGTTGGGTTGTGCACAATACCCCACCACCAACTGTCCCTCCCCTGTACACACCTGCTCATACCAACACCAATAATTATGCTACTGCAAACTTCAATAATGATGATACCAACATCAATAATGATAATACCATCAATAACGATACCAATACCATCAATAATAATAATAATACCATCAATAACAATACCAAGGAGGGGTTTTCACACTGGGAACAGGCTGCTATGGAGTTGATGCGTCAGACACAATATGTTATTCCTGTGCAACATCCACGTGGTGGACAACAACAACAGCAACGGCACATGGGGATACATGTACGTGGGGATGTGTGTGTATGTGTGTGTGTGTGTGTATGTGTGTGTGTGTGTGTGCGTGTGTGCATGTGTGCGTGTGTGTGGGTGCATATGAACAAGATAGGGAATCCCATATGAACAAGGTGCAGGGGGTGTCAATATGCACACAACATGTTGCGTTTTACTACGCACCACACATACCACCCACATCCTTACTCCCACTGCCTCACCCATGCATACCAACACCTCAACACACCAACACCTCACACACACCAACACCTCAACACAACAACACAACAACACAACAACACATAGGTGGTCACACCAAACGCACAAGCAACGCCAGTAGTGGTGCACTTTATCAATGCAATTCGGCTCAAGTACTTCTTATGGGAGGAGTTGTGCATAGCAGCAGGCACATTACAACCTGCTGTTGGTGGGATAAAGAGGAAAAAGCGTAAACGACAACATCGTACTGGTGGTCAACATGATAATGGTGGTCAACATGAACCAGCTTCTACATCACCACCAGCACCACCACAACCAGTAGCAGCAGCTGAGGTATCACGCAAGAGCAGCACACACAATCCCAACAGACGCCTCCCACTCAGGGTGGTGCTCCCTCCCAGATCCACGGTTGTGTTTGAAACATTCCGTACCACTGCTGCTGCATACCTGGTATGATTGGTTGTGGGGTTGTGAGATTGATGTGTGGGCTGGTGGTATGATTGGTTGTGGGGAGGGGGGGGTGATGTGTGGGGTATGTTGTGTACGTTTTTAGATGCCCCGTTGCACCAACATACATCACACACAACTATCATTATCATCACCTATCAAACCCATCATCACCACTTATCAAACCCATCATCATCACTTCATACACCCATCATCACCACATAGGCATCTGAAGAGGCAACACAGCTGGTCCACGCCCTCCACACTGGTCAACCTTGGACACTCCAGCCACTCGCATCACTGCTCGACAACCCACATGCCGCCATGCACGCTATGCACGCTATGCAGCATCCTGCAGCACCACGCCCTGCACGACAACAACCACCACAACAACAACAGCAGCAGCAGGAGCAGTCTCACCCTACTTTGCAAGCCATTCCCACATGTGTGAGGGAGGGGCATGTTCAGAGGGAGGCTATAGGTGGATGGGTGGATGATGATGTACACAACGTATTTCGGTATGCCGGTTGTGCCGTTTGACATGTGTATGTTGTGCTGTTTGGTATGTTGGCAGTGTTGTGGTGTAGTTATACCAATGAAACGTTGTGTATTTCTGTGTATTATGTGTGTATTGGCTAGTGTGAAAGAATGAGAGGGGAAACAGTAATTGCCATGGCACCCCCACCTCCCCACCCCTCTCCCCCCTTGTACCCACAGTGTGGCATCACAGCTGGGTGTATCACATGCAGCATTACAAGCAGCAGCACATCAGCTGCAGCAGATACTGCATGAAGATACAAGTGGTGTGCTGGGGTAGTGTGTCCCTCAGATTGTGTGTCCCTCAGATTGTGTATCCCTCAGATTGTGTGTCCCTCAGATTGTGTGTCCCTGGTATATGTGTTGCTGTACATGTGTTGTGCACCTGTTGTACATGTGCTATGCACCTGCTGTACATGTGTTATGCACCTGTTGTACATGTGCTTTGCACCTGTTGTACATGTGTTGTGCACCTGCTGTACATGTGTTTTGCACTTGATGTATATGTGTTTTGCACTTGTTGTGTGTGTTTTCTTCTGTATTTTTTTGGTTTCATTCATTCATCATGTGCACCAATTATTTGCCCATGTGCATTATCATGTGGTGTTGATTTGATGATGACCTATACGACATGGATGTTGGTAGGTGTAGTTGATGATGTAGACATACATATGTTCATTCTATACAATACACCTGCGTACACTGTTCATTATGTCGGTCACAAGTGCAAAAGAGTTCATAATGATTGCAGTACACACCATAAAATGTAACATCAAGGACACCTGCATATCTATACATCACCATGCTCATCCGCTCCCCTCTCCGCACCGCCACCACCACCCTCCTCCTCCTGTGCAACACAAACCAACGGTTGCACATGCTGCAGCGACATCAACGGCAAACAGAGATTGCTTGCAGCATGGTCAACACCATGGTCAACGCTGAGTGGAACTTCATCATCCAGCAGTGTTGTTCCTTTCGAACCAGCTGCTGCTGTTGCTGCAAGGGGTTGATGTGTTGACTTGGGTGGTCGCATGGGAGGGTGGGGGGTTGTCTCGGCTGCATCAGTCCAGGTGGTGGGGTTTGACAACACCCACCCAGTGGTTCCCCCACACTTGCCAATCAACACACCCTGGGGTGGGTTGTGTTCAATGGTGTGTGTTCAATGGTGTGTTTTCAGGTGTTGATACGGTGTTGATATGGTGTTCATATGTGCTGCAATGTGGTACTGTCACGTGTATATCATGTATGTATCACTGTGTGTATGGTATGTATTGCGCATGTGCGCATATATAACGTGTGTTTATACTGATGTGTGTGTATTGATGATGTGTTGTGTTGTGTTGTGTGTGTGCAATGGTACCTGTACTGTCCACAAGAGTACCTCCCCATTGGCGTGCCCAGCAGCAAACAGCATTGTGTTTTGTGTACAAGTAGTAGTGCTGGTGGTGGGAGTAGTAGTGCTGGTGGTGGGAGGTTGAGGTAGGAGTGCAATACTTGTGACTGCATGGGAGTGTGCATGCCAACACGCCACCTGAGTTCAGTGCATTGTGTGTGTGTGTGTGTGTGACACAGGTGCAAGCCACGTATACACATGTTTGTCAACACACGCACCCTGTGGAAAGTCAATGGTTGTTTCTCTGTGGCGTTGACCAAACCCTCAACACTATCTTGCATGTGCATGGTGGTCAAATTACCCATGCAATCCCCTCCAATAATCCAACCGTGGTCAATGGTCGCAGCAGTCCAGGGGGGGCCTGTATATGTGTTGCCGGAGTGGGACCCTGTATGTGTGTCGCTGGGGGGGGACCCTGTATGTGTGTTGCCAAGGGGGGGGGCTGCTTCATCATTGACAACGTGCACGTGTGCTCTTCGAATCTGTGTTGTGTGTGTGTGAGAGAGAGAGAGTGAGAGTGTGTGTGTGAGAGAGAGAGAGTGAGAGTGTGTGCATTTGTTGGCAAGGCAGAATAGGAATACACATGGGTCATGGGTAATATGCTTATGTGTGTATGCTTGTATGTGCTTGTATGTGGTGGGCATGATCAATGACAACACACTGCATGTCACATGTGTGGTCAACGTTATGGTCAACACAGCCATGATGAGGTCAACAACACGCACATATCACCTGTGCATGATTATTTTGGCTGCTGCAATCATGTTCCTTCATGATGTTGACCAGCCAACAATGCAGTTGACCATGTGCATCACATCCTACAAGTCGCACCCATCCACCCTCATGCTGCACCACCTTTTCCAATGCTATTGTTGTTGTTACTGCTGGTGCTGGTGCTGGTGCTGGTGCTGGTGCTGGTGCTGGTGCTGGTGCTGGTGCTGTTGTTACTGCTGGTGCTGCTGCTGCTGCTGCTGGTGTCGGCACCACTTGCACCTGTAACAACCTGTTACACTGCATACCGACACTCTCTGTTCTTGTTGTCATCGTCGTCGACGTTGTTGTTGTTGTTGTGCTTGTTTGTTGTGGATGTACTGGTTGTGTGCATGGTTGTGTGTATGGTTGTGTGTGTGCTGCCACCAATGTTGCTGCCATCACATTCCACACACACACCCCACCACCAGCATCCCCACTCACAAGCCAATGCTGAAGTGTATTGATATGTTCTGTGGTTGTACTTCCCATGTCTGTTGTATTATAATTGCTTGTACTGCTGGGTGTACTGCTGGGTGTACTCCTGGATGTACTGCTGGGTGTAGCGGCGCTGTGTGTACTGCTGGGTTGTGTACTGCTGGTTGCAAACCATGACAATGTGCATACATCATGTGCATGTGCAGTCAATACAGTGCATGCTGTGCTCCCTGCTTGGTGCTCCTGATACAACAGCACACGCCCATATGACATACCAACAACAACCTATGGGGGGTTGTGATGGTCTTGTTGGTGGCCACCAGTATTGTTGGTATTGTTGGTATGGTAGTGGAAAGAACTGCTCTTTCTGGTTGGCAGCATCTGGTCAACATTTGGTCAACACATGCAAGAACAACAACAACTGTCATTACACCCACATACCCAGCCTGCTCCCTGTTGACCAGGAATATGTAGCAACACATGCACATGATCATGTGTTCCACCAATACCACCCACAGCACCAGCAGCACCAGCAGCAGCTGTTGTGGGGATACGTCCAATACGACCAGTTGTTCCACTCGTGTTGTGTTTTCTGGGTAGTCTGTATGTTGCCAGTCGAGCACTGCTATGGGGGTTCCACACATGCACCATGCCATCCTCAGCACCTGTTGGTCAACGCATGGTTGAATCATGGTCAATGCATAGTCAATGCATGGGTGCATGGCATGTTGTTTTGATATGCATGCCGTCTGTACCACATCACCTTTCCCACACACACATCCACACATCCACACATCCACACATCCACACATCCACACACACATACTGAAAACCCATCACCCCCAACACACTGGTTGTTACACACACCAGTCAATAGCCGTCGTTGTTTTGCATCAAGTGCAGCTGCAGTTGTACCAACATGTTGCCCATGTGTGTGTGCTATGCGTGCCTCTCTTGCCCCACTGTCTATATTCCAGCTGCACACATTACCATGTATATCCACAGTCACCAACTATGTAGTGTGGGTGTGTGGGTGTGTGGGTGTGTGGGTGTGGGAAAGTACAAGATGATGTCCAGCAGTGTTGTGTGTTGCGTGTGTTGCATTCAGTATAAACAGCATGCATACTGCACACCCACACAACATATACACATGGCTTACAAACACAACATATACACACAGCACACCAATCGAAACGTGGGGTTGAATAGTGTTGCATGTATGGCTCCCATGTGTGCAATACTATCATCGGCAATGCACTTGTGATCCCACGACACTATACGTATACTGTGTGTGTGTGTGTGTGTGTCTGTGTGTGTGTGTGTGTGTGTGTGTGTGTGTTTTATGAGTTATAAGAATAGGAGGAGAAGTATGTACACACATGCATGCACACACAATCACAGGCACACACATGCATGCACACACAATCACTTGTGCACACACACACACACCACCACAAAACAAGCACCCCCCCCTCAAGTACCTAGCAACCACCAATCGTTTGTGTATGTCATCATACACCATCGCTGTCGGGTGCATGTTGAGTGGGTTGAGTGTTTGCAAGCACCTGTAGGTATGTAGGTCCCATACACGTACTTCGCCCGCTGTATCAAGGCTAAACACCTGTGATATGTGGGGGTGGGGAAATGTGTATGGAGTGGCATGTGGTGGGAGTGTTTGGGTGGGCGTCTGCTATATCATGGGTGTGTGGTGGGTGTGGTAGGTGTGTGGTGGGTGTCGTACGCACACTGTACATTTGCACTACACATACCCCCCCCCCATGTATCCCCAACCCCATGTATCCCCAACCCCACATACACCCACCCCCACATACACCTTAGCCCACATACACCCACCTCCACGTACACCCCCACCCACCCACCCACCCACTACCTGGTGTGTATCGTCATCACAGTGCACAGCAGCAACAGGCGCAACATGCCCTACCAATTCCCCTACCACACACTGCGAATCTGCTCTCCACACAAACAACTGTCTCTCCACACCACCACTCACAAACACATTGTATGCACTGTGTGGTTTGTGAAAGAGTGTGGTTTGTGAAGGCGCGAATTTTGTGGTTTGGATGGTGTTGTCGCATCAAACAATACTGTATGTTGATGTTGTTGGACTGAGCATGGTTTGTATAGACGTTGATGATGAGAGTAGTTTATAGATGATGACAGTATATTGATATACTACATACAGATAGATGTTTATGATGATAGCGTATACTCTTGTAAAAAACATGCGCATGCTGTATGACAGAAACAAAACATACACATGTATCAATACCCATCATCCAACCCAACATCCAACAAACCTGCTATATGCAATACAATGCGCTGCACGATGTACACGCACTGCCCATTTGTATCGCCCATGAATATCATGTGCGAATATTCCCCCATCCATACTTGTACTCACGACCACATCCAGTGATGGCACATACACAGCTTGTGTCACCCAATCTTTGTGTTTGTTGTGTAGTAGCTGCAGCGGTGGTGGTGGTGGTGGGTGTGGTGGGTGGGGTGGGTGGTGGGTGGGTGTGTCATGGTTGTTGTACGTGGTGGTGGTGGTGGTAGTGGATGGGAGGGATGTGACTACGTGCACTGCCCTGTGTTTGATGTGGGTTTTTGTGTTTGATGTGGGTTTTGTGTTTGATGTGGGTTTTGTGCGCGTGCGCGTGCGTGTTGTGTGTGTGTTTTGTACATGTACAATACACGCACCCCTGTGTATCCCCCACCAACAACAGCTCAGGTGTGTCTCTGTGAGCAGGCACCACATGCAGCACCACCGGCCACCCTGATTCCAATGCAAAACACATACGCCCACGTTGTACCACACCACTCTGCTGTATCTCATAAAAACACAACTGTGATTGGGGGGGGTGGACAGGGGTGGTGGTGTATGGTAGGGGTTGAAGGGTGTCCACACACCATACACACTATACACATCATGTACACACACCATACGCACTATACAAAGACACATACACACACCACACCATACACAAACCATACACACACCGTGCGGTCAGCATATGCCACCACAAGCACATTATGTTGCTTCATATACACACACGACATGGGCCATGCTTTTGACTGTTGACCAATGGTTGCTTCATGTTGGAGATACCATGCTTTTGACTGTTGACCAATGGTTGCTTCATGCTGGGGTGAACGTTGTGCCTGCCACAGACTGTATATTGAATGAATGAATGAACGAGTGTGTGTGTGTATGTGTGTTTTGGGCTTGTATGCATATGTATATGATTATACATACATATATATGTAATTGTGTATGTTTACTGCACAGTGTGTGCTGCGCACACACTCTCACACACACACACATGTAAACCCCTCCACACAACAACAACATACACACATACAAAACACATACCGCACTGTGCCATCAGGGCTCCACGTTGCATACAGGCCCCCCCTTGCTGTGTGAGGAATCATACACATGCCACTGGTGGGATGTGCATGCGACACCAACCCTGCAGCACCCCCTCTGCCTTGCTGTGTTGGTGCATATGAAATGTGACGACATGTGAGGATATGTGATGATATGTGATGATGTATGACAATGTATGACAATGGATTGTAATGCACAGTCCCCACCCACATGTAATGCATACTACCCACCCTACTCCACACCTGCCACCCTGTGTAGCTGCAGTCAGGCCCAAAAAACCTCCACTCCTTGCGTGTCGCAGCAGTGCTGGTTGTGCTCTGCAGGAATAAATAGTTTATGAATTCATCCCAGTCCACTGTGCCCCCTGCGTCGGCATCGATTTTGAGAAATAGCTGAGTGAGGGTGGCATCAGACTGCCCGGGGCGAAGTAAATATGGGCCAAGGCGAGATTTGAATTGCTCCAGACTGAGCTGCCCATGACCATCCTCGTCAGCTTCCTGTAGTGGTGGTGGTAGGTACATCGTTTGGCATCTTGATGATGGGATGTGCGGCATGGATGTTGTTGACGCACGTTGAACGATGCTTTTGCAGCGACGAGCTGTCCAAGCGTAATAGACTCTTCCATAGTATACACTAGGTTGAAGTAACGACACGGTGGTAATGATGTGCTGCTGTATTATAGTACGGTTTTTTTATTGCTCCACATGTAACAAACCCCTGCACGACACGCCTTGCTCAACACAGCGTATAACACGCTTCAAGTACTTGAAACTATACAAACATATACCAGCACGCACGGCAGCAACGGTGCTGGTTTGACCACGATTCCCATCAGCCGTTGACTGCGCGTTGCCAATCATGGGCAAAATAAAAAAGGCAACAAAAAAGTTTAACAAGAAGCAGCTCCATGGTGAGTTGCAACGGCGCAAGAAGATCAAGGGCATGAAGCGCAAGCAGCAGCAGATGGCCGCCCGAGGTATGGCAGGACAGTGGTGGGCTTGTGCACACATATGTGCACAGAGAGCAGCACATGTCCTCATGTGTGTTTCTGATCACCACACAAACAACACACACAATGCACAGCGGAAGCACAGCAGCAGTCGGGGAGTGACACTGACGATGCCGCACACAGCAGTGAGGATGAGTTTGTGGATGCCCCACTAGCAGGTGGCAAGCATGCACCCAATGAAGATGCACCTAGTAGTGATGATGAGGAGGAGTTGCAGGATGCATTGCAGAGCGATGAGAGTGATGAGGAAGCATTGGGGGAGGACGACGGGGATGTCATGGCACAATTGGATGCGTTGATGAGTGGCAGCAGTGGTGGCGATGAGGATGAGGGTAAGAGAGCATGTTGTGGTACTCCATTTGTGTTGATGAGTGTTGATTATAGCAACAGCATACATTGGTGTTGAAATTTGTGTGTTTGTTTTACACATGCACACCCCCCCCCATATACTACGCATGTATGCATCATGTATGCATCCATCACCTCCCACCACATTACCCACCCCACTCTCAGATGCCAGCAATGGCGATGATGACGACACACAAGGCACACAGAGTGCAGCACAAGAGGCATACAAAGAGTTGCAGCAATCCACCAAGGCGTTACGGGGCAAGGTTGCTTCTCATAGAGCTCAACTAGAAGCACTGCGAGATACGGTACTGTCTAGTGTGTGTGTTTGTGAAGGGGTGTGGGTGGGTGGGTGTGGGTGTGTCGGAGGAGTGGTGCATTATATTTACATTGTTTCCTGCTACATGCATCTATATACAAAGTTTTCTTTGTGTTTGTGCTGCTTATTCTGACAACCACTTACACACCATACACACCATACACACCATACACACCATACACACCATACACACCATACACACCAACACCACCACCACTATAGGACCCTGACTTTTATGAATACCTACAGCAGTCAGATCCTCAGCTCTTGGCCTTTGGTGACAGTGGTGATGACAGTGATGATGATGAAGGAGATGATAGTGAAGATGAAGAGGATGAGAGTGAGGAGAGTGAGGAGGAGGATAGTGAGCAGCAGCAGAAGGGAAAGAAATCACGTAATGTGAATAAAAAACAAGTGAAACATAAGCAAGCTACAGAAGACAGTGATGACAGTGACGAGGAGGAGGAGGAGGAGGAAAGGGAGGAGGAGGATACACATGAAGAAGCAACACCAGCAACAGCAGCACGTGTGGTGCGGGGCAAGGATGTGGATGTATGGTGCAAAGCAGCACAAGAGGGTTCATTTGGAGCTGTCCGGAGTCTGGTCAAGGTGTTTCGGGTGGCGTGTCATTACGGAGACACGGATGAGTCATTTGAAGGGACACTTCAGATAACGAGTAGTGCGACATATAACCATGTGGTCATGTTTATGCTCAAGGAGGTGTGTGGGTGTGTTTGAGGGTGGGGGGGTGGGGGGAGGGACAAGCAGGATGTGGTTGACACAATCATGTGTGAGCAACTTGCTTGTCATCATGCTCATCATCCTTACGCATATATCGTGCATCCCTCATATCATGTACATCCCTCACACACTTACGTCCCTCACACACACACCTCTCTCAGACCCACACCTCTCTCAGACCCACACCCACCCACCCACCCACACAAAGATACCCCACACACCTCCCTCTCTCTCACACACACCCACCTCACACACCCACATCTCAGGCTGATGGAATGTTCCGCAAGCTTCTGGGTGTTGACGAGTCAGCGTCAGTCAAAGCAGTCAACAAAGCCAATAGGTGGAGAAAAGTTGAACCACTGTGCAAGAGCTACCTTGGGAATGCACTGCACCTGTTGGGTATGTGTGTGGGTGTGGGGGTGGGGGTGGGGGTATGTGATTGAGAGTGTATTTTCCTTTTCTTTTTTTGTGCGTGTGGGGGTCAATGTGTGTGTGTGTGTGTGATTGGTTGCGTGCATGAATGTGCGAAGTTTGGTTTGTATACATTGGGATTTGTATGTACGTATCTATGATGTTGTTCAAGCCCCACACACGTATAGCCACTGTCATGTGTGCCCTTGTGTACACCCCTGTACACACCCTTGTAGTACCATTGCATACACCCTTCTACCCTCGCAAACACACTCCCCACTGAATACCCCACCATGACAATCACATGACCCCCCCCCCCCCCTTTGCATCTACACAGGACAACTTGCCGATGCCCGTATGCTGGCCTTTATACTACGCCGCCTGCGTGCATCAGCAGTGTTTCTCGGATTGTTTGACCGTTTGACCAAGGTGGCTATTCGTCAAGCATTGGGTTTGTTTGGGAGTGGCCAGCATGGTGTTCGTGTGCAGGCTGTGTTGTTGATGAGGCAGGTGGGGGCAATGCATGGGCGTCCTGCACTGGACATGGTGCTCAAGGTGTGAGAGAGGGGGGTTTGGGGGTGGGGATGTATAAAATGTATTTAGTTATTGTTGTTATCTATTGTTTTCATTGTTTTTATAATTGTTGTTGTTGTTTTTGTGTATAGTTGTTGTTTGTATGCTGTGCATAGTTTCATGTGTATGTCATATTGTGTGCAATGTGTACACACCTTCCAACCCACCCCCACCTACACACACGCACATACACCCCCCTCCCCCAACAAAAAAATGCAGGGAATGTATCGCACGTATTCGATCAATGCCAAATTTGTGAATGCTGCTGCCCTCCCTCACCTGCACTTTATGGCTATGAGTGTCGCTGAGGTATATAGCTTGGATGCTGCTGCTGCGTATCAATATGCCTTTGGGTACATTAGACAGGTGTGTTTATGTTTGTGTGTTTAGTGTGTGTTTAGTGTGTGTGATGTGTGTATGCATATGTGTGTGTATATATATGCATGGGCATGCATATGTGCATGTGTATACCCAAACACCACTGCATAATGATACTATGCATATACTCTCCAACATCTACACCCCCCCCTCATCCCTGCGCACACACTACCCTTCCTCACCCCTTCCTCATCCCTTCCTCATCCCTTCTTCACCCACCCAGCTTGCTGTCCTGCTACGTACAGCCCTCACAATGAAAAGCAAAGACTCCTACAGAGAAGTATACTGCTGGCAAACAATAAACTGCCTCGAGCTCTGGGCAAAAGTACTCGCCAGCAATGCCGACCAACAACCCCTCCGCCCACTCGTCTACCCTGTCATTCAGCTCCTCCTAGGCACAGCCCGCCTCGTCCCCACACCCACCTACCTCCCGTTACGTGTCCGTTGCATACGAGCGGTCAATCGCCTGGCGGCTGCCATGCAGGTGTATGTTCCAGTGGGGGCATTGTGTGTGGAGGTGCTGACGTGGTCGCAGCTGGGCAAGCCGGCAAGGGGGGGGGGGAGTGGGAGGGAGTGTCCTGACCTGCTGTTGCAGTTAAGGGTGAGTAAGGGAAATTTGGAGAGTACTGCTTTACAGCAAGAGGTGGTCAGTCAGGTGTGTTGTGGGGGTATTTTGCTTGTTTGTTATTGGTTGAAGAGGGCGTGGTGCGTTGAGTGTGTTTTGGTTGCGTGTGAGCAAGGGGGGTGTTGGCTTGTATGGAGGGCATGTGTGTGTGTGTGCATATCCCCTATTGTGGTGGTTTGTTGTCATGCACACACATATTTTGAAAGACACGCACATGCATACCACCCACAACACACCCACACCACTCCCACACCACTCCCACACCCACCCACTCCCCACACAACAACAACAACATACCCACCAACACCCTTGGACAGGTGCTTGAACTCCTTGCTGAACACCTTGCCCAATGGTCATGCCACATCGCCTTTCCGGAACTATCCCACCCCCTCGTCCTGCAGCTACGTCGCTTTATCAAACGTACCCCTGTGGACAAGTTTAAACAGCAAGTGCGGGGGCTGGCAGATGCGATTGAGCGTAATGCAGCTTGGGTGGCAGGGAGGCGTAGCAATGTGGATTTTGCACCCAAGGATGTGTCGAGGGTGAAACAGTTTTTGGCTGATGAGTATGAGCAACAAAAGGTGTGGGTGTGTGGGTGTGGGGGAGTATGTATTGTATGGGGGTGTATGTATTGTATGGGGGAGTATGTATTGTATGGGGAGTATGTATACTTGTGAATGATATTGGCACTGTCCATCTGTGCTCAGGTGTGTTGTGCCATCATCATCATCGTCATCACCGCACATCGCCCTTCACAGGCACCACTGCAGCAGGTGGCATCAGCAATGTTGCGCAAGGCAGAAGCACGTCGAGCAGCACGAGCATCCCAGGAGGTTGAGGTGAGAAAACGCAAAGCCCAAGATGACGATGACGATGGGGATGATGGCGATGATGGGGATGAGACAGAGGACGAGGAAGAGTATGGTGGGAGTGATCAAGAGGGGCTGGGTGGGTTGGATGGTGCAGCAGAGAGTGACAGTGAAGAAGAGGAGGAGGCTGAGGTGCAACGCAAGAAGCAGCAGATGGGAAAACGTGTGCAGGGGCGGGGATTGGTGGTGGAGGATGGGCCAATGGAGGATGATCGTGTGGAGCTGTACGAGCTCTCAGAAGAGGAGGAGGAGGAGGAGGAGGCACGCGCAGTGCAGCAGCAAAATGGGCATGGTATGAAGAAACAGCAACACAAGCAGGGCGCCAAGCAGCGAGGGAAAAATGGGTTTCACAAGCAAGGAAAACCAGCCCATAAAAAACACAAGCATTGACAGAATTCAGTAACTTGCCATCCTTTACTGTAAAACAACAACAACTGCGACACTGCAACAGCCAATAACAACCAACAACAACAAAATCCTCCTCCTTTGCTCACATCCCCCACACAACGAGCAACCTGGGGCAGCAGCTCGCCACCCCGGCCACAAATAAACGACGAGTGCATATGGGGACAGTGGATGCCGTTGAGGCTGTTGTTGCAACAGAGCAGGCCAATGATGATCCTGCAAACAACAGCAACTTGGAGCTCCGTGCAGCACGTCGACAAAAGCGAAAAAGGGAGCTTGCAGAGCAATGCAACTGGGAGCTGACGTCCGTTTTGGCCACTGTAGCTGCAGAAGTGGAGGATATTGCCAACGAGGTATTGTGTGGGGGATTGTGTTGGCTTGTGTGTGTCTCGAAGACACGCAGTACATATGTCCAACCATCCAACCATAGGCTGCACGCCTGCGCTACATGTGGAGCACTCCCATGGTTGTGGCGACTGATGTGGAGCTGTCCGAGGAGCAAAAGCAGAAACTGGCCAATGATCACAAGAACCGAACGCGCGACTTGCTCCAAAAGACCTGCGGTGCTGCGCTCAAGCTCATCATGCAACACAAGGTATGTGGCGCTATAGATGTGCATAGACCCACATATGCGTCATCACCCCCTGTGACAACAACAACAACACACACTACCTACACACCACCTACACACCACCTACACAGTGGGCGTTCCCATTTGCAGCACCAGTTGATACCAACAAATACAAAGACTACTTGTCCTTTGTAACAACCCCGATGGACCTCGGCACCATAAAGACAAAGCTCGAGCAGGATGCCTACACCAATCCCGATGACATGCGTGCACATGTTAAGTTGGTTTTTGAAAACAGCCGCAAGTACAACCCAGCAGGCAGTGATGTTGTGACCATGGCAAACACATTGGAAGCAAAATTTGAGGAACGGTGGAAGGCAACAGTGCAGCCTAAAATTGGGGATGAGAAGATCAATGTTGCCAATGCCGAGATGCTGGCGAAAAAACGCATTTTGGAAAGTCAACAACAACAGGTGGGTGTGGGGGTTGTAGATGACAATACTGGGAGTATTGTTATGATGGTTGTTGATAATGATGTGGTACTCTGCAAGTCACTTTCTACTTCATCCTCTTAAAACCTGAACCACTACACCCCAACCACCAACATCCCCTCCCCCCCCTCCCCCCCCAACAAAAACACCCAGGTCCTTGTACAGCTTGAACGACAGCGACAGCTCCTCCTCCAGCGTCTGCAAACCCTCGTCTCCAAGGTCGCCGACGCCAAGAGCCGAGCCGCTGCTGCATGCACCCCCCTGACCACTGAGGAGAAATCAAGCGTCACCCGACAACTTGCAGTCTTACCACAAGAGCATTTTGAAACTGCATTAAGCCTTGTGTTGGCACAGCACCCTGACTTATTGCCGCAGGGGACGAGTGGGGAAACGGTGTTGAATGCAGATCAGATGGATGCCCTCACATTGAGACAATTGCAAAGTTTCATAGCAGCGGTGCAGGATGCACAGCAGCAGCTGGAGGGGATGGGGGAGGCAGGGAGTGTGGGGGTGCAGTGGCCAGGGATGATGCTGGGGACAGGTATGTGTGTGTGGGGGGGGGGGGGTGAGAGAGAGAGAAAGAGAGAGAGTGTGTGTAATTGAGAGAAAGAGAGAGAAAGAGAGTGTGTGTGTGTGTGTGTGAGAGAGAGAGACCGAGAAGGCATCGACCGTAATAGCCACCATGTCTTTAGTCATACGTCCCCACCACATCTCACCACCCACTTCACACCACCCACATCTCACCACCTACACAGGGCGCAAGATGTTCCGAAAGCAGCGTGATGGCAACCACAATACAACCAATGGGCAGCGTTTGCGACAGACTGCGAGTCATGGGTCTGCACATCGCAGTGGGGGGGCAGGAGGGGGGATGGATGCTGGGGTGGGGGAGGGTATTGAAACGAGTGGGGGGCCTGCCGCGTCGGGGGAGGCACAGCAGGGAATGGCAACAGCACCAGGGAGCCCCACGGGTCCTGCGAGCTCCTTTGCAGGGGATGGTGGGGAGAATGGGGGCGATGTGTAGCTTTTTATTTTTTTTTCGGATGTGGGTGTGGTGTACTTGTCGAGTGTAGCTGATATGATGAAGATGCTGAAGAAACGCAGCACCATAATTAGAGTGTTTTTTTTACGTGATTTTGTACAAGCAATACCTCGTTGTGCTCTCATTGATTCGCACATGAAAGAGTAAATACAGCATTTGGCAATGTTTCGTTTTTCTTCAGTGGGGGTTACCGTACGCAGCAATCCAGGCGAAAACACACCCAGACAAAAAACCACCACCCACAAGTAACAAAACACACACATGGAGGTGCAGCACATAGGTGGTAAAAAACACACAGCGAGACAGTAGGTGTCTTGCTGTGATGTCAAAAAACCCACCATGCGTACACAACACACGTGCTCTTCTAACTCTCACACAGCTATATCAAACACGAATCACCACGGACACATCCTTGCACAACACAAACACAAACACTTTCATTTGTCTTGTAACTTGGGAAACAAAAAAAAACAGGGGAACAACAAAAGGGCGCCCCCACAAGCATACATACAACATGATGGTCACTCAGAAGTACCAGCTTTGGATGTATCTATGCATGTGTAGGGTGAATGCATGCATGCTTTTACTTGATCACACTGCTATAATGCAAACAGCAACAGGGATCCCGCCATGACCAGCATGCCGAAAAACACCCATGCCATCACAAAACCTTGGCTTTTGTCATATCGCAATGCAGTGGGCACAAGCTCCTTGAGGCTAATGCACACCATCATACCACCCACAATACCAAACACAATGCCAAATGCCAGTTGACTGGGATCGTACAACACGAGCCATCCCATAAGAGCACCGAGGGGTTCGGTCAAGCCAGACACCACACCCCAAAAGAACCCCTGTGTATTTGATGATGTGGTGGATGCAAGATGTGGTCATATGGATACAAATGGATGCACAAATGTGGATACAAATGTGCATGCAAATGTGCACAAATGTGTTGTAGGGACAGCAACAAAAGCCCACGCACAACAACACCCCCAGAACAACAGGCCCCCCCCCAACACCTTCCACTTGCTCCCAGTGGCGTAGTATATAGGCAGTGCAACACAGACGCCCTCCACCGCATTGTGCAGTGCGATAGCCACCGCCACCGACACACCAACAGATGGATCGGCCAATGTGGCGACAAACGTAGCAAGCCCCTCTGGAAAGTTGTGTCCAAATATAGCAATGGCAGTCAACACACCAGTCTTCATCAACGCAGCCTGGTGGTGGTCGTCTTGCAAAATACGCAACACGTCGGGATCACGAGGGACGGGGAGGGTGGGGCCACCATCTGCCGGTGCTGTTGCAGCGGCTGCAGCGGCTTCGGCTGCATCAATGGTGTCTGCAGCAGAAGAGGGGGGGCTGGGTATGGTGGTGCACATGGCTTGCTGCACACGGTGTGCCAAGTGACCCAAGCCATGGGGGGGTGTGCATGGATGATGATGATCATGATGATGATAGGATTGCGCATCAGCAGTTGATCCAACTTGACCACCGTGGGTAGAGGTGTCGGGGCGTGTGCCCAATTCTGGATCAGCAATAGAGCAAGCTGGTACAGCAGGGATTGTATCGACAGGCATCGTCTCGCCTGGGGCGGTGCTGGGTGCCATGGATTTCCGGGAGAGGAGGCGTTTGAGACTTGTCACCGCCTTGGTTTTCATTTCTCGCTGTTTGATCCATCCTGCAAGCGCTGTGATGCCATGCACAAAGGCGTCGAGGATGTACACGACGACAATGCCCAGGAAGAAGCATCCTGTTGCATAGCGCACTGCCTCTGCATCTGTGGCGCCGTTGGCTATGAATGCCTTGATTGACTTGGAAGAGAAAATCTCCACAAAGCTCACATAACTGTTGTATGTGGGGGGGAAATGTGGGAGCAAGGATACCACCGATCCTTGTAGATAGACCACTGATGGGTCCTATCAAGTTCTTCCCTCACGAATCAAGAACCCACACTACACACGTACAGCATGACGCCTGCAGCAAAGCCCAGGGAACCAGCGAGGATGCGCGGTTTGCACAGACTACCAAATAGTACGCATGCTGCACCAAGTGTCGTGGCCATGCCAGCGGCAATGGACAATCCAAACGCCAATCCTACATCACCACTAGCCACCTATGTGGGTTCGATCAGCAACGTGGAGCAACGTGAAGTGCTCATCCGCAAATTTCTAATTCCACCATCGGAGTTCTCTACGTACCATGTTTGCTGTGTGGAAATGCCCTCTGCACTGCAGAAGGCACAAAAAACACAGCAGCTAGGTGGAATGGCTTGGTGAATGGAAGGGACTAGTGTAAACTGCTTGGTTTTATCTCGTTCTACTCAGGGTGTGTTGAGTGCCTGTGTGATTGCCTGGACTGCTGCGTCTCAAACACCCCCATGCCTGCCCCAATGCTGAGCAACATCTTGTCACGTTCTGCCCTGAGCACGTTGCTCAGCTCCATCAACATTGCATTCTCACGTCCAAGTGCCCTGATGGTGCCCCGTGCCTGTGTAAGTCGCTGGGCACAGACTGCTCCCTTGGCTTGTGCACTTTGCAGCTGGGCCTGTGTGGATCAAATGTGTGTCGAAGTGTGTGTGGACAACGCATGCTGCAACAACAACAACAACAGTCGCAACATTTCATTGACTTGGTGGTGGTGGGCACATACTTGCATGGCTGCTATACGGTGCCTATGCACGTGCTGCATGGCCTCCATTTCTTTGGATAAAATTGCCAGACGACTGCGAAGGACCTCATTTTGCTGCAGGGCTGCATGCAACGCATCCTGTGAATCCTGTGTCCAAGGGCGCTGTTGCGCTCTGCCTAGTATGATGCATTGTGTGTGCAATGGTGTGCACACTACCTGCAGTGCATGATCACTTGATGGTGTGCCACACAGCTCTGTAGGTGTGCTCGGCACTGAGATGGTATCATATGTGGGGGGCACACCCGTGGAGGCAGCATCGTCCGTGACACCACATTGCTGCGGCTGTTGTTGCTCCAAACGTGCCTCCAGCTCTGCAATGTGTTCATCTTTGCATTGCAAGGACATTTGAAGCCCTGCTATGACAAGTTGCAGCTCATCATACAAGTTGGGTGTGCCATCATACACCACAAGATGGTCGGCACTGCAGCTCATGTGTTGCCGAGATATTTTTGTTGCCGAGATGTTTTAACGATTTGTATGGAGCAGCCGCGTTGAAAAATCCAACCCCTTCGGTTGCTGCAACCATGAAACCCAGCTGCCATTATCATTGTTTTTGTGTGCGTTTCATTCTCCCCCCGTCACAACACTTGCCATTGCAACAAACCGCAGTGTTGCAATCATCATATAGCCACCCCAACTGCGTACGATTTCAACTCTACAGCATATAACGACGATGCCGGTCAGCAATCTGGTGCAGCAGCAGTGCATGCTGCCAAAACGCAGTGCCACAGCGCAGCACAAGCGATGTTCGTTGATTGTGCGTGCATCCACTGCAAATGGCGCAGCAACACCCCCGCCTGCATGGCCAGGACATGTCCCGGTTCCCCAGATGCCTGCTGAAGTCACGGTGCGGGTGGATGGATGGTGCGGGTGGATGGATGGTGCGGGTGGATGGACGGTGGTGGTGGATGGATCTACAATAATGTGTGCTTTGTCATGATTGTGATAGTGATCGCATACCTGTGGTTCCGTCCACCTCCACATCCACACAACAAAACACACCTGTGTACCACACCTACACACACACACCCCTTTATACACACAGAAAAAGACATTCTCTGTCATTGGCTCCACTGGAAGCATTGGCACACAGACCCTCGACATTGTTGCAGAGCACCCCGATCGTTTTGAGGTGGTGGCCCTGGCATCTGGTGGCAATCTCAATCTCCTTGCTGAGCAAATCCGTCAATTCCCCACCGTCAAGCTCGTCTCCATCCGTGATGCAGACAAAATTGATGCACTCAAAGAACTCATTGCAGATGTCCCCAACAAGCCTGAGATTGTTGCGGGGGATGCAGGCATCTGTGAGGTCGCCGCCCATCCCGATGCCGGATCCGTCGTGACAGGGATTGTGGGATGTGCTGGGCTCTACCCCACTGTTGCTGCTATCAAGGCTGGCAAGGACATTTGCTTGGCCAACAAGGAAACGCTCATTGCTGGTGGGCCATATGTGTTGCCATTGGCAAAGAAGCATGGCGTGCACATCTTGCCTGCAGACAGTGAGCATAGTGCTATATTCCAGTGCTTGCAGGGTTTGCCGCCTGATGGCATGCGCCGTATCATCTTGACAGCATCTGGAGGTACTTGTTGGTTTGTGGGATGATGTTTTTATGAGGAGGTGTGATGAGAGTCTTCTTCTTCTCTTTCTTGACATCACCCCGATTTGGTGTTCCGCACCACCATACATATGTGCTATTCCACATACACCCATGCTTTCATACACACACCACCCCCTCACACACCATTCCCTCACAAAATGCACACCAGGTGCATTCCGTGATTGGCCTGTGGACAAGCTTAAGGATGCCAAGGTCGCAGACGCCCTCAAGCACCCCAATTGGGACATGGGCAAGAAGATCACCATTGACAGCGCCACCCTCATGAACAAGGGGTTGGAGGTGATCGAGGCACATTACCTGTTTGGGGCAGAGTATGATAATATTGAGATTGTGATTCACCCACAATCCATTATTCATTCCATGGTGGAGACCCAAGATTCTTCTGTTCTTGCCCAGGTATGGTGGTGTGGGGTGGTGGGTGGGGGTCTGAGGGTGGGTGGGTATGTGGATGCATTGAGAATGTGTGGGTATGTGTGGGTGTGGGTGTGTGTTTGAGGAGATTTTTTACACCGTCTCTGACCCCACCACATACTTCCAACACACCCATGCACTTCCAACACACCCCCACACTTCCAACATGCACTTCACCCCCCCCCCACCCCCCTTTCACACACAGTTGGGTTGGCCTGACATGCGTCTCCCCATCCTCTACACCATGTCATGGCCTCAACGTGTCCCCTGCAGTGAGGTCACATGGCCCCGCCTGGATTTCACCAAGGCTGATAGTTTGACATTCAGAGCCCCCGATCATGCCAAGTACCCTGCCATGGAGTTGGCATATGCAGCAGGACGGGCGGGGGGGACCATGACTGGTGTGTTGAGTGCAGCAAATGAAAAGGTGCGTGTGTTGGGGTGAAGGGTGGGGTGTGTTGAGGTTTGTTGAGGTGTAGTGAAGGTTTGTTTTTGTAGACATCATGTGCAAACCTGTGTGCTCATCATACCCTGTGAATGCCCACCCCCACCCCTCTGCATGCCCACCCCCACCCCTGTGTATATACCCACCCCCACCCCCACCCCTGTGCAGGCAGTGGAGTTGTTCATTGATGAAAAGATTGGCTACCTCGACATCACCAAGGTAGTGGAGCAATGCTGTGAGGCACATCAAGCCGAGCTGGTGGTCTCCCCATCCCTTGAGGAGATTGTTCACTTTGACCAATGGGCTCGTGATTGGGTGGCTGCGACAGTGGCTGCAAGCAACAAAACAGCAGTGACTGCGTGAACACGCAATTTGCGTGGGGTTGCAATGTGTGTGGGGTGATGAATGAGGCTGGGGTAATGAGGCTGGGGGGGGGATGAGCACCGTGGGACGCGCGTGTGGAGGTTTGTGTGTGCTGTTTTTATTGTTGCGTTTGTGTGTGTTGTCGGTATCTCTGCTGTGGGTGGTTTTTGTGGTTGACTTCACCGTTGTGGTGGGGAAAGGGAAGAATTACGGAATGTAACGTTCTTTTCATTCGTTGCCTCGGTTTCACTCGTCGTCACAATGACGGCACATGCACAGCATGCGGCACATCACACACCAACAATGTGGTGGTGGAAAACAAAGAGCACGTATGCCTGAGAGGTACACAAGGCCACCATACAGAAGGCACACAGGTGATATGTCCCTCGGTGTGGTTTGACACACAAACACCTGGGCACGACACAGCACACACCAACATGTACACGTAGGTTCTCTTCGGAGAGGGGGGGGGTGTTCCTTGGTCAAAATGTACACCATCGACCAACAATCTCGCTTGTGGTGACACCACAAAGAAAAAATACATAAACAAAACACACATAATCACAATAACATGTGTATGTGTAGACATGCACGCACATGGGGGTGAGACATATCCCCCTCACTGTAACACACACAAGTGGAACATACACAATTTTTGTCAAATAAGTACGAGAGCCACGACTTCGAGAGCATATGTGCTGCAATTAAAAAACAACAAAATCCCCACGGTATGTAAAAAAAACAAAACAATAAAGATACAACAGCACCGTTAGAAAACGTCCTCAAATTCCCACCATCAAATCAGTCCACTTTGCCTCCATACTGCTTTGCACTTGGTCCAACACCACCCCCATTGCCCTTGTACTGCACACACAGTGCAAGCAGCAGTGGCGTCGCCCCACTGGTCAATACATGGGGGAACAGGGTCCCATCAAGCAACCAGGCCCCTCCCACCCAGGCCCCTTGTACTTGATGCTCCACTGTCGACAACAGGCCCTGTGCAACAGTCGCACTACACACTGTTGGCAGCACAATGCAGCAATACAGCAACCCGCGAGGCATGAGGTCTGCACAGCACAGGGGTGTGGTGTTGAGTATGACCGCGTGGGTTGTTGTGAGGATGGCCACCCGCTGCAATGCCGTGAGCCATGAGGATGTGCACCATGCCACCATGGCGCTGTTGCACATGAGGGTGAGGAGGACTGATGATGCAACAAGGAGGGGGTGCCAATGCATGAATTGCAATGGCTGCGTGGTGCTGGTGATGAGGAGCAGTGCTGCGATGGTGATGGTCGTCATCATGCACAGGATGAGCGCTGGTGCATCCTCGACATGCCTGTGTTGTGTTGGGGTATGCTGAGTACTGTACACACACACACACACCAGTAATTGTCGCGTAGAATACACACACACGTACATGGATGTCACCGCATATTGTGCAAGGGCCACTACCAAGAGCAGCGTGAAAAACATACAATCCTGTGGACATGTGTGTAGGAAGCAGCAGCGTGTGCACAATGCAGCAGAGGTGTTGCCATGGATGTTTAATCTACATGCACAATCTCATAAGATATGCACCCCACACTTACCTTGTTGCAGTGCATGGCTTCTTGCAGCATGCCATCATCCGCCTCCATCATCATCTCACATGGTGCATCCCATTTCCCCTCGACCTCCCCCAACCATGACGCATCTGCCATTTTCCTACAACACACATCATCATCATCATCGACATGATCGTTGCTCCCTATCAACACATCCTGGGACACAATATGGGTGTGCATCTCCACGGTCCCCATGCGCACCAATGCCACCGTGCTTTGCCGGGGGGGCTTGGGGAGGCTTTCAAACGCTTCATGTGACAGGTGCAATGCGCCACGTGGGCATGTATCGAGCAGCTGCTGCGCGATATGCAAGACAGTACCGTATACGCTATAGCGCACACATGTGATGCCCAGGATTCCTGATGTCAACCGCCCCACATGCAGTGCGCTTTGCAGCAGCAAGGGGTTGCCACTGTCAGGATCCTGCCATCCCTGGGTGTTGAGAAACGCGTCACAGACGTACTGGTAGAGCACATGCACTGGGCAGGGAAGGGTGGGCCGCTCCTCTGCAGTGACAACATACAAGGGACCTGTGTGCATGCGGGGGGTGGGAATGGTCACTGTGATGTGATTCGACAAAAAGTTTGGGCACTCAATTGCATCTCAACACACCTAGCTTTTGGATCTTGCGCACACCGTGGCGTGCACAGAGGTCGTCGAGGAGGCCGAGGAGCCGCTGCAGATGATGCAACGCCGGGTCGTCTACTCCCTTATACTCGTGTGCAGCCTATTGTGAGGTAGTTTTATGCACACCAATTGTGAATGATGGTGCTGTGAGGGGCAAACTCTGAAAATACCAAGGGCCAATACGCAAGACACGTTGCACACGTACCTTGCAGGCGATGACCAACAACGCGCCATCATTCTCCGTCGTAAATGCTGGCTTCATTGCTACTCACACCCGCGTGCGCGTGTACGTTTGAGTTGGCTAGCGAAATGAGAAATCCGTGTCCTTTGTGTGTACCCAGGTGTGTACCCAGGTGTACCCAGGAATATCAACCTTGCTCAAGCACGAGCAGCAGGACGTGCAGTAGCTCACAAGGCTGATTTAATGGCTGTGGATGCGGGCTTGCGAGGATGGATGGCCGAATGGATACTGGTCATGACTGTTAGACTGTTTTGTGTTTTCCAGCTCGTGTTTCATCACAGGTATGTGTGTGGTGACACTTACGTCACAGCTCAACAACAATATTGATAACAAATTGATAAAACAAAGAACCATCAAGTGCTCATCAAGTGCTCATCAAGTGCTCATCAAGGCTGCAGTGCATACATGCGCACTTTGTACAGCTGGGGAGGAAAGTTTTTCTGCAGCCCTGAATAGAGCAACCGCAGGTCAGCCTGCTTGAACAGCTGCAGCATATACTCGTGGCTACGGGTGACACTGCTATCGTCCTCATCCACCTCAAACCCCTCTTTGCACACGTTTTCCTTGACAAACAATACACCACCTGGTTTGAGACCTGCATGGCAGCGCTTGAAAAATGCAACAAGGTCATCTGCGTGTGGGGTGGACAAGATGGTGTTTGGGTGTACATCATCGTGTACATGATGACATGTACATGGTGTGACACAAACATCACCACCATACCATCTGTCAAGTAAAGGGATGCCCACTGCACCCAAATCACATCATATCTGTGTATTCCGGGTATCCGTGTAAGAAAATTGATGCAGCACGATGATACCCCACCATCCCTACGTACCGTCCAGCTGGTGGTGTGTATTTTTGCAACCCACACTGGAAGAACTCACCAGGTGAATGATCACGTGGATAGGCTGTTCCCGCTGCTGCTGTGAGGTTGGCACGCGCCTGCTCGAGAAGGTGCTCGGAAGGTTCCACAAGGTCTACTGTGTTGAAAAAGCGCAACAGCAGTTCCTGTGTCACACGACCCACACCAGCACCACAATCTGTTGAGGTGTTGGACATTGTTGTACCAGGGGGTTGTGCAATAGTGTTGCATGTGTGCTTTTGTGTGTACAAAGTCATGGGTGTATGCGCAGCAGCAGCAGTAGATGTTACTGTGGCACATCCTTTATATGCAGCACATACCAACAGCATACAAGGGTCGCTGTGCTGCTGCTGCTTTGTTCATGTATGGTCCCAATGCCTGTGCATGTGTGGAAGTGTACATGGTGCAACTGAACCACTATGCATACACACCACCTCAATCACATGCTCAATACAACACAAACACACGCAAACACACGCAAACACATACAAAAACACAAACACCCACGTGCCTTTTTCAAGAATTGCTCACTGTCTCGTACATCAACTTCAGACACATGCCCAAATCCCCCAAGCACGCCGTCATAGCTTGCTTCCTGCTTGTCCCAATACTCTACTGCCTTGTTGTACCACCCAGCATCCATGCCCTCTGTGTTTTCCACCTGCTGCCATAGCTGCTGCAGGTCGTGTGCACCCGTGTTGTCTGTCTTTGTTGACAAAGGTGTCAATAACACGGGTTGGAACAGGGGTAGAGGTATTCATATTTGCACATTGTATACAATACGCACATACCATGTTTTAGGTGCAAGCTGTTGAGTGATGAAGCATCAATCAGTTTTGGCTGCTACCTATGGTTTGGTCGTCATTGTTGTCTATGCACGGGATGATTGTTGGGGATGCTAGTATGTGCACTGTGGTTGCTATTGAAAGCATGCAGGGTTGTTTGTTTTGTGTGTGCTCACAACGTGGAAGGGCAGGTTTGCAAAAAAAACAGTGTGCTGCAACAATTTTGGGCACCACCAGCTGTTGCCATTCTGGTCTGCACTGACGTATCTTGCGCGGGATAAGCAAGTTGTTGTCACCTTGATCAAAAACACAACACCATGCAACTCGTTCTGCACTGAAACCGTTGTGTACTGGCTGTTCGACCACCCAATTGTATCCGCAGTACATTGCAGGATTGATATCTGACGACTGCAGCACGAAATAAAACACAATGGTGCACACTGCTCAGCAAATCGTTGATCAAACTGTCGTGCAGGTACTTTCGTTGTGCTTTTGAAGATCCAAAGGTACATATTCACTGACCACATCACCATTACAACAGATGGTCGCCAAAGCAGGCTTTCCTGGTGCCACCATGGGTCCTGGTGTGCGAACACTCCTCACCGACTTTGTTGCCAGGGGCAAGGTTGCCTGTTACCACCATGGTGTTATGGCGCCACCTACATAACAATCACATCGCACTATCGCACACAGGCGGGGGCCATGTTTCTCACGGTTGCAACAACAGACACGGCACCGGTGGTGCATGCATCCCTCCGCTTCCCCACAACCTTTCACAGCCTTGTGCTCTACATCCTGCAGGCCCCTCCCTCTGGCAACAATCCATCATTCCCAATGCTGTTATTTGGTGTGTTGCATCCTGCTGCACGTGACAAACCCACCAGCATCCCATCATCCATGCTTGTTTCTGCATGCACCACGCTCACCACCACCATGCTTCCTGCTGTACACGCCACCCTCTCATGGTCATTCTCCACTCGACGTGCAATGTTCCTAGCCGCACACACAGCACTGGCTCCACTTATCATGGCTGCTCATGCCACTGCTCATCAACGCACTGTTGTCCTTGTGCCATCATGTGGTGGTGATGATCAAGGTGGTGGTGGTGGCGCTGATGCATCAGGTGTGCAACACCACCACCAGCAACAAAAAGACCCTGTGTTGGTGTCACTGGATCCACCTGGTACAGCAGCAAGGGACCCTGTGGTGGTGCGATGGCTGGAAACGCTGGTCATGCAATGGACACGCACGCTGCAGAATACACTCCATGCAAAACTACAAGATGCACAGCAGCATGAAAAAACAAAGACCACAGAAAGTGGTGTGGTGGGTGCAGGGGGGGGTGTAGATAGAGGGGGTGTTGTGGGTGCGCTGCAGCAATTGCGTCACATGACATTGGACCTCAAGGGGGTGGTGGATCAAATGCAAAGCCCCGGTATATTACATGTGTATATGGGTTCATGTGGGTTTGTGGGTTCATGTGGGTTTGTGGGGTCATATGGGTTTGTGGTCTATGTATAGATGCATGTGGTGTACAGATACTACGTGTTGTGTATTGTATTATGATGTATTGAATTATGTCATGCATACACATGTTTCATGCTGCAATACACACCATTTCAAGTACCATGTACATGTTGACCACACATGTTGACCATTTCTCGACTACTTGTTGACCCTGTGCTTCGTGCCACCAAACACAACAGATGCACAAGCGATGATTCGGGTGTTGCAACATGCACACTCCCCATGTGTGGAGCCCCTGTGTAGAGCAGTACAGGCTGTGCAAATACAAGCAGAGGCTGCAGAACACCAGTGCACACTATTACAAATGCTGGAGAAGGAGTGTACACTGCTGTATGCAGCCACACTGCAGGTATGTATTGGCGTAGTGTAGTTGGTGGGTGTGTGCTGGTGGTATTGTGACACACACACACACACACACACACACACACACAGAGACACACACACACACACAGACACACATTTTCATACATTCTCCCATCTTCACATACTCTTGTGTATTGTGTTCTTCACATACTACCTCCTGCACATCACAGGACGCTGCTGCTGTGACTCCCAGCATGCTGAGCACGCTGCGCCAAATCATGACAGGTCAACACATGACAACCTCAACAACCACAACCAAGAGCAGCAGTATGACAGCCACACAGCTCGTGCAGCGTGTTGCACAAGAATTGGTGTTGTTTTGTAAAAAACATGTGGATGTAAAAGAGGTGCTACAGGGGGAAATGGGGGGTGCAGGGTGTGCTGCATTGCAGGTGTGGTTTTGTATGTGGAGGGTGGTGTTTGTGTGTTGTGGGAGTGTTTATGTGTGGGAGTGTTTATGTGTGGTTGGAGTGCCATTCATGGTAGTTGTACATACACACACCTACACTCAACCTCAACACAATGCACAACACACACAACACCAAAACCCACACACCCCAAACGTATTAGGCAAGCAAATCACTACTGCAAACATGGCTTACACAATACACAGCAGCAGCAGCGGCACTCCCTGCAAACACCACTGCACCCAACAACACCATCATCATCACATGGCCTTCCCCAGACGACCCCAACTTGTTTGCACACGTGCATGCATTCATAGCACGCTGCACTGACCTGCAGTGGGTTGCCCAGGCACGTGCCCAGTTTCAACACCCGGCCCCATTGGGGGGCCCTGTGGGGCCCCTGCACACATGTTGGGGCCCTGCGCTGAGGCAGCTGGAGTGTGTGCTGCTGAGGACACGTGTTGTGTGGGGGGATGCATTGGCCAAGCTGGCGGGGGTGGAGTATGATGTGATGGATGTTGGGGTGTTGCAGTGGCATCATGATTTGGTTGTGTTTGATCAACAGGTGTGTTGATGTGGGAGTGGAGAGAGTGGTTGTAGTGTGTATATGCGTGTGTATTGCACTGACATCACTTGGCAGTATTTTACATTGCACTCCACATGATTTCACCACGATCCTTTCCCTCTTGTCACACACAACACACCCTCCCGCATGACCATCAGACACTCACACTACTCCTCTTTCTACACACCCACTCCCACCCACTCCTACACACAGGTCGATTCACTTGACCTGCAACTCCATGATGCACTCATACAGGCATCTTCCAATGCATCTTCCCTCACAGAGCATGCAGCACTGGTCAGACATGCGGCTGCTATTGCAACACTCCCACAGTTGAAAGCAGCAGTGCAACAGGAACTTGATAGATTGTATGCGGCAACCATGGGTATGTGTGGTGGTGTGCGTGTGGTGGTGTGCATGGGGTGGTGTGTGTGTGTTGGTGTGCGTGTGGTGGTGTGTGGTGGTGGTGTGCAGGATACTAGGTTATTGGTGGATGATATGACGTGCATATTTGAGTGTGTAGGCGTGTGATTTGTGTCACATGGGTATGTGTATGCACGTTGTGTTGGTATGCCAAGCTATTGACCAGCATGCTGACCAGCATGTTCACTTACATGTTGACCATCATGTTGACCATCATCACACAGAACTACTGGCAGTACAGAGGTGGGTGGACACCATACACCGCAACCCCCACTATGCATCACTCCCCCCTCTTGCTGGGAAGGCACTTGCAGCACAGCGTGCCATGCACCATGTGCAATCAACATGGGAGGGTGTGCAGGTATGCTTTGGGGTATGGACACATGGTGTTGGGATTGTGGCGTGTGTTGTAGTGTGTATTGTGCATTGTGCTGCGTTGGGTGAAGTGTGCAATGTGTATCTGTTACGCATGTTTATCATCATCAGTACATATTCCATCACATCACAATGCCATGGACCATCATGACACCCTCAACACACACAAACACACTCCCAACCTACAGGATGTCCTACAAACACACCCCAACGCCACCATCATAAAAGACATTCATGCACGTGCCATTGAAACATTGCAACGCACTGTGCGTGACGCACACAATGAATGGTGCGAACACATGGGTGCCAGTGTGTTGCGAGGTTTGACCATGCCCCTGTTGACCACTTCCCGGGGTGGTCAACAACAAGTGCTGCTGTTGGTCAACATGGAGGGGGCATTGCAAACTGCACTTGAAGAGGTGTGATTGGGAGGTGTATATGGAAAAAACACACACATATCACAGACATATCACACACATCACACACATCCTTACACATCACACACACATCCTCACACACAAATAACACCCACCCATTCACAGGTACCCTACTTTCAGCAAACAGGGTTGGACATGCCAGCTGCTGCTGGAGAACTCTTGGCAAGGAGGGCACGCCTGGTCAACATGCAGGTCAAAGTCAAGAAGCTGTGCATTCAGTACAACGGGGTATGACTGATGGTGGGGGTATGGTGTGATCATTTGTGCTGTGATGATTGCACATTCATGATGGGGGCATAGTGTGCTGTGATGATTGGGTAATCATTGGACATTGATGTGGGAGTATGGTGTCAGTGATTATCGGTGCTGTGATGATTGGACATTCAACCAATTATTGTTGACCGCCCCCCTTCCTTCACAGGTTGCCTCATCAGTGTTGCCTGAACACAAGACACTCCTCAGTGGGTGTATGCGCACCCTTGATGCTGCTATACACCCAGGCACTAGTAAGCTGCAGTGGGTGACAGCACCACACCAGGTGGAGCAGTTTTTCAAGGCAGCCACCAAGTATGAGGGGGAAATGAGAGGGGAGGAATGGGATGGGGGGAATGGGATGGGGGAAATGAAAGGGGGGGAAATGAGAGGGGAGTGCATGCATCTGCCTCGTGCTTGTGTGCTTGTGAATCATGTTGCATAACATTCACATGTGTCGCCTTGACCATGTGTTGACCATGTGTATTATCTTGACCACACCATACCTACCCCATACCAAGCATGGTACCCACCACATCACCCACCTTATCACCCACCTTATCACCCACCACATCACCCACCACATCACCCACCATATCACCCACCACATCACCCACCATATCACTAGGGCATGTTCCGATGCAGCTGCACTGATTCAACAAGTCCACACCACCCTTCACACCACACATAACGCATGCAGCATCATCTCCAACACACCACTTCTCGATTTAACACATGGTACTGCTCACTGTGATGCATTCTGGCAACACCAGCAGCACTGTGTGGAAAGGGCGCATGTGGTGTGGCAGCAGCAGCATGGGCGTGTGGTGGGTGCATTGGTGGGGCTGTGTGAGGCATTTGTGACACAGACACCGGAGATACGCAGGGCGTGGAGGGGGTTTGTTGCACATGTATGATGGGGTTTGTTGCACATGTATGATGAAGTGTGGGGGGTTTGGATTGTACATTTTGTGGTTGCATGTGCAGGGTACATGTCCAACTCGTCACATGACTTGTGTTTTTCTCCACACACACTGTATTGTCATGTTGACCATGTCTTTGTGTTGACCATCATGTTGACCATATCTTTGTTCACCACAGGTGGACGATCTTATACAAGCTGCCCTTCATACTGCAGTTGCACGTGCAATCAAGTGTTTGTATGCAGCCCTGCAACCACCTAAACATCAACAGGTATATTGTGTGGTGACACATGTACAAACGACACATGTATGATGAAGCAGTGGTGATGTATTGAGTATACCAAGGTTGTAGGTACCCCCCCTACAAAACAACCATACCTGGCCCACCCTCTTCTCCACACACACAGACCCCACCCGTTCTCATTACCCACGTCACCCTCCACCCCTTCACCCCACCATGCATCGCCCTCCAACCCTCCCTCGATGATGTGTCTGCCATGCTGCACCAGGTGTGCCAATGTATATACACAGCACCGCACGTACTGCATAGATTAGGATTTCGTGATGAGGATGAAGAGAGCGTTGCTGCTGCTGTTGCTGCAGTGCGCAGTGGTCTTCAGCAGTCAACAGAAAGTGGGAAAACAGCACCCATGCATGATGGGGGGGGGGGTGCACATGGTGGTGGTGGTGGTGGCAGTAATGCTGCTGCTGGTGCTGCTGGTGGAAGTACTGCTCTTGATGCATCATCCTTACCTTTCACTGTATCATTATCACAATCCACATCATCCAAGTTGTCACTCCTTGCACCCACCACCCATGCTACTGCTGCTGCTGTTGCACCACATCATCATGCATTCGCCAAGCTGTTGGTGATGTCAGAGCATTACACAATACCACACAATACAACAACACACAATACAACAACACACAATACAATGACGCAACAACCCACACATCATGAAGGTAGTCGGAATCAGTCAGACACAGCAGGTATAGGAGCAATAGGTATAGGAGCAACAGCAACAGGAGCATCAGTGACAGGGACCCCCCCTCTATCAATGGCATCGGAAACAGCAGGGCCCCAGCAGGTCCCCTCACATGCGGTGGTAGGGGTGATACAGGGGCTGCAGGAGGGTGTGGAGGAGCATGTGCGTGCATTGGAGGGGGTGTATCACAGCGTGTGGGATGTGGACAAGGAGGCATACCTACGGTATGTGTATTTGTGTGTTTGTGTGTTGTGTATTTGTGTGCGCGTGTATTGTCTGTACATTCACACCCCCACACGCCACATGTACGACAAAACCACTCTTTCTTCACTCTATATCACAGTCGATACCAGCGTGCCAATAAAACAGCCGCAGCAGTCGATGCAGACATTGCTCGTCACAGTGCGCTGGGTGAACAAATGTTGCGAGAGGAACCCCTTGTGCAACAAGGGCCCCTCTTGTTGGACATCACCCCACTCAAACAGGTGTGAATGAGGTGGTGTGTGTCCCCGTGGAATGATGCATGCACTTGGTGTGTGTTTTTCGGGTACTTGGAGCAGTTTGTAGAGTTGGTGTGCAGTGCAATGCACATGTACACATATTGCTCCCACATCACACGCATCTTGTGTGCATCTTCAAGGCTGTGCACAAAAACATGCCTTTCGAACGAAACACAGGCTGTGGTGGAACAATGCGAGGCATGGGCATCCAGCCTCATGGATATGTTGCATGCCTCAGCCACCAAAGAGCTGCATGCATTGCATCAGCTTGTGACGGCATCCACCCATGCGGTCAGAGGGGCGGCTGCTGAGCATAGTGCTGCTGATGGCCACGAGGTACACGGAGTGCAGACAATGATTGTTGGGGACGTGGAAACGCTCGTGTCTGCTGTGCAGGACAAGTATCGCGTGTTGCAAAGCCATGAGGTGCGCGGGTTTGTATGAAGAAAACACAAGTGTGGGGGTGAGTGCAGACATCTCTTTGTTACTGTATGCATACATCTCCTGCATAGGCTGAGGTGTCCATGGAGGAGCTGCGCATGCTGCAAGAGTTGCCAGCACTGTGGAGGGCATACACAGCACAGCTTGGGAGTGGGACGTCGTCTTGATGATGGTACCTGCTCACCTAGAAAAACAAAAATTCTGATCATTAATTTACAATATTGTAAATTCCCCATTGGACAAAGAGTAGCAGCATATGTTGCATGAACTTGGGTTGCATCATCAACGTGTACACAACCAGAGATGGAAACTCGACGAGAGTTGTTCGTCTATGGAAACTTGCCATTTGCAGCCACGCTGCCACATATAGAGACCACTACTGCACTTGTGTCTGTGCTCAGTAAGCTACTTCAAGTGGCAACAAGATCTGATGGGCAGCCATCTTGTACGTGTATACTGTCGTGCACACCTGATGATCAAGTAGATTAACACATATTTCCATACAATACATATACAGGGTTTGTCAAGCCATCAAGTGTTGCAGAGCTCTTGGACATTCCAATCACGTTTGCTGAGGTGCTGATGGTGATGTGTAAACACAGGCATGCATTTACACAAACAACACGCATTTGCACAAACAAAACCACCTTGTCCTCCAGGTGCTCTGTGACACCGTTGAGGCCGTTGCACCAGCAGACACAGGTGTGCATACACCAACAGTACAGTATTGCATGATTAAACGCAATTGTACAGTTGGAATCATCGCACCCCCCTCATCACGCACCCCCTCATCACGCATCCCCCTGATCACGCACAGTTGTCCGCAAGGATGACATGGTAGACGTGCATGCACTTGTACTCTACCTCTTTGCACAACTGTATACACGTTCGGCATCCCGACCTGGCACCAAAGACATTTGGCCATCCACCCATGACAGCATTGGTGGTGGTGCTGGTAATTCCGGGTCTGGGTTTCACATGCAATTGGAGCCCTCTTCTCCAGTGCGCATGAGCAACAAGGGATCCTCTGCTGGGGGTAGGTGTTTTTTGGCGGGAGCAATGGTTTGGGTGTTGTTGTTTTGCATTACCTTTGTGTTGTCATGTGCTTTGTTGTTTTGCATGATCAGTATCCCGTCCTTGCTTTTGGTAGGTGTTGCACACAAATACACACGCATTCACACACAAGTACACTCTCCCCTTTATTTTCATGAATGGCAGGTACATGGCCGAGCAACTTTGTACGTCAGCACTTGCAGCAGCACCAGGTGCAGCAGCAACACGTGGTGCAGGGGTTTGTTGAATTCATCCAACGTCACACTGTCAACTTGTTGTTGCTGTGCATGGATACACCCCCCACGCAGCAGGATAACCTCACCACACTCCATATAAAAGCACATGAGTTTTCAAGGTTGCATTTTCTGCTGGATCCCGGACCAGGTGTGTTTTTGTGTGGTGTGTGTCGGGGGAGGTTGCTTGTGGGGTTGTTCTTACACCATGTGCATGAAGTACACACATACACCCACACCACACATACACCCACACCACACATACACAAATACACACCCACCACACATACACAAATACATATCCACCACACATACCAACCCAGGGGGCCCTGCATCCATGCACAATGTGGAGCCCTCCCTGACCACTGCTGAGGGCACCCCCTTGCTTACACTCAGTGCATGGGTTACCTTGCATGTGCATGATACCCTGGGGGATAGCAGTGGTGGTGCTGGACCATCAGGAACATCGTTACTTGGTATGTGTTTGTGTGTGTGTGTGGTGTGTATGCGGTGTGTATGAGTGTGTGTGCGTGTGTGTGTATTTGTGTGTGTGTGTGTGAGTGTGTGTGTATTTGTGTGTGTGTGTGTGAGTGTTTGTATGTGTGTATCTCACAGTATGTCACCCCCCCCCTCCACCATCCCACAGACACACCTGCATCCCCTCCCGCAGCATGGCCCCCCTCCCCCTCCTCGTCCACCACTGATGATGATGTTGCAGGGCTCCACAAAACCACAGTGGCGAGGGGTCCAGGCTCCTGTAGTCGAAATCAAGTGCGCATCAGTGACTGTCATGATGCCACCATTTACCTCCTGGCCCCCCTTGAATGTGTATCAATCAGCTGCTGCAGTGATTGTATTGTGGTGGTGGGTGCAGTGGGGAAATTGCTGCGGGTGGAGCGGTGTGTGCGGTTGCAGTTGATTGCAGTGTGCAAGCGTATTTACATCAATGCCAGTCATGATTGTATATTCTACTTGGGAACAAATCAGCCACCGGTGCTGCTGGGGGACAACCGCTTTGTACAGGTAGTGGAGTGTGGTGGACAAATGCGCGATATGTTGGCAGTGGGCGCACTATGTGTTGGCATTGGAAGCATGTTGGCATTGGATGCATGGTTTTTGTGGCTTTGAAAACGTGTGGTGCTGCTGCATACTGGTACCACCACACCTGCTCTACACACCCCTCAACCCGCATCCACCCTACCCCCCCGCCCCCCCAAAAAACACTCACAGTTTGCGCCCTTCAACAGTCATTATGAATTCCTCCCAGAACACATGGCAGCAGCAGGCATCACACCAGGCGTGAGTCATTGGAATGAACCTGTGGTGCTGCTGCACGATGCCACCACGACCCACATAGAACAGCACAAGTCACCCGATAGCAAATCACCAGATCTGCGTAGCAAACCCACCCCTGCATATTCCATATTGCCACCTGAGAAATTGATGCCGTTTGTGGTGCCGTTCCGGGGGGGGCCAGGGCACCTGTGCGGGGGCCCTGCCAACGTGGCATCACTCACACGGTATTGCTTTGGCATTTTGTGGATTTTATTCCTGTTGGGGGAGCGTGTGTACGTTGGTGGTGCTCCTTGTGTGTGCATGCAGGTGGATGTACCTGCAAAAAACCACACTGCCATGAACAATACCATCCCAACAGGTCGGATAGCATCGGCTCCACCGTGCCTGGTGTTGCGAATAGCGCCAAGCAGCAGATGTTTCCCCTGCCACCCGAGTATGAGGCAGCTGTGCAGAAGAAACAAGAATCTGTCGCCAAATTGCGCAGTGCTGTGAAATCGGTATGGCCGACTGATTGTGGCCACTGCCCCCATGGCTGTTGCATACTACAACACCACCAACACAGGCAAACCTGTCGGAGGAGCGCAAGCGGGAAGTGCAGAGCGTGATCCAGTCATATTTCAGAGAGTGGTTGACGAGTTCAGGGCGCATGCGTAGTGTGTATGATTTGGCACGATTGGAAAAGCAGGATGGGGACTGGGGGTATAGTGGTGGTGGGTCGTCGAGCAAAAGTGGTTGATGTATCCATTGTTGTTTGTATTTCAATTATTTCCACAAATGATGATAGTAAGAATCCACTCAATGAGTAAATGAACCCAGCTAGCACATGGTTGTTGTTGATTATGGATCACATTGATTGTAGCATCTTGGTGTTTTCTTTCACAGATGCACAGGAGCAAGTTGACGTCCATCATATTCATCACACTATGCGCAGCAAGATGATGCTGGAACAAGGCCACATATCGCATACTTGACGATCGACAGTAAAAAGATGGTCAGATTAGGTGGCTTGCGTGCTGTCAACGAGACGGACACTGCACCCACACAAGTGCAGGTACTTTGAGATGCGGCCTACACGACACCCATCAACCCATCAGCAGCACGTTTCATACACCGCCCCCAACAGACGCAAGGCGAAACCGTTGAAGCAGCAGAGTCACGTGTGGCTGCAGAATACGAAAATGCACTCAAGATGGTTGCATTCAAGCGCGTGGACGATGCCAAGGTAGGCACGGTGGTTTGTTACACCTGGTTTACACATACAGACAAAGAACCGCGTGAACAACAACCCCCGCTTGTTCCCCTGCACTACACACACCCCGCACACACCCCGCACTCCCCAACACACACACCGCACACAGGCAGCACTGCAGCAGCTGCTGGAAGAGCCCCTACTCACTGGCAAGATTGCAAGTGGCAACCTCACCATGATGCGCCAGTTGCGCTTTCTGGTGTTGAAAAACCTTGCAGCCCTGCTTGCTGCAGAGGGGAAGGACAGGCACATGGAGGCACTGGGGTTGTATAGTGAAGCAGCTGCATTGGATGGGGGGGACCTGATGTTGTGGAGCAAGCTGGGATTACTGGTATGGAGAGGGTGTATGATGATGGGTGTGTGAAGATGGGTGTGTATGGAGTGTGTTTGTAGGAAAGGGTGTGTATGGAGGAGACAAGTGTGGATGATGATGATAATGATGTCGTCCGACACATGCTCTTTGTTCACACCCACACACCTTCATACCCACACATACACATACCCACACACCAACAGGCTGCTTCCTGTGGCTTGTTGTCAACAGCACGAGATGCCTTTGAGAGGGCAATGGAGCTTCGCCCCACCCACCCACTGGTACATGAACGCCTTCTTGATGTGCTGTTGATGGCAGGTGACACTGTTGCTGCACAGGACCTGTTGCGATGCATGATTGAGTTGGATGATACTCACCCATGGGCAGGCACCATGCTGGAAGCACTGCGATGTGATGACAGGTGTGTATATTTGGTGTATGTGTGGTGAGTGTGGTGAATGTGGTGAATGTAGTGTACATGGGTGTCTTTCCCCATGCGCCAGATAGATGACATTTGTACATCATCATACTCCATACACCTACAACAACCTCCCTTCCCAACCCCACTCCCAACAGAGAGACCAAGCCCCGGCTCAACATAGTCCGCCCACCCCCCACCCCACCCCTCCCCACCCCCACACCCCCCATACAACTCCACCTCACTGCACCATGCACATGGCACGACCTGTCTGAGTTGCTCCTCACCCATGTACAGTCGCCACCACATGCGGCAGCATCCACACAACCATCATGTGCAACAGTACCCCTGCAGGTCACATGCCCCTCCCCTGTAGTCACACCACGACAGAGCACACCCGCAGCAGGGGGGACCGACAGTGCCCATGGTGCTGCTGGTGATGCACATGACGATAATGGTGGTGCTTGTTTGAATGCTGGGGATGCACTGCCAGGAGAGGGTGGTGTGGAGCAAGAGGGAAAAAGGCAAGGGGAGGAGGGAGGGGAGCACGTGGGTGGTGGTGGTGAGGGAGGGGAAGGTGCTGGGGTGGGTTCACAACAAGGTGATGCACAACAGGGTGCTTCACGTGCAACATCAGAGGAACCAGGTGATGATGTGTGTGGGGGGGGGCGGGAGGTTTATGTGCTGTTGTGTGTGTGTGTGTGTATCTGTGTATGTATGTATGTGCCACTACTTGTATGTACATGCCTGCATGATGACACTCCATGTGTATACACATCAAGTGCATTTGTATACACATCAAGTACACACACACACACCACATACACACAGATGTGGGGGAAGGCACCACACCAAGTGCTCGTAGGCGTGCTGCTGCTCGTCAACGCATGAAGAACAGGAAATACCTTGATGTGTATGTTGTGCATTGGGTTGTGTATGTTGTGCATTGGGTTGTGTATGTTGTGGGTGTGATGGTATTGGTGTGATGATGGTATTGGTGTGATGATGGTATTGGTGTGATGATGGTATTGGTGTAGTGATGGTATTGGTGTGGTGATGGGATTGGTGTGGTGATGGCATTGGCTTGTAATCACTTGTATGTATCACACCCATGTGCATGTGTATGCCAACACACACACGCACCACAACCACCCACCCACCACACCAGGGTGGATGAAGAGGAAGACACACTCCCTGTGCTCCTGGGCCGCATGGTGCAACGCCTGCACCCACAGCAACACCAACAGAGACAGCCCCACGAAGATGATGACATGGACGAAGATACAGCTGCTCCACCTGACGACAGCAACAACCCTTCCCACAACCCCGATCAACAGCACAGCACCCCACCACCACCCACCCGCCCCCCATGCACACCCTACACACCGCTCCATCGTGACATGGCATCTGCAATTCGTGCCTTTGTCACACAACAGGAACAACAGTGGGCCGGGGTGGGTGGGTCTGCATGGGAATGGGCGACTGCCTTGCTTCATTACGCATGCCAGCCCACTGCTGATGTGCTCAACACAGCACCCATACATCACCAACAGCAGCAGCAGCAACAGCAGCAGCATGCAGAGTGTCGCAAGGCATTGCTCAAGTTGGGTGATGTACTGGTAGAAAGTGTCCCCCTCCCACCGGCAGTGTTGCTGTGGCTGGCAGAGTTGCACATGGACGCAGCAATGGATGATGCTGCAGAGGGGGGCGAGGGAGGGGAGACGGCTGCTGCGTATTTGGTCACACCAGCCAAGGCACCTGGTGGTGGTGGGAATGGAGGCAATGGTGGTGGTGGTGGGAATGGAGGTGGGCGGAGGAGTGCATCACCAGAGCCACTGACGCTCGGCCCACATGTGACGGCATGTGAATCGTTGCTGGCGCGGTTTCTCATCGCATTCATGCAGGATGCTGTGCATGACGATGATGTTGGGGATGATGATGATGTGGCAGTTACCCACCACCGGGATGATGTCATCATGATGGATGGTACAACACACCACACCTCACCACTGCATGTCACACCACATATGGCAGCAGGCACACCACGTGACGCAGCAGCAGCGGGTTTTCCCTCCACAGACATTGCACATCGTGCAAAGCGTGCCCGACTGGCACATCCCACACCATCCCATCAAAAATCCCACACCCGCAGCACCACACATGAGGGGCTGCTCGTGCGCTATCATTGGCTGTGTAGCCAGCTCTGTGCAAATGTGGAGGATACACAAGGTGCCCTTGCACACCTGGAACAATGCGCAGCAGTGCTGGAAGTGATGGGGGGTGGTGTGTCGACCCGGGGGGTGTCGACACTGACACCCGGTGGGGGGCTTGGGGGTGTGCGGGTGGTGATGCCACACCTGCAACATGGGCGTCGTATTGATGGTGGCACCCTGTCTGCACGACTAGAAAGTATGTTTGTGGATTTTTTTGGGGTGTGTGCCTTTATTATTATTATTGTGTTGGCGCTACCCATGCATGCAATGTACAATATACCATGTATGCATTATACTGTATACCCACAAGTATACAACACTACATACAAACTCACATACAAACCCCAGGTATGCGTATGATGGACATGGTGGAACGAGCAGAGGAAGTATTTTCCACAGGAAGCCCCCGGAAGCTTCTCCAACACCTGGCACCTGTCCTCCTGGGGCCCCAAGAAACCACCACAGGAGAGGGGGCCCGGCCCCCCCCACCGGCGGTGGGCAACCCTGCAAAGCGTGTACGGGCGTTGCGAAGTCTGGCCAAGGCTGCTGTGGAGGTGGGGGATGTGGCGGTGGAGGTGCATGCGCGGGTGGATTTGTGTACGACGCTCTTGCAGCCCCCTCCAGGTAGGAGGGTGTTTGTGTTTGAGTGGGTGAGAGGGGGGGAGTTGTGTGTTTGTTATGTGTTTGTTATGTTATTTTGTCATGTGTATTGTATGTACTGAAAGTGTTTGTGTGAACATGGTGGTGTATATTTGTTGATTTCACCCACCACTATTACCAACAACACTTGTTCTGTGCATCTCTGCCCTTTGGTTGTACACACAAATATCCCCCTACACACCATACAACACCCTCCCTCCCCCTTCAGGTGGTCACGCTGCACATGCAACAGATTTGCTCGCAGCCGAGTTGTGCAAGCTGGCACGATTCCTACATCAACAACAAACTGCCATTGCACAGTTGCTACACACAAAAACCCTCATTGCAACCCTCATGAAGACACTGCAGCATGCATTGTTGCTGTCATTACAAAAGCATGCACGATCCCTACCAACCACCAATGGTCATGGTGGTGCCGACCAACAACACATGGCAAAGGGGGAAGAGCAGGGTGGTACGACCAACAACAATACAAATGCCAAGGTGTGTGTGTTGTACTTTTGCTGGTGCGTCATGGTTTATGGCGGGTGTATGTATGGGGTGTGTGTATGGGTTATATGTATGTCACTCTTTCTACTGCAACACGCATAGCACATGCATGTATACACGCACACCCCAAACAACAACAACAACAACAACAACAACAACAGAAAGGGGCAATTGCGCAGGCAATCTACAGTCAAACCTTTGCAGTGTTGACCATTGAGGGGGCCCTGGGATACCCCTTGCCACAAAGGTGGGCCCGTTTGCAGGACCTATTGCCACTGATGGTGGAGGTGTTGTATGCTAGTGGTGTGGGGCAAGGGGAAGCAGGTGCAGTGGTGGAGACACTGGTGGAGGATGTGGGGTCGATGCTGTACGAGTGCATGACAGGTGGGTGCTGGTGTGGGGCGGTTGTTATTGTTGTTGTTGTTGTGTGGCGGTGATTATTGTTATTATTGTTGTTGTTGGTGGTGGTGCAAGTGCAACGTGTATATGTGCTGTACTTTTGATGTTACATGATACATTTTGATGCACACACACACCCAAACATACACAGATACATCTCAACACGGTGGCGCTGTAATGCACAATACAACAAGCAAGCCCACCTCATCATCAGTAGCACCTATGGACGCACCTTCTGAGGAAGATGTAATAGCAGATCCCTCACATATAGCAGCTGATGTGGCTCCAGTGTTGGCACAGTTGCTGTACATACGATATGGGCTGCACACCCCACAGAGGGATGATAGCTGGGGACCACGTGATGTGCCAGCGGTATGTGTTTGTGTGTGTACCGATTTGTGTATGTGTGTTGTGTATGTGTTTGGCAGTACATTATCAACATGTGCATACCATACCCCCCCCCTGTGGTTCCTCTCCTACCCCCCACCCCCACCCCCTCCACCCCCCCCACACCCACAAACACAGGACCCCCTTGACACCCCCGACGCATGCATCTCCCTCTACCACCACTGGAAGCCACTCGCCACCTACATGGCTGCCCACCACCAGAGCCTCGATGGCCCCCAACCAGTACTCGATGCCCTCTTGCGATATGTGGGACCCCCACCAGGGGCCCTGTTGCAACAGGGGGGCCTCTTGCATACTATTACACAGGGGATGGTGCCGAGTGATGTGGGGTTGGGTGGGGGGGAGGCAATGCCGGGGTGGCTGCAACCACCCAGGGAGGAGTTGCTGGTACCAGACACACACCTGCAGGGCGGTGAACAAGGTGATGTGCAACAAAGGGATGTGGATGATGCAATGGTGGGTGCGCAAGATGGTGTGACGAGGGCTTGTGTGCTTACCGATGCACAACGCGATATCCGAAGGTATGTGAATTGGGTTGACGATGATGATGTCGCAATTGTGATCGCGTGTTGTGTGTGTGTGTGTGTGTCTCACTCTTCATGTGTGTTGTACATCATGTTCACATGATACACACTCTGGAATACTTGTGATAATGCACCCTCCCAAAAGACCCACACCCCACAAATAACACAAACAAGACACACAAACAAACACACAAACAACACACACACACAAACAAACACACAAAGACGCAACACAAACAAACACAGGGACATGTATCGCCATGCCTACTACTATGCTTGGAAGTTGGGTGCAGCTTCCACAGCAGATGTCGACCCTGCAACCCTCCTCAGTGAGGAAGGTGCTGAAGCAGCTGTGTGGGCGAGTACCAGATATTGTTTATATGATCTCGTGTGCTGCCCTGACAGACATGAGGCATGGGATGAACTTGAAGGTGTGGGTGACAAGGGGGGGGTGGAGGGTTTTTGTGTTGGTAATTGTGTGTGTGTGTGTGATCACACCATGTGGTCATCATCACATGTTGATCATGCAACACATGGTATTTTATTCCCCCTTTTCCCCCAAAACAGCCACCCACCCATGCAAAAACACTGTACCACACATCTCATGCCCACAACCCCCCCCACACATTGCATGCCCACAAACCCCACCCACACACATCTCATGCCCACAACCCCCCACTTACACACACCCCACAAAATATAATATAGTAATAATATAATAGTAATAATATAGTAATAATATAGTAATAATATAATAGTAATAATATAAGATAAAATATAAAAACATCCCCCTCAGGGTTGTATGCCTACCTCATGGAGCTCACCAGCAATGCAGCAATGGATGCATGTGCCAGTGGTCAATGGCATGGGTCCCCCCACAGGGCCCGCCTCCAAACCCTACGAAGACGCCTACACAATGTGCGCCTGTGTCGACGCGTCACATGCACCAACCTCACAGATGCGGCATACATCGATGAGGAGCTGGCACATGATGCTTATGCATTGCTACGTAATTGTCCACCTGCCTTTGACCAGCTTGCACGTGTGCCCATGCGCAGTGCGGATGCATACACAACAACGTTGACCGAGTCAATGACGGCCATGCAACGTGCCATGGCGGTGCTGTATGATGAGTGGCAGTATCATTACTACTATGGCAAGGTGTGTGCTTTTGTTTGTGTGGTGGTGGTCGTTGATGAGTGTTTTTTTGTGTGAGTGTGTTTTTTGTGAGTGTTTTTGTGTGTGTGTGGAAGAGAGTGGTGGTAACCCTGTGGTGAATAATAAAGCCTCATCCCACACATACACCATACACCACATACATGCACTATACAACACATACATACACCATACAACACAGATGCTGCTCAAGCAAAACACAGACCAGGCAGGCCCAGCACTCACCCACCTTGCACGTGCAGCCTATTTATATACACGCTTTATGCCACAACGGGGGTCCCTGGAGCCCCTCTACCGTCTTCATGCCACCCGCAGCAAACTACTACAACGTGCTATAAGTGGTGTCGGTGGTAGTGGTGGTGCTATTGGTGCTGTTGGTGGTGGGGCTGTTGGTGGTACTGGCACTTGCAGCCAGCCACTTGGTGTTGCTGAGTCATCTACACTGGACACTGAGTCATCATCTGCATTGCTGGTACTGGTGGCAAAGCACTGCTTCACACAGGAGGCAGCTGATACTGTGGGTGCGCTGCTTGACACACGTGGTGATGGTTGGCAACATGAGGTATGTGGGTGCTCGCAGGTGGGGGTTGTTGATACATGCCAATTATGCAACACAACGCAACATGTAGACATGCACAACATGCATGTAAATCTTGCTATGTTTTGTGTTGGGTATCGTAATAATGCACCATGCACCCTGCAGCAAATCCCCCCCCCATATCCTCTCCCAACCTCAACACACCCACACCCCAACACACCCCAGGTCACTCATCCCCTACACACTGACTGCATGCATGCCCTCCAATGGTGTCTTGACGCTGATAAACAGTATCACAAGGCACGCAGGCGCATCGCCACACTGCAGGCAGCACAGGGGTGCACACAAGAGGCGCTCAACACCCTGAGGCATTGTTTTTCGAGGGCAGGGAGGGCGTCGTTTGTGTTGAATATGGCGCCTCTGCAAGCTGATTCAACAGGAGGAGCGGTATGTTTGTGTGTTTGTGTTGTGTGTGTTTGTGTGTTTGTGTTGTGTGTGTTTGTGTTGTGTGTTTGTGTTATGTATGTGTGTGTTGGTGTTTTTTGTATGGTGTGTTGGAGAATAATGGGGGGTGCATGTGTGTGTGCATGAGGGGCAAATGGTGTGCAACATAGACACATGATATGCATATGCACCAACACCCCAATACACAACACCACAGGCACGTGGCAGGAAGAAGCGCCGTGATGCTCGTGTGGTGGATGTGGTTGTGGAGGATGTGGGTGAGGAGCATGAAGAGAGTTTGTGGGGGCGCCCACCAGCACAGTAAGTTGTGTATTGCCATATGCTGTTTTGTTGTGTTGTTGCACTGTACATAATGTGTTGTTGTTGTTTCTGCTATTGCCGTATGGTGTGTCCCTGGCAATACCAATATAAACAATGCACATTATGCACATCATGCACATCATGCACATCATGCACACCCACCATCACATCATGCTCCCACCCCCACATTATTCTCCCCCCCACGCACCCCCAAATACACATAATTCCCTCACAGGGTCACACGCATAGGCCTTGATGAACCCTACCCCAAGTTTGTAGCAACAGTGCGAAAATGCCTGGCACTCTACATGCGCCTGCTGTGTGTGCAAGAGGATGTGGAGGGGCTGCAATTGTTGTACGCAGGGCTGTCTGTGGGGGGTACAGGGACGTTGCTGGGGAGTTTGTGTATGTCTGACATGGCACGGTATGTTGGGGATGATTGGGTGTATGCAATGTGTTGTGTGTATGTTGCGTCGTGGTGTGTCTGTTGTATGGTGTGTAGTGTAGTGCACATACAGCCGCACAGAATGTCCACCTCCTCATTGTGTACTCCCCTTACCTTGACAATCCCCCCCACACCTCACCCACTTTTCACACCTCAAACACAGTCTTGCACTCGGTTGCCTCCTGTCTGTTGTGTTTCAACGCCTCACCACCCTCCTTCCCATGCCCCCCATCACCCTCGACACCCCCACCCCCGACCCCACCCGCACCCCCCACGCATCCCACCCCACCGCCCTCGTATCCCAACTCCTCCACAACACACCACTCCCACTACCACCGCATGGGGCATCTGCTGTGGAATGTGCACACCAGCTTCTTCTAGAACACTGTATCAGACCTGATGAGGATGGTGGGTGGCAGCAGGAAGCCCTCCCTGCTGTAGCTGATGCAGGGCGGCTGCTGGGAGCCCCTGCTGTGGAGGTGGGGATGCCACTGGAACATGCACTCGCTGCGTATAGTAGGGTGTATTTGGTGCATGTGCAGGCAGAACAGGGGTTGGAGACACTGGTGGTATGTGTGGGGTGGTGGGGTGGGGTGGTTTTCACAAGCAGATACATGCACGTGAAATGTATGCACATCCTTGCATACATACACACACTCTCTTAGATCCTCTTGTACACACACACACACACAATACACAAACACAGGCAATGTTTGCACCCCTCAAGAAGCGTTGTAAAAGTTACAAAAGTGGACCCAGAGCAGGCCGACAGCTGTGGATTGACCTGCAAGCCGTCACGCTGGGCACGCTGCGCTCAGCTGTGCACCAGCTCATGCATCGTGCAGAAACGCTCCCCCCTGTGGATGACGATGCGGGTGGAACTGGGGAGACGACAGCAGCAGATGCACAACAACAACAGCAGCAAGGGGGGGGAGGTGATGCCGAGCCTACAATATCATCACAACAACAAGTAGCAGCAGGCAGTAGGGCTGCTAGTGAGGGTGTTGAGGAACAGCAAAGCACCGACCACCTACAAACCACCGACCCACCAACACACAACAACCCCCCTACTACTGACATACCCCCCGAAGCAGGGGCCCCTGCTGTGCAGGTTGCCGGCCGCACCCTCCCCCCCCGCCGCCGCACCATCACTGCCATCGCTGCGGAGCACCAACGTCAAACACAGCAGGCACGTCGTGCAGGGGCGGGAACCAGCCCCCCCCCTCGAAGTGCCCGGGAACAGCTCAAGCAGGACATGTTGGTGGTGATGCGCTGTTGTTATACGTTTGCCAAGACGGGGACGTTTGCAGGGGCAGCGGCGATGTCTGTTAATGAGGAGCCATATACAATGGCACGTGTGGTGATGCCTGCTGCACAATCCCAAGTGGATCATACATGTGTACGGTATGTGCGTTTGTGTGTGGATGGACGTTTGTGTGGATGGGTGTTTGTGGATGAATGTGATGTTGATTGGTACATGTGTGGTATGATCACATAGCAAGTGGTGATATACATCCTCTTGGAAACTGCTTCTCCTCCCCCACAATAAGCATACACCCACATCCCCTACACCCCACCACAGTCTCATGATGGCATATTTACAAGTGTGCAATGTCACCCTCCCCGCACAAGGGACCTCCCAAGGGGCCCTCTTGCCCCAGGAGGCACTCAAACTCATGGATGATGTCACTCGCAGGGCCAAACGCAACCCCAATGCACCGGTGCGTGGTGAGGCGTGGGTGATTGTGTATCCAACGAGGGGTGCCCCAACCAAGTGGGGGGGGTGTTTGTATGGACAAGCCCTTTGCTTTGTTTAATCAAGCTTCACAGCACATCCCACCCTATGCACATCGCATCCTACACACAAATCCCACCCATACACACAAATCCCACCCATACACACAGGCCCCCCTCCCTGATGGGTTACAAGACGTCATCAACACCGTACAACAACGTGTCAACTCCTACAACACACGCATACACGAGCAACGCCAACGGGAAGAAGCCCAACGACTGGGACTCCCTATGCCACCCACCACACGTGTCGATGCACACCAACACATGGATGCACATGGTGCTGCTGCTGCAGGTGGTGGTGTAGCAGGTGGTTTGGCAAGCACATCGTCCACTCCATTGAAAAAAGCCCCCTCTGCAGCAGCAGCAGCAAGAGCAGCAGCACGAGCAGCAGAAGAAGAATCAATACGGAAGCAGGCACAGGAAATTGCTGCTGCTGCATTTGCTGCTGGTGAGGCTGCCAAGAAAAAGAGGGAAGAGGAGGAACAGGCTGCACAGCAACAGAGGGAGGAGGCGTGGAGGGCCAGGCAAGCGGAATTGGCTGCGCAGCAACAGCAGTTGAGTGTGTGGGCGAGTGGACTACATGGTGCTGGTATTGTACAACAGCACGACACTACACAACAACACATACAGCAGCTTGACCCTACACAACAACACATGCAACAGTCGCCTGTGGTGACACAGCAGCATGTGGGTATGTCACCCATGCAACAGTTTGATGTGCTGTTCAACAATGCACTGCAACAGACACAGCAGTTGGTACTTGCTGGTCATCTTCCTGCCTCCCCACAACACCAGCAACAACATGTATGCATGTATTGAGTGGGGGAGTGGTTTTGTGTGATGAGGCATTGTATTGATGTGTAGGGTAGATTTTGTGGGTGTTTATTTGGTACACGGTTGTTCGGCAAGGTGGTGTATATGGACAGTATCTGTATTCTCATGCACCCCTCATGCACACCCCTCATGCACACCCCTCATGCACACCCCTCATGCACACCCCTCATTTTATGACACACAGGCACTGCAGGTGGCGCTGGGAGCCATGTCCCCACAGGCACGTCAGCAGGTGCTGCTGCTCCAACAGCAACTAGCACAACAGCAGCAGCAGCAACAACCACCGTCACACCCACCTCAATAAGCAGCGTGCTGGGCGTTGTTGTGCTCACTGTTTTTTTGAATTGCAATGCATCATGAATGACAAACGAGCAACCATGTTTAAAACAGTTTTAACAAGCATTACATGAAAACAAAATCAAAACTCTTGTGTAAATCAACGTGTACAACACGTACAAAAGACCCCAAATGTGCTCCCCTTGCCTTTCATTTCCCCCGTTTTCTTGCCCCTCTGTTTTTTTGTCCTCTCCCCAACTGCATGCAAACTGCCCACGTGCTTGTCCCCATCAAACACACCCCTAGTAAACCTTATCAAACACACCCCTAGTAAACCTTATCAAACACACCCCTAGTAAACCATATCAAAAACCCTATCACACCCTGTGATCAAACTTCTTTGGTGGCCCCACCGGGCATGAGGGACGTCAACCCCTTAACCCTATCAAACGTGGCAGCAGCTTCAACAGCAGTGTCCCCATCCACGACCTTGGTGAGCTTGTCCAGCATAAGCAGCTCCTCGTCCTGTGTGTGACATAAGGAGTGGTATTGTGGAGGTGGTATTGTGGAGGTGGTATTGCTGTCAGGTGTTGTTGTTATGGAGGAACAAGTGTTCACAGCAACGGCAACATACAGACATATAAACACAATGTTGTACAAGCACAACACACCATTTGGGTTGTAAAGGTTGACCACCACCTTGAATAAACAAACACACCTGAATATGGAGTGTGAAATCAGCACCCATCTTGATGACTGTTTTCACAAAGGGACATTCCATCACACGTGGGCGTTGTTCTTGGGTGATCACATGTGGTGCCATTGCATCCAGAACTGCCAACTCCTTTGAGAGTATGTAGGGTGTGTATGGGTGTATGGGTGTATGGGTGTATGGGTGTATGGGTGTATGGGTGCATGTGTGTGCATACTCTACCTTCATCACACATCCTCCTCCTCATCATCATCAAGTATCACCACCACCACCACCACCACCATCATCATCATCATCAACACACACCGTTTCCAGCACTTGGTGTTCCTGCCTAGCCTTGTCAGCAAGCTGTTTTCCCTCAGGCAGCATGTTTTCCACCAGTGGATACAGTGCTTGCATTTCAGATTGACTGTGCATGCGCATGAGCACCCCTATTGCATGACCAACCTGGGTGTTGGGTGTTGGGTGTTGGGTTGTTGAGGTTTTGGGATAATCTCTCATTGAGGTATGCTGGTGCTCCCAGAGAATACCATCCCCCCACAGTGTCATAATATACACTATAAACATGATGTACCACAACACATACACATGCAACCACGCCATACACACCTTGAGCATCCACTGCTCCTGGCAGTTGGCAACAAATTTGTTAAACTGCAAAAACAACGCCTGCATGTTGCGATGATCACACACAATCTGGTTGCACAGATCTGGAAGGTAATTGGGGGCAGTGGCAACGTTTGCAACTGCTCTTGCTATTGCAACGGCATCGCTGGGGCTGCGGGGGGGTGCAGTCCCTGCTGCTGGTAGATGGGGGGCTGCCATGCCCGCCATTGGCTGGCCCCTGTGTGTGTGTGTGTGTGTGTGTGTGTGTGTGTGTGTGTGTGTGTGTGTGTGT
>VFQP010000410.1_pt1 | contig 89053 bp, 90 predicted proteins | sample 3512351 | NCBI WGS metagenome assembly VFQP01 (sample SAMN10412372, study PRJNA504923) | tailings metagenome | isolation source: Relicate 1 Philex TSF1 revegetated site | place: Philippines: Tuba, Benguet | collected 2017-08-29
TCAATTTTAAGCATCTAAACAATGCGGCATGAAGGCGACAATTTGCAATGCACCCGGCTTACACTCTTCGCCAAAAGCCTTTGAAAATGGCTTTGTGGCGTTGGAGTACCTAAAAAACAATTATACCCCACAAGAGAAATACCTTATTTTTGTGGACATTAATATGCCCATAATGAATGGATGGGAGTTTTTAGAAGGTATTAATGAAGTGGGAGGTAGCCCTAATAATATCTTTGTGGTAATGGTGAGCTCTTCTGTTGATTATGCAGATATTCAAAGAGCTCTTAAACATCCTTATGTAAGAGAATATTTAATAAAACCTTTATCAATACAAAATATGACTGACTTAAAGAAAAATCACCTGTTGGCACCCTTGTTTGAATAAATCTATACGTTCTGATTATCAATCTCTATCCTTTTATATTTCCTTTAAATCATTGATTTCAAAGGGAATATAAAAACTATTTAAGATAATTAATCAGTACTTTCTTATAAAAACATCAACTTATAAACACTTATCCCTTATAACAAAATCCTATTGAAGGATATCACACAAAAGACTTTTTAATAAATCAATTTAATATTTAAAAAATACTTATTCAAGCATATCTAAAAATTCTAAAAATGAATTAGCAATTAATCGAACAGGAATAAAATTTCTTTCCTCATCTTTTTCTTCTGAAATGTAAACTTTCCCAAGGTTTTCACCAATATGAGAAATGTATATCTTCCATGGACATGTAGTAAAACCGAAAGGAAATAGACATTCTCCATGTTCTAACTGCTCTCCAAAAAAATCATAGTTTCCTTCAATAGATTTAAACTCTACAATTATACTACCATCATCCAAAGGCCTAATACCCATAACATCACAATTAAGAGGGTACTCTAAATTGATTTGAGTATTTAATAAATCAGCTCCGTTAGCAAATAAATAAAAACTTCTTAATTGAAAAGGTAATTGTACCCCTAACTCTTGTTCGACTTTTGCGATTCCTGTTTCTGCCAAAGGCGGATTACAATTTTTGAAATAGGGTTGAAATAAGGTTTCCATAATTAGTTACAAGATTTGTTTATTTTCGAATGTTGTAATTGAGGGTCATCAAATTTATCTTTTCCAATGTTGTCCATTTTCCCCCAACGTATTTGGAAGGCCCCTCACTATTTATTAAACATCATGTGTTTTCCATATTGATCATGATGCCAACTCCATCTGATTCAGTCGTGAAATTCATTATGGAACCCCCTTTTAGATAATATCAGTTTTTTTCCAAAGCTTCATTGGCCTTGTCATAGTCATTGCTATTACCACCATATGTCCCCCTCATTAAGGATTATAACTAGAAAGTAGCGTCGCCATCGGTATAAAACAACCCACTATTCAGCATATTAGGGATTCGCAGCTCATTTCCCCAATCAAGTTAAAACTTTGAAAAATACGTTATTTTATGCAAATTTGTAATATCTTAAAAATAAAATTGCAAACATATGAAATATCTAAATCTTATAAAACACGTAGCAAATTGGCAAGATTATCTAGGAATTAAATTAGGATTTAACAAAGACAAGCCAGTCATTCTAAAATTAGGAGAAATACCTTTAAAACTCAAGTTAATCCCTTCTATGAAACCCTTATTTAATGAAATCTTCTTAAAAGATGTGTATGGACCAGCCTTAAAAAGCGTAAAAACAGAAACGCCTACTATTATTGATATAGGTGGCAATATGGGATTTTTTGCTATGTACTCGTTTCTAAATAAACCGAAGGCAAAAATATATTCTTTTGAGCCAGTACCTACAAATTTTAGCTTTCTTAATAACCATAAAAAAGAACATTCTTTCTTAAATTGGGAGCTATATAACGTCGCGGTATCAGATAAATCAGGAGAATTTGATTTCTATTACAATCACAATTACTCACCAGAAGGGGTAGATGTTTCAGCATCACTTTTTTCTTCCGACAAAATATCCACGGTAGAAAATTCACACAATAAAATTACAGTTCCAGTAGTATCATTTTTACACTGGATGAAAGAGAATAATATTAAGGGGTGCGATATTCTGAAACTTGATTGCGAAGGAGCAGAATATAATATTGCATATTCAATTCCTGACGAATTATTCAAAAATATAAAATATATAGTAGCAGATGTTCATCCAATGACCGGCAAAAATGAAAACATTCAAGCCTTATCATCTTTTCTAAAAACAAAGGGATATAAAGTTGAAGTAGTAAATGAGGAATTACTATATGCCCAATACGCATCATAGTAGTGTGCTATTTTAGAAAACTCATTTACTAACTCTCGATATCGTCTTGAAGGATGATTATGGGCCTACACTCTTTTCCCATGAGCTTGACGGTAATCGTCTTACTCACGGGAAAAGAATTAGGAAGATTAGTAGAAGCTCAATCGTAAATTTAACTCGAAACCTACTTGACCCACTTTAGGTTATTTACTTTTCGGCCTACATTGTACCCCATTCGGAGACCTTCATCGCAATCCATTCGATAGTGAACCCCAAGCAAGATGCGTGAAATAGCATTTTCCTGAGCCATCTCATAAAAATTATTAAACGAGCGCGGCTTGCCATTGAACTCTAATCGAAACTCGTGGCATTTATCTGTCATTCCATAGTCGTACCCATAAATGCTTGACAATACCTCTGCTGCCGCTGCTCCAAAAGTAGAGTGTCCAGAAGGATAGGCAGGAAAAGGAGGAGTAACACTCTTTACTTTTTGAACGGTATTATCAAGCAAGGTTTTCCATTTTCCGTTGATAGCCCTATTGATAAAAGTCACAGGGCGCTCTACGTTGTAAAGGTACTTGGAGTTCCAACAGGCCACGGCACCATCACTGAGAGCGATAGACAGCTTTGCATAGGTATATACAGCCTTTTCTAACCCCGCTTTTTCTAAAACAATCACTTGGTTGGCTATTGCTAGCCAACGAGCTGCCGGCTCGAAGGTTTGTCCGAAAATATCATCACTCCAAAACTCTCCAATCCATCTATTCTCATAACTATCTGGAATAGAGCAAACTTCTAATGCTTGTGCAAAAAACTGAGAGGTCACGACCGAACTATAATCCAGAGGTGGGCGAGCTATTTTATCATCAGGGCCAATAACAAACGTCCGAGTACGCCCCCAATAAGGCAACAACGCTTTGGTAAAATCGGGCGTAGTAGGTTGCCATTTTCCCGGACCAGTCGGGGGAATATAAGAAGACGGATGGGCATTGAGATAGGCTTCATGCCCATTGGAATCCGTTTTTGAATAATTAAATACCGCTTCAGCTACTTGTTTGCCGTATTGTTGCGAACGCTCAAAAGTACTTGCTTCTACCTGGCTTTTTAGTCCTTGTGCGTTTTTTGACCCTAATTCATCAATCTTATTTTTATGAACATCTGGTAAATGAGGAAAAAAACTTTTCATCATTGTCCAATAAGCCGCATTAAGCACCGTGGGCCAATGATAGGGCTGACCCGCTTCTGGTTTAGGAATGGTAAGTCCAGCAAAATTGCCAGCAATGGATTGATAGCTGTCCATACCCGAAACGATAGCTTCGTAGCCGGCAAGTGAAATATAGGCCAGCGCTCTTGCCGCCACGGGTGGTCGATACCCCGGCGCATATTGATCTAAATCCAAAAAAAGCACCCCCCATTTTAGTACAATGTCGGCATCGTACTCATTTAACTTTTTTTGAGGCGTGACATCTTGATTCCGATTACAGGCTGCCACGATGAAGAGGAGAAGTATAATTATCAGTCGATTCATAAAGGATTTCATGATGGTAACTTTTTTTAATGTTGAAATGGATAGGCTCTATCAGCGTACATTCCTGAGGAGTGAAAGGAGGTTTGCCCTTTTTGATAGTAGGGAGAACGATAGTATTGCAACAGTATAATGGGGATGATATAATCTCCCATCCGTTCGATGGTTTCGAAGATATCCATAGGTACTCCTGCCACTGGAAACAATAGCTCAAATGTCAATTTGTAAACGCATACAAAAGGTAATACCCATGACAGGCGAGGCTTCAGGCAAGCTATAAGCCCCAAAGCAATTTCAAATAGACCAAACCATTGAAGACCCTGAACTTCCGTAATTCCCAGAATGCTTAAGTTGCGAGCTACAACTTGATGTTTCATAAACACACACAGGCCTCCATGCCCTACCAAGAGACTTAGAAGGCTCAAGCGCATGAGGCCTTCAAGAAAGTGCCCTTGGGCAAGTGTGAAATCAGGAAGTGGTTTGAGCTTAGCGAACCATTGCCGCGAAGTAGCGGATGCTCCATAAAGCCCAAAAAAAAGCAACGGAACGCCAAAATTGCCCGCCCGCTCAAAAAATTCCGACATGCCCATACCCGCAGAAGGTCGGAGAGCAGCCGTAAACAAGGTCCAAAAAGAAGCCCATAAAAGTAAGGCACGAGTAGGATATACAAAAGCTATAATCCCTACCATAATATCCATAATGCCCACCAAGGGCATCAAAGCAAAAGCCGTGGAAGAATCAATAAAAAAAACTTCAAAAAAAGGAAGCCATCCTTTTTTTGTGACAAGCCCCCAAAATCCATGTCCAACAAAACAGCCCAACAAACTAAATCTGAGCCAGAAAAAAAGTCTTTCTTCATAAGATATGTTGGAAGAAAAAGGATTTATAAACAAAGATGTATTTTTAGTCATGTTCCTAAAAATTTAGTAATAAGTCAGTAAATACGCACTTACTCTCAACGCCTATAGCATTGAATTAAAGCCCTAACGCCCATACGTAATGGATGGCTACGCCCCACATGATCGACACTGAATTTGAATGAAATAGATAGTTATCTCTTTTGAGTCAATCAGAACAGGGAATTCTGTTTAGCTCAAAATGTAACAAATCCTGACTTGCAAAAACTGTATTTTGCAGCATCAGGAAATCAGAAGAGAAGATTGTACCCTTGCTCGGGAGGAGGAGTAAAAAGATGGCAAAAGGGCATAAGAACCCTCTGAGGAAGTCTCTCATATGCCGATGAATAGGATGCTATCTCTATGAGACAGGGAGAAGCCAACACAAAAGCAGGAGAGAAAAGATATATTTTGGTCAGTTCATAAAGCAATTTAAGCGCTTTATTCAAGGGGCTTTGAGATGATTCAGAAGCTAAATCCATTAGTTGCTGAACTCTCTCAGAAAGCTCTACAAAACGCTCATGGGCATCACGATTGGTTTTGAGAGTAATGTACAACGTATCATTTTCGTGACGTTGCCCCATAATATTGTAGAAATTTTCTCCTTCTCTAATCAATCCCTCTTCTCCTTCATGATCCTCCCAAACGGTATTATAAGGAAGAGTAGGAATAGGTACTTTAAAGGTTTTCCATTGGTCGTTTTGAGTGATAGGAGAAGCATTTCGAAATTCCTCTTCAAAAAACAAAAGCGCCACCGTCAGCCCAAACATATTGTAGAGCAGTAACAATAAAAGGCCGATAGAAATAACTTTTTTCAACTAGTACCCACAGAAAGAGTTATAAAACACTAAACACAAACTTCATGCCAGCTAATTGCAAAAGCTCAGGTTAATTGTTTAAGTGAGTAATCATGAAATAGAACACCCTTTTGAAAGAAAAATAAACTTAGAAAAGTACAACAGAGTCGTCATCGTCATTTTATTCCTTCATTGCATTTTCTTAAATAGGATAAAAGCTTCACGCGTCCTCCTCATTTTTTTGTAGTTTTCGGCCTTCAACCAGTCTTTTCTTAAGGCATGTCTTTCAAGTCTACGCTTGTTTTTGTTGTTAAGTGGCTTTTTATATCCTTACCAATTGGAGTTTTGGTAGGCTCTGCTTCGGCCTTTTTTTTGGTTTCACTCAATTGGGTCACCGATTGGCGCGAAGCACATGTGTGGGTTATTGGGCTACTTCCCGTAGGAGGGTTTATGGTAGGAGCAGCCTACCACTATTGGGGAAAAGAGGTCGTCAAGGGAAACAATCAACTCATCGAAGAATTTCATTCTCCACAACAAATCATTCCTTTCAAAATGGCGCCTTTGGTGCTTTTTGGTACTTTGGTGACTCATTTTTTTGGCGGCTCGGCGGGGCGAGAAGGTACAGCGGTACAAATGGGTGGTGCTATTGCCGACCAATTTACGAAGTGGCTGAAGCTCTCCGATACCGACCGAAAAATCATTTTAATCATGGGAATTAGTGCGGGTTTTGCTTCGGTATTTGGTACACCCTTGGCCGGTACGGTTTTTGCGCTAGAAGTCCTCATTGTAGGTAAGATGCGCTATGAAGCACTGCTTCCAAGTCTTTTTGCAGCTCTCATTGCTGATTATACCTGCCACGCTTGGGATGTAGCACATACTCATTATCACATTCTGTTTAGCCCACATCTTAGTGCTGAGTACCTTGGTTGGAGTATTTTAGCAGGCATCTGTTTTGGATTAGCCGCCCTTGGTTTCTCCAAAGTTGTTCATTTTTGGGGTGACTTTTTCAAAGCCAAAATTTCTTATCCTCCTCTTCGTCCTGTTGTAGGTGGCGCGATTATTGCTATGGTGGTTTGGCTTTTAGGAACTACCAAATACATTGGGTTGGGCGTTCCTACCATTGTAGCTTCTTTTCAAGATACCTTACCTCCTTACGATTTTTTACTCAAATTACTCCTGACGACATTTACCCTCGGGGCAGGATTTAAAGGAGGTGAAGTCACGCCGCTGTTCTTTATTGGCGCTACCCTTGGCAATGCCCTTGCGCTTTTCGTTCCGCTTCCTCTTCCGCTATTGGCGGGTATGGGCTTTGTAGGCATTTTTGCGGGAGCTACCAATACCCCCCTTGCCTGCATACTCATGGGGGTTGAACTTTTTGGGTCAGACTCCACCCCTTATATGGCAGTAGCCTGTATAGTGAGTTATCTTTTTTCGGGACAATCAGGCATCTATACTTCTCAACGGAAAGAATCTAATAAGTACTTTTAAGTGCTACTTATGGTGTAAGCAATAAGCATATTGCTTACACCATAAAATATTTTCAATAACGATACACATTCACAATAAGCGTATCGGCATTGACTCCCGTAAAAATCCCCAGTCCGTTGGTAATAGAGGTGGGAGGAGTGCTAATGTTTTGAGTCGTCGTACCCGTTGAACGATACAAAGCCGCATAATCTGGATTGAGACGATAAAGGATTGCATAATGTTTCCCAAAATACTGAAATGTTTGGGGCATGATGTTGGTGACTGTCGCAGTAGTGGGCTCATTGTTGATACGGCGATTAAAGGGCGGTAAAGGAGTATCGGTATCAGTAGGCAAAATCACTATCGATTCGGGGTTTTCTTCGGTATTGATGAGTGCTACAAAATGATATTCTCCATTTGGGTTGTCCCAACTTGCCTCAATCGGTGTGCGGTCTTCCTGAAAACCGCCCGGCCCTCCAAAGCCACCTGTACCACTGCTCAAATCGATTTTGGAACGATACACAATGTCTTTGCTGATTTTGAAACCTGTGGGACGGGTTGGGATAACCGTCGTTGCCGAAATCGGCAAGCCATTGTAAGTAAAGTCAAGGGTATAAGTCAAACCAAACTTAACGATGTCGGTAGCTTTGGATTCATATATCCCATCACCTACCGAATTGAGCGTAAATATACTACCGTCACTGACTTTTATCTGGATTTGTTGGCCATCAATAGGACGTGCTACCGAGTCTGAACTTTCTTCTCCTGTATAACCAATCACCGTCGTTAGTTTCAAACTTACGGGGTGTCCTGGCGCTAAAAACGCCTCAATCACAGGCTTTTCATTGGCATCAATTACGCTATGAGTCTCGGTACAACTGGCAAACAAAACTGCCATTGACCACAAAGAGACAAGAGATGTTATATAACTTTTCATGATTTTGAATCTAAATAAAATGAGCAGATTTTAGTGTAATTTCCAACTGATAGTTACATTTGGCGTAAACCCTAAGTAATTGACATTTGTGGTTTGTAGTACACTCTCTTCGCCTTCAGTGATGATTTCGAAGCGCTTATACCACACATTCTTGCGATTGTACACATTGAAAAAAGAAAGCCCAATGCTCCCCCAACGGGCATTGTAAGTAGCCGATACATCCAAACGATGATAGGGGGAAAAGCGAGTGGCATTTTTGTCGGAGGGCATCGTAAAATTGCGCACCGAGCCGTCGAGGAGTGTGATTTGATAAGCTCCTGCAATAGAAGTATAAGGCCGTCCCGTCGAGAAGATTTGGGTAAGCGCAAAATCAATGTTTTTCCAGCGATAGGCTCCGATAAACTTAAACTGATGCCGCACGTCTTGGTCGGCATAGTAAGGGCGATCCGAAAAAGCCGACACCTTCCTTACCGCCTCGGCCAGGGTATACCCTATCCAGCCATTAAAATCCCCAAACTTACGTTGCAACAGCACGTCTACTCCGCGCACTACTTCATCGCCATTGAAAAACGTTTCTTGCACACTCAGTCCTTGTCTAATTTGGGGTACAAAACGCAGGGTGTATTCCGTAATACCGACATTGTTTTTCTGATAAAACTCTACATCCACTAAATATTCTTTAAACTCATAACTTCCGCCCAAAATCAAATGGTCAGATTTAGTGACGGGTAGCGACTCGCCATTGGCTAGCAACCAATAGCTCCTATTTCCCTGCGTAAGGTCTTCCCGGTTGATTTGTTTGGCAAATTGATAATATCGCCCCACTGCTGCTTTGAATTTTATTTTATCAGACCACGCATATGTACCACTTAGACGAGGCTCAAAATAGAATTTATTGGTCACATCAAAGTGATTGAGCCTTAGGCCTGGTTTAATCATGAGTCGTGTTTGTAAGAGCCTGATTTGGTCTTGCAAATACAATGACGTAATCACTCCCCTATCGTTTTTGCTGAGTACATCCACGGTATCGTTTTGGGTATATTTATAAACAATCGTATTGGCCGTGGAGTGAATCCCAAATTGAAGTTGGTTATGAGGCGTAAGTTTGTATTCAAAGTCAATTTTGGCCGTAAAATCCTTTAAATCATTGGATTCTACCTGACCAATGTTGATATTGCGCGTAGTAGCTACTGTGCTATCGGTAGCCAGGATGGTATTGACGACGGCGCGGGTATTGTCGCGATTGCTATAAAAATTGGAATAGCTGATAAGCATATTGCTGTATAGCTTGTCATTCCAACGGCGCGACCACTTAAAGCTACTTCCGAGATTTCCCCAAGCCGACACATCGGTAGAAGCAGTAGAAGCTCCAAACAACGACTGTCGTCCAAAATTAAAATTGGAAGCCGAGGAGTTATCCATTTTGTCGGTTCCGTTGTAGAGACTCCACGTAAAAATATCCTTCTTGGAAAGATTCCAGGTCAGTTTGGCATTCAAATCATAAAAGTAGGATTGGGCTGTTTGGTTTTGGGTAGCCATATTTCCAAAACGCCCTCCTCCGGGCCTTCCTCCAAAACCACCTGCTCCAGGCTGCGACACATTGGTCTGACGTTCGGTAGTAAACGTACTGAATATTTTTTCGTACAATACCCCTTTATACGAACGCCGCCCCGCCACGAGAAGCGTCATTTTTTTGCTAAGAGGAGTTTCAATGTAGCCATTCATACTGAGTAAGCTCAAATCAGCACCTGCATTGAATTGGTTTTTGTTGCCTTCTTTGCCCGTAATCTCGGCTACTGCCGAAATACGCCCTCCAAACTTCGCATCAAAGCCTCCTTTATAAAGCTGAATGTCTTTGAGGGCATTGTAATTGAATGCCGAAAAGAAACCAAACAAGTGATCGACATGATAGACCGTAAAGCCATCGTAAAGTACCAATGTCTGGTCAGGAGTACCCCCTCGCACGTATAGCCCCGAAGAGGACTCATTAGAAGCACTTACCCCTGGCATCAACTGAAAGGCTCGAAAAGGATCTCGCTCTCCAATATTTGGTAATTTGGCTAAGTTTTTGGGTGTCATTTTTATCATTCCCACAATCTCATTGGCCTTAAGCACCTCGGTTTTTTCGCCCAACACCATCACTTCTTCGAGTACTTGCTCACCAGGCTCAATTTCAATAATGAAATTTTCGAGGGGCGTTTTGGGCGAAAGATGGACTTTGGCATTTTTGTATCCCACATAGCTTACCAAAATCGTCACCGTATCAGAAGGGACTTTGAGTAAAGTAAAATACCCATCGACATTGGTCTGAACTCCAATTTTACTCCCCAATACTGCCACGCTAGCAAAAGGCATATTTTCGGAAGTTTTGCGCTCTACTACCCTTCCCATCAGCGTAAAGTCGCTACGAGTAGGTTCTCCTCGGTAGCGTGTATCAAAGTCGCGTCTAGCGGTTTTTAGGATTTCGGTGGCGGTTTTTGGCACGATCTGAATTACATTGGTTTCATCAATATAAAACGTCAAATCTTTGGTTTCTTTCAAAGCACCTTTGATGCCATCCAGTAGTTTGGTATTGTCAAACCAGTAAGAGACTTTGTATTTTTTCAGTAACTCAGCATCATATCCAATCTTAAACTTATACTTCTTTTGTAAGTCGGCGATGATTTCACTGAGTGGTTTGTTGTTATAAAATTCGTCTTTAATGATAAGTTCGGCTGCCGAATCAGTAGGGGTTTGTGCATAAGATACCGTCAGCCCAAGCACGTACAAAATGAGCAATAGTTGTTTTTGCATACCAAGTATAGGTGTTTCAATAGTGAATTATTTTTTTAACATTTGATACAAATTCCCATAAGGGTTCAGACATGAATAGCTTCCGCAGATAGGGTCTGCGGAAGCTATTAGGAGACGCATTAGTGGGTTTCATAGAGAGCCGGTGATTTTCTTTCGTACCTCTCCATACGTTTCTTGTTTTGAGAATGTGGCATCAATAATCTAAGTGTAGATAATTACCAAAAATGTGCCTACCGCTTAGTTGTTTTTTGTGGCCTCAATTTTGATATTTACTTCTGCTACATTGCCTGCTTCATCCGTATCATTAAAAGCTTCTTCAAAAGTGAGCGTTTTTGAATTGATTTCACCCAAATGAATTCCTTCGTTCAACATTTCAAAATTTCCGCTACTGAGGGTTTTAAGTTCTACATTATCATAAGTTATATCATCCGACTGCATCACACCTAAGCTATCTCTTTGCGAAATATTGAGGATAAGTGTGAGCACATTCGATGATTTTTTTGCGAGATCAAAAGAAATCACAAGGTTGTCTTTGATTAAAGAATTAGTAAGATCAAGTGTCTGTCCCACTCCACTTATCGACTGAGTATAAGTGGTCCCACTGTAGGTACCAATGACTTGGTCGGCAGGCTCGGGTTCTACTTCACTTTTTGAGCAACTAGCAACGCACACAGCTATCGCTAGCATACTGATAGACAGCAGCTTTTGTAAAGATTTCATAAAAAAGAGTTTTGTTTAGTGGATAATAGTCTGATAAAACCAGCAGGTAGAGTATTTTATTGAAAATGTGGCAAATTTTGGCTTTTACTTCGTTAACTTTAACAGATATACGTGTGTTACAGAAGGGAGTATCTTGAGGTCGCACTGGGCTTCCTCAAAACACTCCCTAGTCTTTTTACCTACCGCCTTTACGTTTGCCTTTAGGGCCTTCAGGGTGCGTAGGAGCAGCTTTTTCTTCCACAAAAGCACCATTCGCATCAAATTGAAGCACTTTGACAGTATCTGTATTTTTGATAGCTACAAAGTATACCCCATCAGCATTCGTTCCTGCGTGTTTGATTTCGTACCCAGCGTAGTTTTGGGTCACATAATTTGTAATGCTTGCAGGCAAAGCTGACACTTCTACTTTGGTCAACTTAGCGCCTCTTTTGTATTTTTCAAGGGCTTTGTTGAAAGTACCATCGGCGTTGAAAAGCAACCCTTGGTGGGTTCCGTCGGCCAATTTTAGCCCCACCACAATTTGCCCTGCTGCATCTTTGCCTGCAAATTGGATTTCGGCACCCGCATAGTTGCTTGAGATATAAGACGTGATAGCAGCGGGCAAATCAGCCGCAGCTATTTCGGTCAGCTTCCCTTTGCATTTTTGTTTAGTTACGGTGTCGGAAGTAGCGGCAGCACGAGCAGCTGAAAGCTGAAGCGATTCGGTCAAATCATCTTCTACAGCACTCACTTCATCACGGTTACAGCTTACCAAAAAAAGTCCCACTAGCGCGAAAACTAAAAACAATGATTTTTTCATGGTTGTTTTAAAAATTTTGGTTTGAACAAAAAATTGATTGGTTTTAGTGAGCATTACGCATGCCTTTTAAAGAGCGTGGCATTAAAATATTTTATTTTTTTTAACATAAATATTTATAAATTACTGCAACGCCAGTCCAAAATACAGCGTACATGCGGGTATGTATTAATGATGTTTCGTGTAGCTAAAACCACCTCTAAACCGCTCTACGACTTTGTTTTTTAGAAAGAAAACTAACTTTACAGAAGACGACCTCGAAGAAGTCATTCGAGCCTGCCTCAACAATGAGGGGCGAGCGCAGCGTATACTTTTTCAGCAGTTTTTTGGATATGCGAAAGGAATTAGTCTGAGATACTCTTCGTCCATGGAAGAAGCGGAAGAAATCTTAAATGAAAGTTTCTTAAAAGTATTTCAGCACCTCGACCGCTACGATATTACTCAGCCTTTCAAAGCGTGGCTTCGCACCATTGTAGTCAATACCGCTATTAGTTATTACCGCAAAAATCAAAAGTTTCATGGGGAGATTGGCCTCGACAATATTCAGGAACCTTCTTTTGATGAATCGGTCATTGATCAAATATCCGCTGAAGAGATTTTGGCACTTGTGCAACAGTTAAAGCCCATTTATCGTACTGTCTTTACGATGCATGTGGTCGATGGATATCAGCTACGCGAAATTGCAGATACCCTCAATTTTAACGAAGCTACCGTACGTTCGCACTTTGCTAGAGCCCGTACTAGGCTTCAAGAACTTATTAAGCAATCTTATCCTTTTTTTTCTGAAGGAGAAACAGATCAAAAATTTAAATAATATCCACCCGTTGTTCAACAAAATAGGTTTCCAAGCTTATTAAACGATAAAAATCAGTGCTTATGCACTTTCAACATAATCATGAAACCCGATAAATTTGACGAAGCTATACGCCAAAAGTTGGAAGGGATTCAGCCTAGTTTTCAGGAAGAAGATTGGGCGAAGTTTAAGGCGTATCAAACCATCCAAGCTCCCCCATCGTTTATCCAACGATTTGGGCGTTCCATGCTCTACACTGCCGCCAGTGTAGCTGCGGCTGTAATGGTATTTGCGAATGTATACCAATATCGACAAAATCAAAAACTTGATAAACAAGTAGGGCAACTTAAACAACAACTCTCCCAAAAAGAGCAAGAGCCCCTGCGTACTACTACCCGAGTCGATACGGTCTATATCACCAAATACATTCCTATTCAATCCTCTTTTTCTCAACCTAAAGCCTATGACCCATCTGTACCTTCTCTTTATCAAGGCACTCCTTCAACCAACGACCTAGACCCTCGCAATGAAGCTCGTATTGCCGAAAGTTTTAAGAATATTGGGAAAATAGTACGAAAAAGCCCTCAAGAATTAATAAATGAAAACGAAAATAGTGATGTATTGCCAAAAGAAAATGCTGATTTGAATCAAAGCAAAGACAACACTGCTTCTTTCAATCGGAAGAATAATCGCCTTTCGCCCAATACAAATATAGAAAGCTCGACAACCAATAAAAGCAAAATACAGCGAAAGGAAAGTTTGGCGACAAACATGTTGAGTCCAGAAAATAGCATTGACTCCCAAGTTTCTCCAGTCGAAGCTATTACCAACGAAACATCCATTAGCTCAAACAAACTTGCCATCGAGCTTTTAGAGTCGATTGATGACACCCAAGAATTGAGTGGGTTGGCTCCTGCCGAAGTAAAAGTAAAAAGATATGCTTATGCTACATTACAAAGCAAATCTTCTACTTCCAACGCCTCAACTACTACTTCTCCACCCCCTTCTATTTCTTTGCGGGATGTGCGGTTGAGAGTAGGAGGAGGCCTGAGTATCGGCGACAAATATACCGGCTACGGTTTTAGCTCTAGCCTTCTTTTGGGTAAGTATTGGAGCCTCAATGCGGGCATCAACTGGGCACAAATCAAAGGGCCGCAATATTTTACTGACGATATTTTTAAGGACAAAACAGGGCGACCTTTTCAAACTTGGCACAAGTCTCCAGGCGTAAAACCTCCTTTGATGCAACCCAAAGTATTTGATATTAAAACGGAAGTCAGTCTAGTACGACTTCCTATTAGTTTGACTTATCGGTGGCCTCTCAAAGACGACTTTGCGCTGCTGTTTTCGGGCGGGACTCATCTCAACTTAAATGCTAAGCAGTGCTATGAGTTTTATTATAAAGACCGCGACGAGCAATACAAAGAGGAAGAAGGAAGTTTTGCAATAAAGCCGGCCCTCTCAAACGATGTAGTTTTATCGGCAGGGGTCGAAAAACAATGGCGCAAACTCGTATTCCAAGTAGAAGCTTACACAGCCCCTTATTTACAAAAACCCCAATACCTCACCGACAATCGCAATATGGGAGTTCGCCTGAAGGTATTATATCAATTTGGCAAGAAGTCCATTTAAAATTCTTTCCATTCCGGCCTAACCAATAACCCGCCGCGCTTACAAGCCGACGGGTTATTTTTTTATCTTTGGCAGTCATCATTGATTTTCTTGTTATGCGTATTTCATTTGTAGGAGCTGGCAATGTAGCTTGGCATATGGCACAAGCACTCGAACACGCCGGACATCATATTGTGGAAGTGTATAGTCGCGATTCACGCAATGCTCGGCGTCTGGTCAATAAACTCTATGATACCAACATCGCTCCTGATTTGGATTTTGCCGAAAGTACCGCAGAACTTCTTATTTTGGCCGTAGCCGATGATGCATTGCCCGAAGTAGTGTCGCGACTTGTACTCCCCGAAAACTGCATCGTGGTACACACCTCAGGCACGCAATCGCTTGATGACCTCAAGCACTTAATTCATATCTATAGCGATGTGCCGGCACAAGTAGGCGTGTTTTATCCTCTTCAAACTTTTAGCCGAGAGGTAGCCATCAACATGAACCAAGTACCGATGTGTGTGGAGGCAGTAGAACCCAAAACCGAACAAATCCTCATCCAACTTGCCCAAGATATAAGTAGTATTGTCTATTTGGTGAGCTCAGAAGAAAGGCGAATTTTGCACGTAGCTGCTGTTTTTGCTTGTAATTTCACCAACCATTTACTTGGAATTTCTAAGAAAATACTCGACGCCGAGCACCTCGAATTTGAACTACTCAAACCCCTCATTCGCGAAACCATCCGTAAAGCACTAGATGCTCCCGACCCTTCGGTAGTACAAACAGGCCCCGCCATAAGAGGCGACGAAAACACCATTGAAAAGCATTTGGATTTTCTGGAAAAGTATCCAGCTTGGCAAGGCTTGTACGAAATCCTCACCGAGAGTATCAGACCGAGATAAAAATCAATCTCCCCTACCCCATTCTCTAATGAGATTTCCTCCTACCGGAATCCAGTCCGAAATCACACTGATGATTTGAGGAGCAATAGGGACGGTATATTCGTACAAAAAACTTTCTAGGCGGTATTTGGGAGGAATCTGAATACCGACAGTACTTAAGAGCCAAAAGAATACGCTAATCCCAAATACCCACGTAAAAATCCCAACGGCAGCCCCGGCCAGATTATCAAGTGTTCCTAACAATGTATAACGTAGCATCCTACGCATGGAATAGCCGATTCGATTGACCATGAAAACGGTAGGAAAGAAAATAACTGAAAACCCAACAAAAGGCAAAAAACGTCGGGTAAGTTCGGCAGTAAGATAAGGGGCAAGCAAGTCGGTTCCGAAGCGTAAAAACTTAAATCCTACAATCATTGCTATCACAAAAGCAGCGACTCCTACTATTTCGATCAGTAGTCCTTTACGGTAGCCATTAAAGGCCCCCCAAGCCATTGGAATCAAAATCAATAAATCTAATGTATTCATGTGCTGTTAGGTAAGATAGGGCAAAGGAAAGAATATGAATTGTTAAGATTCAATCCTAACAATTCATACTTCTTAAACTAAGAGGGTTTTAACCAAAGTCTGTACCAGCTTGCCATCAGCTTGCCCGGCCAGTTCTTTCATAGCAACACCCATCACTTTTCCCATATCCGAAGGAGCTTTAGCGCCTACTTTTGATATAATTTCTTGTAGCTTAGCCTTTACTTCCTCTTCGGTAAGCTGCTGAGGTAGATATTTTTCGATAACTGCAATCTCAGCCAATTCTTTTTCTAACAAATCGGGACGGTTTTGTTGCTCATAAATTGATGCCGAATCACGACGCTGCTTAGCGGCCTTGGTCAACAACTTCAATTCATCATCGGCACTAATGGTAGTATTGGCCCCTTCTTTGGTTTCTTCCAACAAAATCAAAGATTTGATTGCACGCAATGCCCGTAAGGTATCTTGATTTTTTTCGCGCATGGCTTGCTTAATATCATCATCGATTCTTTGTTTGAGCGACATATCGGTAAATTTTTAAAGTGATTAAATAAAAAATAAGTTTTGCAGGGAAAACCGCTGTTTTTTTAAGTGACTGATAATTTGAGCTTTACTTCAAAGCCTGCCGCATCCCTTTACAAGCATGACAATTTTTGTGGTGCAAATCTACAAAAAAACGCTTGTATGCTTGGAAAAATTGAAATCAGTTCATTATCTTTGCATTCCCAAAACACGGAGGTTGTAGCTCAGTCGGTTAGAGCGTCGGATTGTGGTTCCGAAGGCCGTGGGTTCGAACCCCATCATCCTCCCTTTTGTAAAGAGTTTAAATTTAAAATAAAGTCTGCGTTTTATTCGCCAATATTTTTCCCTTTTATTCTCTTTCATTTAAAATCCCGACGATATACGTTGGGATTTTTTATTTGACACAAAAAATAACTCCTCATCCAAACTTTTCGTGGTTTACTTAGTTGAAGTTATTATGTATTCATTCCCCAACCCCATTCGCTTATCTAGTTCGGCCGAACGTGTTATTTTTGTGATTTTGCCACTTATGCACATCGCAGGCGTTGTAGGGCTTCAGCTGCCAGTGTCTCAATCGCTCTTCAAAACGTTGGTACCTTTTCACCTTTTGAGTTGCCTTGTATTACTATTTCTTTTCCAAGAAGAGTGGAATACCTCCACTATTATCTTATGGCTTACGTCATATTTAGTAGGCTTTTTTATCGAAGCGCTTGGGGTGCATACTGGGCTCATTTTTGGAGTGTATCATTATGGCGAAACCCTAGGGTGGAAAATTATTGACATCCCAGTATTGATAGGAGCCAACTGGCTCATACTGGTTTTCTCTACTGGCGTAGTGATTCAGCACTTACATCCAAACAAATGGCTCAAAGCTGCCGTAGGAGCTGCTATCATCGTTTTCATTGATGTGTTGATTGAGCCCGTTGCCATAAAACTCGACTTTTGGGTTTGGGAAGAACCCACAGTACCTTTACAAAACTACATCGCTTGGTATATTATATCATTTGGATTGTTATGCTTGTTTTATCATCTTTCCTTTCCCAAAAAAAATCGCATTGCCGCCCTACTCCTTATCTGCCAAGCATTATTCTTTGCAGTTCACAACTTTATCTATCAGCTGCTGTAGGTCATAAGAAAGTGGCATTATAAGCCATAAAGTGCTATTTGTCAATGGCATAAACAAAAATATTATTAGACGGTGGGATTTATAAAAGAGTGAAAAATAAATTTTTAAAACATTTTTATAAACGTCTTGTTCTGTATATATGGGGATCAACAATAAATGAGAGATCGTTTGGATACAACCTTCAAAGTATGTCTAATAACTACTAAAAGTATATTTTAACCTATCTTTCACCAAAGAACTTTGTTTAACGTATCCAGCAAAAAGTTAAACATTTTCATTTCAATTGTAACTATTAAATCTAATATTTATTACATTTGAAAGATATATAAAATCCAAAGAGTACTTGACAACTTATACTTCGAATCTTTTGGTCGAATTTAGGAAAGTGTAATCAGGAAAATATGTAATGAGATGAGCAGCTATTCTATCCGAGATTTAGAGCAACTATCTGGTATTAAGGCACATACTATCCGAATTTGGGAGCAGCGCTACAATATCATTCAGCCCAAAAGGACGGATACAAACATCCGCACTTACGACGATCAAGACTTAAAATTGATCCTTAATATTTCTCTTCTCAAAGACCACGGTTACAAAATATCAGAAATATCAAAATTGTCTTTGGAAGAGATAAGCAATGAAGTATTGGTGATTTCTGATCAAAAACTTAGCTATCCTGACCAAATTCATGCCCTCACGATTTCGATGATTGATTTGGATGAGGAGCGCTTCGAAAAAATCATCAGTACCAATTTTTTGCGTTTTGGGTTTGAAAATACGATGACAAACATCATCTATCCTTTTTTGAGTCGTATCGGAACCCTCTGGATGACAGGCTCTATCGGCCCTGCACAGGAGCATTTTATGACCAATCTGATTCGACAAAAAATCATAGTAGCTATTGATAGCCAAGTCATTAAATACCGCCCCGATTCAAAAAAATTTATGTTGTTTTTGCCTGAAGGAGAGCTACATGAAATCGGGCTGTTGTTTGCGAGCTATATCATTCGGTCGCACAACCACCGCGTAGTGTATCTAGGCCAAACCCTGCCTTTTACGGAGCTGATGTTTGCTTACGATGTACATAAACCTGATTTTATTTTTTCAACTATCACTTCTGTCCCCGCCAACGATGAAGTGCAGCTTTATGTAGATCGGCTTTGTAAGCAATTTCCCGACTCTAAAATTTTACTGACAGGCTATCAGGTGATTGGTCAAGACATTCAACTCGAACCCAATGCCACTATCATCAACAAAACCAGTGATTTAGTAGAGCTTTTGGCATAAGTGTTTTTAGAAAGTTTATCAAGAAAAATCCTTTTCAAATTTGAAACCTTCATCGGGTAACTCAAACTTGAAAAGGATTTTTTATTTTTTTAAACAAAAATTATCTCAGTAATAACGCTCGCCTTCGAGGTAGTTTTGTACATAATCAGTAATACCCTCCTCCAATGAATGGAATGGCTTACTATATCCAATAGAACGAAGCTTATTCATATTGGCTTGGGTAAAGTACTGATACTTATCTCGAATATCGGCAGGCGTATCTACAAAATTGATAGCAGGCTCCACGCCCATTGCGTGGAAAGTATTGGTGGCCAAATCTACAAAAGTACGGGCTTTGCCACTACCAAGGTTATAAATACCTGAATTGCGGCGATGATGCATCAAAAACGAACAGACCTCTACTACGTCTTTGACATAGACAAAATCTCGCATTTGCTCCCCGTCTTTAAAATCAGGATGGTGCGAGCGAAACAGTCTCATTTGGTTGGTCTTTTTGATTTGGTGATAAGCATGAAAAATCACCGATGCCATCCGCCCTTTGTGGTATTCGTTGGGACCATATACATTAAAAAACTTGAGACCCGCCCAGAAGAAAGGCTTTTTGTCTTGTTGCAAGGCCCAAATATCAAAGTCGTTTTTGGACTCTCCGTAAGGATTCAAAGGCTTCAATTGTGGAATCAGCGACTCATTGTCGTCATAACCCAGCTCTCCTAAACCATAGGTGGCCGCCGAAGAAGCATACACAAGTGGTATCTGATAATCGATACATTTTTGCCAAATTTGTTGAGAATAACGTACATTTAATTCATCAAAAATCGTGTGGTCAAATTCGGTAGTGTCAGTGCGGGCACCAATGTGGAAGATAAACTCTACTTCATAGTAGTTTTGATCTAACCATTCAAAAAACTCGCTTCTTTCAACGCGTTCCTGAATTTTTTTTCCTTCTAAATTGTGAGCTTTTTCAATTTTTGAAAAATCATCAACTGCAATGATAAAATTGAAGTTTTCCTCGTTTAGCTTGCTGATAAGGCAGCTTCCTATAAAGCCTGCGGCCCCCGTTACAATGATCATATAAATAGTGTATGATAGGCGTTCAAATAGTGGGTTTTCAACTGGTTGGTCAGGTAAAAATACTCAAAAAAAGATTTACAAAGGTAGGTAATTAAATATATACAAAACCATATAAAATTTCGAGAAAAAATTTAATTTTTCAAAGAATTACTACCTTCTATGAAAGTGTTTTTTTAGTACCATTTTTGGTCGTAATTTTGTAAAAAATTTAAGTGCCTATCTCGTAAAATAAGTACTAACAATACTGGAGAGGGCCATAGGTGGACTATTGATAGAGGAATAAAAAATGATTTACGTAACTAGAAAAGAACATTTTAACGCGGCTCACCGTGTATATAACCCCCAGTGGTCGGATGAAAAAAACCTTGAGGTATTTGGGATATGTGCCAATCCCAACTATCATGGGCATAATTTTGAACTATTGGTAACGGTCAAAGGCCCCATCGACCCCGATACGGGCTTTGTGATAGATATGAAGAAATTAGGTAATTTGATGAAAAGCGCGGTGATTGACAAAGTAGATCACCGCAATCTAAACCTTGATGTGGATTTTATGCAAGGCGTGATTCCTAGTTGTGAAAACTTTGTGATTGAAATTTGGAAAATTCTGGCCCAAGGCCTTGCCGAAACCGCCCCTCATGCCAAGCTTCACTATCTAAAACTCATCGAAACCCCCAAGAATTACGTCGAATATTATGGGGAATAGCACCAAATCTCTCATTTGGGGAATTAGTATCGTCGGTATTGTCATTGGTTATCTTTTTTATATTGATGCCTCTGCGGTCAATATCCCCATCTCAGACGACTATGACTTGGTAAGGGTCAAATATCGCCTGATGACAGGCAACTATTCATGGTGGGAAACCATACAGATTTTGCTCGAACCCGAAAACGACCACCGCATTTTATTGCCTCGGTCGGTAGCGCTGCTCGACTATGCTTTAGAAGGCTTTATCAATTACCGTAGCCTGATTTGGTTTGTCAATGCTAGCCTCTTGGGAATCTTAGTGTTTTGGTTTTTAAGTTTTCGGCGCAATCATCTCAGCAAATGGGCGATTTTGCCGGTATTGCTTTGGTATTGTACTCCCTTTGTTTTTGATGTTACGATGTGGGGCATCAATGGTATGCAGCACACTACGCTCAATCTGCTCGTATTCGCGTCTTTATATCTACTGGTATATTATCCTAGTACGATAGGTACTACTGTAGCTATTTTATTGGCGTTTGCGGCTACATTCACCAATGGCAATGGATTTTTGATTTTTCCAGCAGGGCTTGTTATTTTACTCTTGTCCCAAAATTGGGAAAAAAGCATCATTTGGGGAAGTAGTATGGTCCTATCTTTATTGGCCTACTTTCTCAATTATAGCTTCGGCCAAGCTACACAAGTCAAGGTCTCCGGCGATTTTTTCCAAAACCTGATTCTCAGTTTTGGAGCCTTGGTAGGAGGTTGGGCGGCCGCATTCAGAGGACAAAACCCTTCATGGCTTTTGATAAGTTCGTTTATCATAGGCATTATCACTCTGATAGGACTATTGACTTGGTTTTTAAAACGTACTCTACTCGCTCCCCTCCGACCTACCTCTTCTAAACCTTATTTTTGGGTAGGTATCTTCCTTTTCAGCGTCATGACCATCGGCATCATTGCTATTTCACGAGGAGGACGAGACGTATATTCTGTTTTTACAAGTCGATACAGTTTATATCCTCTTCATATTCTGACTATTGCGTATGGAGCTTTGTTGCTAACTAGACCTATTCCTAATAAATGGCTCATCAGTATTGCGTCTGGCTTTGGAGTCCTGTTTATGATAGGAAGCTACTATCAATACCAAATCGATGTAGAAACACGCCGTAGAAGCCTCGTAGCCGATCATTACAATTGGCGACATCATCGTAAATTGCTTACCCATTTTAGGAGTGAGCTAGCCGACTTCTACACCCAACCTGCTTATGATAAGGGGCTTTATCGCTTCAACAATTCGCCCTTGGCTACGGCCGAAGCTGCCCTAGATGCCCCCGCAGATACCACTAAACTAGCCCCTTTACAATTAACACTCAGTACTCACTCAAAGCCAATTGATTATTTTGGGCATCCTCAGACAGTCGCTCAGTTTACGTTAGAGAATGAAGACACTCCCCAACCTAATACAGGTAAAGGAACGTTTATTGTACTAAAATCCTCCAAAAACACTACTTATGTGTTGCCAGCCATTCCTCAATCGGGTGGCCGAAAACTATTTGTAAGCCAAGGAAAAATATATAAATCGGGATTCAAGTCTACTTTTTATAATGAAAACTTTGTACCGTCAGATTATCGCATTGGCGTTTTATCGACATCGCCTCAAGGTTTTGATTTAAAGTTTTCTAACCAAATCATTCGCATTGATTCTCTTCATGCTAAACTGATTGATTAAGCTATGAAATATTACATCATTGCGGGAGAACGCTCAGGAGATTTGCACGGTAGTAACCTTATCAAAGCTATCAAACGCCACGACCAAGACGCCCAAATCAGAGCTTGGGGAGGCGATATGATGCAAGAAGCAGGTGCACAGCTCGTGACTCATTATTCCGAAATGGCTTTTATGGGTTTTTGGGAAGTAGCCAAAAACCTCCGTACTATTTCGGGTTTTCTTAAAAAGTGTAAAGCAGATATCTTGGCCTATCAGCCCGATGTAGTCATTTTGATTGATTATGCGGGTTTCAATATGCGTATTGCTGAGTTTGCCAAAGAAAACAACATTCGGACCTTTTATTATATCTCCCCTAAAGTCTGGGCTTGGAACCAAAAACGCGCGCTGAAACTTAAGCGATATGTCGATAGGCTTTTTGTAATTTTTCCTTTTGAAAAGGATTTTTTTAAAAAATTTGACTACGAAACCGATTATGTAGGCAATCCCCTCTTCGACGCCATTGCCGATTTCAGGCCCAATCCACGCTTTTTGAGCGACCACCATCTTTCTGCTACCAGGCCCATCGTGGCGCTATTGCCCGGAAGTCGCCGACAAGAAGTAGAGCAAATGCTTCAACTCATGACTTCTACTAAGCCACATTTCCCTGATTATCAATACGTCATAGCAGGAGTGAGCAATTTACCGTCGGAGCTTTATAAGCCCTTTCTCAAAAATGATGTACACTTAGTGACCGATGCTGCTTACGACTTATTATCGGTAGCTCAGGGGGCGCTTGTGACTTCGGGAACAGCTACGCTCGAAACGGCTCTTTTCGGAGTTCCTCAGGTAGTTTGCTACAAAACCGCCGCCTTAAGCTACCACATCGCCAAGCGATTAATACGAGTACCCTATATATCTTTAGTAAATTTAATTGCCCAAAAGGAAGTAGTAAAAGAACTCATTCAATCGGATTTGAATACCGAAAGATTGACTGAAGAGCTGCGCGCTATTTTGCCTAATGGACTCAAACACAAAGAAATACAAAAAGATTATCAAAATATCAAAGCGATTTTAGGCGAACAAGGAGCCTCCGAACGAGCCGGGAAATTGATGGTAGATGACTTATTAGCACACAATAAATAACTAGGCTTCACAAAATCTTTACACACCCTACGGAGAAAAAGTAGGATTTTTTTTGTTGTAGCTATAAATCTATTCATCTAACTTTTTGTGTGCGAATGAAAATCGGAATTGTATGCTATCCTACATTTGGTGGAAGCGGCGTAGTAGCCACCGAATTGGGCAAGGCGCTTGCGGCAGTAGGCCACCAAGTACACTTCATCACTTACTCCCAACCTACTCGACTAGATTATTTTAGCGAGAATATTGTTTATCACGAGGTTCATATCCCCAATTACCCCCTTTTTCAGTACGCACCTTACGAATCGGCACTTTCGAGTACCATGGTCAACGTAGTGAATGATGAAAAGCTTGACCTTTTACATGTACACTATGCCATTCCGCATGCCTCGTCGGCTTACTTGGCCAAACAAATCTTGCGTTCGCAAGGCATTCATATTCCAGTGATTACGACCTTACACGGTACCGACATTACGCTTGTAGGTCGCGATGCTGCTTTTGGACCCGTGATTGCTTTTAGCATCAATGAGTCGGATGGAGTCACTGCTGTGTCGGATTTCTTAAAAAATGCCACCAACGAGTTATTTCCTATCACGAGAGAAATCGAAGTTATTCCGAATTTCATTGATTTGAATCGCTTCAAAAAACAGAAGAAAGATCACTTCAAATTGGCGATTTGCCCCAACAATGAAAAGCTTTTGGTGCACACTTCCAATTTTAGAAAAGTCAAACGCATCGAAGATATCGTGATGATGTTTGACCAACTACGCCACATTGTACCTTCCAAGCTTCTTCTGGTAGGAGACGGTCCCGAGCGCAGCCGCATTGAGTATATGTGTAGAGAACTAAAACTCATGCACGACGTGCGCTTTTTGGGGAATTTGGACGCTATCGAAGAGGTATTGTCGGTGGCAGATTTGTTTGTGATGCCTTCCGAAACTGAGAGCTTCGGTTTGGCGGCTTTGGAAGCAATGGCCTGCGAAGTACCGCTTATTACTTCCAACGCTGGCGGATTGCCCGAACTAAACGTACAAGGTGTGACAGGTTTCATGAGTAATGTAGGCGACATCAATGATATGGTCAAAAATGCCGCTTATATTTTGCAAGAAGAAAATCTTCCACGATTCAAAGAAAATGCGCTGGCTCGCGCCCAAGAATTTGACCTTGCTAATATTTTACCAAAATATGAAGCTTACTATGAGCGTATTTTGGCCGAAAATCGCGCTTCTTTAGAAAAAGAGTTGAAAGAAGTGAGTTGATTTTAAAGTCAGTAGCCTAATTTTACAACAGCGGAAGGAGTGTTTTTCCCAAAAAGTTTACTTACCTTCTTGGGAAGTTTTATATTCGCCAAATTTATCGCTGATTCTAGAATAGTTGTCTTACCTTAAATCCTCTCATCAACAATGAAAAACAGTGCTTTAGCACTAGCGGTAATAGCAGTAGTGTTTACGTCTTGTACACGCTATTTTGTAGGAAAACCTGTCCAACTTACCCCTATCGCCATCAGTGATACTATCTCCGCGCCCACAAGCCCCCTTTCGGAGAAAGTGTCCTCTTATCTAAGGCCTTTCCATGATAGCCTAGATGCCCGCATGAATACCGTATTGGTCAAATCTCCCCGCCGATTGAGCAAAGGTCTCCCCGAATCCGAATTAGGTAATCTGATGGCCGACATCTTGCGCGAAATGGGACAAGAAAAATATGGCAAACCCGTGGATGTAGCTATCACCAATTCAGGAGGAATTCGTACCGATTTTCCAGCTGGCAATGTCACGCTAGGCAATGTATATGAAGTAATGCCTTTTGATAATGAACTGGTCGCTATTACGGTATCGGGCGAAGTCATGCAAAAAGTGATTGAATATGTAGCCCAACGCAAAGAACCTCAATCAGGGCTTAAACTCGTGGTTGATAAAGCTACCAACAAACCAATCGAAGCACTCATTGGCGGAAAGTCTCTTGATTTACAAGGCACTTATACTATCATTACGAGCGATTATATGGCGCTAAGCAGCGACATGGCATCTGTAGTCAAAACCAATAAAGGATTCGTGATTTTGAATTATCTCATGCGCGATGCAATCGCCGATTATCTGAGACGTAAAGGCCAACAAAACCAAGAGCTTAATCCCCAAAAAGACGGTCGTACCGTAGTGCGTTAGACTTCATCAAACATTCAATCAAATGGAAAGAAGATTATTTCTTAAAAATATACTTTCGGTAAGTGGAGTAGTAGCGCTCGGTCAATGGCCCTTTGAAACTTGGGCCGAAACCGCCGCTTCCAACATCAAAATCACCATTTTGCACACCAACGACCAACACAGCCGCTTAGAGCCTTTTCCTAAAACTGACCGACTGGCTGGCCGTGGTGGAGTAGTGAATCGGGCCCGATTACTGAGCAAAATCCGTTCGGAAGAAGCCAATGTTCTTCTTTTTGATGCGGGAGATATTTTTCAAGGTACGCCTTATTTCAATTTCTACAAAGGCCGCCCCGAAATCGAATTAATGAGTCAAATGGGCTATGATGCCGTAACAATGGGCAATCACGATTTTGACGGAGGACTGGATTTGTATGTCAAACAAATCAAAGAATACGCCACATTTCCTGTGTTGGTGGCCAACTACGATTTTAGCGGTACAGTGATGCAGGGGCTGGCCCAACCCTACAAAATCTTTACAGTAAAAGGAGTGAAAATTGGGGTGTTTGGGCTAGGTATCAACCCCGATGGGCTTATTCCTGAAAAACTCTTTGGCGGTACCAAATACCTTGACCCTATTAAAACAGCCAACGAAACTGCCGCATTTCTAAAAAATGAAAAGAAATGTAGTTTGGTGGTGTGTCTTTCACATTTAGGTTACAAAATGAGCGGTGGCGAAGTTTCCGACTTAGTAATGGCTCCCCAAACCAAAAATATTGATTTAATTATCGGCGGGCATACCCATACTTTTTTGAACGAACCTACCTCTCTTACCAACCTCGCCGGCAAACCTGTATTGGTCAATCAGGCAGGCTGGGGTGGGGCGAGTTTAGGGCGTTTAGATTTTACCTTCGACCGCGTCTCAAAGCAAGTATTTTATAGCAGTCAGGCCATTAGCGTGCAATAAAATCAAAAGTCCAATATCTACTTATTATTTCTTAGTTGACCTTTAAAAACTTCCCAAGTTTCAAAGCATAAATTCAATGAGTGAACCAACTAAAGTGTGGCAAACTTGGGAAGTTTAAAGACTACAACTTATAAGACATTTTGACTTAAGATGAGTTTTACTTAAGTCAAAATTTTATTTTACAAAAAACAAGTTTTAAGTTCTATCTCCAATCTACTAATTAAAATGACGTTAGAGATAGAACGAGAACTAAACCTTCTTTTTCTTTTTTATGGATTCCAATCATCAGCTAAACGTTTCGTCGGAAGTGGGCACTTTGCGTCGACTTCTCATTCATAGTCCAGACAGAGGACTGGGCAAGGTCGTACCCTCAAAAGCCCAAGATTGGCTCTTTGAAGACATTGTACATCTCGATACCATGCGGCGCGAAGAATATGATTACTATGTAAAGATTTTGCTCTATTTTCTTGACCCTGAAAAGATTAAAGGAAAAATCAAAGAAATAGATGCCGATGCTTCGCGGTCTTTTTTTATTCCTGACAACCCCGCCTATTTCAATTCCGACAAGGTAATTGATATTCAAAAATTACTGGCCGAAATTCTGGAAGATGACACTGTAAGAACCAAACTTATCGCTTCTATTTGCGCCGTCGAACGATGTTCTTTCAGGATTCAACAAAAACTAAAACAGTATTCGTCAGTGGAATTGGCAAAAATCCTCATCTCTGGCTCTCTCCCTGACAAGTCGATGATTTTTGCGCCTCTTCCCAATTTCATTTTCACACGCGACATCGGGATTGTCATCAACAATCATATTTTGCTCAACAAACCCGCCAAAACCGCCCGCACCCGCGAATCTCTCCTCACCCAGTATATTTTCTTTTATCATCCCCAATTTGAGAATTATCGCGACCATATCATCGAAATCCCTGACAATGAGCATCATTTTTTGCTGACTGATGATGAGCTCAAAAGCGATTATCACCGCTCTACGCTCGAAGGTGGAGATGTGATGATGGTAGCACCACGGCATTTGTTGATTGGCTGTAGTGAGCGTACCACTATCTACGCCGCCCAACAAGTAATGAAATTGCTGTTTGAAAAAAATGTAGTAGATACCATTACGGTTGTCAAAATCCCCAAAAAACGGGATTATATGCACATCGACACGGTATTTACCCAAGTAAAACGTAATGTATGGGTACTGCTCGGATCGATAGCCCGCCAAGGTGACGAAGCCAAGCAAAAGGATGTATTGCACTTTTTTGCCCCAAAAGAAAATCCCGACCGACTCCAAATCATGCAGTTTAATAAAGGTTGGGAAAACAAACCTACTGAGATTGAAAACCTAGAGGATTTGCTGGCAGATATTAGCAAAAACGACCTGGGTTGCAAAGACCCCGTGAAGTTTATCTATTCAGGCAACAACGAATTTCCTTTTGGTGCCCGTGAGCAGTGGACAGATTCTTGCAACTTACTGGCACTCAAAGACGGCGTGGTGATTGGCTACGACCGCAATGACAAAACCCTCGAAGCTTTTAGGGCAGCAGGCTTCCGCACAGTACGCGCCAAGGATTTATTGGAGGAGTTTGAAGCGGGTATTTCCTCGCCCGATACCCTCTCCGATACTTTTATCATGCTTCCGTCGGCAGAGCTTTCGCGGGCGCGTGGTGGCTCTCATTGCATGAGTTTACCTATTTTAAGAGACGGATTTTAAGGCTAAATTGGTTTTTATTGATTAACTTTAGGATGAAAATAAGTATTTTTAGTACAATGATTTTAATATGTTGTTAAGTCAATAGTTTTATTTTTTGCTCGCAGAATTGCGCTGAATAACACAAGCGCAGATTTTCGCCGAAAAAGGGGGGTATACAACCAATAATCATCTGCGATTTCAATCTGGCGCCAATCAGCGGGTAAAATTTAAAGAAATTTAGCTAACAGTGCATTTAATATCCTGTTAATTAAATAATTAGAAAAACTTTCAAATTAACGTATTTAACCGACATTGTACAAAGTATTAATTCCTTAAAAATCAGAAAAGTAAGATATGATGTCCCACAAAATGCAACCCCAAGCCACATCACACATCTTGATGATTCGACCCGTGCGGTTTGGATTTAATGAAGAAACGGCCCCAAGCAACGCTTTTCAGAATGCACCACTAGCCGCCCAAACCAAAGATGTAACCCAAGCAAAGGCACTAGAAGAATTTGAACTTATGACTGCACAGCTAACTGCAGCCGGCATTGACCTTTTGGTATATGATGATACCGCCGAACCTTACACTCCCGATTCAATTTTTCCTAACAACTGGATTTCTTTCCACCAAAGTGGTAAGGTAGTATTGTACCCTATGCAAGCCTCCAATCGCCGTTTAGAACGCCGCTCGGATATTGTTGAAGACCTCAGGACTCGCTTTCATGTAGAAGAAATCATTGACTTGACACATTTTGAAAACGAAGGTAAATACCTCGAAGGAACGGGGAGTATGGTATTTGACCGTCGTTACAAAATTGCTTTTGCGTGTTTGTCGCCCCGTACTCATAGCGATGTATTGGATGCTTTTGCCGATGCTACTGGTTATAAAATCGTCAAATTTAATGCTACCGATGCCAACGGCCAAGCAGTATATCATACCAACGTATTGATGTGTATCGGTGATGCGTTTGCGGTAGTGTGCTTACAGGCTATCGCCGACCCTGACGAACGCTTGCTTGTACGCGAAGAACTTGAAAAAACGGGTAAGCAAATCATCGAGATTACCCTTGAGCAAATGAATAGCTTTGCGGGCAATATGCTTCTAGTTTATAACAAACGAGGCGAAAAACTACTAGTGATGTCAACCCAAGCGTTTGAGTCGCTGACTCCTAAACAACGCGACGAAATTGATGACTATGCCGTACTGCTCCACGCCGACTTGTCGATCATAGAAGCCAACGGCGGTGGCTCAGCACGCTGTATGATGGCCGAAGTACATTTGCCCGAAAAATAATAGATTTTTGGGGTGCTGTGCGTAAATAACGTCATACCCACAGCACCTTCCTATTTTATCCTACAAAACGACGCGTAATATTTTTTGCCTTCTCACGCGTTTCGATAATCAAAGGATGCACAGGCTTATCTACGCCTTCCAACACATCTTCTATCGTATCCTTAAACAACAAGCCAATCGGAAGTTCATAGGTAGTTCCGTGGGAGGTTTTGAGTACGGCGACGGGTTTTACGGCTCCAGTAGCCGACAAGCGACTGTAAGCTCTGCGAGCTTCCATATAAGCCTCTTGGGTCGCTTCAAACTCCACTGCTTGGGTAGGGATGCTAGCTACTTGCTGCGCAATTTTATCATCAAGTCCTTTTAAAAGTTGGCGTAGATGTACGGTATCTTTTCCGGTACGAATTCGCTCGCGCAACGACTGACGAATCAGATAAGTAATAGCATGGGTTACGTCAAGGCCAATCTCAGCCATTTGCTTAAAAATCAACGAAGTAGGCGACATACCTGGCAGAGTATTAGGATCATGCAGCAATACGCGCCCGTCGGGGGTCAAGAAACCATCAATGCGCGCTACGACATTCATTCCCAATTTTTCGAATACCAAAGCGATATTGTATTGGATTTTTTGGTTGTTTTCGAGCGTGGTAGCGACGGGGATAATCTTCCGCGTCACATTGAGTTTGTATTTTGTTTTAAAATCAAAAGTCTGACTTTCGTCCATTTTGGCGATTTCGGTAGGAGGCAAAGCGATGACCGTTCCGTCATCATCTTGTACTACCCCACACGAAAACTCCTGCCCTACCATAAACTCTTCCAGAAGTACTTGGTCTTCGGCATTGATACTCAACAGTGAGTAACTCCCTTCTGATAAGCTCTCTAATTTTTCCAGCAAATCCACAGGATGATAAATGGTTTCGCCTGTTTCTTGAATTACGACCGGAAATCCGATGCTTTCATCGAGATTGCCAATACGCTGCACAAAAGCGTGTTTTTCGGTAGCACCCCAGCTTTTCCAATCGTCAGCCGAAACTTTCAACACAAAAAAGCACTGATTCATGGCTTTGGTGAAAGCTCCCAAATCATCTTCTTTCACAATTGAGACCCCAATAGATGAGCCTTGATGAGGTGCTTTGACTACAATGGGTAAGCCGAGATATGCTTTAGCCTCTTCAAAAATGGCTTGTTCATCTCCTCCACTCCACTTTTCCCAACGTACCACTTGCATTTTTTTCTGCTGTCCATTGGCGCGCGCAATCTGCTCATTTTGCAAAATTTTATCAATACTCACCGCCGAGCCCAATAGCCCCGGTCCCATGTAAGGGATTTTGTGCCATTCGAGTAATCCCTGAATCGCGCCGTCTTCACAATCAGGCCCGTGCAAAATAATGAAAGCAAAGTCGAAGTATTTTTTGAAATCTTGGGGTTGGATGGGAGTTCCGATAGCATGCATCAATGCCTCCAACTCCTGAGGGGCAAGTTGCTGCTGTAGCGACTCAATATACACCTCAAATCCGTCTTCTTTGAAGGCTTCTCCTGGATAAAAAGCCCTAATACTCGCGTGATAAAGCTTTGTCTCGTCGGTAAGAATAAAATTTCCGAGGCTGTCAACAAACACCAATACGGGTTGAAAGAGATATTTGTCCATGTTTTCGAAGGCAGTTTTTCCGCCTGCGTAAGAAATTTCGCGTTCACGCGAAGGGCCACCAAAAAAGATTCCGATACGCACAGTTGTTAATGAATAATAAAGGTGAATAATAGGTTGGAAATGGGCGTTTCCGCTTTCAGATGCGAATATACGCAATGAAGGGATTTTATTCTTGGATTTTATCGCGGTGCCGGAATCGTTCCTTTCATTCGATACTTCAGCACGACTTTTTTTCCTGATACTTTTTCCAAAACAGGCTTTAAAATCTGATTAGCATTTTTTTTGGTTTGCTCCAAAATCCCCATCTCAAGCGCCGAATTTTGAATCTGCTTTTCGGCTTGTCGATACGCCGCCTCCACGAGTTTGGCTTGCTCCGTAAAAGCATATTCGGTATTGTACACCTTTGATTTTGAGTGATCTATTTTATAACTACAAAGCTCAGGCTCTGGAAGATGCACCACTACGGTGTCGGCTTCTGCACTGACATCAGAAGTGGTAATTTTGGTTAAATCTATACAACCAATCGCCTCACCTTGTACAATCAACACGGCCTTAGGATTAGGAAACCACTGCACAATTTGCTCATGCTCGACAATATCTTTGAAATTATAACGAACAAGCTCAAGTTTTCCTAAAGCTTGCACTTCCTCCAACACCATGGCATGGGTGGTTTGGGTATCTTGTGTTTCGCCTAATGAAAACCATTTACCCGTTTTTAAGCTCTCCCAAACACTAATAACCCCGAAAATTAGAATTACGAAAATACCCAAACGAAATAGCAAACGAAGCCCAGTGGTCATAATATTGAAAATTTGAAAAGTAAAATTACAAAAGTTGGGGATATACCTATCCGAATCCTATTTTTAGAAATATATTAAAGAATTTTATTAAATTTATTACCACTGTTTATCAGCGACTTATCTACCTCTCTCAAAATCATCTGTAAATCTTATAGCAACACAGAGCGAATTTTCTGTACCTTTGTATCCCGTAATCAGTCAAAAAAAATCCATTCGTCATGGCTGCTAACGGGCAAAAGACCGCAAAATATATCTTTGTTACAGGCGGTGTAACATCTTCTTTGGGTAAGGGGATTATAGCCTCTTCACTCGCAAAACTCCTTCAATCACGGGGATTGTCGGTCACTATTCAAAAATTCGATCCGTATATCAACGTCGATCCAGGCACACTCAACCCTTACGAACACGGCGAGTGCTATGTCACCGACGACGGAGCCGAAACAGATCTCGATTTGGGTCACTATGAGCGCTTTCTGAATGAGCGTACTTCACAAGCAAACAACGTCACTACAGGGCGCATCTACTATGATGTGATCATGCGTGAGCGTCGAGGCGATTTCTTAGGAAAGACCGTACAGGTAGTTCCGCACATCACCGACGAAATCAAAAAAAGAATGCGTCTGCTAGGTGAATCGGGCGAATACGACGTAGTCATTACCGAAATCGGAGGCTGCGTGGGTGACATCGAATCACTCCCTTTTTTGGAAGCAGTGCGTCAGCTCAAATTTGAATTAGGCGAAAATGATGCCCTCGTCATTCACCTGACTCTTATTCCTTACCTTAGTTCGGCAGGCGAGCTTAAGACCAAACCTACGCAGCACTCCGTCAGGATGTTACAAGAATCGGGGATTCAGCCAGATATTTTGGTGTGCCGTACTGAGCATCCGCTTCCGCAAGATATGCGCAAAAAAATCGCGCTTTTCTGCAATGTACAAGCCGCTTCCGTCATTGAAGCCTTGGATGCTTCTACGATTTATGATGTGCCTTTGTTGATGAAAAAAGAGCGTCTCGACCAACGCGTTTTGTACATGCTCGACATCTACGACGACAAAGACGTGGACTTAGAAGCATGGCAAGAGTTTGTGTATCGTCTCAAAAACCCAAAAAACAAAATTCGGATTGGGCTAGTCGGTAAGTACGTAGAGCTGCACGATGCTTACAAATCCATCACTGAGTCATTTATTCATGCGGGTGCAGTCAACGAATGTAAAGTTGAAATCGAATGGATTCATTCAGAGCACCTTACCCCCGAAAATGCTGCCGAAAAAATGGCTGCTTTGGATGGCGTATTGGTAGCTCCGGGATTTGGTGAGCGAGGCATCGAAGGTAAAATAGCGGCAGTTCAGTATGTACGGGAAAACAATATTCCATTTTTTGGCATATGCTTAGGAATGCAAATGGCGGTGATTGAATATGCCCGTAATGTACTCAAATGGTCTGATGCCCACTCTACCGAGATGGACAGCGATACTTCTCACGCCGTGATTAGTATGATGGAAGATCAAAAAAATATTACCAACAAAGGAGGTACGATGCGCTTAGGGGCTTATGCTTGTAAACTTCAGCCCAACACCTTGGCCCATAAAATCTATGGCAAAACCAACATTAGTGAGCGTCACCGTCACCGCTATGAGTTCAACAACGAATTCCGCCAAGCGTTTGAAAAAGGAGGATTGGTGCTATCAGGTATCAACCCCGAAAATGATTTGGTAGAAGTGATAGAGCTACCCAAACATCCTTACTTCATCGGAGTACAATACCACCCCGAATTGAAAAGTACAGTGATGGCTCCTCATCCCTTGTTTGTGCACTTCGTAAAAGCGGCTTTGGCCAATGCACACCAAAAAAAAGAAGTAGCGCAACTCCTCGCCGCCGAAGAAAATGAATTGGTGTCGGAACAATAAATAAGAAACGTTGGTTTACCACACCAAAGCGTAATATTTCGCTCCCTTAAGTTCATTGAAATATTGACAAAACCCTCATTGGTTAGTTGTTAGTCTCCCACTAGAAATTGGAAACTAACAGCTAACAAACTGCTCGCCCATTCTTTACAATTTTAATACAAATCAAATCACGTTATGAAAAAGCAAGTTTCCTTATTATCTGCACTAAGTTTTTGTTTATTGTTAGGCTGGATTGTGGCATGTAGTGAAAAAGAAGAGCCAACTCCCGAGCCAACTCAGCTTACTGCTACCGATTTTGTAACACAACTACGCGCTCCTATCGGTTTTAGTTTGGATGACAAAGGGCAGCTTTGGGTCACCGAAGCCGGAACGGGCAAAAACGACGCAAGTGTAGTATTGATTACCCCACAAGGCACCAAAACTACGGTAGCCACGGGCTTTCCTTCCGTCATTTCCAACGGTTCTATCGAAGGGATGAGTCATCCTCTGTACAAAGATGGCAAGCTGTATGTGCTTCATGGTATCAGTGGCACCCTCTATACCCTTGAGGTTGCGTCTTTCAAATCTGGTGATGCGGCGCAAAGTTTGGCTTCTATCAAAAAAGAAGACGTAGGTACTTACATTCGCAGCCTAAACCTTACCACTCCCGTCAACTCCAATGTATTTGACCTCACGTTTGGGCCTGATGGCAACTTGTATATCGCTGACGCGGGTGCAAATGCCATTTTTAAGCGCGACAAAACGACGGGTGCGTTGAGCCTTTTTGCTAAACTGCCCGATGCAGCTACAAAAGTAGAAGCCGTTCCGACCAGCATTACTTACGACGGTACCAAGTTTTTGGTAACTACGCTTAGTGGATTTCCGTTTACGACAGGTAATGCTAAAATTTACCAAGTCACAACCGACGGAGCCGTAAGCGAATACAAAACCAATTTTACGATGCTTTCGCACTTGGCTTTATCCAAAAACAACAAACCCATCGCTATTCAATTAGCAGAATTTGGACCTACTGGGTTTGTACCCTCAACTGGCAAAGTGGTAGATGAAACAGGCAAGGTTTTGATAGCCAACATCATGATGCCTACGGATATCGAACGTAGCGCCAATCGTGAATTCTACATTCTTAGCTATGCTCTGGGTACCATCCAAAAATTAAGCTATTAAAACAAAAGTCATTTCACTGGGATTCCAAAGCCTTTAAAATTGAAAAAGCTTTGGAATCTTCTTAATATGAGCGGAGGGTTTTGTCAAAAATATTTTTCCTTTTTCCACCACAAAAAAAGACTCGCCCGATGGCAAGTCTTCATTGGAGAAATATAGGCTAAGGGTGGAAAAGTAGTGTTTTTTTATTTCAAATCATTAGCCAATCTCAACAGCTCTATTTCTGCCGCTTTGGCTGCAAAGCTGAGATTAATCAGGCTATAGCCTGCATTTTCAAAACTTTCTTGGGCTTGGCGTACTTCCAAAATCGTAGCTTGGCGCAATTGATAACGCTGTAATACTACATCAAGCAACTGCTTGGCCAAGGCTACATTCTTCTTTTGTTCTTCCATTTGCTGAAGATTGATACTATAAGCCTGATAAGTTCTTACGACGGTATTGTTAAGATTTCGCTTTATAATATCTTTTTGTAAACCTGCATTTTTGGTATTGACTTCAGCGGCGTATTGCTGACGTTTAAAAATTGTACCATTATAAATAGGTACCGCCAACGAAACCCCTACAAAAGGCCCACTATTTTGGTTGAGTAAAAGCTGCCCTGCTGTCTGTTGGTTTCGGTTGTAGTTGTAACCTAAGTTGGCACGAATCGTCGGGTAGCGCAGTGCGGCTGTTTCTTTTACAAGTTGTTGCGCAATTTTGATTTGATAGTCAGCCGCCATCAGCTCCGCATTCCGATTTACATTTTTCAAAATATCATCGAGCGCGATGTCTTTATCCACCAAAATAGTGTCTCTAATCGTCAGCGAAGTGTCGGCTGAAATATTGAGCAACAATAACAAATCCGTTTTGGCCTGGGCAATAATCAGTTCTTGCGATGTGCGATTTTGTAGCAATGTATTCAAATCAATCTGCGATTGGTACAAGTCGGCGTTATTGGCCATGCCTACGCTTTGCTGAGCCTTCACAATTTCAAGTCGTTTTTGAGCTACATCAATCGATTGGTCGAGCGTTTTTACGTAAATCTGCTGACGAATAATATCATAATAGCCCGTCATCACACTTGCAATCGTATTCTGAACTTGGGCGTTAAGAAACTGCTGGCTTTGCTGTTCGAGCTGCTCTAGGCGATTTTTAGTGGCTTTTACTCTTTTACCGTTATACAACAAAATACTTCCCGTCACATTGGAACCCAATTGATTAGCAGCCGCTCCATCGCGCTTGATTACTACCCCCGTATTCAGTTTTTGGTTTACGTTGGTATATTGTTCGTTATCGTTGAGGGTGGCTGTCACGGTAGGCAATCCTCCTGCTACTCCTATATGATTATTGTTTTTGGCGACATCTACATTGTTTTTTAGTACTTCAATTTCGAGACTATTCTTCAGGGCAATATTAATAGCATCTGAGAGAGAAAGCGTCTGAGAATATAAGACTTTACAAATGAGAAAAGAAAAAAATGTTAAAGTGTATTTCTTCATTTTGAAGATATTTTTTACAGAAAATTTCATTCAGCAAACCGGCCTTTATCAATGTACTTCTGCTACTTCTGGCTCGTTTACTTCTTCTTCCTGAATCTTTTTATGCTCGCCCGATACAAACGTATAAACCGCTGGTATCACAAACAATGTTAGAATAAGTGAAAACAAAATACCACAAACCACCACGGTACCTAAAGGCACACGGCTCGTACTAGCCGCTCCCAAACTCAACGCAATCGGCAATGCCCCCAACGACGTAGCTAAGCTAGTCATCAAAATAGGGCGCAAACGTTGCGTAGCAGCATCAATCACAGCGTCTAGTTTTCGTAAACCTTCTTCTCGGCGAATGTTAGCAAATTCTACAATCAAAATACCGTTTTTGGTCACTAGTCCAATTAACATAATCATTCCAATCTGCGAAAAAATATTGAGGGTTTGGCCAAATACCCACAAGCTCAACAAAGCTCCCGCCAATGCCAAAGGCACCGTAATCATGATAGTGAATGGATCAATGAAGCTTTCGAATTGCGCTGCCAATACCAAGTAAATAAGTACCAATGCCAAAGCAAAAGCAAAAAGGATGTTGGACGAGCTTTCGGAATAATCGCGCGAAGGCCCCGAAAGCGCCGTTTGATAGCTTTCGTCAAGCAACTTGGCAGAGATTTTTTCCATAGCCGCTATACCGTCTCCAATCGTATATCCTTCAGCAAGCGAAGCCGAAATGGTAGCAGCCTTGTAGCGATTGTAGTGATACAAGGTAGAAGGACTCGTACTTTCTTCTAGTTTGATAACCGACATCAACGAGATATTTTCTCCCCTCGAATTTCGTACATATAGCTTCTCAATATCTTCAGGTTTGTTGCGGTCGTTGCGTTCTACCTGCGCAATCACCTGATATTGGAATCCATTTTGAATATAATACGCCAAACGCCCACCACTAAAAGCCGCCTGTATCGTGGCTATTACGTCTTGAGTACTTAAGCCTAAGTCTCTGATTTTCATCCTATCGACCGTAAGCTGAAGTTCGGGGCGGTTAAATTTAAGGTTCACATCCACGTTGGCAAAGGTTTTGTCATCGCGGGCTTCATCCAAAAACTTAGGAATGATATTTCTTAATTTATCCAAATCTTGGTTTTGGATAATAAACTGAATCGGCAGCCCCCCACGTGAGCCTTGCCCTACGGCAATCGTTTGCTCTTCTACCGCAAAAATCCGCGCTTGATTAAATCGGGCAAGCTTACGTTGCAAACTATTGACAATTTCTGTCTGAGAACGGGTACGTTCGGTAGGTGGTACCAAAGCCATCCGTGGCGATGCGGAGTTGGTACCTCCTCTGCCTCCCCCTCCCCCAGGCGTACGCACAAACACAAAGTCTCTTTCTGGAATAGAATCGTACAAGAAAGTGCCTAATTCGTCGGCCATTTGCTCCATAGCACTATAGCTTGTTCCTTCAGGGGCGGTCATGTTGAATCGAATACTACTACGGTCTTCTAAAGGGGCTAGTTCGCTTTTGAGCGTTCCCATACAAAACCAAATGATACCACCACAAGCAAGTACAATCACCCATGCCATCCACCTTATTTTCATAAAGCCCTGCAAAAGGGAACGGTAGCCATTTTCCATGCCTTGGAAGAAAGGTTCTGTTTTGCGATAAAACCATCCGTGTCCGGCATTTTTACGACTCAAATAAACATTTAATACTGGCGTAATGGTCAATGAAACAAAAGCCGATACCAAGACTGCTGCCGCCAGTGAAACGCCAAATTCGCGGAACAAACTTCCGACAAAACCTTCTAAGAAAATCACTGGCAAAAACACCACCGCAAGCGTAATAGAAGTGGAAATAACCGCAAAAAAGATTTCTTTGCTTCCTTCAATCGCCGCCTTGCGTATAGGAAGTCCTTGTTCGAGTTTTTTGAAGATATTTTCGGTCACCACAATCCCGTCATCAACCACCAATCCCGTCGCCAATACAATCGCCAACATTGTGAGGATATTGACCGAAAACCCTGCCAAATACATAATAAAGAAAGTGGCAATCAGCGAGATAGGAATATCAATAAGCGGGCGAATAGCAATGAGCCAATCACGGAAGAAAAGGAAAATCACGACTACCACCAAAATAAAAGAGATAATCAACGTCTCTTCTACTTCAGCCAATGAAGCTCGAATATTTTTGGTATTGTCGAGTGTGACCCTAATCTGAATATCACTTTTATTGCTTTTTTCAATTTGCTCAATACGCTTATAAATCTCATCGGCAATCTTGATGTTGTTGGCACCAGGCTGCGGAATAATCGCCAATCCTACCGCATGTAATCCATTAAATTTCCAGCTTTGTTCCAAATCCTCTGGCCCTAACTCTACTTTGGCCACGTCTTTGAGGCGCACAATCCCCAAGCTATCTTCTCTAATAATCAAATTCCGAAATTGCTCTTCGGTCGTAAGACGCCCTAGTACTCTAATAGTAAGGTCAGTATTGTTACCATAAATTTTTCCCGGCGGCAACTCCACGTTTTCATTGTTGAGCGAACTACGAATATCCGAAAAAGCCACCCCGTACGCATTCATTTTATCGGGATTAAGCCATACCCTCATGGCATAACGCTTTTGACCAAAAATATTAATAGAACTTACCTCATCCACCGTTTGGAGCTGCTGTTGAAGTACATTTTCGGCATAATCACTTAATTCAAGCAAACTTTTGGTATTACTTTGAATCGCCATCAACATAATAAAATCACTGTTGGCATCGGCCTTGGCTACTACCGGAGGAGCATTGATGTCTTGGGGTAAATTTCGCGAAGCTTGGCTTACTTTATCACGTACGTCACTAGCAGCTGCTTCCAAGTCAACGCCAAGGTTGAATTCGACGCTGATTTGGCTACTTCCCAAAGAGCTAGAAGAAGTAATAGTCCGAATACCCGGAATTCCGTTGATTTGTTTTTCGAGTGGCTCCGTGATTTGACTTTCGATAATATCGGCGTTGGCACCAGTATAAGACGTACTGACCGAGACCATCGGAGGGTCAATAGCGGGATAATCCCTCACCGCCAAAAAAGAAAGTCCAACTGCGCCAAAAATAATGATGACTAAGTTGAGAACTGTGGCCAACACGGGCCGTTTTATTGATAGCTCGGAGATATTCATATGCTTACTACTTTTCTTACTTTAACCGGTTTGTCAGGTTTTGCAAACAATACCCCAGTCACCACAATCGAATCGCCAGGGGTGATACCCTTGGTGATTTCGATGTTGTTGTCGTTGCGTAGTCCTGTTTGTACGTTCACAAAAGTGGCTTTCCCACCTTTTACTACAATCACTTGGTTGTTTCTATCATCAGGTATAACGGCACCCGTAGGAACCATGATAGCGCTTTTGTCGGTACTGCTGCCTACAAACACCTTTGCAAATGCGCCAGGATTGGCCGAAGCATTGTCTAGCATAGCCCTTACGGAGAGGTTGCGGGTTTGACGGTTTACTTGAGGCTCTATCGCAATCACTGAAGCCCTTTTCATGGTGGTATCTTTTCCGTCTAATCTTACTCTCACCACGCTTCCGATTTTTACCAAATACCCAAACTCATCGGGAAGTGTAAAATCTATTTTCATTTTACCGAGCTGCTGTAGCGTTGCAAGAACGGTAGCAGGAGATACATACGCTCCTGGGCTAACTCTCCTAAACCCAAGTGTGCCACTAAAAGGCGCTTTCACTACGGTCTTATCAATAAGAGTTTGGGTATACTCAATATCGGCTTTGAGGGTATTGACATTGTTGAGAGCCACGTCATAATCACTCTGGTTGATCCCATTGACTTCCAACAATTTTCGGAGGCGTTCTTCGGTTTTGGTAGCAATCTCCAGCTGCACCTTAGTCCGTTGGATTTGAGCTTCTAAATCAGCGCTATTGATACGTGCCAATACCGTACCTTGGGTTACGTATTTTCCTTCTGGTACATTAAGGTAGGTAAGTCTACCGCTTACTTCAGGTTGCAAATCGGTAGTTTCGTTGGCTATGACACTCCCATTTGCTTCAATGATATTTGTCACAGATTTAGGAGAGGCTACGAGCACATCTACCACGGTAGGTCTATCAGGCTTTGCTTCGCTTTTTTCTTTTTTTTCTTTGCAAGCACTCAAACTAGCTAGAACTATAGACAATATAATGTAAAAAGAGGATGTTTTTTTGGTCAGACAATACATCAATATATCATTTAAGCAGTCAATTAAATCCAATGAGGTCAACGGCAACGGAGTCGTACCTACCCAATCAGTACAAATGTAATAATTAGCATAAGACAATGTCGGGTATTCAGACCCAAAAGCCCTAAAAGTGAGAGCAACTACCCATATCTTGCTACCAAACATTTGAAGTCACCTGATATACTCCTATTTATGGGTTCTTTCATATATCATGGTAGCCATTTCTAAAAAAATGCCTTTCAACATCTTAAAAGAAACTGTATTCTCAAACAAAAAATAACGAAAAATGTTTGTTAAGCTAGCCTAAATTCCTCTACAATCACACTAAACGTAGAGACTTTTGCCAGATCATTCGAAGAAAATAAAAAGTACATATGACGACTCCTATTTGCAGAGCATAATCGAGCAGATAAAGAGGCTGCGCCCATACATCGCTAGGGACGCGATAGTAGGGGCTTTTGAGTCGCCACCACAAAGAAGGCTGAACAATGGATAAAGCATTGAAAATCAAGAACCAAACCACTTCTCGGCGATTTGCAAAATCAACCCAAATGAACGTCAACGGCAGTAAGAAGATAAAAATATAATTGCTGTAAGCACTTTGCTGAGCTACCATCATCGTCCCGAAAATCATCACAAAAGCCGCCGAAAAGGACAAGCGAAAATCTAAATTTCGTAAACGATAGGCTGTCAGAGCACCTATACCCGTAGTAAGTAAAAGCCCTATCCAATTCCAAGCTTTTGCTCCCGCGCCCAGCACGTCGAAAGTAAGGGGATTAAGCACTGAAAGCCAGTTGGGAGCCCGCAGGGTGGCAGCCTCGTGCAAGGGCTGCTCCAGCCACTCCCACTCGGTATAATGATACAATACGCCTAAACATAGCAACCCAAAAATCACCGCTGCCGAGAGCCATTTAAGTGGCTTCGGAATCAACAGCAAAAGCGCTGGCCCCACTAATATAAATACCGCCTTGGTCAATAAAAACCCAATCACTAGCCCTACTCCTACCAAGGCTACCTGACGCGTACCCTGCCACAGCAGATAGGTCGCTATCAAAGCTAGCCACATCCACTCGTCTTCTTGCCCCCCAAACACACACAATACCAAAGCCCCCGGTAAAAATAAATATATCAAACTCCGGTAAAGGCGCTCATGGGCATTGACAACAGGCTCATAAAATCGATTGGTAGTCCAGAGTGTAAGCCCTTCTATCAAAATCATGAGCAAGATGATGGCTTTTTTGTCGAGCCAAAACCATAAAGCCAGCCCATTGATATAAGGAAAGAAGGGAGAATACATGCAGTAAAAATCCCGATACACCATCTTGAGCTGAACCGCTTCCTTGGCTTGATTGAAGAAGCCATCTAAATCCGAAAAGGGCGTAAAATCTAAAACAATAAAAATAACCACAAAAGGCAAAATGCGAGCCACCATCCAAGCTCCCAATAGCACAAGTCGGGGGTTTTGGCGCTGAAGCCAAGGCAATATCGACGTCCGGTACCACACTAGCCCTCCTACGACAAGCGTACAGAGAAGAGCAATAATCGTCTTGGCTACAACTACAAACATGCTTTTGGGGCTAACTGACAGCAAACGACCGTTTTAGTGCGCAGCACTTCCACGGGCTTTTTGATATACTTTTATAAAATACCAACCATAACAAACTACATTGAGGATTTGGAGAGTATACTCCAACAAATACAATGGTGAGGTCAAAATCGAGGCATCATCGTAAGTAGGGCTTCCTAAATGAGTGAACAAAAAAGGCTGCACGACCAACACCGCATTGAAAAACAAAAGGATCAAAACATCTTTGCTTTTTTTCCAGTCCACCACTTCCAGTACCAAAGGCAGCATGTAAGTAAATGTATAATAGCCCGGCGAAGTCGCCTGAAAGATGGTCATGGCAATGAAAGTCGACAAGAAGGCTATCGGCAAACTCCGCGTAAGTGACCACCGCTGCGCCGGGTACGTCACCCACATAGCTGTGGAAAGGGTCACGAGTACTCCTACCCAACTAAATGTAGACAACGTAGGAGCATGTCCCAACATCGCCGTCAACAACGGGCGCGCTATCGTAAAGAGATTGGGAGTGAGGAGATTGGTAGTCATCTGAAGCGGCATCAAAAAATCCAGCTTCATGATAGAGAAAAGTAACGCGAGCGTTGGAATTCCTACTAGAGCCATGCCCAATAAAAATCCCCAACGTTTTTTTAGCAATAACCATAACGGAAACAACCAAAAACCAAAAGTGGCTTTGATAACAATCAAACCCACCGAAAAACGAACCCCTAGTGGCAAGCCATCGTTTTGGGTTTTGTGATAATAGTACAGCATCCATACTGCAATCCCCCAAATCCAAATGTCTTCTTGGCCGCCCAATAGTACCATTACCATCGGCGCGGAGAGTATCAGATAAATCGCTACCGACTGCAAAGCACGAGCATCAAACTTACGATAAGTATGGTAGGTACCCCAAATAATCGCTGCTTCTACCAGCACCATCAACAAAACGATTGCTTTGGAACTATACCACAGCCACAAAGGCAAGGTAATAATATAAGTAAAAAGAGGTGCGTGATACGAGACAATATCCCTGTATACCATGCCACCTTGATAGGCGACAGAAGCTTTGCCCCAAAAAAAAGGCACATCGCCACGCGGCGTAAAATTCAATAAAACATAAATCGCGACAAAAGGAAGTAACCTAAACAACAGTAACCCTAACCCAATGACCTGATTTCCTTTTTGTTGTTTCTCCAATTTTTCCCAAAAACCTTGGGCATTAGCACTCCACCAAACACCCACTGATGACGCTATCACCAAGAGCAATTTGATGTAAAATACGGTAATTGTTGACATTGTAAACTTATTTCTCCCCTACTATTAAAAACTGCTTGCCGAGCACCCACCATGTAAAGGGCATCGCCAAGTATAGTTTTACTAGCAACGGATGCACGGGAAGCCCCCCCCTAAACGAAAGCGGCAAAAAACGTGCGTGTGATTCATGAATTTTAAAACCTGCTCCGTACAAGTGCTCCTCTACCCCAAGCTCCGAAAGGACTACCGTATGATCCGCAAAATCGAAGTATTGGCGATAACAATACTTAAAATTGGGTCCAATGATACCTATTTTTCCGCCCGGCTTAAGGCATTTATACATTCTCTCCAAAAAAAATGCCACTTCTTCTTGACTATGAAGGTGTTCGAGAAAGTTGGAAATAAAAACCGCATCAAAATAATTTTCTGGCAGCTCTACTTTCAAAATATCACCAATAATCAGATTCACTTCTGGGCTAGCATAATTTTTGATAGCTTCTACAATGTCTACAGTCCATTTTTCGGGTGAAGGTACTGCATTGATAAACTCGCACATACCTCCTGCCGAATCCAAAATTCTTTGAGGTTTCCCTAATTTTTTGTAAAAATATTCGGCAATTAGTGTCCAGATTACTTTCTTTTTTTCGTGGGCGACTTGCTTAAAACGGTACTCGTAAATTCTATCGTAATTCATTGCTTGTGAGATGAGGGCTTTTGATAACGGAAACGCAAAGAAACCACCCTTTGTAAGATTTTACAAATGAAAAGGGATAATTCCCACGCAACAAATGATTTAAAGGAATCAGATTGTTACGATATCTTTCAAAACATCCAAAAGATGACTTACTTTGAGAGATTCTCCTTGCAATGTAATATCAGCCTGTGTATAAAAAAAACGGCGGTCGTGGTACTTCTGCTGAAGATTGGCAAGCAGCTGCGCATCTGCTTTTTGGTAGGTGGGCCGGTCGTCGGACGAATGTTTCAGAATACGGTCTACGATTTCTTCGGGCGATACATCCAAAAAGACACTGAGGCCGTTTTGTTTGATATAAGCCATATTATCATGAAAACACGGCACGCCTCCTCCCGTAGCTACAATAAGCTTAGAATCAGGGCGGATAGCACGCAAAATACGGGCCTCTACTTCTCGAAAATAAGGTTCGCCTTTTTGAGCAAAAATATCGCTGATACTCATCCCTGTTTCTTTTACAATCAGAGAATCCATATCTACAAAACGATACCGAATATGACGGGCGAGCTGCTTACCAAGGGTAGTTTTGCCGGATGAAGGCAGTCCCACCAAAAAAATATTTTTCATTGATTCAAAAAACGCTTCAAAAGAAATTGTCATGATAAGGCTTACAATTTCTTCAATACACCTTCTTTATCGGGAGTGGTATTGTAATGCCACTTACCTTTCACTGTTCCGTCTTTTAGCAACCATACTCCCGGATTTGAACGAGAGATCGTTTTTAAGACAGTACCATCAGCAAAGAAATAAGGTGCTTCGAGGGCATAGGCTTTTGTGATTTCTTGGATTGCAGCATCGCTCATCGAAGTCAAAATCAGAGGCTCCACCTCTGAGCCTTTGAACGAATTAATCAAAGTACGGATTTCGGCCAAACTCGCTACGTTGAGATCTGGACCATTTTTGATAATGATGATGAGTTTTTTGCCCTTAAAAGTCTCCTGTGTAAAATCTCCCTCGTTATTCCAAACTTTGTAATCGGTGATTTTGGGCTTGGCCTCTTCATTGATGAGTACCATCTCCTTATATTTATAAGTAGTATCGGTCGGAAACTTCTCAAACTCCTCGGTTTTTCCGTCTTTTTCCATGATATACTTGTAACGAAGTGGCTCCGAAGGCTGCATCAATTGCGGGATATTGTTGCCTATTTTATAAGGTAAAAAATCAATTGGAGGAAGATATCGAATCGCATAAAAAGCCAACGCCACCGAAAAAATCGCCGAAAATCCCACCAATGACCCTGTCACAAAACTCCGATATACTTTTCGTTGCCATATGATAAATATAATCAGTACTAGTAGTATGATGTCTTTGGTAAATGAAGTCCAAGGCTTGAGTTTTAGAAAATCTCCAAAACAGCCGCAATCGGTGACTTTGTTGTAATAAGCCGAATAGAAAGTCAGGAACGTAAAAAACACAATCAGTGCCAACAATACCCAGCTCACTTGCTTCAAACGCCACGAAACAAGCAAAGCCACTCCCAAAATCACCTCAGCGGCACACATTAGTACCGAAAAGTACAAGGCATAAGGTACCAAGCCCATCCAAAAATCGTGTAATGCTGGAAAATCAGTAGCAAATACCTCGAAATACTCTTCAAGTTTGATTTGGGTTCCTACGGGGTCATTGAGCTTGACAAGTCCTGAAAAAATAAAAATGCCACCTACCAAGAAGCGGACGATATGGGCTAGGATTTTCATTAATGGTTTGGTTCTTTAGATTCTAAAGCGACTATTATTTTGTTTGTAAGCCTCAAATTTCAAAAATCACGCCAATAATACGTGTTAATAAAAAGTTAAGCAGCCAATCCCAATTTTATCAAACAAAAAACCGAGTAATTGATTATATCTTGATAACCCGCCTTTACACCTTCCGAAATGAGGGTTTTACCGTCATTGTCTTCGATTTGTTTGATTCTAAACAATTTCATCAAAATAATATCCGTCATGCTACTGATGCGCATATCACGCCAAGCCTCGCCATAATCATGGTTTTTGTTGAACAACAATTCGTATACTTCGCTCATCTGTTGGTCGTACATTTCGGTAAGTTGCTCCGCACTAAAATCAACCCGCTTGTCGTCGCCCAACTGAATTTGAATCAGCGCCATGACACAATAATTGATAATGCCCATAAATTCGGGGATTTCGCCCTCGTTTACTTTCGAAAAGCCATTTTCTTGAAGCGTACGGATACGTTGGGCTTTGATAAAAATCTGATCCGTAATCGAAGGCAGTCGCAAAATCCGCCACGAAGGACCATAGTCTTTATTTTTTTTCGTAAAAATATCTTTGCAACGAGTAATTACACTCCGATATTCGCGCTCAGTTTGAGTGAGGTCAGTCATGTTTTTGAGTTTCACTTCAGGCGATAGTCGAGTCGAATCAGACTATCTATTCGTTTATTTGGCCGCTAAATTATGAAAAAAACGCTGAACATCGGTGGTAAATTACTGGACTTATCAATACCCCAAGTCATGGGCATCCTCAATGTCACTCCCGATTCATTTTATTCGGGCAGTAGGGTGTTACAACTAGAAGACGCCTACAAAAAAGCCGAAAAAATGCTCTCCGAAGGGGCCAATATATTGGATTTGGGAGGGCACTCCACTCGCCCAGGGGCCGATGCCGTAAGCGAAACCGAAGAAGCTAATCGTGTGCTTCCGGTCGTAGAAATGCTCCGCAAGCATTTTCCGAGGGCCATTATCTCGATTGACACCTTCCGAGCGTCGGTAGCTCGCCAAGCCATCGAAGCAGGGGCGCACATCATCAACGACATCGCCGGAGGCAACCTCGACCCGCTTATGTTTGAGACGGTGGCCGCCCTTCAGGTGCCCTATATCCTGATGCACAGCCGAGGCACCCCCCAAACCATGAAAGACTTGAATCAATACGACGACCTCGTGACAGACATCATACGGGAACTACAAGCCAAAATCTATGAATTGCAGCAGCTAGGAGTCAAAGATATTGTCGCGGATATGGGTTTTGGGTTTGCCAAAAACGCCGACCAAAACTACATACTACTACGAGAGCTAAGAGCATTTGAGATTCTCAACGTCCCTCTGTTAGTGGGTGTGTCGCGTAAGTCGATGATTTGGCGAAAACTCAACATCACTCCCGACCAATCCCTCAACGGCACCACCGCTCTCAATACCGTGGCCCTGCTCAATGGCGCAAGTATCTTAAGAGTACATGACGTAAAAGAAGCCGTAGAAACCGTGAAGTTGATACAGCTTCTCCATGAAACTCATCCCTAACATCTACTACCCAAAGTAAAGACTAAATAGGAGATTTGTAAATAATAAAATAGGTCATGATTTCAAATAGAGGTGTTTGAAAATCATGACCTATTTACATAAAAAACCCAGAGATTCACTTCACTTTCTTCTTGGCCTCCAGTGTTTAGTTTACGACAATCCTATTCGTTCTTTTTGGTATATTTTCTTCACAAAACACCTATCTATTTTTTTCATCTAAAAACACTCTTAATTGAAACTAACCATAAAGTCTATTTAAGGGGTAATGAAATACCACTCTGTGATAGTTGTAGCACTGTTTCCAAAATTTCGATGCGCTTCATGCCTAATAAAAAGCGCCAATATCTTTCCAATAAAAAATTCTTTTTTACCATTAACCTCAAATCACTGAATACCAAAACCTTACGAAATATTCCATTAGACTGTATTCTTTAGAATATTTTATAATAAATATTTATGCGTAACATTGCGTAGTTTTTATACTTCAACCTCTCATTTAATTTTTTATTTTTAAAAATTTTACTACCACTTTTGTTTTATTATTTACCATTTACGGTGCTTTGGCTCAGCAAGATGTAAAACTCAATTTGATGAGTGCTACTAGTCAAAGATTAGAAGTAAGTTATGAAATTCCGGCTCTGCCCAATATCGGCCTCGAACCCATTGTAGGACTTAATTTTCGCAAATGGGCCGACGGCACAAGCATAAATGGGCAGGATATTTCGGTCAAAAGATTTGGCTGGATTGCGGGGTTCAAAGGTAATTTTTATTTTGGTCACCACGATGACCTCACGGGTTTTTACGTCAGCCCTTACGCCATTTTTAGAAGTGACAAAATTGATTTTCAAGAGCCTACCCGACACACTCGTTTGTCTACGGGTCTGATGATTGGTCAAAAAGGCTTTATTTGGGAACGCCTAGGCTACAGCGTAGAAGGCGGCTTGGGCTATAATCCTATTTACAAATACAATGATATAAAAACGGGAGCAAAAGTAGATCTCGAAGAAAGCATTCCTATTTTAGGCAGTCTTACCAAAATAAATATTCCTTTCCGAGTTTCGTTGTTTTACCGCATTAGCGAATAATTTGAAGTCGGAAAACTTCCCAACAATCATTTATCAAACAAAAAAGCGCTTTCGAGGAAGCGCTTTTTTAGTATAGCGTATATTTAAAAATAGGCCAAAAATTCCTAATTAAAATCTTGCCTTTACGTTTTTGTGACTGACGATAGTCGGCCTATTTAGCAATCAGCCTATCGACTGAATACCTCCCCGCCCCTGCCAAAAAAATAGTAGCATAAGGCAACAAATAAAGCAAAGCGTGTTCTTTTTCGCTCAGTGGTTCGTGGGCATGCATCAGAAACGCAACCACCAAAAAATGAATGATTTCGATTCCAGCCGCTACCCGCGTCAGCAAGCCCAACATTACCAAAACAGGGGCAATCACCTCCCCTAGCACGGCCAAAGCGTGCGACAACCTAGCACCCACGTGCAGCGGATCGGGAAAATCAGACGCTCCCTCCAAAAATGTCAGGAATTTGTCATAGCCGTGGGTCAATAAAAGCAAAGGCACTCCTATTCTCAAAATGAGCAATCCCAAGTCGGTGTAATTGTGGAGGGAAGAAGGTTTGAAAAACTGAAGCATATCTTACAGAATTTGTTGTAACAGCAAAAGTAAGAAGAATCCGCAGCCTATTCTAGGCATTGGGGGGGGCCGCCTCCAGGAATTGTGTCAAGCATCATTGCTCAGCAAACAGTCCAAAACCCCGGCAACGTTTTGAACTTTGCCGGGGTTAATTTGCGGGAATTGATAAAGGACTAAGGGTAAAAATTTGTTATGAGTCTTAACACAGAGGTACGGTCAAGATGACCGTACCTCATTCTAGTGGATAAGCCTCCTCAACGCGCGCCGTCATCGACTGCTTTGAAAGGATACGCGTTTTTATTGGAAGCAAAAAGACACCTTCGTCAATCGTGGGGGCTTGGTAGAATTTCGTAATTTGGAGGCTGAAGAAAAAGACTTCCATTTCCTCAGTCAAGTATTTGGGGAGGTAGTGGAATCGCGGAAAAACAAACAGAATAGCAAACACCCTTTCCAGAAAACCTTAAAACTACCTTTTTAAATGCCACAATTTCGCACAACTTTAAAGAAAGGACTCCCAATCTTCTACATTGGGATTCTTTCCATCACTTTAGTAGATTCCATCTGCTCCATTATTTCACGAGTGTATGATATCCAATACTCTTCTTTTTACCCTCTATCCTACACCATTTACATTCTAATCCCCTTTTTTATATCGCTGAAAACAAACAAAAGAACCGCCGTCATCTATGCAGCTCTGCTAGGTGCGTTTGATGCAACTATTGGCTGGACTATCTCCATGCTTTTAAAAGCAAAAGCATCTATAATGAATTTCGAACTAACGCCTACTGTGTGGATTTACGCTATTGTGAGTATGATGGCCATATGTGCTTTACTTGGATTTTTGGGGGCACTTGCCGCATGGATTTTTAAGAAATTAAGACCACAACCATAATTAGGGCAGTAACTATCTAAAAATAGCTATTAAAAAATCAGGAAAAACGCTTTTTTAATCCGTTCTGCCGGGAGATATTTACACTATCAAATAATAGATAATTATTTGATATTCTGTGTTTTAAAGTAAACATTCTAAGCAAAATGGAACAACAAAGCATCCCCCAAAAAAGCAATCGGGTCACAACTCATTTAGAACACATCATCGCCGCTACTGGCAAAACCGAAAGGAAATATTTGGAATGGGCATCGGAAGTAGGACGACAAATGCACATCAATACCTTGGACAAATCGGTATGTGCCAAACTCAATATTTATTCAGCCGCCTACGCCTCTTCTTTTAAATATTTCGGAAAATGAGGTAAGTAAGTACTTCATCCAAAATAGCCAAAACCCTTATGAGATAGGTAAACTCTGGAGCGAAACCAAAGCCGATGCCCTCACATGAATATGTAAAAGTCAATAGCCTGACATTCTTTCCTAAAAATGACTTTGTTGCATGTTTGAAAAGCAGTCAAAGAAAAAGGATGATGCTAACGAGCCGCAACGTTTGTTTCTGACGCACGCGGTTTTGTTGCTTTGTCGTTCCAAAAAAAGCCGTTTGGTAGATTGGGCGTTGATTTGGGCATGGCTCACTCACCCTTTCAAAAAAAATCCAATCCCTGACTTTGCGTACGATAAACACAATGACCACGGTCGAAGAGCTAGGCGAGGTTGGAAACACTTTTTTGAGGAGGGGGCGTTGCTAATGAACCAGACCGAAATGCTCCGCGAAGAGGAGTTTAAGGAACGAGCCAAAAAAGCCATAAGCGACCCTAGTGGGATGAGTTTGTTTTAAAATAGAAAAGGGGAGCGAATGCCCCCTTTTTCTATTTCTTGATGTAATCACTTATCCTCCTCCTGAAGAAATGCCTCCCTTGGCGGCAAAGCCACCCTTAGTACCACTACCACCTTGGGCTACAATTACACGCTCAAAACCACCACTTTTTGCGAAAAGAATTAGGTCAAGAGTCGATTCTACCGATACAAGGTTGCGGCCTACACCTCCTTCGATGATTCCATGCGAACGAGAACCACTTTCAGATTTTGCAAATAAAGTGTTCCCTGCAAGTACAAGTGTTACAACTATAAGGGCTGCGAGTTGCTTTTTCATGGGCGTTTTGTTTTGGTTTAAGTAAAAAAAGAGCTCAGAAATTAATAATTATCTGAGCTCTTAAATATGAATAGTTTTTTTAGTCTATCTACATTTTCGCTCTATGTAATGCACACTCCCCACTCGTCCAGTCGAGATGGACTTAATAAGGTCGGAGTAAAATGGCGAGAGATGCATCATAGAACAAAACTTTGTTATTGCGTTAGTTGAGATACATTTACAGCATTCAGTTAGTTCCACAGTTCTCTACTTTTTTTAAAAAAACTTTATTCTATAAAAATCAGGTAAAGCCTTACTAAATAACCTCTTACTTACCACAAAGAATAATACTTTGCTAATGAACCAGTCCGAAATGCTCCGCGAAGAGGAGTTTAAGGAACGAGCCAAAAAAGCCATAAGCGACCCTAGTGGGATGAGTTTGTTTTAAAATAGTAGCTTTCCTGCTTTTTAAATCTTCTTAACTCATTGAGCAATGAGTTAAGAAGACTTTGATTCGTGAGATAACACTAAAAGACATTTTAGTAGCTATTTCTGAAAGTTTTTTAACGTCGAAGATTGTCTTGTGAAACGCCCGTTTGGTGAGACAATAAAGTAGTAGAAATTGTCAGACAAAGTCATGATTTCTATACTCTTGGTTTGTTTAGCCAATGAAAGAAAACAATGACTGATTGAAAAAATTTAATAGCCTGATACAACTGTTTTTTTATAAAACATGTCTAATCCCTTAGAACTAAAATTTTATACTATGAAATTTTCAAAATCAGTATTTGTTATCATTATGGGGTTTACTTTCTTATTCGCCTGCAATGATAGTAAGAACCTCGTCGATCCTATGGAGAATCAGCTTCAGGACAACACACTCAATGTCCAAAGAAACCGGCGAATATTGGTTTATGGAGAAAACATTAATGTCTATGGTGAGTATGGGATGTACACCGGCGGAATTGGCCCTAAATATAACGTAACAGATTTCGATGAAAACGGTTTTCCGACAGTAGCGAAAATTGAGGCAGGATATGGCGAAGGGTTTCCCGGGCTTTGGGGAGCATATCCCAGCACGGTCAAATTAACTTATGATAACCACTTTAGACTTATTAAGTCCATCCAGAGGTTTAATGATCTTGTTTTACCACATAGCTATACGGTTCCGGATGGCAAGACATTAGATCCGGATCGTGAAATTCATCAGGAATATGAGTATGACGGCGAATCCGATCGCATCAAACATGAACTTCGATATTATCTTAATATCAAAACCGGAAACAGGCAGGTTGTTTACGAAATATTTCGCACTTTTAATGGCAAGGGAAGACTTTTAAAAGCTTGGAATGCAAAAGAAACCATATTTGAAGCTGTTTATGATAAATACAATAACCCGGTATTTCAAAAAAGAGGGCCTGATATCCAAACCTGGGAATACAACTATGACAATTCCGGCAGACTCATTCATCGTAAAGTTTCCGGTACTAAATTTTATGAAGAAAATCAGTACGACGCACAGGGAAGATTAACAAAACAAATCGGGAATCTAAGCTCCCCCGGATTCCAACAATTTATTATGCCTCCGAGGGTTGGCGAACTGGTTTCCACCGACTTTGATCAGGGAACCGACTATTTTCATATCAATTCTTACACCAAAGACAATCTTGTTTATTTTGCATCGGATCAATATTCTTTTGATTTTCAATACGTTGACGGCAAAGTAGTTGCCGTTAACTCACTTAGAGACGATAAATATGTCCTGAATAATCGGGGAAAACTGGAAAGGAGGGAACTTTTGGATAGTTGGGACGGTGGATCAAAAAACGCCTATTTTATCGAAGAATATATTTATGATGACTACGGGACATTTGTGCAATTAAAACAATGGAAAACGGACAGGGATCGCCAAAATATCCTGATTAGCTACGGAATAACGCCGGTTCTTAAATTTAAGGAATATTGATTTTCGTAGGGCATATGTTACAACCTATGCCGGACCACAAACCATTCTGATGTGGTGACCGAAGTTCGAACCCTGATGAAGGAAATAAAGTTCCGGTTCTTTCCCTACCCTTGTGCAAATCAACCAACATATACAGCCAAGTAAATTGAACCATTGTCTATTACAATTTACCTGGCTGTCTCTTTGAAACTAAGTAAGATTATTCCGGACTTGCTTGTTTAAACCATAGAAATCGGCCCGGCATTTTTGAGATGGCATCAAGTGAGAAGATGCCGGTACACTAAAACACTATTCAACCAAAATTTTGGTGGTAACTATTTTCAGTCCATTGCTTACATTGATAATATAACTTCCTTTGGCGGGAGTGTTTATCTGAAAATATCCGTCGTGCTGCTGTAGTGGTAAAGCATGCCCCATCATATCAAAAAGTGCTACTTTCCCATTTTTAAAATCAGTGGGTATTTCCATTTTAAAGGTGCCGTTATTAGGATTTGGGAAAACGCTTAAATTGTTCTCTGCACTGCTTGGCTCTGTACTCAATATAGGGCTGATAACTATATATATGGCTTTAGAAACGTTACTGCAGCCATTGTGAGTGACTTTCACGGTATAATTTCCCGAATTGGAAATCTCATAAGCTACCTGATTGGCTCCTTCTATGTCCTGATTGTCTTTTTGCCATTGATACGAAAATCGTTCTCCTTTGTTGGCTTGAAGAGTGACTTTAAACAAGGTGTTGTCATTGCCGGTTGTTAATGGGGTGATTTCGGCCGGAGGAGGAGAATTGTATATCCCTGAAATAGCTTAACACCAAGCGTGTAAAAGTGTAGCTAGTCAATAGCGCTCTAAAAATTCCGTCCTTTTTACTCCCCCAATCACACCTCAACTTGGGGTGTGATTTTTATTTTATTATGGCAAAGAAACTAGGAATTGGAAAACTAAAACGGGTACTCAAGATAGATGAAGACCGATTGGACATCTACCTCAAGTACTATGGCCGCGAAGTCGAGTGGGAGCAGCTCACCCCCACCCAGCAAGAAATGCTCGAACGATACCGCGAAGCATGGGCACTCTACTGCATGGGCCGTACCGAAGAAATGGTACGTAGTCAGCTCATGAGGAAACACGACCTTCAGGAACGTCAAGCCCGTTACATTTTTGAGGAGTCTAAGTTTATTCATGGTCGCCTCGACCAAGTCGATAAGGATGGACGCCGAGCGGCAAGCATCGCTTTTTATGACCTCATGTCAAACTTGGCCATGAAAGACAAGCAGTACGAAACCGCCGTCACTGCCCGCGATAAAGCCGACAAACTCGCCAAACTCCACGAAACCGATGAAACCGGGCTCAACCCTGATGATTTCATCAAAGCGGCCAAATTCATTTTCGTCAATAACGTAAACGTGCTCAAACAGCAACAACAGGAACTAGATGAATAACGAGAAGGTCGTCAAGATACACGCCAACGATAAACAAATTAAATTTTTGAGGTCCAGAGCCAACCGCAAATCATTCATCGGCGGTCGTGCCTCCGGAAAGTCTACGGTGTTAGGCTTTGTGGTAGGTAAATTGTTCAATGATTTTCCTCGTGCCAAATGGGTCGCAGGGGGACTCACCTATGTCCAACTCGACCTCATTGTTTTACCCGCCATTCGGGAGGCATTAGGCTTTATGGGCTATTCCGAATACCATCCCAAACAAAACCCGGCGGGCGTGTATGTGGTAGGTATTCGGCCACCCGATCACTGGATCACTCCCTACAAAAAAGTGGGCAGGCTGGGCTATCAATATTGCCTTAGCTTCATCAATGGCTTTACGCTCCAGTTTTGCAGCCAAGACCGCGCCGAAACCCACCGAGGTCTCAGCATCGACGGCGTGCTCATTGATGAATCAGCCACCATCAGCAGTGATTTTGTAAGGAAAGTGCTGCTCCCCGCGAGGCGTGGAAACAACTACGCTCCCTGGGCAAACCACCCTTGGAACAAAGGGTTCTTCGACTTCAGCTCCGCAAGCTGGACCCAAGAAGGAATGTGGATTTACGAAACCGAAGAGCATTACAATGCCATGATTGAGCAACGGAGCAGGCTCACTTCGGACGAATTAAAGGCCATTCCCCCCGGATTTTGAACAACAACTACCCCACCAACTCAACCCGCTTGAACACGCCAAGTACATTTTTATTACTATAGTTTTGCAAGATTGCGTAGTTTCGCCACTTTAAAAACATAAAGCCTGTAAGTTTTTGGCTTACAGGCTTTTCAATTGTCGGGATGGCGAGATTCGAACTCACGACCCCTTGCACCCCATACAAGTACACTACCTGGCTGTGCTACATCCCGAACGTGGGTGCAAAAGTAGTTTTTTTTTCAATAGAGTCAACAAATCATGGTAAAAATAATGGATTTATTCTACAAAATGATTTACGGCTGCGTAAGCATCGCACTTTCTTTTTCCAAAAACGCTCGGAATCGTTCGCGCATCAATCGGTGATATTCAATCAGTTGCTGGGCTTCTTCAGTGACTACAGCCCCTCCACCTTTCTCTCCGCCTGTTTGGGTAAGCACAAGCGGTTTTTGAGCTTGGGCATTGAGCGAGCTTACCATCTCCCACGCTTTTTTGTACGACATGCCCATTTCTTTGGCGGCTTTGTTGATAGAGCCTGTGCTGGAGATTCGTTCGAGGAGCTCTACCCTACCCGGCCCCAGAAATCTACCTTCTTTACTTTCTATCCAGAGGGTACCAGCAACCCGAAAATCTAGTTCTTTGAGTATTTGTGTGATTGTATTACTATTCATGCAAAAAAATTTTAATTTCAAATGTACTGATAATCAGTCACTAAAAAATTATTTTCAAAAAAAAATCATTCAGCTATTGACACGAACGAAAATAAACGTACCTTTGCACCACGTTTCACCCACGCAGCGAACAATGGAACCAGCCGGCCCGTTCGTCTAGCGGTTAGGACACGACCCTTTCACGGTTGAAACAGGGGTTCGATTCCCCTACGGGTCACAGAATCGCTTGCGGAAACGCCAAAAGCCTCAAAACAACACGTTTTGGGGCTTTTTTCTTTTTAGCTCTTTCTAAAACGTACTGTAGCTTTTTTGAGAACGTACTGAGATTTAAACTTCAAATTCATAAATTCATCATTTTGTTACAACAATCTTGACTTCTAAAATACATTGTTATGTACGAAAAGTTAGTAACTTTAATGGTGTTATCTTCTTTTATATTGCTAACATAAACACTTGTCACCTCTATGTCTCAAATAGAAAAACTAAGTTATACCGCAAGCTTAATAACTCAAGGTCGTCACAAATTTTATTCACTGACATTACCTAGCGAAGTACTAGCCAGAACTTGTTTTGTGACAACGAGATATGATGATTCTATGGAAGGTTTTCAAAGAACGCTCGATAAAGACAAAGCCCAAAAAATTGCTGATTACATAGATAAAGAAGGTGGAACTATACCTACTGCTATTATCCTTTCAGCGCAGCCAGATAGCAATTTTGAATACAATTCAAAAAATAAAACTGTTGATTTCAACGATATAAAAAAAAGCTTTCTTATCCTCGATGGCCAACATCGAGTATATGGGTTTGCACTTTGTGAATCCTCAGTTCGTATTCCTGTTATAATTTACAATGGGCTATCAAGAAAAGAAGAAACTAGGTTATTTATTGATATTAATACAAAGCAACGACCTGTACCGAATGAATTACTTCTCGACATTAAAGCATTAGCAGAATATGAAAACGAATCCGAATCCTACTTAAGAACTATTTATGACAAATTTAAAGATGAGCCTTCAAGTGCTCTTCATGGGAAATTAAGTTCTTCTGAAAAAATAAAAGACAAGATAACGAGAGTTACTTTTAACGCTGCTATTAAACCTTTGACCATTATCTTTGGAGATAAAGAAGCTTATGAAGTATACGAAATCCTGAATGCATATTTAAAGGCAATACAAATAGGGTTTAAAAACAAAGGAATAGAGAATAAAATTGTAAACCCGTACATTTTTCGGTCTATTATATTAATCTTTCCTGATGTTGCTGCAAAAGTAAAAGACAGGTACAATGATTATACATTAGAAAATTTTTACCATTCCCTTACCTATTTTTTTGAAAACATAAGCATAACTAAAATTCAAAAAAGACATCAAGGACACAAAGAATTAACTGACCACTTTCTTTCATGTTTAAAAAAAGATTTCACATTGTAATTGTATGATAAATTTTTCTAACGGAATCAGCCATCTTTATTTACCTAAACTAAACGAAGTAAATCAAAATATTTCATTCGGAATAAACTATTGGCTACAAAATAGCTCTGATTATTACATTTCTCAAAATCAAAAAAACAATGATTTTACAGTATGTACTTATGACTATTTTGACTTTTTAAAACCATATGCTTTTGACATAAATAGAGTTTCTTGCGCTTCTATAGAATCTCTGAAAGACATAGAAAAAAAAACTTGGCAACCAAAATTTATTGGATGGAATATCACTAAGTTTTATTACTCTGCTTTTTTTTCAGCGCATTGCATATTAAAAATAACTGGAAATAGCATTTCTAACATCGAGAATTCATCTTTAGAAAAAATTAAAACTAAAACTAAACTTTATAATTTTTCTCACCAAAACCTCAATTCTGGACTATACTGCGTTGAGTTTGTCCCTACGAATAATTTTAGATTTTTTAAAAGCCCTCAATATGACCATAGCCATGAAGGTCTTTGGAAATACTTTCTTGATTTTCTAAATAAAATAAATCCTAGTATTTACCACAATTTACCACAATTTGAAGCTCAAAAGGTTGTAGATAAATTAGAAGAGCTTATTGAAGCTCTAACAAACTGGAATAGTACAAATGGAAATTGGTTATCTAGAATTCGGAATCTAGTCAATTACAGTCATTCACATGGTTTGTGGTTTCCATACAAAGAGTACAGACCAGAATACGATAATATATATAATTTTTTAAATTTGCACTTATCTAACCCTTTAGATATTGATTTACGTACTTTTAGAGGCCAAGAAATATTGTATTTTGTACGGACTTGTCAACTGATTAATTCTATAGCTATTGACTTATTATCTGATTTAAGTACTAAGCACCCTAAAAACAAGTCTTTTATTTCAAACGGAATTTTAAAATTTAAAAGTTTATATCTCTAAAAAGAGAACTATTTAGTAAATAAATGACTAAAAATGTCATTTTTAATTATATCAAATACAGCATTCCACTTTACACTGTTAACAACTTTGAGAGTGAAGATATAAAATAAACTGATAAGTAATATTGTATATACTTATTCAAGAACCAGCTTTTAGAATAACATAACACTTCGTTTAATCATTTAATATCATGTCAAATTCTTTCCCTCAACTGCCTCCTTCTATACGCCTTCTGACAATTTGGTGAACAGAAAGCCGTATCCATTCGGCGGGCTTCAAATTGTACTTTACAAAAATCACATTGTTTTTGGTAAAACATGCCTACTTGATAGTACTCACCGCACTCACGGTCATAGTGGCGTTTGTTCTTCTTTACACTTAGAAAATTGTAATTACGATTGTTTGATTTATTTGCCATAGTAGTAAAATTTGTCCGAATTATCGGTGGTTTATAAGTGGTTTATTGGTGGTTTACTTCCTCACTATTCAGTGTATTTTCAGTGTTTTAGGGTGGTTTTACGCGTGCGCGCATGATGCACACGCGTGGAGCTACCTCACAAGGCTTGCAAATAACTTGTCAAATACTGATTTAGGTCTTTATATTGAGAAAAACTACCTCTACAATCTTCCACCCTCCCCCCTACTGTTATGATTGTTTCTAGGGTGGTTGTTCCTGCCGCATCATTGTCAAGGTAGGCCAATACTTTAGCGTAATTTTGTAGTTTTTTTAAGGCACTATTGAGATTAGAGACCGAGTTTAAAACCATAATATCACAAGTGGGTTTATCTCCCTTCCAAACGATGTAGGAAAGAAAATCAATAAAGCCCTCAAATAACATCACGGTTGAATCATCTTGACCTTTTAGGGTCGTTATAGCTTTGGGATTAGTGGATAATTTAGCGTAAGGGTTTCGTAGCTCTAAACCTCCCAAATCATTTTTGAAACAGACCGCAAATTGATTTTTAGCATTTGCTTTGAAGTAACATTCTTGTACATACTTGGATGCAATGGCAAACGGAATGCCTCGTTTGTGGCTCAAATACCCTATCAGGGCTTTATTTTCAAGTGGCTTAATCTTTAGCACTTCTATTGCCGTTGATTCAATAGAGAGGGCTTTTAGGCCGCTAAAAGAAAAAGAAGCTTTTGCCCCTTCAAATCCTTGAAGCCATTGAACAGCTTGTAAGAATGAAAATCCTTTCATTCGACGTACTAAGGTTATTATATCCCCTCCTTTTTCTGAGGTGGTAAAGTCTTTAAAAACATTTCGTTGAGGGTTCACATAAAATGACGGGGTATGCTCATCTTTGAAAGGTGAAAAGTAAAGAAATTGCCCGTTTTGTTCCTTTACGGGTTCTATTCCAATGCTTGCTAGATAGCTCACGATAGGAATTGATTTAAGTTGTTGGATAGACTCGTTTGGTATCATCGTTTCTTTTTCTTTTAGCGGCTTAAATATTCTCTTAAAAATTGTACTACCCTTTTTACAAACTCCTAAAAAGTCGGCTTTGGGGCGTTTTTCTTAAAAAGATGGAACAATGGAACAAAATCCGAAAATGACCTAAATTTTGGAACATTTGGAACACATTTGGAACAATTTTGGAACAGTACAACTAATTGATAATTAACTATATATATAACTTTGTTCCATTGTTCCATTTTTTTTAACATTTCTTAAAGTGGCACTTTTAAAGCCTTTTTTTGTTCCGAAAATGTTCTAAGCCTGTTCCATGTTGTTCCAAATGTTCCAAGTTTAAAACTCATCATTTGTACTTTTCCAAGTTTCGGCATCAAAGCGAGGAAAGACATAATGCACTTTATTTTCCTGCTTAATCCCTAATAAGTGATTCGTGTTAATTTCGGCCAATCGGCGGCTATGATAAGAATAACGCCCCCTTTCTTGTGCCTTAAATTTTAACTCCGTTTCAAGGGCATATTTAACTTGCTCACGCGTCAGGTTCTTTAATTCCCCTTTCAATTCTTCCTGAATGTCGGAAATACCAAAACATAGTTTGGTTTCATTGGGGAACAAATCGAAAGTATCAATTACTAACCGTTTAATGAGTTGACCAGCTTTACTAATAGCGTTGTTGTAATACAATTGAAGTTGAGCCGTTTGGTAAACCTCAGGTGCAAAATACATACGGCTTTCTTTTTTGTAGAAAAGCTTTCTATGGATTAGAAAATGTAGAAAGTGGGGGATTTCTTGCTGAATGGCTTCTTCTATGAGTGGATTATCTTTGACACCCTTTTCGGCAAACGTAGGCACTTTAAAAACTGCCCATCGAGGGTCTCCGCGCTCGATAGACAGGGCTTTTCCTTCCTCGTTGGAAACAAAGATGAATTTACCAAAAAAGTCAACTTCTGTTTGAGCTTTATTCTTTTCGTTGACAGTTACTTTCCCCGTTTCAGTACTAAAGCGTTTAAGCATTTGTGTAATACCCTTTTTTTCTAACGAGGTTTCATCTACAATAATAGCTAACCGTTTTACCCAAACTGAATTAAAATCGCTCTGCAAGTCGTTATTTCCGATTTTAATGGCATTGTCTTGAAACATCTTAAAGATGAGGTTGGCAAACGTAGACTTTCCCGTATTTTTTTCTGTGGATTCCAACAAAAGAATAGGCAAACGCTCGTACGGCTTTGTATAAAGTATCTGCAAATAATCAAGTCCAAAATTGATGTAAGCGTCTCCAAAAACGTGTTGAATTATGCTCATAATTGCGTCAAACTTTCCTTCAACTGGTTTATGAGTAAGTTCGCTATATTCGTTATAAAATCCATTTACAACCTGTTGATAATTTGTATGTGAAGCTACCATACAAAAATCATCATACTTAGGAATGTACTTGATAATACCGTGTGTATAGTCATCGGTAATAGTAGATTTATTCAGTTTCAAATAATCTTTGAAAAGGTCGCCTTTCTTGCCCGGCCGATGCACGATTTTATAGTAACTGTCCGCTACACGAATAAAGCTTTTGGCTCGTTGTATTAGCTGTTCTTTTTTCTTGGCATCTTCAATTTTCGCCTGTTCATCAAGGCTAATATTTTGGGTATAGTCCAACGTTTTTTTCTGCTTATTAGCTTGTTTATTTTCTGAAAATTCCATAAATTTACTCATGCTTTTAAGGATTAAAAGAATTCAAAATTCGGGTGTAACTTGAAAGCTTTACTTTGCTGTTTGAAAGGAAAGACCTGTTTGGTACAGGTCTTTTTTGTTGTTATTGTGTGCCAATCTTCCCTGCGATATTGACCAACTTACTAGCTAAACATTCGGTAATTTCTAGTTGTAGCTTAAAGCGTTCTATAACGTCAAAATGAACAGCCAATACTTTTTCAAGTGTAGGCTCAGGCAAAGCCTTTTCAAGGTCTGTGTAGAGTTCGTCCAAAGCCTTGATTTGGGGTATCTGTAGCATTTTATTTTCCATATTTACAGGTTAGAGACTTTAATTATCAAGGCATTAAGACATTCTATTCCATGCCTCCCAAACGGCGTTAATTGTGGTTTCGTCGTAGTAATCCGTGTAGTGCTTTCGCAACGTTTGGGTATTTGAATGACCCGTCGCATTTTTGAGAATATCCGTAGGTACACCCAAATTGGCTAAAAGCGTCGAAAAGGTCGCACGGCCTATTCTGGTTGTCAATGGAAAACGTTCTAACTTCATTTGCGCCTGTAGCACTTTAAGGCGGTCATTGGCGTCTTGGGGCAATTCTGTAGGTAGTAAAAAACCCGTTTTTTCGCAATGGCTTTCGTACATTTTCAGAATATTGAGGGCTATCGGTGGTAATGGAGTTACTCTACTCCTATTATTTTTGGTTCGGGGTTGCCTCAATACTATTTTGCCATCGGTCAAGGTCTCTAAGTGCTTTGGTTTCAAAACCCTCATGTCGGAATGGTTCAAACCACAAAAGCAAGAAAATAGAAATACCCATCTTACTCTGTCAGTAGTAGGGTCGAGATTGGACAAATTCATCATTTGTCGTACCTCTTTTAAATTGAGTGCTTTGATACTACGCTCTACTACTTCAGGCTTATAACTCTCAAACACGTTTCTATCCGTCCAACCATTCATTACGGCAAAGCTAAAAACCCGTTTCATAAACCCTAAATCCTTGTTTACTACCTCTTTACCGTATCGTTTTTGGGTTTTTAAAAATGTCTTGTATTCAGTACAAATGATGGGTTGTATTTGGTCTAATGGCAAATGATTGGTTTTGTATTTCCGTGCCAAAAATTCAGCCGTATTTTGCCGACGAACGATAAAACGCCCAAAGGTTATTTTACAGATAATCCCACTTTCTAGCTCATCTCTACGGCTCTCTATATACGCGTCAATTGTGCCAAGCAAATTAGGTATATCTGTAGTCCAGTCGCGTTTATTTGTTACATAGTCAAGCAACATATCAGCACTGATACTTTGTCGCTTGGCTTTGAAGGTGTAAAAAATATCCCCTAAATTGGCCTCTATCTGCCTCACCAAAGCCGTTTTCTGGTCATTGGGAATGATAGAACGGCTAGGATTATGCCACCGTTCGCCCTGGTCTATCTTAATACCCGTACTTCGGTAGTTGCTCTCTTTACCTGCGTATCTAATAGCTAAGTGCAAGTAATTTACCCTTATCTTAAAGTAAGGTTTGGGTAAGGTTGATGGTTTTTTGTGTAGATTTGCCATGATTTACAATTATCCCTTGATTGTGAATTGTTTAAGCCCTATTTCCGCGCCAACGGAGTAGGGTTTTTTGTTAGAAAAATGTTGAAACTGAAATTTGAAAGTAATTTGATAGCGTTCGGGCTTCTTCTACCGATAGTATCTTTTCGCCTTTGGCTATCTGCCAAAACCTGATTCGAGTGATACCCAAATCTTTGTAGAAACTTTTCTGAGGTCTAAACTTGAGTTTAGTCTTTGATTCCCATTGGTTTATGGTAGTCATAAGAGCGTTAGTTTTTGTCGTTGTCATGTCCATAATTTGAAAGTAGTTTTAAATATTGCTTGCAATATTAAGCATATTATACATAATAGCAAATAATACTTAATACTTTTAGTGTCTAAATAACAAAAAGTATTTCTAGTAATTTTGTATTTATGAACGAAGTATATGACAAAATCAAGGCAATTAGGCTAGCGAAGGGCTTGACCCAAATTGAAGTAGCTGAAAAAACAGGTATGACCCAAGGCAACTATGGACGTCTTGAGAAAGGCTTGATACAAGTAACCATTGAAAGGCTCGAACAACTAGCGGATGTCTTTGGAATGTCCGTAGGCAATATCTTGAACTATGAAGGAGAGACCCCAATAGAGAAAGCGGATATTGATTTTTTACGAAATGAAGTATTTAGCTTACAGAGGCAAAACGTAAAGCTAAAAAAGACGATAGCAGAAAAGGACGAGATTCAAGAAGAGACCGAATCATATGATTTTAAGAAGAGAAAAGAACTTGAAAATAAAATCAAGGAACTAAAAAAAGAGGTGCAGGATTTAAAAGAAAAAATAGGTTTACAGAAGGAACGATTAGATGAGAAGGATAGAACAATCAAGCTACTTGAGAAAACTATAGAGGCATTAACAAGAATTGATAAAGTATAACGATTTAAACATACATAAACTTTATATTTGCATAAAAATTGCATCACAGAATCATTAGGCATCTGGTTAAAAATAATTCTTTTGTAGGTAAACTAAAATGGATAAAATCTTTGAACTCATTCCTTTTTTACAGAAATATCCTTTTCATGTAAAACTTTCTGCATCTATTACAATTATATTCTTTGTAATAACTGTAATTCTAATAATTTTTTACAAACCTAAGCCAAGTCCAGTTTCACTGCCTACGACAACCATTCCAAAACCACTATCTACTGCGCCAAAAGCTGTTACTAAACTTCCTACTAATAAAAAACCTAAAAAACAAGCACCAATGATAGAGCAACATAACTCCCAAGGAAACAATGAAGCCAATGTTAATACCGGTAATAATTCAGGTATTATTGGAGGCTCAAATAACACCGTTATTAATAACTATGGACGTACTCAAAGAAATGCTGACCCAAAGTTAATAGACCACCTTGAACAAATGTTTCCTGACAAAAATACTCATATAAGATTTATGGCTTTTAATGGAAGTGATGGTGAAATTGAGAATTTAAAATATCAATATATTAACCTACTTAGAAAAAGAGGATATAACGATATTGATGAAAATACAAATTTAAAGTTTGGTGATTTGCCCCCACAAAGTGTGGTAGTAGGGCCAAATCAAATTGGAGGAGCAACTTTCTTTATTCCTCCAAACAGATAATCATAGACGGCTTCTTTTATAGGTACAATATACAGTACCCTAATATCAATGTACTAAAATTTAACCAAACAATTGATATACAGCATATTAACAGCAAAATTTCATATATTCACAATCATTTATAAAAATAAAATTTAGTACGTTTTACAGTACGCTACTTGAATTTAAGTACATAAGTGCTTGATAATCAATAAAGGTCTGGATTCCCCTACGGGTCACATTTGTTGCGTTGAAACCACTAAAACCCTGCTGAAAAGCAGGGTTTTCTGTTTTTATAGCCTGTACAAACTACTAATTTTCAGCCATTTCAGTAGTTTGCTCACAGTTTCGCTCACAGTATGATTTTTCTTGCTCACACTCCTAACCTGACCTGTGTCACGGCCTTCACCAAATACACAGGTTTTATGTTTACAAAAAAAAAATGGAGGTTCGCTTCTTCCTTAGAGGTAAGGAATCCGCTCGTTCCAATGAGCAATGTGCTATCTATGCACAAATTGAAGTAGCAGGCTATAAAAGGGGAACTGCTTTCTCTATCAATCTCAAAATTCCTCCTCGTTATTGGCAGCCCGATGACGCTGACTCTCCCGTCAACCCTTCTTACTACCGTGCTGCCCACATCAATGCCAAACTCCGTGAAATGAGAACTACTTTGGCTGACTACCAAACGGCACTTACCGTTATGCAACAAGAGTGTAGCCCCAACACTCTAAAACAACTTTGGCAAAATGGAGGATTTAAAGCAAAACCAACTCCCTCCTTATTAGATACGTTATCACAACTTATTCAGTCAAAACGCTCCAAGGGACGCAAAGAGGCAACATTAACCACTTATCAAACACGACGCCAAAACATTGAAACCTTCTTAAAAGAAAAGTATTCATTGAATTTGCTAGTTTCACAGGTTAAATATCGACACTGCGAACGGCTGGAAGAATGGATGTTTGCACAAACTTTAGATGGAAAACCTCGTTTTTGTCGCAACAACATTAACAAGCATATAACCCTCATTAATCAAATACTAGATTTTGCTGTCAATGAAGAATACATAACTCATAACCCTATCGGGCGCCTTGATTTGACCTACGATAAGGCTAAACCTCCTGTATATCTACTTCCTGACCAAAGACAACGATTGATTAATTGTCCTATCAAAAGCCTTGAGAAAGAAAAAGACGTTGCTGTATTTTTGTTCTCTACAGGATTGAGCTATACTGATTTTCTTTCCCTTTCAGACTATCATTTACTTAGAGTTCCAAGCGGAGAAATGTTCATAAAAAAACAAAGGGATAAATCTGAAATTTATTCTATTATTCCTTTGCTTCGAGATGCTTTCGCAATAATCCAAAAGTACGGAAGTGTTGAATCCATACCACGTCCAGACATAAGCGATTTAAACAAAGACCTGAAAGTACTTGCTGAAGTTACGAATATTGAATACCGATTAAGTACCTCTGATTTTCGAGACACCTTCGCGTGTATGATGGAAAACGAGTACATGGTTGAAACACGAACTCTAATGTTTATGATGGGACATACCAATGAAAGACAACTCACCAATTATTCAGCAGTGATGCCCGCTCGTATTTTATACGAACTAAAAAAACAACAACCAAACCCGACACCGCTGAACCTTGAGATTTTCAATCAATTGGTTTCTCAGTATCTATAACTTTGCCAAATCACTGATAATTAAACATATAAATATATCAACTTATGAAAAACTCTACATTATACTATCCTTTATATCTATCCTGAAAATTACCGTTTACTCAATTTATAATTCTTATACGTGACTTTTAAATATCTCATAAGTCCACTCTTAAAAGACTATCCAATGAAAAAAAAATTACTATTTCTATTGTTCATTTCTTTCTTTAGTCAGGCTCAACGTACCTTACCCTATCCAATTATTTTTGTGCATGGATGGGTAGGAAGCGATTCTACTTGGTATGGAATGGGTGACTTTCTTAAAGGACATGGCATATCTGTAAGCATTGACAACATCGCTAGAAGAGGCGGATATGGTAGCCGTTTAGACTTTCATTTAAATGCTGATGGAAACAACGCTACTGCTTATTTAGATAGAGCAGGTGGCCCCTCTTATTATGGAGACGTCTATGATTATAATTCGTATATTAACCCCGAAAATGACATTTTTTTTGTCAATTTTGATAATGATATAATTCCTCCCCTAGCTACTAGCAAAAGACTTAGTAATCAAGCTGCTATTGTAAAACAGGGATTTGCAGTAGGTCTGGCCGTTAAGAAGGTATTAAATGCCACTAAAGCCTCCAAAGTGATTCTGGTAGGGCATAGTATGGGAGGGTTAGCAATTCGTGAATACCTCCAAAACTCCGTCAACTGGCTTTTAGGGGACGGTCAGCATCATATCGCTAAGCTGGTTACAATTGGGACGCCCAATAGAGGAAGTAATTCTACTTCGGGAGGATTAGTAATCATAAATGGTTTAGTGGAATGGTCAGAAGCGGTTAGAGACCTCCGATACCCTGCCAGTTATACTTCTCCCAATGTAGTTAAAGGTGTTTATCTGTATGGTGGTGACGAAAAAAACATTGACAGGCTAGGGAATGAATATTACAATAGTGATGTAAACTGTGATGGGTCATTAGGGTATGTTCAAGGACTAAATCAAAAAAGTTTTCCAGCCTCTGTAGCTTATAGTTGCGTAGTGGGTACAGGATCTTTTATTTCAGGTTTGAGCCCAGGAGATGGCGTGGTAGAAGGTTCCAGAGCTTCCTTGTTTAATTTGGATTTTGAGCTACAAGGAGACTATTTTGAAATAAACAAAACAGAAGAAGAGGCAACGGCATATCAATATTATTCACCTACTGATAAAAATCCCTTATTTGGTTTATGGCATGGTAAACTCACTAAACAACGCTTCATCAATACTTATGCCCTTGACGAGCCTTCCAGAGGTGATCTAGCTTTTAGCATAGAGGTGGGTAAAGAGTACAGAGGTTTCTTTACACCTCCCACTGTAGAAAGTAAGAAAAATTTACCCGTAGAATATCATAGGTTAGATATGGACACCTATAAAATTTTTATAGATAAACCGGGTGTATTGACTGTTAATATAGCTGCAAATAGTTATTCAGGTGTTCAGTTATCACTTTATAATCAAAATTGGTCTGGTTCTCCTGTGGCCGTAGCTAACAGAGAGCTTAAATACAGAATTCCTAGTCAAGGCACTTATTATATTACAATCCACGGCAATTCAGGAACTGGAAGTGCTTTAGGGGAGTTAAATCCTTATACTTTTAAGACTTCCTTTTGTCCATTGGAATTACCTTTCATTACGGCTAATGGTAATACTACTCTTTGCGAAGGGCAAGCCCTTATTTTAAGTACAGATGCTAGTTTTGAAGATTATCGTTGGTACAAAAATGGGGTTCAACTACCCACTAATAGCCCTCAGATAACTACTGCTAAAAACCAATTAACAGTATCTGAAAGTGGTATTTACAAGGTTGAAGCAATGAAATGTGGTATATGGCTTAATCCTGATAATGGGCTAACAATACAGGTGAATCCACTTCCTGCAAAGCCTATCATTGTCAAAGAAGAACAACCTGATAAATTTATCTTAGCTTCCAGTAGTGAACAAGGGAATCAGTGGTTCCTAAACGGTAAACCAATTAATGGGGCTACTTCTAAGACTTACATTCCCGATGCCCTTGGAGTATATTCTGTAACGACTACACATAACAATTGTAGTAATCAGTCTGAGCCAGTTACCATAAAAATTGATAAACCTATCATCACATACAACGGTAGCTTTACTTTTTTTGAAGGGGATAGCTTGGTGATTTCGGGGCCTGATGGGTTTTCAAGTTATGATTGGCAAAACAATGGACAATCGCTCAACTTAAACCAAAGAAAATTATCAGTCAAAAAATCAGGTAACTACCGATTAGCGGTAGGGCGGGGGAAATTGTTTAGTGATTTTTCAGATGTGGTTACTGTGACTGTAAACCCTATCCTTGCGGTGGATATGCCTACTTCTGTAAATGTTTATCCTAATCCCAACCGAGGCAGGTTTTGGATTGATGCAGCAGATGAAGGAAATTGGCAGTATCAAATATTCAATTTGGAAGGCAAGACCTTATTGAATGAGAAAACCTCTTCAAGGAAAGTTTTAGTTAATTTTAAAGCAACACAAGGCTTATACTTCCTTAAAATCATTACCAATGAAGGAGCTAAAACTACTAAGCTTATCCTTGATTAAAAAATGATAGCAAAACACGTCTCGATGTTTTGTCCAGGCGTAGGTCGACATGACTATTTTGCTATCAAAATAAACTACCCCTACTCTGCCCAACAAACGACGGTTTGTTGGGCAAGTTTTTGATGAAGGCAAATAGATTGTTTTTTGTGTTACATTTTGCATATTTTCTTGTCTAAAAATCAATGCACAATATACCCTACTTTTAATATGATTTTTGGATATGCACGGGTCTCTACCAAAGACCAAAATCTCGACTCTCAACTTGATGCTCTGAAAAAAGCGGGTTGTGAAAAAATCTTCATGGAAAAGGAATCAGGGGCTAAAGACGACCGCCCCGAACGACAACGTATGCTTGACCAACTCCGAGCAGGTGATACGGTGATAGTCTATAAACTAGACCGCTTTAGCCGTTCTATGATTGACCTCATCCAAAAGGCTGAAGAACTTCGCCAAAGAGATATAGCCTTTGTGAGCCTTACCGATGGCATCGCTACCAATACGCCCACTGGCAAAATGCAGTTCAATGTTTTTGCCGCTTTTGCCGAATTTCAACGTGACATTATCAGGGAGAACACCAAGGCAGGGTTGGCGGCGGCACGAGCGCGAGGCCGCACGGGAGGCCGTAAGCAAAAACTAACCCCTAAGCAAGAGAAAGAAATCCATACGCTATATGCCAAGGGGGATATATCCGTGACTCAGATTGCCACTGCCTACAGTGTGCATAGAAACACCATTTACAACATTGTCGGGAAGAAAAAATGATAGCAAATCCCTCTCGATGTTCTGCCCATGCGTGGGGCGGTAGAAGTATTTTGCTATCATTTTGAAGCGGTCTTTTTGCAGCTCCTGTGATGATCAGCTCAAAGGCGACTTTAATTTGATAGCAAAATTGTTACTCAGGAATGCAAGCTTTGCAAGTCGACCTTAAAATTTGCTATCAAATTAACTATATATATGGTTACCGCTAACGTAAAAGTATTTATGAGGAACTGGGCTTAGTATTCCGTCAGCCGGATGTAGTACGGGAATTCAATAGTAGTAGTTAGCTGAATTACTTCCGTCGGCCAGTTTCTCATAAATACAATGTTAGGTGCTGTATTTTATACTTCTTGGAAACTGTCAAAGTCATCTTTTTGAGCTTTTTTTAGTTGCTCCTGTCGTTCTTTCTCGTATTTCTGATATTCGTCAATAGCTTTCTTTTTGCTCATTTCGGCTTTCACTTTCCCAAAGTTCATTAAAATTGGTTTGTCATTCAGAATAAAGAAGCCTTTTAATTTCTCAAACCAATCTCTCATATACATTGGACGTTGCTCAATACTTTGCAATTCAGCAAATGATAGATATTGTTCAACAAGTAAATTTAGCTTTTTAAGTTCAAGTTCTGTCAAGTAGTTCTTAGCTGTCTGTACGTCTGTTTTTGTGATTTTGTCGCCTGTCCATGTAGCAAGTCCCATGTTTACTTTGTGGGCATCTACACGCTCCCAAATAAGTTCTGCGGCTGTATGTCCATGAATGGCATAGTGAAACATATTTTGCACGTTAGCAAAGAACATTTTAGATATGTCAGACTTTGAATCGTAATCTATACTGGTGGCGAAAACGTCGGTAACTTTTAGCCAAAAATTCCGCTCAGATGTCCGAATTGAACGAACACGGTCGGCTAATTCATCAAAGTAGTTTGGTTTTGTCCCTTTTAACTTATCGTCGTCCATGACAAATCCCTTAACAGTATATTCTTTTAGTACCTTTGTTGCCCAAATGCGAAACTGTACAGCAATATGAGAGTTTACCCTATACCCTATTGATATAATCATATCAAGATTGTAGTGGTCAATGACTCTATTTACAAATCTGTTGCCTTCTTTTTGAACTGTTTCCATTTTGGAAATAGTTGAAAAAGCATCTAATTCACCGTCTTCAATTATATTAGAAATATGTTTTGATATAGCTGGTACTTGTGTCCCAAATAGGTCTGATATTTGTTTTTGAGTAAGCCAAACCGTTTCATTTTCTAGCTTTACATCAAGTTCTACTTTTCCGTCGGTAGTCTTGTAAATTATAACCTTGTTTTGATTTTCCATAGTTGCAAATGTAATAAAAATAATTTGAACTATAAAAAAATAAACATAGTTGAGTTTTGAAAATTCAGTTTAGTTGCGTAGATTTGTATTGCTATTAATATAGCACCTAACATAATATAGACGCAACCATTGCGCCTATACCCCAAATATACCCACTTTCATTAAAACATATCTAATGATTTTATATGGTGGTACTTAGGGGTTTCACTAAAGTGGTTAATAACCAGATACATATGGTTTCAAAATTGTGTTTTAGCGCAAAATCGCCCATTTTGCTATCATTTTGTGGTTATAAAAAATTAGCTTCAGCTGAAGTTTTGGGAAAACTGCTATCAAAGTCATTGCCCAGGAACAAAAATTTTTCAAGTCCAGACACAAATTTGCTATCAAAAACAAAAAGGCTGTCCTAGGGCAGCCTTTTTGTTTGAATGATAAAATTAGGGTTTTGCCCAAAAATCTTAGATACTTCTCACCAAAGCCCTAAACTCATCACTAACCGCCCCTGAATCGTTTTTCATGGTCATAATGACGGCGTAGGCATTGTTGCTGCGATTGACCCATGCCCTCATACCAAAAGCTCCCGTGGACATGGTTTCTTTAAATTCAGGATACACCCACGTACCAAGGCCATATTGGGCTGACCCTGCTTGCAGCTTTTCAAGCTCCTTCACTGAATCGGCTGATAGTACGGTTTCCCCTAGATACTGCCCATTGTCGCGAATCATTTCCATGAGGTGCGAAAAATCGTTGAGTGAGCTTTGCGCCCCTTTGCCCGTGTCGGGATTGTCGGAGAATCGGTCAAAGAAGGTGTTTTTCATATCGCATTTATTGGCGATGCGTTCCTTAAATATCACCTCCCACTTTTGGCCAGTGACGGCCTCCGCCGCATGGGCGATGAATTTGTAGGATGAACTGCTATAATGATTGGGATAGGAAAAATTGCTAAACGGATTCTCTTCTACTATTTTTCTTACGGCTTGTTCTAAAGTAAGGCTTTGGGTACTATCGTAAATAGAATCGGCCACAATGGGGGTTTGGTGAGCTAAAATTTGCCGTAAGGTGACGTCTTGATAGACTGGATAACCCTGCAACCAAGTCAGGTACTTAGATAACTTCTCATCAAGGTTAAGTAGGTTGGCATCCACCAACGACAAGATAGTAACAGCCGTAAGTAGCTTGGAACCTGAGGCAATCCCAATGGCCGTGTCAGGGTCGTTGTCATTTTTCAGATATTGATATTCCCTATCTCCTTTCGATACATACACCATGAGGGTATCCCCATAAGCTACTGAATTAGTATTGAGGAAATCATCAAATTTTTGGACGATGTCCGACGAAAAGGCTTGTTTGGGAACAATCGTTTTTTTAGCGGTAGCATTAGTTGAAGGATTTGTTTTGTCCTTTTGGTTCCATAGGAGGTATGCGATTGCCCCCCCTAAGCCTACTATCGCAGAACCAATCAGGATTCGATTTTTTGTTTTCTTTTTCATATGAATAAAATTTGATAGCAAAATGAGCGGTCGACCGGATCTTAGAGCCAGGCGTTGAGCTTGATTTTGCTATCATTTTTTAATGGCCGCTTTTCAGCTCCGTCGCTCATCAGCTCTAGGTCGACTTCGAATTGATAGCAAAATCTAATTATCTCCTTTTTGAACCTGTGGTTTCGGTCGAACCATTGACGGTACTAGAAGTTGGCTTTTTTTCTTCGGTTTTTGAGGATGCTTCAGCATCGTCATTGGCGGCGGTGGTGTTAGTACTGGGATTAACACTACTGTCGGTGGTGATTTTTCGGGCAAGGAAAAAAATAGCCACCACCGAGGCTACGGCGGCGAGTCCTACTACGATTATTTTTTTTGAGTTCATGATTTTAATTGCTGAAGTACCACCTTAGTGGGCGATACGATATCTACTTTCTAACCAATAACACAACGATGAAAACCCCTCCCACCACCAACGCTATCAATGCGTACCGCCATTTGGTGCGATAGTGGCCAAGGTCTTTGTTTGCCTCTTCCAGTTCTTTTTGAGTAGTAGAAAGCCTCTGTTTCAGACTGTGATTTTCAAGCATGAGGTTTTCGCCCTCCTGACGGTAGAGTTGGGCTTTTTCGGCCTCCGCCGCTAGTTTTTCGAGCTTAGTTCTTTCGATGGGGATTGTTGCTTTTTGGGCTTGTGAGCTTGTCAATCCGATGAAGCAATTCATCATCAGGCATAGAACGGTATACAGAATCAATGCGGCTTTTTTCATAGCTATAGAAGGTTTGGGTACGATTAAGAAGGGAATCTTGGGTGAGTTTCCACCCTCTTATTTCTTGCAAGATTTGGCGGTTGCTTACGCATGAAGTGAGCCATAAGCTCACTCCAATCATAAGAATGATAGGTACTTTGTCTTTCAAGACTTTGAGGAGTTTGACAAGGGTCTTGTCTGACCAACCTAAACCCGTAATGGCTAGACCAAAGCAGATAAGCGCTAGGAAAACCCGTGATGCTTCTGAAAGGTCGTCCGACCATTTCAAGACCCACAGCCCTACGGCGGCGAAGCCAATGCCAATAAGGGTTGTAAGGGGATTGGAAAATACACGGTCTGATAGATTTTTCATGGTAGTGGGTGGATTAAGGTTGAATAGCTCCGTAGTTTTTCCAAGTGCCGGGCGTACCGCCATTGACGCACACGCCACCGACGTAACCGCTCGAAACAGGATTGGTAAAAATGCACCTATCGCCTTGCACAAAACTCCCGATAGTGGGTAGTCCTGTACCTTCGATAGTCGCTTTTCCTGCGGGCGAAACCGAGATGGCCAATTTGGTAGCATTGGCATAACCGCCCCCGAAAGTAGAAGCCACACAGTTTTCAAACTGATTGCCTACCGCAAAAAAGGTAGAGTGCAAATCATTGCCTTTCATGACAATGCCATAGTTACAGTTCTCAAAGCGATTGTGGTTGACGACTGAATTGGTTTTTCTTTCTCCGTTGGGAAGCGGCGAATACTGCACAAAACCAAAGTCGTAATTGTTGAAGTAGTTTCGCTCCACCATAACGGGCAAGTTGTTGAAACGAGTCAGAATCGCCACGTTCGAGCTTTCGTTGGCAGGGGCATTTTTGTCGAAACCAATAAACCTGTTTTCGGTAAAATATAAAGGGTTGGTGTTCGTACCTTCGCTGTCAATATAAATGGATTCGGAGGTTTTGTTGGCACGAATAAACTCGTTGGCTTTTAGCAATACATTTTTTGAGTTTGAAGAGCCGCACGTTATAAAAACGTCTTTTAAGGCAGAGCCATAAACGTAATTTTGTACAAGCGATACATTACGTGGGTGCATCATATAAACCCCATGAGCTGACGAGTTCTTGATTTCGTTGCCCAAAGCCAAAAGTTTGGTACGTTGATTAGAGGTTTCAGCTTCACTGTAAATGATATTAAGCGCCCCTTGGTAAGTTTCAATTCCTTGAAAGTCGATGATCTTGTTGAAGGCTACAATATCACCGTTGTTGCCCGTGCCAATGGTGATACCTCCCGCTAGTCCATTGTTGCTCCGTCCGTTTCGATAGCAGATATTATTAATGGCCAACACTGACCCACCCGCTGCATTGGCAGGGATGTAGACCCCTGTACGAAGAGTTTCACCACAAAAATTGCCCGCAATGACGGCATTACCCCCGTTGGCACTGTTGGAATATCCCACCTGAATGTTGTGTCTAGTAATGAGGTTTGCCGTAGGGGTGACGGTTCCGTTAGACTCAAGTGACATACAATAGTTGTTGGTGATGATGACTTTGCTATCTCCTCCAAGGCCATTGATATAGATATGTTGGTTGGCCTTAGAAGTCAGGATTCTATTGCGGTCTATAATGATTCCCCCGCTTAGAATAGGGGTGGGATTGGCCGCATTGGACAAGAAAAGGATGGCCGAATTTTCGGTAGAGCTATTCCCTGTATTAGCAATGGCATTGATGAAAGTATTGTCAAGCACCGATGCCACTTGACAGTCTTTCCCGTAAACTCCAAAGCTTGTAAAGTGGGTGAAAACGCAATTCCTTACCGTGTTGTTATAACCTTGTAATCTAACGCCTCCATTGGCCAAAAAGTCGGTTCCTGAATAGCCATTGGCCGTAATGGTTCCTCCGTACAAAGTTGAATTACCGAGCAATTGAAACACGGATTTGTCTGGCGCCGCTTGTCGGATAACTGCCCCGTTAAGGTTGACACTGACACCCGCAGGAATGGTAATCAGGTCAGTAATCTTATACTTGTTGCCTTTTTTGTTGTGAAAAGTAAGGCTTGTTTTTCCTTTTCTGACACAATAATTAAGGGCTTTGTTTAAGAGATTTGTCACGTCCTGCGTATCGTCACCCTTAGGATTCCACCAGTCAAAAACGGCTTCATTTTCAATCGCTCGTTTAAATCTTTTCGTGCCTTGCACAAAGGTCGTGACGCTATCGTCGGGCGTAGTGGTGTCGGAGGCGTCGTAGTAATAGAGACCTTCCACCCCCTGATTGTTGATACCAACGATATTGAGCGTAGAGGCGACGGCGTTGAGGTTACGAGCTTCTTGCATCGACATCACAAAGCCGCGCACAATACCGTCGCTTCCTACATAGGCAGGGCTTTGTTTGGCAGAAAGTGGAACCGAAATGCGGGTTTGGGCGCTTAGTTCGAAGCCCCAAAATGCGAAAAGAAACAAAAATAAGTGTTTGGTTTTCATGGGTGTTTTGGCTATAAATTGAACTTCAAAATTTGTGGTTCGTCGGCATTGGTAGCCGCAAACCATGTTTTTTTTGCGTGCGATAACTTAATTTTAGTTTGGGCGTTTTGTGAGGCAGCAGGGTCTTGAATCACAAAGAAGACTGATTTTTTATCCACTATTTTTAGGACGACGGGGCGGGCTTGCAGATAGTCTTCGACGATTGCGGTGTCATCATTGTTTCTCATAACTGACTGAAAATTCGTATCACCCTCTCGCTTGAAGGCATAGTTTGTGTCCTCAAATTGCCCTTGTTCTAAACTGTCTTGAATGAAAAAAACTTCATAAACCCCCTCGTGGATGGCATCTGCCGACAACCCGTCTTGGTAAGGATAGATGCGTACGGGTTCGGGACGGCTAGGGGGCAAAGCGATATTGCCCGTGGAAGAGCAATGCGGAAATCCAGAGTAAAGAATGTCTATTACATCGTTGCGATTGTCGGACATGGAAGTAGACATCCAGTAGTAGACCCCATCCCCTTCAACCATGCCCCAAATGGCGTAACCCTTCATGATAGAGGCGGCCTCTTCGTTGGAATGTTGGATATTGACATAGCCCCCGTCTACATAAATGCGGTGATTGATGAGGGGTTTGCCTGTATTGAAGCTATCACAACCGCCCCACAAGTAGCCAATACTTGGCGTATTAGCGGGGATTTTGCCTTGAGTTCTTAACTTCCGATTAACCCTGAGCTGATAAATATAGTTGTAGATGGCATAGCGGGGGTCATGATTGGCCTTGCCTGTCCAGTAGGCATTACCATAGCCAATCATCTTGTGAAGTCCATACAAACTCGAAAGAGGCACCCCCAACGAAGGTACAATCTTGGTGCCTACGCCATTGATGCTTGGGTTTTGGAGTTGCGCCTTGGCATCATTATCCCATACCATGTTACGGCTAAATACGGCATACAAAAAATCCCCTACCAAGGCACCTTCTTCTTTCATGCCTTTGAGCAGGTGTCCTACGCGGTCGAGGGTGGTAGGGTCGTCGTAGTTTCCCCACTGATTTTCGAGGTCAAGCACGATGTATTGGTGAGCTTGTCCGAGGGATTTGCCGAGGTTGTAAGCACTCTCATTGGAACCAAAGTGGTTTTCCACAATATCACCCGTACAGGTCAATAGGCTAGTGGTTTTACCTCCCTTTCTGAAAAGGTTATGCCCCTTTTTTTGAAGTTGGGAGTCAGTCATGAGGGAACCATTTTCGTAGAAACCACACTCAAAACCAAAGAGCTTGCTTTTAAGTGCTACGTCAGGCATCTTTTTCATGGCACTGACGGCCATGTTTTCGGGGCTGGAAGTGCGCCAGAAACTAGCTATTTTCATGCTTTTGTGATTTTAAAGGTAAGTTGAGCCATTTCGCGGTGTTTGCCGTCGCCGTCTTGTCCAATCCAATCAAAGTTGCCCCACCGTTTTTTGGTCAGGTGCATATCTAGGTTGGGTGAAACAAGGTAACCCGTTGGAATCGAAGAGCCAAGGAGGGTTTGGTTGTGCCAATATTCGACGTTGCTCCAACCGCTGTTATCGACCAAATCCGTGATTGTAAACGCCTCTCCCTGTTTGTCAAAGGCAAGATTCATAACGGCATTTTCATCAACAGACTTGGATTTTTCTACTTTCCAGTCACCTGTTAGCGTGTATGGAATGTAGAGCGTGGCAAGGTCGGTATTGTCGATGTAGAGATCTAGGTATCCTTGGGCGGAAGTCTCTAGGTCGATTTCAGCGGCATAGGTTACTTTTTGAGTCGTAATTACTTGGCCGTTTTGCTTCAATTCGATTTGGATGTTTCCTGAGCCATTGGAGAGGAATAGCCGCAGCTTTCCGTTTTTGATTTCATAGTCCTCAACCACAATGGGGCTATTGCCTACAGAGGCAAACAGGGATTTGAAGGATAGGTTGTTTTTTTTGACATACCACCAAATCCCTGCCGCCACCATGAGGGTAAGAATCAACAAGACCGAATATCTTTTGATGATTTTCATTTAGGGTTTAAAGCCTTTTAGGTAAATGCCGTATTTGCTAACAAACTCATTGACGACAAACATTTTTTGTTGGGAAGTCCCAACGATGACCGCTACGTAGGCTTGATTTATTTTGGTCTGACAACTTTCTTGGGTTTCGTTGGCGTCTTTCTGACAAGCTTTTTGCATATCGGTATAGTAGATGTAGCGGTCGAAGAGTTTCTTACCGTCCTTGTTTTGGAACTGTAAAAGAAAGACGGGCTTTTGATTGTGAGTGGTGAGGTCGATTTGTAGGTCGTCAACGGTGAGCCTCATTTGGGTGACGGTATCGGCCTCCTCAAAAGGGATTTTGTAGACATAATCATCAACTGGAAACGTGCTTTGGGCGTGGCTGGCTGTTACTCCCAACAGCATCGTGGCCATCATAGCTAGGTACTTTTTCATGTTATGGATTGCTTTTTGTAAGTGATTTGGGTCAATTTTTTCGAGCGCGATTGACACCATACGCGCAAAGGTGGTTTGGTCGTTGATTTGGTGGTTAAGTCCGAGGTCGCAGGAGATGGTATGAAATCCGCCAAAATCGTGATTAGGATTCGAGCCTTTTTTAAACAGGAAATTCCACACGTTTTTCCCTCCTACGACATTGCCAACGATGTCGGCTCCTACGGCCATGTTTTCAAAATAGTTGTTGGTAAGCTCCCAGGCTTTTTTGGGGGGATTCTTAAGCCAAAAGCAAATCAGATTAATGATGATAAAAAGGGGGGTTAACGTCCACAAACCCACTCGTGCGATGATTGCTAGTAAGATTCCCATTGTGTTTTTTAGATAAGTGCTACAATACGGATTGTGAGGTTTTGGGCGCTAAAAGTAGGCGACACCGAGAAGCCCGTTGCCGTACGCGTGGCAGGGGGAATATCAGCCAAGACGGCTGCTCCTAGCTCGTCGGTAATTTCTACCACGTACATAGAAGCCTTCCAACCCGCAGGAAAACTTACTTCGTAGGTTTGATTCTCCGTGAAGCTTACGTTTTGAAGGAGGTGGGTTTTTACCTCTTTGATATCCGCGCTTTCGGAGGATTCTTCTGAAGTATCGCCGTTGGCGGCGGTGGTCGAGGGAGTGGTGGATTTAGTAGTTGTTTTGCTAAACCGTAGATTATCCAAAATCCAAGCCAGTATTCCTACGGCGACCGTGCCAAGTAGGGCGATGATTAATAAGGGTTTTGCTTTTTTTGTTTTCATTGGGTTAGAATTTGGTAGATTGATAAAACTATCCAGAGAGCTGCTAGCAGAAAGGTTGCCCACCAACAAGCCCGTAAATGATTTTTGAAATTAGACCAACGCATCTACTAAATAATTGGAGTATTTGCCGTACTTGAAGGCAATGATTTCTGCTCCTCTCTTCATCCAAAAAAAGATAGCGACGGCCACTAAAAAGAGGGAAATCAAGAGGATACAAACTTCTCTTTTTAAGTTACGGTTCATGGCTGAATGACAATGGGCGGCGGTGGCGTTTCCTTCTTGGTTTTGTACCTGAAAACCTGTACGACAATCAGCCCTGCCAAACCTGCTACGGTAAGCAGCGCAAACCAACCCCCTATTCGTTTGAGCCTATCCGATTCTTTGGCGGCGTTGAGTTGGGTGATTTGAAGGTCGAGTTGCTTTTGTAAGGTTTTTTGCAATTCGATGTCTTCGGTAGCTTCTAGTTGTAGCTTGAGCTGTTCGGTCTTTTCTTCGGCGATTTTGACTTCCTTTCCTTTGGCGAGAAAGTTGAAAATACCACCCACGGTTTCGGAAATAGCGGGTATGAGTGCTGCGGCGGCCATGTTGTTGTCTTGTTTAGGGGTATTGGTGGTAGTATCCGTTTTCTTTGAGAATAGATTGCCAAAAAATGACCCGATGCTATCCCAAAATCCACCGCTTTCCTTTGGTTTTTTGGCGGTAACGACCACTTCATTGAGGTCGATTTCTTTTGAGGGGGCTTGGTCTTCCATGATTATTTACCTTTTTTGGGGAGTTGGATGATGGTGGGTGCAGGGGCAGGCGGGGCAGGTGTAGCGGGTTTGCGGAATGCCCACCAAAGCACACCGCCCAGGGCGGCAACTACGCTTACAATCCCCACTACAATCCACGTATTGCCACTACCACCGCTGTCGTCTCCGCTTCCCGTGGTAAGGGGGGTGTTGTTGCCATTGAGGATTTTTTGTTTAATTGCCTCTTGCTCTTTTTCTTTTTGGTCTTCTGGACTTTCGGTGTCGATGTCTTCTTGTTTGACCCAAAGTAATTCCGTCTCATGGTACCATTTACTGACTTGAGTAGCCGCAAGACCAACAACTGGAATTGCCAAATACCATTTAGATTTTGAGACAAGTGAGCGTCTTATGTCAAACTTATATTCGATTTGAACAAATCCATTTGCTTCTTCGCCTGTCAAAACCCCAATATTATCCCCTTCATTATAGCCATATAGATAATGAGGCTCCGTTTGGCCAGAACGTTCTAGTTTTGTAACAATGCTACTCTCAGAGGGTTGAGAATAGAAACTCAGGGCGTCATTTTTAACGTAAGCGGTTGCCATTGTTGCTGATTTTAGAGATGATGAAAATGAGAACAGTGGTGATACCTAACCCAATGGCTCCAAGCGTCCAGAGCGTTCGTTTTTCGCGGGCAGTGAGCGGCATGGTATCGCCTAGTTTTTTGATGATCAGTTGGCCTTCTATCATAAAGGCTTGATACCATTGTCCTGCGGCATCTTTCCAACTGATGTAGCCACCATTGAGCAGTTTTCGCGGTTCGGTGAGCCATCCAAGGTGGTCGTACTTGCGGTTTTCGACTTTGATAAGGTCAAAAAAGGCAGGATAGTAAAAGTTAGAGACCAACACCCCATTGATGCGGTAGCCGTAGTCATCATCCTCAACGGGGTCGGAGACTTCGACCAGAAAGTCCACTTCCTGCCCTGAACTATCTAGCCCTTTGACCCGCATGGTACGGTTCACGTAAGGGTTCACAAGCATTTCGAGTAGCTCATGGGAGGCCGTGAGTGACCAACCTTCACGGTATTCGACCTTGGCAAAGGGTTGCCCTCGTTCGTCGGTCCAGTGGTAGCCTTTGACGCCTTCCACGTCGATTTCATCCACAATCCAAATCGGCCAAGTCCCTTTGGGCACGGCAGCACTATTGTCAACTACTTGCAGGGTGGCATCTTGTCCCCAAATGGAGGCAAAATCACGGCTGACTTGGATTTGCAGGGCATCGGCCACGGCTTTTAAGTCGGTGCTTGAGACTTTTTGGGTCAGGTCAACGAGGGCAATATTTTGTTTTGGCAGGGGCATTATTGACGAACGATGAGAGGTTGGTCTGGACTAGGTTGGGGGTCTTTTTTAGGCCAAAAGATAGCGGCCATGAGACCCCCAAAAACGAGGACTCCTCCCGTCACCCACACCCAAGTGGGAACGCTTTTTTGTTCGGCTTCGGGTTGATTGCGGTCGGTGGTCGTCGTAGTGGTATCAGTATCAGGGTCGGTAGTGGTCTTTTGGGTGGTTTTACCAAAAATACCCACGCCAATGTCGAGTACTTTGCCGAATACATCCCAAAACTTGCCACTTGTTTTGTTAGTAGTTCCCGTGGCACTAGAAGCATAATCATAGTTAGGATTCGCTTTGGTCTCCACGGCATCCGCATAAACCCAACCGTCGGTTACTTCATACATGGTGTCACCGTTGTCGTTGGAAGCGGTGATACTTTTGATTGCCCCTAAACTTGCGCCCTTGGGGGCAGTGTTGGCAAATTGTTCGCCGTTGTCGTCTTCGTAGATAGAAGTCGCATTTGGGGCAGTGACCAAGTCCCCTACTTGGGGTATTTGTTGTGTTTTTACTCCTTTAGCCATTGTTTTTGATAAGGTTATACAGCCCTTGCGGACTGAGGTAGTTAGCGTTTACTTGGGGGAGGTTGAGTTGCAAAGCTTCTTGACAGGCATGGTAGCAGACCTCCGAACAGAACATTTTGGGGTTTTGGGGTTTGCGCCACGGCACAAGGAAGCTCGTAACAAGCCCTGCGAGGTCGTAAGGGGTGCCGAGGTGTGAGCGGAACCATGCGTAGAGGGCTTCGTCTTTTTCATTGCCAAAATCCAAGAACTCCCAAAGGCTTTCGTCGCTCACGGTTTCATCATACGTCCTGAACCCAATGCCATACAAATCCCAAGCACTGGCCGAAATGCGGTCATACTGGTCGAAAATGAACTGACAGTGAATAAAATCACCTCCTGAGCCGAAGCGCATCACGCGGCCTTTGAGGGTATTGCTTGCTTTTTCAAATCCTAGTCTCATCGTGATTTCTTAAAAGAGTGATTCTAAAAACCAAAAAGGACTGTGTAAGCCTACGGATTTCAACACATAGCTTTTGCCGTTGCTTGACACTTTTGCGCTGAGGAGGGCATCGGTGTTGGTCGTCAGGGGAAACTTGGTATTGATGCCCTGATTGTAGGCAAAATAGGCTTGGTCGTAGCGTGAGGCAAGACCCGCGTGTTTGTCGAGGCACTGCCCAAAATAGATTTGCCCCACCACCATGTTGAAGGGCATCGAATTGAAAAGGCCGTCTTGCAAAAGGGTAGCGGCATTGGTAGCCAACCAATCCGAGGGTGAACTTTGTTTTTTGGCCGTCTTGATTTTGTCGTAGAGCTGCGTGGCCTTGGTTGTGCCAATGGCCTGTTTCAAAAAGGCAATTTCATCGTCGGTCAGGGCGGCATTTCGGTATTCGATGAATAGCGCGTAAGCCGCTGATTGGACATCTATTTGACTGATACCAATGTATTTTCCATTCGATGGCAATTCCTTGGAGTAGCCCGTAAACTTGTTTTCCAACCATGCCGATTTTCCGTCGGGTTTGCCTTCGATGTAGAGCAAGATAGCGGCCAATAATGAATTTACCTTGGTAACGTCAACGCACTCTTTGAGGGTCTCCCCAAACTGACGATGCAACGCCTTGGAGAGCGACTCCATCGAACCGTCTTTGTAGGCGGTTTGAAAAGATTCAATCGTCTTTTGGGTCATTGGAAAGGTTCTGGTAAGGATTCCCATTATGGTCTTAGTTTCTGGTTGATTTTGATGCTTCCCGTCCTTGTAATGGCCTTGGTACGCGACTTGGTGGCTTGAATGGCTCCGTATACGCCAAGGGCAATCAGTAAGGATAGCAATACAGCAATGATGATTTTTCTAGTCATTTTTTCTGCTTAGTTTTCGCCACCATTGGGCAACGGTTTTGGGTTTGAAGAGCGCAAATCCCCCCATCGCAACGAGCAGACTTACACCGATGATGATGGCCGTGGCTTGGGTGCTTTTTTTTTTACCCGTTCGGTTTCGGCGAGCGTGACAGCAGGGTCAGCTTTGTACTTCTGGTAGGCATCAGCCATTTTGAGATGGTAGCCCAATTTGGCGTAATCTTCGCCGTTGTAGCGATAGGCAAATGCCGCCCAATTGAGGGTTTGTAGTTCGTCTTCTAATTTTTTGTCCTGTACAAACTTTACAAACGCGTCCAATTGGGCGGCTTCGCCCGTGGCAAAAGCCCTCACCATTGCTTCTACGGTCGAGAAGCCCACTATTTTGTGGTTAAAACCCATAATCTGGAATTTACCCCAACTGGTGGCCTTCATGGCGTTGGTAGGGTCAAGGGCGTAGGCTTCGCTGTAAGTGGAGGCGGTTTTGCCCGACAAACGTTTGAACCAATGGGCTTCAAAACGTTTTTTAAGGCTACCGTCTGAGTTGAAGCCATTGCCCGAACTCTCTACCAAGGCCACGGCCATGATGGCGGCAATTTCACAGTCTAGGATTTGGGCGGCACGAGCGTAATCGGCAAGGGTGAGGGTTTTCATTGGTTATTTTGATTTTTCGGCTTGTCTTCGTTGGTACTCCCATCCAAAAGCTACAATAGCACAAATGGAGGCAATGATTTGAAGCCAGAGTGATACCTTCTGTGTGTTTTCGTTACTCATCGTCTTCGTTTTTTTTGCGAGTTAATTTTGACTTTTTGAGCTTCTCTAATTCGAGTTTGGCAAGGTCTCGTTCCACCTCACTTTTTCGGGTTTGAGCCACGTAAAAACGTATCGCAAACACTGCCACAAAAAGGCCGCTGATAGTGGTGATGATGGTGGCCACGGGTGATACCCAATTCAGGTCGAGTGCCAACATGATACTAAGCGGCGCATAAGCCAACGCAGCTAATTCTTGGGCAGTTTGCCCGATAAATCGGTGAGGCATTTCGAGTTTCAAGGTTTTCGATTAGAGAGTTGGATAGCGGTGTTTTTGGGCGGTGATTTGCGAGGCTCAAAAAATCTTTTGAGTGTGGCACGTAGACCCAACTGAGCCAATCCCACCGCAAAGACAATGAGCAGAATACAACCCAAAAAGAGCTTAAGCAGGGTGGCGTTTTCGAGCGAAATTTCGGTATTGACGGTGACTTCGGGCTTGGTTTCACCCGACAATAGCCCCTGCAATACCTCTAAAATTGATTTGTCTTGGGTTTCCATAATTAATACAAGCCGTAAGATTTAAGTCGTTCTAGGATTGCCGTCTTGTTTTCTCCACCTCCCCAATCGTCGTCAATGGTCTCGTAGAGGGTTTCTTCTCGTTCTACCCAGAATTTTTGAAGCCATAAATCGTAGGTGTAAATGAGTTGAGCTTTGTCAAGTTTGACGAGTTTGGCGTATAGGACTGACTTGGCAGGTGAGCGATTGCCCCACCAATCAATTCCCTCCGTCAGACGGAATAATTCATTGACATAGCCCAAAGCGGTTTCTTTGAAACTTTTGGTAATGGTTTCTGAATCCGGTACATCCACAAAAGGGATTTTGGCATCAATCGCCCCTTTGCTTTTACCCGCGCGGAAAATCCAATACAATACCCCTGCAATAAGTCCAAGCGACATAAATATCCAAAAGGGCTTATTGTAGAAGGCTTTGGCTAGGTTAGAACCTGCTGAAGTACCGCCGTTTGAGTTGGTACTAGATCCTGTTTTTTTCAGGACTTTTTGAGCAGCTTTTAGGTAGGCTATCATGGCTTCTTAGTTCTTTTGGTTTTCTTGCGGACATAACTTACCACGGCGACCCCAAAAGCCAGTGAAGACAGACCAAGCGCCGCCCATACGCCAACTGAGTTGGCCGCAGGGGTGGGATTTTCGAGGTCGATGGTAGGACTGGTGTTACCCTCCGCAGGTTTGTTGGTATCAACGGGGCTGCTAGGGTCAGAGGAGGGCTTAACAGTGGGGTTGACGGTCGATACGTAGTCACGGTGGACGTAGTAACTAATTTTCTTACCCGCTGAATCTAGCTTGTAAGCTCCTGTAAGGGTGGTAGCGTAGATAAGGTAGAAATCATTGTCAATGAATCCGTCAGATTTTCCAAGTAGGTCGCCTTTGTTGGCCGCGCCTACCACGTTGAGCAGGTTCGCGAGTGAAGGACTATTGCGGAGTCGAACGCCGTTTCCCGTACAGTAGTAAAACTTGGCTACTTTTTCATCTAACGCAGGGGCATATACTGATACTTGGGTAGCGTCGCACCAAACTTCCGTAACGGTTGTGAAAATACCTTGCTCAATAGGGACACGTAACTTGACTTTGACGAGTTTTTTGGCGGTACGCCACCCGATGACCTGCCCAAAATTGATACCGTTGGCTTTGTTGTTATAGACCGACCCCACGTAGGAGGTCGTATCTAGATTATCGGAGGCAGTGAGCTTGGTGTACAGGTTGACGAAGCCTTTGGGGCTATCTGCACTAAGGTAGATACCAAGTTGAAATTGTGAGAGCGCCATATTACTTCGTTTTAGTTTCGTCCACAACTACATACTTTGCGGGGCCCGCGATTTTTCGAGCTACCCACACTGCACCGCCAATGAAAATACCCACCGAAATAATACCGACTACGGTCGAAAGAACGCCCGCTAAAAAGGAAGCGAAAGTGGTTTTGGATTTCATAGCTGTTTTAGAAAAAAAGCCCGTGAGCCGCATTATCGGACACACGGGCTTTTTAGGGTTTGGGGTGAAATGAAATTACTTCTTCTTTTTCTTCTTGGTAAGTGCTTTGTAGAGCCAACTTCCGACGACGACCACTACCAATACCCCACCTACCCAAAGGAGGATAGTTTTGGCGTTGGTTTTGATTTTTTGTACGAGAGTTTCGGAGGTAGCATCTCCGTCAGCGGTAAGGGTAGCACCTCCTGTGGCGTTTTTCTTCGCCGGATCGTCGGCATCATTGACATAAGTTCCGTCAGGATTAAGGAGTTTACCGTCTTTGTCGCAACGAATAGCAACGCCCGAATCATTGATGATGAAGTACAAACCAGATACAGCATCCTCCCCCTCTTTTTTAGTGGTTGAGTTTCCAAAGTGGCGAGGATCTTGATTGACAGTGCCATCAGCGGATTTGAAGCCAATTTCGAGGAATTTGGCATTGTTGGCGAAATACTGGATTTCCTCTGCGGTGTGCGCAGGTGAATATACGACACCCCCTTCTACTTTTTCAGTTGCAAACCATTCGCGCGGGTGCGGTGCCCACACAGAGCGGTCTGTCCAAGGCCCACCTGTGCCGTCCAACACCTGTGCAAGGATAATAGGGGAGGCTAAGTTTTGCTTTTGGGTGACGTTGGTTTGGTGGTTGGTAGTGGTGATAGTTTGCGGAAAAAACCGCGCACGGATTTTCTTGGGATTAGCCGTCCCTACGTAGCCTAGCTCGACACCATCGGCGTAGACTTTGTTTTTTTCGAGTTTTGTAATTGCCATGAGTGAAAAAAGTTGTTTTTGAAGCTGTTAACAGGTCTTGTTGGGTCTTACTTAGAAGGCACTAGCCTACGGCTCATGTAAGGGCCTAATTCAAGGGTCACTTTGATACTTGATTGAGGTAAAATGGTAATCTCTACCTCCGCTACGTCGCCTAAGAAAATGTTGTGAAGGAGGAAATTGGCTGTCCCTACTTGGCTTGCTGAATCAGCTTGAAGGTTTTCCACGATGTCGTCTCCTAAGGTGGGGGTTTTGATAGCGACGGCATTGGAAAGCTGTTCAATGAAGTTGGAAGATTGGATGGGAGAAACGGTAACACTACAAAGCTCAATAGGGCAGGCTTTGGCGAAATTTTGGAGGTATTCAAGGGTTAATTCCCCTTCCACTACACAATTCTCTCCTTGTTTGAGAATAGAGTTGTTGTAGTTGATGTGCCTGAGTCTAGCGGGAGAGGGAACTAAGATTTTCTTCTCAACCTTGTCGGTGGTATTGGTAAGGGTTAGCTGAATTACCTTTTTGGCTTGGGGGATGGTTGATTTTCCATCAAAAGTGAGGTGTTTCATTGTTGTTTGATTTTGCGTTGGTTTTTGGCAAAAAATGATGGAACGAAAGTTAAGAGGTAATGATAAGAGGGTGTTATTAATCCAACACACGGAGATTTAATCCAACGGGGGAAGACCTTAATCCAACGTAGAGGGAAGAAACACAAAAAAGCCTCCTGAATGACTACTACCGTGTAGTCACAATTTGGAAGATAAGCCTGCATCATTAAGTAGAATTTTTGTAAACCGGTCCAAAGCGTCCTGATGCCGGGTGGCTTTTCAGAAAGGTATCCTTTCCATTCGCCTATTCGTGCAATAGCCCATTCCTTCCCTCTTGAGGATTCTGAATACTTTTTCAATAACCCATCGACAGGTTATATGCTGTAGAGCTGTTGCAAAGTTGGTAACAGGCCAAGATATCCTTAATCGCCAATGAATGGGTTATCACTACTTTCACTCATTTCTTTGGCCTCCTTCCAAAGTGACTGTTCTTTTTTTAGTGCTTCTCCTCTTATCATCTGCTACATCATTGTGTACCTTCCTGCTGTGGGTAAATCAGACAGACATTGGAAAAGCTTTTGCTGATTTGAAAGAATCCGATTAGCTCTTGAGCAAATCAGTATAACCTAAAATAAGGGAAACTTTGTGTCCAAGATTTAGCGGTCAGGACACTTTTGTATTCAGCGAGGATTCCTTCCTTTGTGTCAATGGGAAGCAGATGTTTAGGGTGACTTTTCTCTTTTTAATCTTTTTATACGAACTGTTCCTATAAACGCATCTTTTTAGCCTATTTTCATGAGCTGACAAGTCGATTTCCGTCGTATCCTGAATTATTAGCAACGCAATTCGCCTTCATATTGCTGATTATGTCCAATTCGCTAACATAATCATTTTGCAAAAAACGATACATAGCTTTTGCTTCCGATGCACTGCCAGCTAATTGTCTGATAGCATGAATACTATTGCTGAAGAGACGATTAAGAATAGCATTCCCTCTATTCACTAATCGCCTGCTGGGTAAACTTGTAAAATGACGCGTTTGCAATTTTTAACCCAAAAGTGTGGTTTAATTTGGGGCCTATAAAAAGGTCAATTTGCTGAGCTTTTCTTACTGTTTATTCAGTGATTGTTTTCCATATACTTATTCAAATCCTCTCCCCATGCTTCCCAAACCTGAAAGCCGAGTTGATAAATTTGCATGGCTAATGGAAGTGTTTGGCATAAAGGAGCAACATTGATTGTAGCCTCATACGCTAATTGTAATGATAAATCCTTATTGGTTAGATGACTATGATAAAGGATTGACAAATTGATTTGATTTATAGCCAATGAAACCTGATATAATTTAAAGTTAGTTTCGGCCAGTCGACGTGTTATCTGTAGGGCTTCCAGAAAGTTTTTCTCCGCTTTTGAAAAATCATTGGTAGCTTGCTGTAATAACGCCAGATTATTCAAAGTAGTGGCTACATACGCCTCATGGGCCGCAGGATTGCTTTCGGCCAGTCGACGTCTTATCTGTAGGGCTTCCAGATAGTTTTTCTCCGCTTTTGAAAAATCATTGGTATCTTGCTGTAAAAAAGCCAGATTAGTTAGAATAGTGGCTACATACGCCTCATAGGCCGCAGGATTGCTTTCGGCCAGTCGACGTGTTATCTGTAGGGCTTCCAGAAAGTTTTTCTCCGCTTTTGAAAAATCATTGGTATCTTGCTGTAATAAAGCCAGATTATTCAGGGTTAAGGCTACATCCGCCTCATAGGCCGCAGGATTGCTTTCGACCAGTCGACGTCTTATCTGTAGGGCTTCCAGAAAGTTTTTCTCCGCGGTTGAAAAATCATTGGTAGCTTGCTGTAATGAAGCCAGATTATTCAGGGTTAAGGCTACATACGCCTCATGGGCCGCAGGATTGCTTTCGGCCAGTCGACGTCTTATC